>Ga0272443_10001837_pt1 | contig 29005 bp, 20 predicted proteins | sample SSMAcet12_FD_193581 | JGI IMG/M metagenome (GOLD analysis project Ga0272443, IMG submission 193581) | Marine sediment archaeal communities from Little Sippewissett salt marsh, Falmouth, MA, United States - SSM-Acet-12 | ecosystem: Environmental > Aquatic > Marine > Wetlands > Sediment ... | reverse complement strand
GTATCCGGGCAAGCCGATCTGGTGTTTGTTCAAGACGCATGCGATGCGCTACCCCTGGGCGACCGTCGGCGCCGGTGGGGCAGGAGATAGGTCCGATGGGACCTATAGGGCCTATAAGACCTATTCCGAACACCAGGGGCGTTCGGAACGCAGCGATCACTGCTCTTGGGCCCAATCCTGAAACATCAGGATCGCTTTGCCCAGTACTCCCGCTGAGCCCCGGAACAACCCGGAGCCGCGCGGTTCGTTGGTGACGGTGTACCACTCGAAGAACCCATCGTTACGTTCGACGCGCTCGACCATGGGCAGCATCTGCTCGTAGGCCTGCGCGACGAAGCCGTGAGCGATCAATTGCTGGATCATCCGGCCCCCGAACCAGGTCCAGTCGCCTCCGTTCTGGTAGCCAAAGGGGACCATCGAGGGGTTTTTGTAGTAGCCCTTCGGGTACGGTGGATAGACTGTCAGACCGATCGACCCGGCGCCGGCAAAACGCATGTTGTTGATCATGTCGTTGAGGACCAGCAGGATCTCGTCTTTTGTCAACATGCCGGCCTCGATGGCGGTCGCGGTGCCACCGTGGTAGTAGATGCGCTCTTCGTCGAAGTCGGCCGGGAAGGGCGAGCCTTCGAGATAGATGTGGGGCCGATACTTGTGTCGGGCCGCATCCCAGAGATGCTTACGCGTGTTGGCCTTGATGCGTGCTGCGATCTCTTTCCATTCCTCGGCCCGCGGCGCGTCGGGGCCGATCAGCTCCAGGTAATCGTTGATCGCGATGACGAACATGGCATTGTCGTAGATATCGATCGCACGGTGGCTGCTCTCGTCGAGGCGCACGCCCCATTCGTGCTCAGGCTGGACGTCACCCCAATCCGAGGTGGTCGCGCCCCAGATCAGGCCGTACGTCGTGTCGTAACGATGCTCCAGCAGAAAGCGCAAGGCCAGCTCCAAACGGTCTACCACTTTCAATCCGTTGACCTTCATGCGCAGGATCGAGGTGTCTCCGGTCGTGCGCACGTATTTCGCAATCGCCTGCACGAGCGACGTTTCCTGATCGGTCTCGACGGTGTTCTTGTGCCCCCGCAACTGCGGCATATCAGGTGACAGATAGTACTCGTAATTGACGCTGGCCTTCGCGGCGGGAATGTAACCGTCAATGATGTTGCCGTCGGCGCCCTGGAAATGGAAGAAGACCAGCAGCGAATCGCGGATCTGTTCTTGGTCCTGAACCTCCAGCGCCAGTTCGATAAACGTGTTCAGGTCGCGAATCCAGACCTCGCCGTACCCGCTGCCCGCGTTCAGTCCTGTGCGGAGAATGGCTCTCCCTCGTTCCAGCACAGCCGGAAACTGCTGGTTGGAACGGATTTTCTCCGCCAAGGCCTTGTCTGAGCCGGCGGTTGCCAGAGATGCAAGTCCGATGACGGTTGCGATGGTCGCGTGTCGTAGAAGACGATTCATGCCATGTCCCTCTCTTGAAGATCGGTAGTCAACTTCGATTGTAATAGGTCCCATAGGTCCTATGGGTCGAATAGGACCTATTGTCAAACGTACTGCATTCTACCATCCGCGTTGCGCGTCCGTAAGGACATTTCGCTTGCTCATGATGGCCGAGCCCGCTACGATTCGTGCTCCGGAAGAGGCGGGCGTTCGTGTCGGAGTGTTCCGCCGTCACAGATTGAGGCGTTCAGGAGTGCATGGCCGTTGGCTGGAATCGACCTGGTGACAATCGCAGCGTATTTTGCCTTCGTGCTGGGGGCGGGCTTCTGGGTTCGTCGGGCCGCGTCTGAGAGTCTTAATGCTTACTTCCTGGGCGGTCGCCGGTTGCACTGGCTGGCCCTGGCCATGTCGGGTTCGGTCTCGAACTTCGACATCACCGGTACGATGTGGATTGTCTCGATCATCTACGTGCTCGGGATGAAGTCCATGTGGCATCACTGGATGTGGGGCTTCCTGCTCGGGGCCTTCTTCCTGGCCTATATGGGCAAATGGGTCCGGCGCTCCAACGTGATGACGGCGGCCGAGTGGATGAAGACCCGCTTCGGGGACGGCCCGGCCGGTAAGGCCGCCCGACTGACATATGCCTTCATGGCCGTGCTGACCCAGGCCAGTTTCGTCGGCTACGCCTACCAGGGCATCGGCAAGTTCGCGTCGGTCTACATCCCGTTGGAGAAACTGGCCGAGATGACGTCCAGCCCGGCGCTCCAGAGTCTCTTCGTGACGCACGAAGCCGATGTTCTGGCCACCGCCATTATCGGCTTGACCACGCTCTACGTCCTGGTGGGCGGACTCTACAGCGTCGTGGTCACCGATGTCATCCAAACAGTGGTGTTGACCGTTGGCGCGCTGTTCATTGCCTGGCTCGCGTGGTCGAAGATCGCGCCGGAGCAATTGGCGGCTCTGCCCGAGGGCTTCACGTCACTGCGGGTCCCGTGGCGTTTGCCCGAATTTGCGGGCACGGAAAACGCCAAATTCGAGTTCTTCGGTGCGCTTGTGGTCGTTTGGGTTGCCAAGGGCCTGCTGCTCAACGCCGGTGGTCCCGGACAGATGTACGATTTCCAGCGGTTCCTCGCGGCTCGCGACGCGCGCGACGCCTGCAAGGTCGGGGCCGCGTGGAGTCTGTTCCTCATCGTGCGGTGGGGGATGGCGATGGGGATCGCTCTGATCGCGTTGACCGGCGTGGCCGGTGTCACGGACGCCGAGCGCGTGATGCCCCTGGTATTGCGCGATTTCCTGCCCGTCGGTATTCGGGGGCTCGTCATCGCCGGTCTGCTGGCGGCGTTCATGTCGACCTTCAGTTCCACCGTCAACAGCGGTGCGTCGTTTCTGGTTCGTGACATTTGGCAGGTGCTGATCAATCGCAATCCGACGCATCGCCAGGCCCTGCGCGCCAGTTACATCGCCACGATCGCCATCGTCCTGGGTGGCCTGGCCATCGGTTTTCAAGGCGAATCGATTCACCAAATCTGGGAGTGGATGATGATGGCCCTCGGGGCCGGCGTGATCGTGCCCAACGTGCTGCGCTGGTACTGGTGGCGTCTGAACGGCTGGGGTTATGCGGCCGGTACGCTGGCGGGCGTGGCCCTTTCGGTCCTCCAGTTGATCTATCCCGCTCTGGCGGTCTGGGTCGCGTTTCCTATCATCGTCGGCGCCTCGCTCGTGGCCAGCATCATCGTCTCCTGGCTGACCGTTCCCGTCAGCAGCGCCGTTCTGACGGAGTTCTTCCAGACCGTGCGCCCCTTCGGCCTCTGGCGACCCGTTCGCAATGAGGCCGGCCTCTCCGCGGCGCAGTTGAAAACCACCTCCGAGAGTCCCGCGCGGACCATCATCAACGTGGCCCTTGGCATGGTCGTTATCGCCAGTGCCTATCTCTTGCCCATGTACCTCGTCGGCCACTGGTACGCTCAGGCTCTCGTCTGCCTGGCCCTCGCCGCTGCCGGCGCCGTGGCTCTCAAGGTCACCTGGTACAACCATCTGCCGCCGGCTGAGTAGAGTTTGCACTTGTCAGCCAGAGAGATGCGGGATAGGCTCCGTACCAGCCATGGCGTCTCCGGACTTGTCTTTCTGCGGAGAGAATCACATGAACGATATCATCGAAAGACAGCGAGCGTTCTTCGCTTCCGGCCGGACCAGGCCTCTGGCTTTTCGCGCCGCGGCCCTGGAACGCCTGGCGCAAGCTATCTCCGATTATGAGAGCGATATTCTGGCGGCCCTGCAGCGCGACCTGGGAAAATCCAGGGTCGCTGGTTACGCGACTGAGATTGGGCATTGTCTCACGGAGATCAACGTCGCCCGGAAGAACCTGAAGCGCTGGATGCGGCCTCAAAAGGTGCGCGGCGCGAGCCTGTTTCCTTTGTCGCGCGGTCTCCTGGTTTCCGAACCGCTGGGCGTGTGTCTAATCATCGCGCCCTGGAACTATCCGTTTCACCTGGCCATTTCGCCTCTCATCGGCGCCATCGCCGCCGGCAATTGCGCCATCGTGAAACCCTCGGAGATCTCGCTGAACACGGAGCGCGTCCTCTCGGCGATGATTGCCGATCGATTCGAGGAGGAGTTCATTGCGGTGGTCTGCGGCGGTCCGAGCGCCTCGGAGCGACTCCTTCAACATCGTTTCGACCACGTCTTCTTCACCGGTGGAGAACGCGTGGGCAAGCTTGTGATGAAAGCGGCTGCTAGCACCATCACGCCGGTGACGCTTGAACTCGGTGGCAAGAGCCCCTGTATCGTGGCTGAGGATGGCGATCTGGCGAAGACGGCCAAGCGCATTGCCTGGGGGAAGTTTCTCAACGCCGGGCAAACCTGTGTGGCCCCCGACTACCTGCTGGTTCACAAAGCGGTCAAGGAGGCATTGGTGGAACGGCTCAAGGAGAGCATCCTGGCTTTCTACGGACCGGATCCTAAGCAGAGCGCCGACTACGGCAGGCTCATCAGTGAAGCTCAATTCGATCGCCTGTCCGAGCTGCTGAGCGAGGGACAGGTGATCCTCGGAGGCCAAACCAGCCGGGCCGATCTGTACATCGCTCCGACGCTGATCGAGAACGTGCCCGAAGATGGACGCCTCACGGGCGAGGAGATCTTCGGTCCGCTGCTGCCGATTCTGGAGTATGAGGATCTCTCGGCGGCACTGGACTTCATCAATCAGAGGCCGAGACCGCTGGCCCTGTACGTTTTCTCGCGCAGCCGTCAGTTGCAGGAAAAGGTCATTGCAGCGACATCATCCGGCGGCGTGTGTATCAACGATACCATCGTTCATCTGAGCGCCTCGAGTTTGCCTTTCGGCGGTGTCGGACAGAGCGGTTTTGGGCGATACCACGGCCGAGCAGGATTCGATACGTTCTCCAACAGAAAGAGCATCCTGAGGCAAACCCTGCTCTTCGACGTCCCCAAACGATTTCCGCCCAACGACGACAAGGATCTGAGGCTTTTCCGGTGGTTGAGTCGGTAGGGCCGTGCCTTTGGACCTGGCGTCCTGCCGGCAATGAAGAAAGGGTGGGACGCTGAGTCCCACCCTCGAATGCTCATGATGCATGTTACGTCTTTTGCGAGCGCGTCTAGGCGTCGAGGGGCCAGCCTTGGCGGTACTTGCGGCTGAGCAGTTCGTTGGCCTTTGCGTCGTTGGTGATCCGACCGGTGGCGCCGTCGTATTCGAGCTTCTTGCCCGTCCGGTAGGCCACCAGGCCCAGCAGCATCGTCTCGAGGAGGTCGCCACTGTATTTGAAATCGCACGTGGTCTTCAGATCGCCCTTGCAGGCGTCGGTCCATTCCTTCTGGAAATGGCCCAGGTCCGGGATCATCTCGTCTTTGTCACGGCGATTGTAGTAGCTCATATCGGCATCGTTGCCCCAGGGCAGGAGCACGCGCGAGCCGAAATCGGAAATGAGGAAGCCCTTCTCGCCCTTGAACATCGCGCCGTGCCCGATCTTATCCAGATCGATGTAGTTCTTGGGTGAGCGGGGCATGGCGCCGCCCTGGTACCAGCCCAGGCGGATGGCGGGCCGCCAGTCGTTGGCGGGCATGTCGAAGTGCGACTCCATTTCGACGGGGGTCACTTCAGCGTTGTACGGCTCGCCCTTGGCCTCGGCCGTGGTGGGCAGCTCGGCATCGATGGCGTTCCAGGCCAAGTCCATGGTATGGCTGCCCATGTCGCCGATCTGGCCGACGCCGAAGTCCCAGTACATGTTCCAACTCAGGCAGTTCATGCCCGGGCCGCGGGAGTAGTACTCTTCGTTGTACGGATGCCATGGCGACGGTCCGATCCAGAGGTCCCAGTGCAGATGCTTCGGGGGCTCGCCCTGTGCTTTCGGATAGCCGTCGCGGCGGAGCTGGCGATTGCCCCAGGTATAGACGGTCTGCAGTTCCCCGATGGCCCCGTCCTTGACCAGCTCGCGCACGCGGTTGAAGTTGGGAATGGCGTGACGCTGGGTACCGACCTGGGTGGCCAGCTTGTTCTTTTTCTCCATCCATTTGGCCCGCGCCAGCCGGACCTCCTCGATGCTGATGCCCAGGGGCTTTTCCATGTAGCAGTGCAGGTCGCGGTTCATCGACCAGACGGCGATATGGCCGTGCGTATGGTCCGGGGTGCAACACAGCACCGCGTCCAGACCTTTCTGGTCCAGGCACTTGCGCCAGTCGACGTAGGTCTGGGCCTTCGGGAACCGCTTGGCGCCGTGGGCGAGATGCTCTTCGTGCACGTCGCACAACGCGACGACGTTCTCGCTGGAGATCGCGTCGAAATGGGCGTCGGCCCGGCCCCACGTGCCGATGATGGCGACGTTGAGCTTGTTGCTGGGCGCATTGGCGCCCGAGAGTACACCACTGGGCAGGATGGTCAGTCCGGCCCCGACGGCGGCACTGGCTTTGAGGAATTGGCGTCTTGGCAGCATGTTGGCCTCCACCATGGTTTGGTCCCTTCACTGCGGTTTCGGTTGCTTCTTATCGATGCCTGAGATGTCCAATGTAGAGTCTCACGCACCTTGGCACAAGAGAAAAACCATGAGGTGATAGGTCGTATAGGTCCAATAGGACCTATTCCCCGCCGCTAGCGGTACGCGGCACAGACAGCGATGCGGCGCTCGATCTCCTCGGTCAGACGGAGATAACCTGGCCCGCCGACACCGCCGTAGCGTGACTGCAGCTCGGTGTCGGGAATCCCCTCGGGCAGGTCGGCTGCGGGCGGAAAGACATCGTCGATTTGGAAGCCGTCCGCCAGACGCTCCTGCATGGCGCGGGCGGTCCCTTCGTTGCGGGTGGCCTGAGCCGCGAAGGTTGTGCCGGCTCGATCCGCCAACAGATCCGCGAAGGAGAAGCCACTGCCCCCCATGCCGGCATCGAGCTCTTCTTTGAACAGACCGGCTGCGTCACTGACGATCGTGTCGGAAAGTAGGGTCAGGGCGGCGCTGACGCAGAAATGCTTGGTCCAGTCGGTACGCTCACGCAATGCGACACGCCGCAAGGCCCGTTGCGCGCTGCGGTGGCGTCGCTTGGGTACGACCGATCCGAGGAACTCCTCCAGACGGTCGTGGCCCAGCAGCGTTCCGAGCGCGAAGATCGCGGCTCGGTTTTCCATGACTGGATCGCCTTCGACGGATCGCTCGCGGGCCAGGGCAAACGCCGTCTGGAGACACATGTCGAACTGCGGACGCTCGCCGCGCGGCAATTGTCCCGCCGTCGTCAGCAGGTTTGCTACCTGGGCCCGTGTGGCCGCGAGCAGCTTCTCGCCGGCGGTGGACGGACCGAACAAATCTTCGCGGAAGCCTGGAGGCAGATTCACGCGCGTGTAGGTCGCCTCGATCCAGTCAGGCCCGAAGGTGATTCTCTCCATCGCCTCCAGAAAAGGCTTCGAGCGCCGATCATGAGCCAGTTGCGAGGCGATGACGGGACACCAGGGATTGATCAGCCAGGCCGGGATGGTCACGCGTCCCAGGCGGCAGCGGTCCACATGCACGCGTAGGCGCCCTCGCTCGATACGCATATTACCGGCCAGCCGCAGATTCAGATAGCGAGGTTTCCCCTCGCTCGGGCTCACGCCCACCGAGACCGCGAAGGACCCTGCATCCGGTGCGAAGCTGACATGTGCCTTTCGTTGCGCCGAGCCCAGCGACAGCCCCCATGAGAGCAGGACATTGACGTCGTGTGCGGTCAGGCGCAGTGTGTGCGTGCGGCCTTGCTCCAACGATCTCGGGCTCTTACTGCGAATCAGGCGCACCAGTTCTCGCTTCTCGGCCGACGTCACGGGGGCCGCTTCGAAGGGCAAGGGCTCCGCTTCGATCGACAGCCAAAGCAGGACGCCCGTGCCGAGAAGTATCATGAGCATCAGCAGGGCGATCTTGGGCATTAGCCACAGACGTGCCTTTCGTCCGCGCCGCCAGGCCATGCCGATCCACCCACCGAACAGGCAGCCGAGCAGGGGGACCACCAGAGAGGCCACGGTGCCCAGATGCCAGACCGGCCAAACCTCGATCCCCGTGGCCAGGACCGCGACGGCGCCCGCGACCAGCAGGGCCACGAGGTTGATCGGAAGCCGGCGCAGCGGCCGCGGGCCACGCGGAACAGCCAGCGCCGCCAAGAGCCCCACGGGAATGAAAACCACGAATTCACACAGGCCCGTGAGAACGAGTCCGCCGAGCCAAGCCAGCAGTCGGCGCGAATCCTGCATGTCCCATACCGGGGCGTATGCCGTGTCTCCAGCCCGGTTGTACCACCACGATCGGCCCATGAGGAGAGCCGAGTAGGCGATCAAGCCAAGCCAATTGACGAACGCACGGCGCCGGGCCGTCGCGGCCGCAGGCACACTGCGCTCAGTCGAAGGGCTTGCTGGTTGGTGTTGGCTCGAACGCACGATCGGCTCTCTGCTCCTGGGTGATCCTACCACCTGCCCCTGGATTTCTGCCCATGGCCGGGCCAGGGAAGACTGACTCTACGCGCGGCCTCTGTGTCTGTCAACGCCTTTGCTTTGGGATCAGCGGGATGGGGTAAGGTTCTTGTACCAGACGTTCATCGATTCGATGTGGCCTGAGATCTGCGTGTTGTTGATGAGCGTGCCGCCGAACTGATAGCCGCAACGGGCGAAAGTGACGTTCATGCCCACCGAGGTGGCCCGGGCGATGGTGTACAACGTCGCGAAGCCTGCCGTCTGCATGGCCACCTCCATGGCCTGGAGCAGCGCGATGGCCAGGCCTTGCTTGCGGCGGTTCGGGTCGGTGGCGAAGTCCGTCATCTCCGCGTTGCGCGCCTCGGGGTCGGTTTCGGCCGAGGAGGCCGCGACCAGGCGGCCCGAGTCGAACGCGCCGAAATAGCGGATGTGCGTGGCCATCGTCTCGCGGAGATACACCTCGTCAAAGATAGGGAATGGATACGAGGGAAAGACCGTTCGGTAGAGCTGGGCCAGTTGCGGTACATCCTCCTCGCCGAGCTTGCGGATGAGGTGGTTGGCTTCGCTGCGGTCTTCACGGGCCTCTTGCTTCTGTCTTGCTATGGTGAGTGCTTGCTCGATGGCCCTGCGCTGTTCGTCGGAAACCTGCGCCCGGTCGCGCTTGCGAAAGCGCGACATAAAGGCGACGTCCGTGCACCCGTCAAAGAACCTCGGAATGCGAGCCTCTTCCTGATAGCCCGCCTGACTAAATACACCTGCCAGGGGAGCGGGAACTTTGCAGAATAACTTGCCGTAGTCGTTGGCATCGGCCAGTCGCTCAAGATCCGCGACCATCGTTGCGGCGTCACGCGGGTCGAGTTTCATCAGATAGACCCGGTCGCTGTCTTTGCCATGCTGAATGAGAGACTGGCCCAGTTTCTCGATGACGTCAGGCATGGCTCACCTTTTGACCGCATAGCAGCGAGACGCCTACAAACAAGATCAGCGACAGGGCAATGCCGAACAGGGTCGGGTCGAGTCCCCAGGGCAGACTGGTCTGAGCGAACGTCAGAACCAACGTCAGCCCACCCCCTCCCAACATGCTGACCAGCGCCGCTTCCGGTCGGCTGCGCTTCCAGAAATACGCACCCAGCGTCGGCACGAGCAACCCCGAGACCATGAAGGCGTAGGCGTGCAGGATCAGATCGAGCACGGTGTCGAACGCGCCGGCCAGCAGCAGGGCCAGGATGCCGACTGCCAGTGTGACGACCTGGCTCAGTCGCATGAACCCTCGTGTCGAGAGCTTCAGGCCGAACTGATCGATGATATCGTTGACCCAGTTGGCCGAAGAGGCAATCAGGCAGCTATCCGCCGTCGACATGATGGCCGAGAAATAGGCCGCGATCACAATGCCGGCGATCCCCGGCGGCAGTGCCTCGCCCAGCAACATTGGCATGGCCATTTCGGACTCCGCTTCGGGAAAGACCACCCGCGCCATCATGCCCAGCGACACGCCCAGAAAGGCCATGATCGGATACTCCAGCAGGCCGGCGATGAAGAAGGCTCGCTTGGCCTCCTTGACGCCGCGGCAGGCGAAGATGCGCTGATACAACGTCATGGCGACGAACCAAATGGGAATGATGGTGATAAACCAGTTGACGATCTGTACCCACGTGACATTGTTGAGCCGAAAGAACGCCTGCGGCAATGCCTCGGACATCCCGGCCCACCCGCCGACCTCGCGATAAGCGAAAGGCACGCCGCAGAGCGACAGGCCCGCCAGCAGAATGATCCATTGCAGCGTGTCAGTGTAAATCACCGCCTTGAGCCCGCCCAGGACGGTGTAGATCAGAATCACGCCGGCCATCAGATACAGCGACAGTTTCAGCGGATCGGCCCAGGTGATGTGGGCGAACACGCTACCGGCCGCCAGCTTCGCGCCGGCCAACACCTGGGCGCTGGTGAAACCCAGATAGCCGATGCCCGAGATGACCGCGGCCGCGCCTGCTACCTTCTTGCCGTACCGCAAGCGGAGGAAATCGGGATAGGTCAGCAGGCCTTTCTCGACGTCCAGCCCCTTGATACGCGGCACCATGACCACGGCACACAGCCAGGCACCGACCAGACCTGTGAAGAGCAACCAACTCCCGGAAAGACCGATGGCAAAACCCAACCCACCGAGTCCGACGGAGAAGCCGCCGCCCACGTCGGTAGCCACGATCGACATGCCCACGTGAGACGCGGAGATGCGTCGACCTCCGACGTAATAATCTTCCCGGCTCTCGTTCTTACGAAAAAAATAGACGCCGATTGCCAGGACCCCGAGGAAGTACAACGCGAAGATGACGTAGTCGACCCAGGTCATACGTCTTGCGTTTCCTCGTCACGCCGCTCCATACGCTCCAATGATTCGGGCACCAGCGTAATTCTCTTATCCGCGTCGGAAAGCAACTGGGCGATGCCCGTCGCCCGGCACTCGTCCGCGTCGTCGAGCTTGAGCTGAAGGTTGCAGTCGTCGCACTTGCGATCGCAGAAGATCGGCTCGTAGGAGTCGGGCTCCTTGTACGTCGTGATGACCCCTTCGTAGTTTCTCAGGATGACCTTGTTGGTCGACCACGAAATCAGATAGTTGGGCATCACGGGGATCTTGCCGCCGCCGCCGGGGGCGTCGATGACGTAGGTGGGCACCGCGAACCCGCTGGTGTGTCCGATCAGGCTCTCGACGATCTCGATCCCTTTGCCCACAGGCGTGCGGAAATGCGACAGGCCCTCCGACAGATCGCATTGATACAGGTAGTACGGGCGCACCCGGCTCTGCACCAGCTTGTGCACCAGCCGCTTCATGATCCGCGGGCAGTCGTTCACGCCGGCCAGCAGCACCGTCTGATTGCCCAGCGGGATACCCGCATCGGCCAGCTTCGCCAGCGCCGTGCGCGCCGACGCCGTGATCTCGCGCGGATGATTGAAATGCGTGTTGATCCACAGCGGGTGATGACGCCGCAGCATCTCCACCAGTTCGTCGGTGATGCGGTAGGGCAGGACCACGGGCGTGCGTGTGCCGATGCGAATCACTTCCACGTGTGGGATGTAGCGCAGTTCCGTGAGAATCCAGTCCAGATACTCGTTGGACAGCATGAAGGGATCGCCGCCGCTAAGCAAGACATCGCGGATCTGCGCGTTGCCCCGGATGTACGCCAACCCTTGCTGGATCGTGGCCTTGTCCGGAATGAAATCCACGTCGCCAACCTTGCGTTTGCGCGTACAGTGCCGGCAGTACATCGCGCAGACATTGCTGATATGGAAGAGCACGCGATCGGGATACCGATGCGTGACATGGGGCGCAGGACTGTCCTTGTCTTCGGCCAGCGGATCGGTCATCTCGTACGAATGCATCGTCAGCTCGGCCGGTGAAGGAAACGCCTGACGAAAGACCGGATCGTTCTGATGATCATCGGCATCGATCAGCGACAAGTAATACGGCGTGATCGACAGAGGAAAACGCGCGACCGTTTCTTCGAGCTGGGCCCTTTCCTCCGGCGTGAACGTGATTCCGGTCAGCCGTTCGAATTTTGTGACGCTGCGAATCGTATGCTGATGTTGCCAATGCCAGTCGCGCCAGCGGCTGGAGACGTCATCGCCGCTGATCTGCCTGGCAATCTCTTTTTGGCGAATACTCAGAATAGACATAGCTCTTGGTTCCTTCCCTTGGAAAAAGTGGGCGCGCAAACGCCCACCGGAGTAACGTACGGTTACGTAATGGTCTTATGGTTCGACTTCGCGGGTGCGAAAACGGCCGGACACGCTGCTGCCCAAACGGCAGAAGCACACCGTTACCTCATCGCGCTGGCGCCGCGCCGCGCCGGCGTACGGCGGACACAACCCAAGCGCATGCGTCTCGATAGAATACTGATGATGCTGGGATTTCGAAGGATGAAACAACATAGACAACTCATTATACGCGTCTCCGGCCCAATTGCAAGGATACGCACTGACTTCCTTCCTCGCCCTCGACCAACCACTGGCTCAAACCGCCTTTGACGCCCCGCAAACGCTGTTCTTCGTTCCTTTGACCCTCTTCGCGGGAGGCCTTGCGGTGGCGTCCGATAAATCGGATTTGCCTTCTGTGGGAGCGCGCTTGAGGTCCACCCCCGACCGTTTCCAGGTCGCCAAATCCTGGCGCACGCATTGAAGAACCCCCTCGTCTTTGCTAGCATGGGAAGGTGCGGGCGGCCGGCGAGACCGTACGAACAGGGTCGTCGCGAGTAACGGCTGCGCCATCCGAACGTGCCAGAGATAGGGTCGTTAGGAGTGATGACCGTGAGTGACACCGATCAAGTCTCACCCGTCGAGCGCCGCATCCTTATTCTGACAATTGTCTATGGCGCGATTTTTTCGCTTCCCACCTCCGGCGGTGTACTCCTGTCCTTCACGGCCCAGCCCGGCGGCATCTCCCCGCCGAGCGCCTTCCTGGCTCCGTTGCTCGGCCCCTGGAGCCAGACCCTGTCACCCAATCCGCATCCCGTCAGTACGTGGTCGCCTCGATACGCCGCTTTCGCCCGGTGTCTGGCGGTCATGCTCGCCTTCTCCTTCGTCGGTTCCTATCTCGCCCCGAGTCGTTGGCTGCGTTATTTTGCCACTATCATGGCGGTTCCTACCCTCATCATCTGGCTCCTCGCCGGCCTCATGAAGGTCGTCTCCCAATTGGCGTGAAACGCCCGCCGCCGCTCCCGCGGATCCTGTTCGGTTGGATGGGCTCAGAGCCCCTGTGGTTTCTAGATCATGTACGGCGGGCGCATGGCGCGGTAGCGCAGGCGGTTGGCCTGGGCGTCGCCGATGAACTCGGCCTGGTTCAGATCGAACTTCAGACTGCGCTGCAATTGCTCGCAGATGTCGGCGGCCAGGCAGATACTCATCGACCGGACCATGACGTCGGGACTGGCCACCGGATCGCGGCGCGAGCGGATGCAGTCGAAGAAGTCGCGCACGTGGTCCAGCGGCCGTTGGGTGCGGGCCGTGTAGTCGGCCAGCAGTTTCTGGTAGTCGCGCATCAGACTCGGTGACGAGACATCGGGCGCCGAATAGCCGTCGGCGGCCGCGATCCAACCCTGTGGACCTTCGAACCGTTCGCCGCAGGCGCCGTGCCAATACTCACACGGTTCCCACACCGAGCCGGCCACGCGGAACAGCACCAGCTTGACCCCATTGGACAAGCGCGTCACCATCGTCTTGTCCGGCCCGGCAAACTCGAACTCGATACCGGAGACGTTCGTCATGTCCAGCCCGGCCAGGGCCTGGGCCACCGTGTGCGCCCCCCACATCGCCAGATCCGTCGCGAGATCATAGAAGTGATACCACCCGGCGCCGTTGGCATAGCCGGCGTTGTAAGGGCGCCAGGGCGACGGGCCGAGCCAGAGGTCCCAGTCGAGTTCCTCCCGGGGCGGCTGCGGTTCGGCCGGCAGCCAGTCGTGCCGCAACCCGTCGCGCCAGCGGCAGTCCGCGTAGACGGTGTGAATCTCGCCCAGCCGACCGGCCCGGGCCATCTCGATGCCAAACACATGGGGCGGCTCGCTGAGCCGTTGGGCGCCGGTTTGGTAGACCCGTCCATATCGGCGCGCAGTCTGGGCGACCGCTTTGCCTTGCGCCATCGTCAGGCAAGCGGGCTTCTCACAATAGACGTCCTTGCCCGCCCGCATTGCCAGAATCGAAGCCAGCGCGTGCCAGCGGTCGCCGGTCGCGATCAAGACGGCATCCACATCCGTCCGCTCGGCCAGGAGCTGGCGGAAATCGCCGTACGTGGCACAATCTTTGTTGCCGTACTTGTTGTCCACCGCGGCCTTGGCCGCGTCGCGCCGGCCCTTGCGCACATCACAGACGGCGGCCCACTGCACGTCCGGCTGCGTCAACATGTAGCCCAGATCGTAGAAACCGCGACCCCCGAGGCCGATGCCGCCCATCACGATGCGTTCGCTGGGCGCCACGGCTCCGCCGCGCCCCAGCGCCGAAGCCGGGATATACCAGGGCAGCGCCGCTGCACCGGCTGCCATCGCCCCACGTTTGAGAAGTCGACGCCGCGTCAGTTTCTTACCCTTGCCATCGCTCATTGGGCTTGTCCCTTTCTGTGGTGTTCTGTCGCTGTGTGGCCCCAGCTTACCCTGGAAAGCCGTCTGACCGCAAGTTTTCTCAGCCGTCTGTCCGGCGCAATCGCCCGAAATTCCTGTCCCTGGCGGTGGATGGGACCGGCAGATGCGGATATGAAGAACCGGAGCCCCCTGAAAGTGGTATATAGGCAGGTAGCCCTGCTGTGTGGCTGTTTTTCAACCATGTGCACCAGAGTCACGGGAGAAAGAGAATGCCGAAATCTCAGATGCTCGATCCAGTGCAACTGCGCAAGCCTGGCTTTATCGAGTTTGCCCCGATCCCGGTCAACCAGTACCGCAAGACCATCAAGGAGGAGCGTCAACGCTACGGCGACGACGATTTGCTGCGGATCCACCGGGACATGGTCCTCATCCGCACGTTCGAAACGATGCTGAACGATATCAAGCTGACGCGCTCCTACGAGGGCATCGAGTGCGTTCATAACGGTCCGGCCCATCTGTCGATCGGGCAGGAGGCGGCCGCGGTGGGGCAGGCCTTCCATCTGGGGATCGACGACCACATCTACGGCAGCCATCGCAGTCACGGCGAGATTCTGGCCAAGGGCCTCTCGGCGATCGAGAAGCTCGATGACACGCAGTTGATGGACATCATGCAGAACTATTTCGACGGCCAGACGCTGCGCGTGGTGGAGAAAGATGGGCACGGCACAGTGAAAGACCTGGCCGTGGCCTTTCTGCTGTATGGGACCCTGGCTGAGATCCTCGGTAGGGAAGCAGGCTTCAACAAAGGCATGGGTGGATCGATGCATGCGTTTTTTCCGCCCTTCGGGATCTACCCCAACAACGCCATCGTCGGGGGCTCGGGCGATATCGCGGTCGGCGCCGCCCTGTATAAGAAGGTCAACAGTAAGCCGGGTATCGTGATCGGCAACATCGGTGACGCCGCGTCCGGCTGCGGCCCGGTGTGGGAAGGGCTTTGCTTTGCCACGATGGGCCAGTACAAAAACCTGTGGGAGGGGAAACAGCGCGGTGGTCTGCCCCTGATCGTGAACTTCTACAACAACTTCTACGGCATGGGCGGACAGACCCACGGGGAGACGATGGGTTTCGAGGTGCTCGCCCGCATCGGGGCCGCCTTGAATCCGCAACAGATGCATGCCGAGCGCGTCGACGGATACAATCCCCTGGCCGTGGCCGATGCGATCTTGAGAAAGAAGGACGTGATCGCCAGCGGCGACGGACCGGTCCTGCTGGATACCCTCACCTATCGTTTCAGCGGCCATTCGCCTTCGGATCAGAGCAGCTATCGCGAACGTGACGAAATCGACGCCTGGCGGGGGCAGGACCCGCTCGTCCATTTCGGCGCTGCCTTGGTGGAGGCCGGCGTCTGTGACCAGGCGGCGCTGGACGAAATCGGAAAACGCGCCACCGCCGCCATGGTGGCGGCGTGCAAAAAAGCCTCGGACCTGGCGCTGTCGCCCCGGGCCGATCTCAAGCAGCCGTCCTGCCTCCTGGAATCCACGATGTACTCCGACCTCAAGGTCGACTCCCTGGAGCCAGGCCGAGAGCCGGAAACGCTGATGCCCAAGGAGGAGAACCCGCGCGTCAAGGCCTTGGCCAGGCGCAGCCGCTCGGCCTTCGACGCCAACGGTCAGCGGCTCAAGGACTCCCAGTGCATCGGATTTCGCGACGCGCTCTTCGAAGCGATCCTGGATCGTTTCTACGTGGACCCGACGCTGGTCGCCTACGGCGAGGAAAACCGCGACTGGGGTGGGGCGTTCGCCGTCTATCGCGGCCTGACCGAAGCCTTGCCCTATCACCGGCTCTTCAACGCGTCGATCTCCGAAGGCGCCATCGTCGGCTCGGCGGTCGGCTACGCCCTGGAGGGCGGTCGCGCGCTCGTGGAGTTGATGTACTGTGACTTCATGGGCCGCGCCGGGGACGAACTGTTCAATCAGCTTTCCAAGTGGCAGTCCATGAGTGGTGGTTTGCTCAAGATGCCGGTGGTGGTGCGGGTCTCCGTGGGCAACAAATACGGCGCCCAGCACAGCCAGGACTGGACCTCGATCGCGGCCCACATCCCTGGCCTCAAGGTCGCCTTCCCCGCTACGCCCTATGACGCCAAAGGCCTTATGTACAGCGCGTTGCGCGGTACGGACCCGGTCATCTTCTTCGAGAGTCAGCGGCTGTACGGCCATCCGGAAGAATTCGTTGCAGGCGGTGTCCCGACCGAATGCTATGAAGTACCGTTTGGCGAGCCCGTCGTGCGCAAGGAAGGTGACGACCTGACGATTCTGACGGTCGGCGCCACGCTCTACCGGGCGCTTGAGGCGGCGAAGGAACTGGAAGAAAAGTACAACGTGAGCTGCGAGATTATCGATGCCCGCAGTATCGTGCCGTTCAACTACGAGATTGTGCTCGAATCACTGAAGAAGACCGGCCGCATCCTGCTGACCTCCGATGCCTGCGAACGCGGCAGCTTCCTCCAGACCATGGCCGCCAAGATCACGCAACTGGGTTTCTGGGAACTGGACGCGCCGCCCGTGGTGCTGGGGGCCCGCAACTGGATCACGCCCCCGGATGAGATCGAGGATGCGTTCTTCCCGTATCCGACCGACATTCTCGACGTCGTGCACCAGCACATCATTCCGCTGAAGGGATATACGCCGGTGCGCGATTACTCCGAGGAGGACCTCAAACGCCGCAGTGCCCAGGGCATCTGACGACTTCTTTCGCTCGCTTTGTCATCCTGAACGCAGTGAAGAGCTTGCCCTGGGCGGAGTCGAACGGGATCTGGCCCGCGTCCCTCTCCCATGCCAGATCCTTCGGCTTCGCCTCAGGATGACAAACGTCGCCCAAGAGTTGTTCCTGATTTGTACCGGGCGCTCCTCAGTCTCGCCGGGTCAGTCTTCCAGGCCGTGATGGGCTCGTAGTTTGGCGAGGAAATCCGGATTCAGTTCGGTGCCCCGAGCGCGGCAGTATTCGATGATCTGATTGCCGAGCGCGGTGTTGAGCTGGTAGTGGCTGACGGAGCCGTTGATCTCGACGAGGCCGGATCGATTGACCATCTCCGGTTGTACCGCGCCACCGACGACGGGGGCGTGGACCGTGCAGTTGGTCAAGCGCGTCCCCAGAGTACTGTCGAGCGCATAGAGGTCGCCTCGGACCTCCTGCACATTGGGCCGGAACCGGCAATTGCGAAACACCAGTTCACCGCGCAGACTCGGCGCCGTGATCGTGTTCAGCGAACACCGATCGAAGCACGCGCTGGCGATGCAATCGCCCAGGGTGACACAGACGTTGTCGCAATCGGTGAAACGGATCTCGGGAAAGAGCGCCATCGCATCGGCGTACTCGGCTCTGGCTTTACCGCCGATCAGCAGGTGCGCCGCGGCCGTGTCACCGGGATAGCGTGGTGTGGTCTCTTCGAGTTGCACGGCCTCGGCCACCAGCGTGCAGTTGGCCTCGAGCGTGCTCCCATCGTACCGGCCCGGCTGCCCCACGTCGTAATGCCCGGGGTCCGCAATGCGCAGCATGCGCACGCCTTGCTCGCGCCCGGTGACGCGGACGTCACGGAACGTGATATGCTGCGGGAAGAACAGGCGGGCGCCTGTCTTGGTTCGGGAGAAGGCTGCGATGTCCATCAGCCAGCACGGCGCGGCCGATGCGGGGGCGGCGCTGTAGTCGATGCGCAAGTCTTCGATGGTCACGTCGCGGGCGAAGCCGATCGGATACTGGTAGTCGAAGTCGGCCATGCGATGGCTGAGCACCGCGACGGTGCCGTTGCCGGTGGGCCGCAAGGTGCAGCCACGCAGGCGAATGCGGCCGTCCCATTTGGCCCCGTAATCGCGCCGGAAACTGACAAAATTGTTGCCATGACGTGTGGTATTGTCCACGAAGAGATCGCCACCCCCGGTGACGGAGATCCCCTTGAAACCGATGGTGCAGTCGCGGATGTACAGGTTCCAACAGTGGAAGTGAACGTCGATGCGATTGAGCCGGCAGTTCTCGACGCGGAAGTTCTTGTTGAGGTTGGTGCCGAAGACACCCCAGGCGACCCAGCCGCCTTCGGCCGTCAGGTTGCGGAACGTGCAGTTGAGCATGCGCGCGCCGCCGATACCGTAGGTGCCGTGGGCGACAACTTTGGCACGGTCCCGGCGGTTCTTTTCCCAGGGCATCGCGCGAATGTTCTCCAGCGTGACGTCATAGACACCGCGCAATACGTAGAACCCCGTGCGGGGCTCCATGGAGACGTCGCGATGGCCTTTCTCCAGCCCCATCCATTGCTCGCGCACGATGGTGCGGCTGCGCTGAATGACGATCCCGTGCTGGTGATAGCCTTTAGAGCCTCCGGCCGGGGTGTCGCCTGAGAAATAGAAGCGACCGCCTTCGATGATGAGATAGACGTCGTTGCATGGCGTGACATTCACGGACGTGAAGTCCTTGAACGTCCAGGCGATATCGCCGATGATGCGGCCCTCTTCCTCTACGTAGAACAGTTCCTCCCGGGCCCATCCCCGTTTGGAGTAATTGCCCGCCCGGATGCCGATGCGATCGTTGGCGTCCGCGACGGTGATCAAACAGCCAGCATACGGCGCCAGTTCGTCGATGATCTGCACGCCGGGCCGGATCTTTCTCAGTAAGGCGGCTTTCGTATCGCGGTCCAGTTCCAGGGTCCGTGTCGGTTCGTCGTTGAGGACCACGAAACGAGGATAACGTCTTGAGTTGAACCGCTCATCGATGTGAAACGTGGTTTGGCCCCAGTGCACGTTGGTCTGGATGGGAATGTTGTTGGTTTCCTTGATCCAGAACGCGCCGCTGCGATTGACCACCGGCACCTTGTGCCGATTGGCATACTCGTGCGCCAGTCTGATCTGGACGCCGTCATCGTGGTCTCCGTCGCCAACGGCGCCGAACATGCGGTAATTGACTGCTTTGCTCTCGGTCAGTAGAGCCACGCGGCCCTCGGGCAGGGCGATGACGTCGGCTCCGTTGGGCCGCAGCGCGTCACTGGCCTTCTCAATGCGGTACAGGGCGGCTCCGCCATCGCCCGGGACGTAGAAGCCCATCGTCTCGACCCAGCCGGCCTTCTCCAAACTCGGCGCCGACCGCAACAACTCGGCCGTGGCACAGCGCGCTACGACGATCTTGGCGGCCCGGTCCGTTTCGCCTGCCGCACGCGCGGCCCGCGGTGCCGTGAGGGCCAGAGCCATCAGGGCGATGAGAATCCATCCTTTGGAACGCACGATACTTGTGATCGAATTCCGCGTAGTCACAGATACCTCCAGACAGTCAAGTTCAGTAAATGCTTTGAAAGAGAGCCCCCCGCGCTGCCTTTGCGCACCAGCCGGCGTCGTCTATCTCGATCTGCCCGCCGCGCTCGGGTCCCCGGTCGGCGGCGGGGCGTGGTCCTCTGCGGCCGGCGGACCGAGCAGTTCGGTCAGGATCGGTTTCAACGCGTCCGCCCAGACCTGGCAGCCTTTCACGGACAGGTGCAGTTTGTCCATCGTCATGCCTTCGTAGAGCTTGCCGCTCTCATCCGCCAGCTTGTTGTTGATGTTGATGTAGCGAAGCTTCTTGCCGTCGGCCAGTTGCGCAAGACGCTCGTTGATGCGGTCGATCACGGGCATAACGCCGGTGGGATCGGCGGCGTTGTCGTTGCGGGGGAAGATGCCGGTCAGAACGATCGTCGCCTCCGGCGCCTTCTCTGCGAAGATTATCAGAATGGCTTCGATCCCGTCGGTTACCTCCGCGATTCGCGGATCGTCGTCACCTTGCGCAGGGCGTTTGCCGATGTTGTTAGTGCCGGCCTGGAGCACGATGACCTTGGGGCGGACGCCCTCCAACTCGCCATTCTCCAGGCGCCACAGAATGTTTTGAACCGTGTCACCACCCCAGGCGAAATCCGCCGCGTTCCAGCCGAAGAAATTCTCCTTCCAGTTGGCCAGCAGCTCGGGATAATCCAGCGCACCCCAGCGGCGCATGATGGAATCGCCTTCGAAATAGACGTCGATGCGACCTTGCCGTGCCTTCTCCAGCAACTGGGCATGCGCGATCTGGGAATTGCGGTCCGTCCGCGCGACGGGCCGAATCGAAACCGGCGCACGGGATTGCGGCAGGGGCGGCGCCTTGATGTACCGGCTGATCCATTCGAAGAAGGTCGGCCAGTTGGGCCCCGATGTATGGCCGCCTTCGTGCTGACGCCAGGCCAGCTCGTCCCCGATCAGCGTCCCCACCGGTGGCATCGGGTCGGTCAGGTAATCGCCCGGCGTGCCGAAGCCTCCCTGGCCCAGCAGTTCGTAGACCGGACTCGCCAGCACGCCGGCCATGAAGCTGCCATAGGCATCCACCCACGGCGGATCGCCCGGCAAGACGCCGTAGCTGATGAAACACGGACGCGGGGCGCACAACGCGATGAGTTCGTGCGAATCGACCGGCAGGTCGGCCGCCGTCATGCAGGGATCGGCGGACCCGTACTTGAGGAAGTTGCCGGCCATCCAGTGATACCCGCCCCGGCCGGTGAGGTTCTCGACCGCCTCGCCGAAGATGTGTCGATGCAACTTCGCGCCGCCCTCGCCGGAAGAGGCGACGAAGGCGACCGCAACGCGCTCGTCGAAGGCCGCGGTCACCAGCGCCGCCTTGCCATAGCGCGACACGCCCTCGATGCCGACCTTCCGCGGATCGACCTTCGCGTCGGGAGTGGCCTCGAAGAAGTCGATCAGCCGGCTGACACCCCAGCCCCAGGCCCGCAGCGCACCCCATTGATCGGGTTTCCGCGGCGCGCCCCTATTGGTTAGACCGATGACACCTTGGCGCAGATTCATGCCACCCCTATCGGGCTGGATGCTGTTGGGATTGACGCTGCCGTAGCCCCAGCCTCTACCGATCGCCAGCTCTTGCCACGGCCGCGGGCCGGGCCGACGCGCAAACCAGCCGAAGCCGCCAAACTCGATCATGATCGGCACGGGTGCCGTCGCCTCGGTCGGGACGGTGAACTTGGCCTGGATCTCGACCTCGATCTCAGGATACGCCGCGTTATCGACGTGACCGACCAGCGTCTTTGTGGTCGTCGCAATGCCGGCGACGTCACCCTCGGTCGTCGCTGTCACCTCCCACGTGACCTTCGGCGCGTCCGCCGGGATCCGGCCATAAATCTCGCGCGCGAAGTCTTCGACAATCTCCGCCCGGCGCTGGGGCCATTGCGCCACGCGAGTCACCCTGGTCCCATCCCTCATCGTCAAGGCATCGGGCATGGTGTCGGCATAGGGATTGGCGGTGGCCTCGTTGAAGGTATCCTGCTGGTTCGGATTCGCACCCGGACGCAGCCTCTTGAGGCCCAGTTGGTTCATCATGTGCTGATGGTCGTCATAGCCCTCCTGGGCGGCCTGTGCCTGCGGGCCCGTCAGCGCCACCGCCGTGCCCAGAGCCATCACCCCGACTAGCCACGCCCATGCATATGTCCGACGAACAGCCATCATCTTCTCCTTCAAGCGCGTCACCTGGCCCCTCTGCGTATCACGATAGTGCGGTTTTCACCAGAGTTCAAGCCCGAACACCGCCGAGGCATTTCCAGTGTTCCAGCGGGGAGGGAAGCTCAATCAAACGCCCCTTTTCTGCAAGGTCAGAGTTGATAGCACCTACGGCCTGCCGCCTACCGCCTTCAGTCTAACCAACACGCATTCCCAAACCCGCTCCATGGGTAACACTTGACTTTCTGCGCGGTGATGCGAAAATTGACAGGCGAGCCCGTAGCTAACCAAAATCGGCAGGTCGGACGATGGAAGGAGTTAGCCCGCGATGAAGAAGCGAGATGGTTTCACGCTGATCGAGCTTTTGGTGGTCATTTCCGTCATTGCCGTGCTCCTGGCCATTCTGCTGCCCGCCCTGGGCAAGGTGCGGAAACAGGCCAAGCGGGTCGTCTGCTCCTCGCAACTGCGGCAGCAGACGCTGGCCCTGATCTACTACACGGAGAACTACGAGGGCAAGATCATGGGTGTGGGCGGTCCGGGCCGGCCCTACTGGTTCCATCTGATCGCTCCCTTTCTCGGGGACAAGCAATACGAGAAGGATCCCCAGGCCGCCTTCGAGGGCGTCATGCAGGTGATCATCTGCCCGTCCGTGACCGAACGAGCCGACGGCCAGTCCCTGCAGCGCGGTACCGCCAACCGCTCCTGGGCCTTCTGGTGGGGCGAGGTCGGCGACAGCTACGCCGAAGGCAGCTATACGATCAACTCCTGGCTGCAACCCAGCGGCTACTATCAGGTCGAGACGACCGATCCGGCGTACAACAACTTCTACCAGAATCTCGCCGATGCCCGGCCGGATGTGCCCTTGTTCGGCGATGGCATGTGGGTCGACGCTTGGCCCCGCAGCAGCGATCCGCCCCCAACCAACTCCTTCGATGGCGACGGCGGCGAAGTCGCCAGCATGCACCGCTTCTGTATCGCCCGCCACGGCAAGGCCATCAACATGAGCTACGTCGACAACCACGTCGCCGTCGTCGACCTGGAGGAACTGTGGCAGCAATACTGGCATCGCGGCTACGAAGCCGTCTACGACGTGGAAGTCCCCGACTGATTCTGATGCCTACGCCTCCGCCTACGATCGTCCTGCGACAGGCCCAGGCTACCTTCGCCGAAGGTCTGGTGTTCGCACGCTACCTCGACCAGGCCGCCGAGGGCTTCTTCCGTTTCATGCTCGGCCGCCGCGCCGCCGACATCATCGCCACGGCCTACACCCAGCCCGACCACGATTTGTCTCATCAGCACGTCACCTTTGCCGAACGTGACAATGTCATCGTCGGCATGGTCTCCGGCTACACCGCCGCAGAGCATCGCGGTTCCTCGCTCGCGCCCTTGAGACAGGCGGCGGGACGATTGGCCCTGCGCATGAGAACCATGACTCTGCTCTGTGCCCCGGTGCTGCGCGTTCTCGACACGATCGCCGACGACGACTTCTACCTCCAGGCCATCGCCGTAGATAAGGACCGCCGCGGTCAGGGTCTCGGCTCGATTTTGTTCGACGCCATCGAAGACCGGGCCCGCGCCGCCGGCGCGCTCCACCTGGCCCTCGACGTCTCCGCGAAGAACGAAACCGCCCGCAGATTCTACGACCGCCACGGCCTGACCATTGCCTCCCAATGGCCCAAGCGCGTGCCCCTACCAGGCGTGCGACTCCTCCGCCTGACCAAAGCCCTCCGTCCGGAGTGATACTTGGCTGTCTGGTCCGCCGGGAGCGGGGCGCACACCCTGAATTCCGCGGCATGATCGAAGACAGAAGCCTCCTTCTCATGACAGGCGAGTGCGTAGAGATGGACGGCGCCGGGTCATCGACACGGACGCGGCCGCGATTAGCCCTGTTTGGGCGGATACTCCCTTTCGGCGGCAGCGATCATCGCCTCGATGTCGCTCGTCTCGACCTGTCTCTCTTTGAGAAGCCTCTCCAGGCGTGCAATGGCACGCTCCTTCCTGGCATGCTCCTCCGCGCGACGATTCTCCTCGCTCATGACGCTGTTTCCCTCATCATAAAGGTCCGTCCTGAACCCGGCGCGCCGGCCTCTTTTGAGACCCGCCTGCTCCGTTCGCCCGGCTCGAGCGACGAATTAGAGCAAGCCTCCAGCGCCATGTCAATACAAAGTGACGAGCAAGTGACATCGCCAACATAGAGACTGTCGCGGGCGGCGCATCAACACGCGAAGTGCAACACCGTCGTGAATGGCGACAGTCATCTATTTCGTTTCGATGTCACGTCCTTCAATAGGTGGCTGTCCCCGTCTTCCCCCCTGTTAGTTTCTGTTAGTTTTCGCGATGGAGATAGATGCTCTCGTTTTGCACGTCCACGGTGAAGATCGTGCCCTCAAAGAAATCTATACCCAGCAGACCTCGATCAGTGTCAGAAATGAAGACGTTCGTCTCTCTTGAGTACGCGGTCGTTGTTATCCCGACTCGATCAATGTGCACTGTGGTTACGCCTCCCACTATCTGAACTTCGCGTGTGGAAAGGCTGGTCATTGGTTTGCCGTTTTTCTGTGTATAAATCGCTGTCGGTATGAGGGTCCGTGACGCACCCGTGTCCAAGAGCAGTTCAGTCTGGATTCGGTGCCCGTGGATGTCCAGAGTGACGGGGACCATGAGATGACTGCCGGCGCGTTTGCACGCAATTACTGCAACCTCTGACATGAAGTTGGGGACCGTATTCGATCCATCGGCTTGCTTCCGGTTACGACGAACACCAGGTGGTGCTTCATTCAGCAGATTGGGCACAAACAGAGTCGCTTCTTCGCAGTTGTAAAAGGCACCCTTCTGGATGACCACCTTGAGTGGCGAACTATCAACAGACATGCTATGTTCAAATGTGAGTTGGACAACGGCCACGTTATCAGACTTGTCGAGAGAAACTGAGGCAGGACGGCCTACACTTCTGTCCTCGCGATCGTAAACAAATATGCTGTGCGCTTGGTCTCCCATCAGGGAAAAACCAATCGCCGTATTGCCAAACAACCGTCTGGCTGCCTTCCTCTGGGAATCAGAAATTTTCTCACCGCGGCGCTCCGCCAGTTCAATACGTGACGGCCGTGGCTCTATCAGACCCATGCACAGATGGATGCCGATTGCATCCGTTGAGATGATGTGGGCTTGAGCGTAGATGACGACGGCATCATCGGCATAAAGGGCTTCGTCGGAGGATTAATGGGATTAATAGGGACAGACCCTATTTATGGTAATTGCGAAAATAGGGTCCGTCCCTATTTGCCCCTTCCTGTGACCTCATTCTTCCAAGACCCTATCCCAATGCCTAGGGTAGGAGCCTGAGAACCCATTCATCGATCGTGCGTCGTTCCAGGGTGAAGGTCAAACCGGTCTGCTTGGCTACGTGCTCTAGGAGTCGGGTCAATGCGTGCTGATACATCTGTCGAGGCCCGTCGTAAGGGGCCAGCTTCGAGGACTCATAATCAGACCATGACACGTACATATCGGACGACAAGGTCTCATCAAAGAAGCGTTTCCCGGTCCGGTTCGTCATGTGCCAGAGGAGTTGTGACAGGGGGCCTGATCCACCGCCTGTATAGGTGCGGAAACAGTCGCTGGAAGTCTCCGTGAACAACTGTATGTCATTATCGCCCAAGGCCCCGGCTAGTGGGTGGTACTGGAGGATGCCGGTCACTCTGACAACCGGGGTATCGATACGCTGTTTCTCAAAAGTGATGGTCATGCCCGTTTCCTCGTGTACGATGTGCTCAAGGGATCTGAGACGCTCGCCCTTGGATGCATCCCGGCGTACGACCCAGTCACCTCTGAGCCGCAAGTCCAGTAGGTCCTCCGGGCCACTGAGTTCGGCCAGATCGATTTCACAGGCGTGCTGGATTACCTCCGAAAGTGTCAGGAACGCATTGCCTTCATAACGAACCGTCGGTCTAAGGTTGCCGTCCCGCTCCAGGACAAAGACCGCGTTCCGAGGGGCCGCTTCCGGTACTTGGGACCGATCTTCGTCGCGATCTAGAACGGACTGTTTTGGACTCGGAGAGAGTGGCGGGGCGATGTGCTTGAGTGCCTGGTTGGCCCCGAGGCCATAAATGGCCCCCGAAGGGCCCCGCGAGGTGTCGAGATTCGACCCATCCGACCGCACTGATGAACCCACACCGGGCGATTGAGGCGCGTAACCAGCGATACCCAGGCAACCTCTGTCGTCGACAACGTAACGCACACCACGAACGTGATCGGCCACCGTGGTTCCGTTCGGCAAGACGGGCACCAAGTGGTGGTCGAAATCAGGATCGTTGATCTTGATGTTGGTGAATCTGATCTTAGGGGTTCCCGATTGCAGGACGGCAGAAGGGAACCAGATACCCGGCCCGACCTCCTTGAACTTGATTTCTTCGGACCCACGCCGTCTGCCCTGTCCGAACATCTCTTCACGAATGGGTAAATACCCTCGGTTTGGATCGAGGATTGCAGTGAAGGTAATGTTGTGCTGAACGGGAATCTCCAGACGGCAATAGCCGTTTTCGGTCCGCTCGACGCTGATTTCAGATCCGTTCTCAAGGGCCGTCGCCAATCTCCTGGTTAGCCTACTACCAAGATAATCCCAGGGCGTGCTGGCGCGCCTGACCTGCAAATATCTACCCGGGACAATCGAGGCGGAATATACAACTGTCCCATCCGGTCTGACATCTTCGTGCACTTCAACAGACCTCGTACCATCCCATATACGAGTGGTCGCACTTAGATCTTCATGGATCTCCCTGACGTGCCCGCAGCCTTGGCTGTTATAGGCGAGTTGTTTCCTATCGACATGCGAGATCACCGGCGGATGGCCTCCCCCTGGCCAACGCATGATTCTTGCGGTGTACGTACACTGGTAGTTTGAGATGGCATCAAGTCGTTTCTTTGTCTGCTCCAGCACGAGTCGGGGGTCAACGGTTTGGCTACTCGGTCCGGGCTGAGCCAGGACCGGCTGGCTGGTGCCTATCCAAAAACCGAATAGCACAATGGATCGAGCGATACACGGACACATAGAACTGCCTCCTCCCCTGATGGTTTCGTTCAAATCTCTCCCTATCCGGGACATCTCATACCGCTTCCTGACTCGCGATCCTGCGGCCAGCAAAAGGTAATTGCGCTCGGAATATCCCCTCATTTCAACCTCCTCGTCGGCATCGTGTTGCCAACTCAGAAATCCCACTCACGATTGGGCTCTCCTTTCTCTTGTAGCGACGTCCCTCTGGCACGCGGTCTTGCCGGATCTATCGACCCTCGGACTGCTCAGCTTAACTAGAACTGGTTTCAAAACTCCCAAAAACCGAGTTCTGGACATCACGCACGCTGTTTTTCGAGGTTTTGAAACCAACTCTAGAAAGAGCCGCCCTCGTACAAGCTTCCTCCTGTGGGCCGGCAAGAAAACCTCATCTTCTCTTCCCTGAGTGTCTTATATTTCATCTTAGCTAACATTCACGAATGCGCCAATAGAAATCCCCAACGTGATCGCCTACTCCGAGGCGGGTCCCGCCAAAGGTATCGGCATGTCGATTCTCCAACTTAATTTCCGGCGTCAGATCCAGAAAGTCAATCCGCTTCCTGCAGAGCACAGGGGCAAGGCTAGCTCTCCTGGCTTGCTTACGAGATTCTCTGAGGCGGTTGCCAATCTGTAGCAACGGGCCTCTCGTCTGTTTACCGTCCGCCTTGCTATCTTTGCAGCCGAATGCCAGAAACGTACATACAACAACTGACTCGCGTCCAGGAGGCTATCGCCGCTATCGAGGCCGGTACCGTGGCCAGCTATACCGTTGGCAACCAATCCTTCACGAAGCATGACCTGCGCACGCTGTACGACCGCGAAGAGCGGCTCCTGCGCAAGCTCGCCCGATCCGATGACAGTGGCAGAAGGGTAGTGCACGTATGACCACCTGGACGGATCGTCTGAGTGCAAGTCTGGATGGCGTCGCCAAGGCCGTGAGCCCCTCGTGGTATGCGTCCCGCTGTCACCACAAAGCCAAGGCCGAGCTGGCCCAAGCCGCCGCGCGGTTCGGTTACGACGCGTTGGCCAATTCGCGTCTCAATACCAAGCGCTCGGGTTTGGGCGGGACCGGCGACAATCATCTGACGGAATCGGCCCTGTCGCGCCTGCGCGATATCTGCCGCGATATGGGCCGCAACAATCCTCTCGTCAAGGGACTGCTCTTGACCGAGGCCGACGACGTCGTCGGTACGCAGACGACCTTACAGGTCCGGTCGAAAAGCAAGGCCTGGAATCGGAAGGTCGAGGCGCTGTTCAAGGCCGAGATGGTCGATCAACCCTGCGATAACACCGGACGGAAAACGGGGACAGTCACCTATTTAATCCTTGACAAAGAGTGTGCTCGCGTCTAGATTGCTGTCATGCCGAGGTTAGCGCGGGCAGTTGCGGTTGGCTGTGCCCATCATATCACCCAGCGGGGCAACAATGGCCAGGATGTGTTCTTCGTCGACGACGATCGGCGGGTGTATTTGGAGTTGCTGGCCGAGCGGGCGGAGAAGTACGGCCTGGAGATCGTCGGCTACTGCCTGATGCGCAACCACGTGCATCTGGTGGCCGTGCCGAAAGTCGAGGAGGCGCTGGCCAAGGCGGTGGGGCGGACGCACTTTCGCTACACGCAGTACATCAATCGCTTTCACAAACGCAGCGGGCACCTGTGGCAGGGGCGGTTCTATTCCTGTGCGCTGGACAGGCGGCACTTCTGGCTGGCGTTGAAGTACATCGAGCGCAATCCGGTGCGGGCGCGGTTGTGTCGCAAGCCCTGGCGGTATGAGTGGTCCAGTGCGGCGGCGCATGTGGATGCGGGGATTGAGAGCCAACTGCGGTCGAAGCGGGGAAAGCAGGGACAGGTACAACCTGCTGCGCAGAACGTACCAGTCCCCGTTTTCCACAGGACAGGCTGCCCAGTCCCCGGTTTCCTCGACCTGCGGAAGTGGTACAAGGTGATGTCGGCCGAGCAATGGCGAGTGGAGCTGGGCGAAGGGCTGTCGGAGATGGAGACGGAGCGGTTGCGCTTGCGGACCCATACGGGCCGGCCGCTGGGCAGCGACGG
>Ga0272443_10001836_pt1 | contig 29014 bp, 18 predicted proteins | sample SSMAcet12_FD_193581 | JGI IMG/M metagenome (GOLD analysis project Ga0272443, IMG submission 193581) | Marine sediment archaeal communities from Little Sippewissett salt marsh, Falmouth, MA, United States - SSM-Acet-12 | ecosystem: Environmental > Aquatic > Marine > Wetlands > Sediment ... | reverse complement strand
ACGTTGAAACCCTTAATCGTGGTACAACTTACCTGATGAAGGATAAGCCGGGCGGATATACTGTTGAATGGAAAACCGATATCTATACCGGTGTAACTGCTGATCCTGATATTGTTGCAGCCATGCTTGAGAGGGGAACATTTATGTTTGATATCCAACTTGCTGCCTGTACGTATGACGCTGATGGTGCATTTGTTGACAGGGCATATATTTCATGGAATGCCAACGACAACAATACATGGCAGAGCTCATTCAGTACTGGCATCGTAACTCTTGGTGATGCTGTCTCAATTAACAGGAATATATATGAGCAAGGTGTTGTGTACCCGAACCCGGTGAGTGGGGTACTGAATATCAAGGGTGACGTAAGCAGCGTAGAATTCTTCAGTATTACAGGTAAGCTTGTAAAGAGACTGGAGCAGGTTGATGGATCTCTGGATGTGTCAGATCTGGCAAACGGAATTTACCTGCTGTCCATCAAGGAGAGTACTGGTAATACTAAGACCGTTAAGCTGGTCAAGGAATAACAGAGTTTTATTAATAAAAGACAGAGTATTTACAGCTCCGGGAAAGGATACTCACTGTTCGAAGCTTAATGGAGCCTGGACTGGACTGTAAATACTTGGTCTTTTTATATATGAAAAAAATTATTACGGTATCACATAAGATTTCTCTCCTCTTATCAGCATTCTTGCTGAATATGGCTGTAATTTCTTTTGCAGCTGAACCAGGCAGGGCACTTGTTGCTATTCCTTCTGGGCAAATAGATGTCTACCTGAGTTGGAGGCTTCTTGCTTCAGATCCTGAAGACATTACATTTAATGTGTATCGCATACTTGGAGAAGGAGCAAAACCTGAAAAACTGAACAAGGAACCCATCAGTGAAACAACAGATTTTCTTGACAATAATATCCCCAAAGAAACTAATCCTTGCTGGTATGTGAAGCCAGTGTTGAATGGAAGGGAAGGACCTGCTTCTGACATGGTGAGCAGACCCGATCCTGACCAGGCTTTTAAGTCAATTAAACTGGAAGGAGATTTCAAATTTATGAAAGTTGGAGTTGGCGACCTGAACGGGGATGGCCGAACCGACTATTTACTTAAGCACCCTAACTGCTATATTGATCCCTACTTCAGGAACTGGCACCCCAGCCAGGGAACTTACAAATTAGAGGCATATACTCATGATGGTCAGTTATTATGGAGGAAAGATCTGGGTTGGTCTATTGAACTGGGTGTTTGGTACTCTCCTTTGATTGTATATGATTTTGATCAAGATGGTAAAGCGGAAGTCGCACTCAAGTACGCCGAAGGAGATCACAGAGAACCTGATGGTAAAGTCAGATCTGGACCTGAATATATTGCAGTTTTGAATGGTGAATCGGGTAATCTTATCGATAAGGCTGCCTGGTTACCAAGGGATAGGTATGGAGATAAAAAACCAAATGAGATTGACGGCCAATATAATCTGATGTCCAGAAATCTTATGACTGTTGCCTACCTTGACGGTAAAACTCCACATATAATAATCGAAAGGGGTACCTACGGTATTATGAGAGCAAGTGCCTTTCGCTTTGACGGAAAGAAACTGCATCGTATCTGGGAATGGGATAATGAAGATCTTGGAGATGAATATTGGAGTCAGGGTGGTCATTTCATACATGGGGCAGACGTCGACGGAGATAATAAGGATGAAGTAATTCTTGGATGTTGCGTAGTTGATGACAATGGAAAGGAGCTCTGGTCGGCCGGACTGGGACATTGTGATCATAATTATATTGGAGATCTGGATCCAAACAGACCCGGATTAGAGATATACTATGCCATTGAAGGTAAGATGAAGCAGAATGGAAGCTGCATGGTTGATGCGGCAACAGGTGAGGTGCTTTGGGGATTGAAGCACATGTCCAGGCACTTTCATCGCGAGGGTATGGTGTCTGATATTGATGCTGAATGGCCCGGAGCAGAATGTTACAGTGGTGAACAACAATATCCAATTCGTTTTCTTTGGACTGCTGAGGGTATTCTAATAAACACTGAAGATATTGGGGGACTGGCCCCAAAAGCAATTTACTGGGATGCAGACTTACAGAGGGAATTATTGGTCGACCGGGACATTGTTAGCTACCGGGGTGATACACATTTGGTAGGAGTTGAAGGAAAGTATATCATGTCCGCGGATATTGTTGGTGATTGGCGCGAAGAAATCGTGACAACAATAGAAGGTGAAATGCGGATTTACACAACTAGTATTCCAGCTGAATGCCGGCATGTATGGCTTATGGAGGACAGACTCTATAGAAATGATGTTGCTACTGGTGCAATGGGTTATCTTCAAATTCCTATGCTGAGTTTTGACCTTGCAACATATAAGGACAAGAGATAGAGACTTTCAATGCTTCGCCAGCAACTGTCTCAAACATAAAGCACATGCCGTTTGATCGCTCCTTGATAAAAGAAGGAATGCCCTAATATTTAGCGTCCTGCTTGTAAGGGCTCTGAACGGACATCATGTCATAATGAAAGAGATACTGAAACACACAAATTCAAATAAAACCATGCTAACGAAAAGAATGAAACATTTTTTCTTGCTTGGGCTGTGTTTGGTTGTTCTTGCCGGAATGTCCAATGCACAGGTGAAATTCAATGCACCTGATGGTGGCTGGGACTATGTTTTTGATGGAGATGCAGCTGCATATGACGACAAGGCTGCATTGGATGGAAACTGGAATCATGAGGACGATGGCGGAGCTGAGATGTTCTATGATGAATGGGATGGTACTGCACCCGGTGAAATCGGGTCTGTGAATCCGGTAATGAATGGTGGTGTTGCCACCTATGATGATAACGGTACTACGTTCCTGAGGATACAGGATGTTGGTTACCTTGGAACTAACCGTCCGAATAACAACGAGATCAACTTCGACCATCATGGAATTCCTGACGGTGCACTTGATTCAGGTATCACTCTGGCATTCCGTGTAAGGCTTGCTGTACCGGAGCAGGGATTCCCACTTGATACTTCCCTGATCTCAGATAAGGACTGGAACAATACTTCACAGAAATGGTGGCCTGCAGGAGGTGACGGAGCCGAGATCTATTATGGATCCGGGATGTTCACCCTATCTCAGTCCACAGGAACTGACCACCTTGCCGAACAGATTGGTTTTGGAATGCAGAACAGTGAAATTATTTATGACGACAGTACGGTTTTGATCAACGGTCTTACGATGTCTAACACAGCTGGTAATACAATGATTGCCAGGTCGTCAGACGGTAATTCGAGGAAAGCAGGAGATTGTCCTCCCAGAAAAGCCACTTATGGATTCCTTGGGGCCACAACTCCTGACGGACAGTGGGGTTATACTAACCTGAATACGGTTAATGTTCTTGATCCGACTCAATGGCATGAATACTGGATTCACGTCATTGCCGACGGCAAAATAGGTACCCACAAGGTAACTGTGTGGGTTGACGGGAAAGCTGACGCAGATACTACTTATTATGTGACTTCTACCGAACAGGATATCAAGAACCCAAACGGCGCACCATTCCTGAGAATGGGAACCAGTATTAGCAATGGGTATTCAACCGCTTATGACGTAGATTATGTTGCCTTTAAGATTGGACTGTTCGATCCTACTGACTGTGCAGGTGTTGTAGGAGGTTCAGCTTCTATTGACAGTTGTGGAATATGTTCCGGTGGTACAACCGGAATTGATCCTTGTCAGAAGGATTGCGCAGATGTTTGGGGAGGCGACGCTTATTTGGACGACTGTGATATTTGTGTTGGAGGCACAACAGGACTTGATCCATGTCTTGCTCATGCGGATGGTGTACCTGTAACAGCTGTTCTTAAAACTGACGGCTCAGGATTTACTCTTGATGGTGTATTTGACGAGGCCGTGTTTGCAGATGCAGCAGTTATGAACATGGAGAGAGAAGTGATAGTTACAGGAGACGACATAACTGATCTTCATGCCGGATTCTTTATGTTGGCATACGATGATGAGAATATTTATGGTTATGCGGAAGTAACTGATCCGGAGATCCATGCTAAGGATGAGTTTGCCGTAGCATATGATTTCGGTGACCCCATGTTCTTTACTAATTATGGTTGGGAAGGAGATCCTGCAATTGATGATGACCCTGCTATTTATACCAGGATCGATAAGCTTGCGGATAACTTGGAGCAAGTAGTCGATAATAGAGGATCCAGTTGGTTTGTAACTGCAACAGAAACTGGGTACAATGTTGAATGGAAAACTGCTATCGCTACCGGTGTAACATCGAATGCTGATGTTGTTAGTGAAATGTTGACACGTGGTACATTTGCAGTTGATGCTCAATTTGCAGCTTGTTCTTATGATCAAGATGGTGGATTTATTGATAGGAATTACCTGGCATGGTCATCCGATCAAAATGACCAATGGACTTCTTCAGAGAATACTGGTATAGCAACACTTATCCCTTATACCGTCCTTCAGGCAGAAGGAACATCCTGTATGCTGGACGGAGTAGATGAGAATCCAGATAATCCGCATTATACTGGTACTGGATTTGCAAATACGGATAATGAACTTGGGAATGCAGCTTCCTGGGCCCTTGAGTCTGATATTGATCAAACCATCGCTCTGACCATCAGGTATGCAGTCAAGAACGAGGCGCGTTCATGTGATATTTTCGTTAATGATGAACAGCAGGTTGATACTTTTGCTTGCTACCCCGGTGGAAGCTGGCAGAACTGGAAATTTGAAACAAAGGATATCGTTCTGAAAGCTGGACAGAATGTTGTAAAGCTTGTTGCAACACATGAATATGGTCTGGCCAATATCGACTTCCTTGCATGGGATGCAAGCCTGAATGTGACAGCGGCAGACTGTCCATTTTATGACTGCGCTGGCGTTGATGGAGGAGATGCTTTCATCGATGAGTGCGGAACATGTGTTGGTGGTACTACCGGTCTGGAAGCCTGTGAACAGGATTGTAATGGTGATTGGGGAGGTACGGCTTACTATGATGACTGTGAGATTTGTGTCGGTGGTAACACCGGACTGGAGCCATGTGTAGTCAGTGTTGGACTAAATGGTGTTGAAGGTACCTGGGTCTATCCTATCCCAACTGATGGCCGTCTTATCGTAGAGAATCTCAATGGTGGAAGCTTTATCTTATTTGACGTCCAGGGTAAGGAAGTCATGAACAGGAAAGTCTCATCAGATAAGATAGAACTGGACCTTAGTGATGCAGCTCCGGGTATCTACTTGATGGTTACTACAACTAAAGATGGACTGGTAGAGAATCATAAGGTAGTTAAATAGTATAAGAAGGTTTAGTCTTTGACTGAACCGGAAAGCTGAGGAGGGTGATAACCAAAATTATCACCCTCTGTTTACTAAGAATCGTACTTTGTTTATGACTTTGAAACTTTTAACATACCTGGTGTTTTGCCTGTTTCTGTTCACATCCTGTGGGCAATCTAAAGGTGACTTTGTAAATATGTGTGAAAGTCAGGAAACAACTTCCAGCTTTCCACAGCGTCCTGTCAAACTATATGTTGGCTTCCAGCCAGGCGGGGGGACAGATCTCACAGCCAGGGCTGTGGCATCTATGGCCCGGGAGTACCTTGGCCAGCCCGTCATTGTAGTTAATATGCCAGGTGCTTCAGGAACACTCGCTGCCAAAAAGGTTGCTGCTGCTAAGCCTGATGGCTACAGCCTGCTTATTGCCGGGGGAAGTGAAACTGTATCTGTTGGGCACTATAAAAGACTGCCTTATCACCCCCTAGATGATTTCTCCCCGGTTATAAGGTTAACAGTTGAAAAGATCGTTCTGTCTGTGAATCCGGAACTTGGATATAGCAACCTGGATGATTTTGTAAACGCTGCTCGTTTGCATCCGGAAGAGTATACGTATGCAACTTCCGGGCAGTTTGGTATATTCCATTCTGCAGCTCTGGCATTTTGCAAGGAAGCAGGGATCCGTCTGAAGCACGTACCTTATAATGGTGGGGCTCCAGGTGTGGCAGCTCTTATGGGAGAGCATGTCGACCTCACCTTTTCCAGTCCTGTGAGCGTAGCAAGTTTGCACACCAGTTCACAGCTGAAATGCCTTGCCCAGTGTTCTCCCGGGGATCGGTCCGTTCTGCTGCAGGATGTTCCCACAATGAAGGAGAGCGGATATAGTATAGGTATTGAAAACCAGAAAGGGATCGTTGCCCCCAAAGGCACTCCTGCAGAATATGTTGAGATCCTGCATGAGTGTTTCAGAAGGGTACTTGAAAGTGAAGAATTCAGGGATATTGCAGCAAAGCTACAGTTGGAAATTGCATACCTGGGACCTGAAGATTTCAAATCATCCCTGAGGTCGGTCTACACAGAGATAGGAGAACTTCTGAATAGTGTGAAATAAAATTGCGGTCATGAATAAAATAGGATTTATCGGTACAGGTGTAATGGGGAAACCCATGGCCATGAATATCGTGAAAAAGGGATATCAGTTAATCGTTTATGCCCGGAACCGGGAGAAAGTAGAGGATCTTATAGAGCAAGGTGCTGTCTTTGCTGAATCTCCAAAACTATTGGCTGAACAATGTAAAACCATTGTGCTTTCACTTCCCTTTGACCCGGATATATGTGAAGTGATCACCGGAGATAAGGGCCTCCTGAAAACAGCTGCTGAGGGAAGCCTTATTATTGATACAAGTACAGCCACACCCGCTAATGCTGTTGCTATGGCAGAAGCTTCTGGAGTAAAAGGTGTGGATTATATTGACGCACCGGTTTCCGGAGGTGTGAAAGGGGCCATAGATGGAAGTCTCACCTTTATTGTTGGAGGAAGTGAGCAGGCAGTAATGAAAGCAGATCCCGTATTGGGCGCTATGGGTAAATCAGTATACAGGGTCGGAGATGTAGGTACCGGGATGACCCTTAAAGCGCTGAACCAGATCATTAGCGCATTGAACACCCTGACTATATGTGAAACCGTAGTTCTGGGAGAGAAACTGGGTGTGAGTGCAGAACGATTCTATGAAGTCCTTAGTCATTGCGCAGCCAACTCATATCATCTTCAGTCCAAGCTGCCTGATTTCATTATCCCAAAGTCATTTGATACTGGTCACCGGATAGAAATGATGATCAAGGATCTGGATATTGCTCTTGATATAGCAAATCAGAATAATGTAGATATGAAATTCAGCAGAACCGGTACAGACCTTTATAGGGAAGGTGCAGAGAATGGATATGCCGGGCTTGATATTTCCTCCATGTCAGTATACCTGTCAGAAAAAAGCAAGTAGTATATGAGAAGGTCTGGGGTAATATCATTTGTATTTGCACTCACTGTCTTTCTCTTGCTGATCCCCCGAATTGGTGAAGACCAGCCAGCAGTCAAACTCCTGGGAGATGACTACAATACGGGAGAAGCTAAACTTTTCCCTTACCTGACCAGTGGGATTATACTTTCTATATCCGTGATTATGATGATACTGGGATTCCTGAAGAAAAGGGAAAGGAGAAGGACTGCTGATAAGAGACAGATAAGGGATGTGGCAATACTTCTGTTGATCTGCATCGTATACATTTTAATCCTGACACCTGTAGGGTTTCTGCTCAGTACACCTGCGTTTCTGCTTACGATCCTTCTTTTTTTCGGTATTAGAAAAGCAAAAGGACTTATCCTGATCCCGGTCTTTGTCACAGGAGCCATTTTCCTGTGTTTTGAGGTGTTGATGAGTATTGAACTTCCAAAAGGAGTCCTGGAATGGATGTTTTACTAGAACAAATATCAATGGCACTGGACTGGTACAATCTTCTGTTCATACTGATCGGAACGCTGCTGGGTATTCTTATAGGAGCAATCCCTGGGTTGACAGTAATTATGGCTGTGGCACTGGCTGTTCCACTTACCATGTACCTTCCTTTAGGACCCTCGCTCGGACTACTGCTCGGAATATATATATCCGGGATCTATGGAGGCTCCATATCGGCCATACTGGTAAACGCACCTGGAACACCGGCTGCAGCTGCCACAACGCTCGACGGATATCCCCTGTCTAAGCAGGGCAGGGCTGGAAAGGCACTTAAGATGGCATTGTTTTCTTCCTTTGCAGGAGGAATGATAAGTATTGTATTCCTGGTGGTCATTGCCCGCTATCTTTCCAAAGTGGCGCTGCTTTTCGGGCCTGCAGAAAAAACTGCGCTCCTGTTCTTTGCACTGACCATTATAGGGGTACTTGCAGGAAAGCCCATACTAAAAGGACTCCTGGCGGCAGGCCTGGGTTTATTTCTCTCCTGCGTAGGTTCTGATCCCCTGTTGGCTGTTTCACGTTTTACCTTTGGTTCATTGGAACTTGAGGAAGGTTTAGGCTTCATTCCTACCATGATCGGACTGTTTGCAATATCCGAATTCATTGTACAGGCTGAAAACAGGTTGAAAATGAGGAATTATAAGTCTGAGATCTCATCTTCATTCAACAGGGCTGAAAACCGGCTGAGTGGAAAAGAGATCCGGTCCAGCTTAAAAAGTATTTTCCGTAGCGGGATATTGGGAACTTTTATCGGATCTCTGCCGGGGATAGGAGCAACTGTTGCCTGTTTTCTGGGATACGGTGAGGCCAGAAGGGCTTCGAAGGAGCCGGAGAAATTTGGAGAAGGAGCTCTGGAGGGTGTTGCAGCAGCAGAGGCAGCTAATAATGCAGTAAGCGGTGCAACTCTTATTCCATTACTGTCACTTAACGTTCCCGGAGATGCAGTTACTGCCATTCTCTACGGTGCCCTCCTGATACAGGGTGTACAGACAGGTCCTCTGATTTTCGAGCATCACATGGATGCTGTATATCTGATCTATATTACCCTCATACTTGCAAATATCTTTATGGTGGCAGCAGCGCTGTCACTTATGCCCCTTTTCAGGCGTATCGCCGATATCCCCAGGCATGTGATCTTCCCGATAGTATTTGTTTTCTGTGTTGTTGGATCCTATGCGGTCCGTAACAACATTGTGGATGTGTATATCATGTTGGGAGTTGGGCTTCTTGGATACATTCTTCGTAAACAGGGAATACCTCTGGCCCCTTTACTAATTGGTTTTATTCTGGGAACTCCGTTTGAGGAAGCATTCAGACAAACACTTGCCGGCTCAGGAAACAGCCTGCTGGTTTTTGTACGGGAACCTATTTCATTAGCCTTCCTGATATTGGCAGTCGGATCAATAGTGCTTACCATCATAAGGAATATGAGAGAAAAGAAAGCGATAGAATAAAAAAAAACTGAACAAAAATGAAAGCGATTATTACCGACTACAAAAGACCAAGTGAAGAACTGCTAAAGAAATTTGAAGGAATGCCCGCTGCACTTGCGCATGAGGCGCTGGGGAAGCGTGGTGCCCTGACAAATGATTTTAAACCAATATATTCTGGGGCAAAATTTGCAGGAGCTGCGCTTACTATCAAGGGATATCCCGGGGATAACCTGATGTTGCACAGGGCAATAAGTATAGCACATAAGGGTGATGTTATGATGGCCACGGTCAATGGATTTACTGAGGCTGGGTTATGGGGCGAAATTGCTTCTGAGGCAGCAAAGGCAATGGGAATACAAGCCCTTGTTACAGATGGGGCAGTCAGAGATGTGGATGAGATCGAGAAGGTGGGATTTCCTGTATTCTCAAGAGCTGTTTCAATAAAAGGTACTACAAAAAAGCAAGCCGGATTATTAAATCATCCTATTGAGATAGGCGGTGTATATGTTAAGCCAGGTGATATTGTGATTGGTGATACTGACGGGGTTTGTGTGATACCACTTGAAGAGGCCGGGGCAGTTCTGAAAAGGGCCAATCAAATAACTGATTTTGAGAATAGTGTCGTTGAGGGTATTCGTGCCGGAAAGCTAACAATTGACCTGCTCGGACTCCGTCCTGCACTTAAAGAACTGGGTCTTGATGACTGATAGATTTATGCTGATATGGGAAAGAAATTTGAAGCTGAGAAGTTAAGGGTATTCACTGAAGGCATCCTGAAGAAAGCAGGACTTTCCTCTTCTGAGTCAGAAATGGTTGCAGAAAGCCTTGTTGAAGCTGAATTGCGCGGATTGGGTTCTCATGGTATGTTTCGACTGCGCACCTATTCAAAAAGGATTAAGACCGGAGTCGTAGCGGCCAATGTGGAGCCTGAAATATTAAATGAAGCCAGAACAGCATTATTGGTTGACGGAGCGAATGGAATGGGAGCATCAATCGGCATGAAAGTCATGAACATTTGCATGGAGCGGGCCTCCGAGTTTGGTACCTGCTTTGCCAGTGTAAACAGGGGAAACCATTTCGGGATTGGAGCTTATTTTACCATGCACGCGGCAAGTAACAATATGATAGGTATTGCCATGTCAAATGCTCCCGCTTCGGTTGTTCCGGTAGGAGGGAAGAAGCCCATGCTTGGAACCAATCCCATATCTATCGCAATACCTGCCGGTAAACATGAAGCACTGGTATTGGACATGGCTTGCAGTGTGGTTGCCCAGGGAAAGGTGATCCTGGCTGCAAAGGAGGGAAAGGAAAGCATACCCTCCGGTTGGGCTGTGGATGCTGATGGAGAAATGACTACCGACCCGGAAAAGGCGCTGGAAGGAGCAATGCTTCCTTTTGGCGGACCCAAAGGATATGCAATTGCATTTATCGTTGACATTCTCACAAGCGCACTAAGCGGTGCATTTGACAGCACGCGAATACGTTCATATTGGACTGATTTCGAAAATCCACAGGACCTTGGCTATTTTTTTGGCGCCATAAATATCCCGGGATTTCTGGACATTGATATTTTCAAGGAAAGAGTGGATGCCATGTTTGATGCAATGAAAGCCTCTCCCCCGGCGAAAGGAACCAACAGGATTTATATCCCTGGAGAACTTGAGCACCTGATCAGTGAAAGGATGATGGAGGAAGGAATTGAGTTAGGAGATGAAGTAGTTAAGGATCTCACTGGTCTGGGAGAGGAATACGGAGTTAAATTTGATTAATTCTACATGTAAAAAATTCAAAAAAGATGAATATCAACAGAAAAGAATTTCTTGAATATAGCATATTGGCAGTTTCAGGAATTGCTATAGCACCACTTTCTTGTTCACAAGCGGGTGGAGAGAATCTGGAATTACAGAATATGCTAAAGGAAATAGGAAATACAAATAGTGAAAAGGAACGTGCCAGATTATTGGGAATTGCACTTGATAATCCTTCATTTTCTTTAGCGGAAAAAGAAATTATTAAACAACTATTTTACATAGCCGATCGTTGGGCAAATGGTTTTGAAAAATATAAAAATCCCGGTTCAGAGGGAAATGAGTGGGATGGATATTTATGCGGGTTTTTATATGATAAAGGTGCACATATTGTCGGTATTGATCGATTCTTTTTTCAACAGGTTAACGAAAGAAATCCATTCTTCCCTTTAATTGCATTTTATCGGAGCCGAATGTTGATTGCCCATTTGATTCAGGATGGAGGTATTAATGGGTCCAGGGAAATCAGGGAAATGTATATTAATGAGAGTACGCGCTTACTCAGATTTTCAGAGAAAGCTTTTCCAGATAACGATTTAATAAAAAGTTATTTAGGGAAATATGAAGCTTGGGGAGATTTGGCAGAGATGAATCGAAAAGCACCTGAATGGGCTAACTTTCAACGGTTGGCTTTGGAAAAACTGAAATGGCTTGTCCATTGGTGGATTGACAACCGACAAATCTCAGATGGACAATTTGGTGGTGGTTGGGGCGATGATGTTGAAATGTGGCGACAATGGGTGTCAATCCTTTTGGCTTTCGAGGATGAAAAAGCGGTTAAAAGTCAGGAAAAATTATTTACTGGTCTTTACAATTTGTCGAAGATGGAAAAGGGATACACAACTTCAATGCATGACGTTGAGCATACTTCCGAAGAATATTCAGATCCGTTAACATTCATGCTAACCGTGCAGCCTGAAAACCCTGTTTGGGAACAGCGAGCTTTAAAAGTATTAGATCATATTGAAAAAATATGGACTGGAACAAACAATAAGGGGTACCTTCAGTTTAAATCAACATGGTTTAATGTGAACCGTATTGATTTGGACGAAAAGAGAGCTTGTGATACTCCTTACCATTCACGCGTGATTCAACCATTGATGTTAATTTGGCTTCGTTCTGGAAATGAAAGAGTTGCTGCTTTTGTGAAATCCTGGTTAAGGACATGGGTGGAAGCAACGTTCGTGGAAGAAAATGGGAAACCATATGGTATTATACCAGCCGCTATTCATTGGCCTGATGGAAAACCTTCAGGTACTGGTAAAAAATGGTGGGTTCCGGAAAATTACCATACACATTTGTATGATTACCCCAGTCAACAAGAGATGATGTATGAATGTTTCCTCCAGGCGTACATTATTACTAGAGATGAGTATTATATTGAGCCATTACTATTTATTGCCCAAAAAAGGGTGCTAGGCTTGGGGGAATTTGAAGCTGAAGAATATACCGAAGGAGGTCTGGAATGGTGTATTTCAAAGCTTAAGGGGAAGCTCAGCCAAACACTTTTCAAATATCGCCTGCTCACCGGTGACACAGCATTTGATGCTATATTGAACAAGGATACCAAAGGATATGAGCGTTTTATTTTTGAGAATGATCTGAATAGTGTGACCCAATCTTTGGAAGAAATAAATAAGTCACTGTCATTGCCCAAAGAGTTCTATACATCTGAGGTGAGGTGGACTGACCGCTTATTTTCATTCCCCACCTATTTTAATCACGTTCTGCAAAAGCCAATGCCAAAATTTAATTCTGAATTGCTTTTTTCCAGCTTAACCGGAAATATTGGTAGCTATAAAATTTTATCTGTTTCTGCAGTTAAATGGTTAACTTCTCCTGTTGAAATAGCTGTTCTAACAGAAGTTAATCTTACCGATAGATTTGAGGCTCAGATTTTTCATTTTGGGACTAAACAAAGAAAAATGGGAGCAAGGTTTTATAATCTGGATATTGGAGAATACCAGCTGTATCTAAATACTCATAAGTCAGGGGTATTTCAAGTTTCTGAAAAAGAGGGAGAAATAGAATTTACAATTCCATCTCAGAAACTTTGTAAATTAATGATCACAAAAACATAGCAAATCAAGTCAACTTATAAATCATTGAAATCATGTGCATTGATAACAAGTGCGAAACGTTAATTAATTATTATTAGATGAAGATCGTAGTACTCGATGGGTATACACTAAATCCGGGTGATCTGGCCTGGGATGGACTTTATGAACTGGGAGAAGTCTCAATATATGATAGGTCAACCCATCACGAAGTTGTGGAACGTGCCAGTGGAGCTGAGGTCGTGTTGACCAACAAGACCATGCTTACCAGGGAGATTCTTGAACAACTTCCTGACCTGAAATACATTGGTGTGCTTGCCACAGGGTATAATGTTGTGGATGTTGAGGCAGCCCGGGAAATGGACATCCCGGTCACCAATGTCCCGGTGTACGGCACTGCCTCGGTGGCTCAGGCTGTTTTTGCACATGTATTGAACCTGGCACAACATACAGCAGAACATGCGGCAACAGTTAAGGATGGGAGATGGTGCAGCAGCAAGGATTTCTGCTATTGGGACTATCCCCTGATAGAATTGCAGGGATTGAAGATGGGTATCATAGGCTTTGGAAGGATTGGCAGGGCGACTGCAGATCTGGCACGTGCTTTTGGCATGGAAGTATTGGCATATGATACTTTCCCTCAATCTGACCTTCACGATGGTGTCAGGTTAGCAGAGCTGTATGAATTGGTGGCCGTGTCGGACTTCATTAGTCTGCATTGCCCGCTAACATCAGAAAACCAGGGTATGATCAACAAGGAATTGATATCCAGGATGAAAAATTCTGCCTTCCTCATCAATACCAGTCGTGGTCCGCTTGTGGATGAGTCAGACCTTGCCGATGGCTTGAATAAAGGACAAATTGCGGGAGCTGGCCTGGATGTGTTGTCAGTTGAACCTGCCAGTGAGGACAATCCTTTGTTATCGGCAAAGAACTGCTATATTACCCCGCATATTGCCTGGGCCACACATGCAGCGCGATCCCGATTGCTGGATACAGCCGTAAGCAACATAAGGTCTTTCATTGCAGGACAAACAGAAAACGTAGTTAATCTGAGTAAGTCCTGACAAGGCTAAGGCGAAGTCATAATCCTTTTAAAACTCTGATCCATCCACAGCTGGTGCATTCAATTCGTGCGCTACAGAATAAACCTGCCGTGCAGTTGTGTTAAAAGGGCTTTTTGTAAGCTCCGGAAGGTTGTATATCCTTATGTGACGATTATAGTGATCCGGATGCTTCTGAGGCAGGATCATGGGTTTTGAGCATGAAGCATCTTCATTTATATATGCGATCCAGGGTGCCGTATGCACCCCATCCCACGCCCTGCTTGAAAATACAATCCATCTGCCTTCCGATGACCAACTGTGCCAACTTTCACTTTGACGGCTGTTCAATTTCAGAGCCTGGTACTCAAATGTGTTTAAATCCAGGATGAAAAGATCGGACTCCGGGTGCCATGCAGGGAATGATCCAAAATCTGTCATGCAGACGATCATGTAACGCCCGTCTGGTGATATGCGTGGAAAAAGAATACTCTTTCCTGCTTCAGAAGCACGGATCACATATTCCGGATCACCCCATTCCCTTTTTTCCGGATCACATTTTATCCGCATAAGGTCATAGCGGATATCCTGATCGATATGCTCAAACAGGCTGCTGTCGTACATGTATGTCATGCCACCGGTGTAGTCCCTGACACGACAGTAGTACAGGTATTCACCGGCGGCATCCCAGCATGGATAACTTTCCATGAACATGGTATTAAACACCGAATCATGCGTAAATACTTCGTTTTTTTCAATATCCCATACAACTAGGTCAGCCTCCTGGTCAAAAACTTCGATCTTTCTCAGGCTATTGGCCGAGTAGATGGCATTGTCGACATTGTTTGAGGAGAAGGCTATGAAATCTCCACATGGGTGCCAGGCAGGGTAGGTCGCCCCATTTTCCATGAAATCAGCCTTCAGGTTTACTTTCCTTGCTATACCCTCATTAATGAGAATGCTGCCCCCAAGAGATCCGCGTATATGTATAATACCCTTATCTGAATTGTTCCTACAATAGCTGTGACAGTTCATACAGTTTCCTTCCAGTTTTCCGGATTCCAGGATCGTTTTCTCTTTGAATGACCTGAGGTCTCTTTGTTGAATACTTAAATCGTTCCACATTGCAAAAACCGGATCAAGCTTCCTGTACGTGAGATATGGATCAATATTTTCGTCAGCAATATAGTTTTGGATACCAGGATATCTATTCCACTCATTATTATTGTGTAAGTAGAATTCCATGCTGTATGAATCACTCCTTGCGCTTGTTAATGCCTTCCATTTCCGTGCAGGGATCCTGATCATCCCATTTCTGGATGTGATGCAAAAATCTTTCTCCCCTGAACGGAATATTACCCTGTACCTGTCAGCATCCGTCCTGATTGTGAAATTCAGGGGAGCAATATTAGGAGGTACTACAACGGAATCATAATCGGGCTCTATACAGATAGGATTATCAGATTCGCTGTACTCTTCCGGAGTCCGGATGCAGTTGCTGAGTGCAAGGACAAACAACAGAATTATAAGTAAAGGAGGCTTTTCCATCAGAGACTTTCGTTGGTGAAAAAATAATAATACAGGACCCCGCCTTTATACATACTTAGTTTCGAAGAGGCTTGATCGAGGGACCGCGAGCGTATAACTGCAGAGTAAAACTTATGAAAGCTCATGTAAAGCTCCTGTCTGTGATCGTATCCGTAATCCTCCAAATAAAATTCAGGATGTGCTTCGGCATAGATATAGGAGAATAATTCTACTTGTTCAGGAAGTTGTTCGATACCACTTTTCCCGGCCAGACTGATCAGAGCAGGTATTGCATTAACATCTTTATCAAGCAGGACCATTGCGGCAAGGTGCTCAAAAGCAGCTCTGTTCCCCGGTGAAACTGAAACCAGCCATTCCAGGTTGTCCCTGGCATGGTAGGAAATACGGACATCACGGGGTGCCTTATTTTCAATTGTGTTATATTTCAGGATACCTGGCTCTTCATTTGCCATTTCCCGGAGTGCATGGGCCCATTTCTTATGAAAGGGCATCTCTTCCAAAAGGTTGATGTATTTCTCTGCAGCTTTTACTTCACCGTTAGCCAAATGGGTAGTGGCTACAAGTTTCAGGATATCCGGGTTAGAGTTGTTCTGCATGAGCATAATATGTGCAAAACGGTATGCCTGGTTGTGGAATGCGATATCCTGACAGGTTCTGATTTTTACGATCTGAGCCTTGTTCGTATACTCCTGGATCCAACCGCCTTCATCTCCATAATCTGTTGCATCTCCACTTGACATCAGGCCATGTGAAGCATAGTCCTGTGGAATTGTGAAAAGATCCTCCATGAGTGTACCTTTTCTGTGCAGGGCATAATTTGCGAAAATAGTGGCCTCATGACTTAGCCTGTCGGACCTGCCGGCAATATCAGTAATCTCTTCCCACCTTTCCAGTCGGAATAATTCCCTGATCCGGGCTTCGGTTTTCATGTCCTTCATATTTGTTCCGCTGTTCATGATAAAAGCTGCCAGCACAACCAGTAGACTTGAAATAGGCAGGATAATTGTTCTGGTTCTGCTTTTGTGCCTTTTCATTTCGGGATGACGGACCAATACAGGAAAAAAGAGAAGCGTAGATACGAAAACGATATAAGCCAGTATCTCAATAACTGTTGAGAACCGGATGTGCATTGGAAGCGCTTCATATCGGTGTTGGGAGTAAGCGTAATGGTAAAGGAGAATGCCTGAAAATATTATCGAGACTATCAGGACAGGCAATATACTTTTCCTGCTTTTGTTTTTGCTAAGTTCAAACATTAGAATATAGACTGGTATTAATGCTGAGTAGATACCAAACAGCAGCCAGCCAGATGCAAGTAAGAACGGAAACAAGTACAAATGCATCGGGTTTTTACGGAAGGAAATGTATACGTTCGTGAGAAAAATGACACCTGAGAACTCGATCAGCAGAATTAGTTCGTACTGAACAGAGATCATTAATAAGGAAAAACAAAAAACTGCCAGGAAGCCATTCAATCCTGGCTCTTCAGATCTGAATTTATTTAAAAGGCTTCTGAACAGGATGCAGGAAAGTATAAGCAGAAATGAATGAATCATCGAACCTGCATAATGCCAGGGGAAAAACTGCAGGAAAAACTGCTGCACCCAGCGCGAAAATCCTTCATGGGTAGGTACTGCGTCAAAGAAATTGAGAATCCCGGACCTGAATCCTGCGTATCGTGAATATTCATTTTCCAGCAGGATAGCCAGACCGGTACATGACCTGAGCAGGAATACCGACAGAAGGAAAAGGACAAGAATTCCCGGTGATATATATCTTTGCAGCTTTTTCACAAAACTAAGTTAATGAAAACAGCATAGCAAGAATACCCTCAATTCATGCTCGTAGTGGCCATATTGTTATAATTTACCAACTCATTCATGATCAGGAATGCACCTCTTCCGTGATTATCGTTTATGGCCGTTAGCCGCTTGCAGTAATATTCGTAATTCCCGATATTGGTCCCAATGCATATATCCTTCAGCCTGACATGACCGTTGTGGTCAAGAGAGATCTTTTTATTCAGGCCATCAACCCCCCTTATTATGCTTTCCAGAATATGCTCACCTGCCAGGTCCATATCAACTGCCCCCTTCATTGCATAGAGATACATTGCTGTACAGGAGCTTTCCTCCCAGTTACCGTTTTCCCCGGGTTTATTTGTAACCTGATACCACATTCCACTTCCCGGGTCCTGATACTTCACAAGTGCATTCAAAAGTGATGAGAGCATACGCTCAAGTTCTGACCTGCCTTCATGTTCTTCTGGCATGACTTCAAGTACTTCAGTGAGGGCCATGACAAACCAGCCAATGGATCTGCCCCAGAACTGGGATGAATGTCTGCCGGGGTTTCCTGCCCATTCCTCTGAACCATCTTCATCGTATGCATGAAACATCAGTCCTGTTTTAGGATCATGCAGATGGGTGTAGTAGATCCGGAAATGCCTGACTGCATCATCGAGCAGTTCCTCCTCTCCGAAAATGACCGCATATCGGGCAAGAAAGGTCATTGACATATAAACGCCGTCCAGCCAAAGCTGACCTGCTGCTTCATGATTGTGCCACATAGCTCCGTCTGTGGTCCTGGGATAATCATGAATGCACTTCCTTACTTCTTTTGCTGCAATTTGGTATTTTTCTTCACGGCTCTCCTGATACATCCTGAGCAAAATTACGCCAGGATAGATATTATCCAGGGAATGGATTTCCCGCTTTAAAGATCCGTCGGGATTGATTTGATTGTCACACCAGCTTTTAATGAACTCTAGAATCTCCTTGTTGCCTGTTCTTCTGTATGTGCGATACATTCCCTCAAGCATCAGTGCATGACCGTAATACCATGCTCCAAAACTCTCGGGAGTACGGATCTCCATGACTGAGCGGACCATTTCAGCCGACCAGTCCATATTCTTTTGTGCTTCGGTTTCTTCCCATTCTATCCTATTAACCGGGAACTTGATACTTTCATGCCTGAAGCCCTCAATAATCAGCCTGTCAAGCAGAATTGGAGAACTTCCTTGCGTTGCAATACGAATGATATTATTGCCCTGTTGTGCGGAAATGGGAACTTTCACAGTATTCCATGTTTCCCAGTCTCCTGTGGGTAAAAACTCCAGTTCCGGAGCTTCAGATCCATTGGTAAAAAGCCGCATTGTGACTGGCAGTTCAGTGCCGTTCGCATACCGAATGGAAAGTCTTCCCTCACCTGGATTGGATGATGAGAAATCCCAGTCAATACTGGTATGCTTCTCATACCGGCAGTTAACAAATGCATTACCGGGATCCAGAGGATGGTATTCTACCCTGGCATTTCTGATCATATCAGCTTGTTCAGCTTCCAGTACCAGACCAGTGTTTTTGCATCCCGAACAGGAAATGATAACAACTGCCAGAGCGAATGAATATCGCAAAAGAGGCTTTTTCATCATATTATTGATTCTATTATATATATACGACAGTTCCTTTAATGATGACCCTTACAAGTTGTTTGAATTGTCCTTCCCCTCTTTGTAAGGGTTTACAGGTATTGGGCTGTCTTAGTTATAGGTACAAATTAGAGATACAAAATCCTAAAAAAATGAGAACAACTCCACTTATCACTTTACTGTTTCTGCTTTTCACCCCGAACCTGTTAACCGGACAAGAATTGAATATTTGTGAATTCGGAGCAGTGTCCGAAAAAAATGTCCTTAGTACTTCGGCTATTCAGGCCGCGATAGACAGCTGTACAGACCAGGGCGGAGGAATTGTGCGCTTTCCCCCTGGAGAATACCAGTCTGGCACAATTTATCTTAAAGATAATGTCATTCTTTTCCTTGATCCGGGAGCCATTCTTTACGCGTCGACAGATACATCCCTGTTCCCATTGAATAAACATGAGTTCATGTCAATGAGGAACAATATCCCGGCGCTCATACATGCCGAAGGCAGGCAGAATATCGGGATCAAAGGAGGAGGCACTATTCATGGACAGGGACACCTGGAGCCATATCATATTTCATGGAAGAACCAGGGGGCTCCGATAAAGCGACCCAAAGTCATTCACTTTGTTTCATGCTCTGAAATATCTATCGATGGTGTTACTTTGAGAAATTCGCCGCACTGGATGATGAGCCTGCTGGATTGCGAGAATATCCGCATCAGCAATGTTTTCATATCCAATCGTCGCTCAAGTGTCAATAATGACGGTATCGACCTTGATTGCTGCAGGAACGCAGTGATATCCAACTGTATTATCAACAGTGAGGATGATGCTATTGTATTAAAAAGTACTTCGAACCGTGTAACAGAAAATGTTGCAGTCACAAATTGTGTCCTGAGCAGCCATTGCAATGCATTCAAGCTTGGAACAGAGACCAATGCAGGTTTTCGTAATATTTCCTTCTCCAACAGTGTGATATTTGATACCTACCTGTCAGGAATTGCGCTGGAAATTGTGGATGGTGGTGAAATCGACGGGGTTGGCATCTCAAATATTACGATGAGAAATGTAAACAATCCATTGTTCCTGAAATTGGGTAACCGCGCAAAGAATTACAGGAAGGATATTCCGAAACCAGGAATAGGAAGCATAAAGAATATAATGATATCCAATGTGCAGGCAACAGGTGTTGGAGGATTTATTGAGGAACCCCTATTGGAATTCTCACATACGAACGGCGACCCCAGATCGGCAGCATGCATTATAAGTGGATTACCTGAAAACTACATTGAGAATGTTACGCTTAGGGACTTTCGAGTCTCCTTTGCAGGAATTGACGGAGCCGATTTTTCGGATCCGGTTCCTGAAAATCCGAAGGTTTACCCCGAATTTAATTCCTATGGCCCCTTGCCGGCCTATGCGTTGTACAGCAGGCATGTTCAGGGCCTGACACTGGCAAATTTTGAAGTGGATGTGATCAATGAAGACCTGCGCGTACCTTGTGTCTTTGATGATGTTAAGGACTTGTTTGTTGATCACTTAAGTGCGGTCAGAAAAGGAGAAGAAAAGGCACTTTTAAGTATCCGGGAAGTTAATGGAGCCGATATTAATATTAGGGGGGGGCATAAATCAATGGAGCATATTGAGCGCAGGGAAGGATGCGAAGAGATCATTATCAGGTAGTATTAAAGATATACTGCTGGTATATTATTGTAAACTAAAGATGTGAATCAAATGAAACTGTCTCCTATGTCTATGGCCATGATCATTCGTGGAATAATTTTAATAAGCCTGATTTCTTCATGTTCTGCGCCTCGACATGATTGGGAGAATCCGAAAGTCATTGCAAAGAACAAGGAGCACGGACATGCAACGCTGATCCCATATAATAACGCAGAAGATGCCCTGTCGGGAATGCTTGAAGGAAACCAGAATATTCTGAACCTGGACGGACAGTGGAAGTTTATGCTTGTGGAGAATCCGGACGCGTGCCCCAATGGATACACGTCCCCTGACTTTAATGATGAATCCTGGGATCTTATTTCCGTTCCTTCCAATTGGCAAATTGAAGGATTTGGAACCCCGATATACACGAACATTAAGCATCCTTTTCCTGCGGATCACCCTACTGTTCCAAAAGACAAAAATGAAACCGGATTATACCGAACTACATTTTCAATACCGGGCTTCTGGTCGGACCGGCAGGTATTTATTCATTTCGGCGGAGTCCAATCCGCTTTTTACCTGTGGGTGAACGGCCGGGAGGTAGGCTATAGTCAGGGCGCCATGACACCTTCTGAATTCAATATAACAAAGTACCTGGAGGAAGGCGAGAACACTTTGGTGGCCAAGGTGATCCGATGGACGGATGCATCATATCTTGAGGATCAGGATTTCTGGAGGCTGAGTGGCATTTTCAGGAGTGTTTATCTGATTGCAACGCCGGAAATTCATATCGAGGATTACTTTTTTAAGCCGGTATTATCAGAAGATCTTTCTTCTGCAGTAGTGAACCTGGATATCTCGGTCCGCAACCTGAATCACACTCTTCACTCAAACGTTCAGGTTCAGTATAGTCTGTTTGATCCGGAAATGAAGAAGGTACTGGGGAATATCCTTGAAATGGGAGGTGGAGTTGGTCTTGGACAGTCTGAAGAGGTCAGGTTTCGGGACCCGATAAATGAGCCAATCCTTTGGAACGCCGAGGTGCCGGAATTGTATACCTTGCTTGTCTCTCTTTTCATTGACGGGGAACTTATACAGGCACTGAGTTCCAAAGTTGGATTTCGAAGTATCAGTGTCAGGAATGGACAAATGCTTGTGAATGGAGTTCCTGTCTGGATCAAAGGTGTGAACAGACATGAAATCCTTCCGGACCGGGGACGTGCCATTACAGTGGAATCCATGATCAGGGATATTGAACTGATGAAGCAGAATAATATCAATGCGGTTCGGACCTCACACTATCCAAATCAACCGGTCTGGTATGCACTCTGTGACAAATACGGACTTTATGTAATGGATGAAGCAAACATAGAAAGTCATGAATTTTGGGAAAAGGATATTCGTTTGGGTGATGATCCTAATTGGACCGAAGCCATGGTTGACAGGGCGGTATCGATGGTTGAGCGCGATAAAAATCATCCCTCGGTAATCATGTGGTCACTTGGAAATGAGGCAGGCTGGGGAGCAAATTTCGATACCATGGCAATGGAAATCGTGAAGCTGGATAACAGCAGGCTGATACACTATGAGAGCAAAAGTCCCTGGGAACAACGTGAGGAACTGCTGTCAAGGTATGACATCATTGCGGGCATGTATCTGTCAACTGAACAAATTGTACACCAAACCCTCCAGGACAGTACACGTCCCTTTCTGCTTGTTGAGTATGCCCATTCCATGGGAAACAGCACAGGGAACTTCAGGGAATACTGGGATGTTTTTGAAGAATATCCGAGGATTCAAGGCGGATTTATATGGGATTTTGTTGACCAGGGCCTCTGGAAGGAGACTGAGGACGGAGAAAAATATCTTGCATACGGTGGCGATTTTGGAGATACACCTAACGATGCAAATTTTTGTATGAATGGTCTTGTGTTTTCCGACCGGACTCCGCAACCTGCACTGTCGGAAGTGAAAAAGGTGCAACAGTTTGTGCGCTGTTCTGCACTGGACCTGGAGAAAGGAGTGATAAGTGTCGAGAATGCTTATGATTTCCAGAACCTGAATTTCCTGGAAATGAAATGGACCGTATGCAGGGAGGGTTCGATTATACAGCAAGGGTGCGTGGAAAACCTGGATATTAATGCGGGTGAAAAGAAGACGATTAAGCTGAACTACAATATGCCAGAAAAGAGCAGGGGAGAGCACATACTTACTTTGAGTTTCAGGCATAAGGAAGATGCTCTATGGGCAGGGGAAGGCCATGAGCAGGCCTGGGAACAGTTCCTGTTGCCTTTTGGTGCTGAGCATCAAACAGTGGAAGCTCCTGCTAAAGGACAACTGGATATTGTTGAAAATGACAGTATCATCCATGTAGTTTGTGATAGGCTAAATATCAGCTTCTCGAAAACCGCTGCCTTGATCAGTCAGATTGGTATAGGTGGGGAGGAGATTGTGTTTGAGGGGCCAATACCAAATTTCTTTCGTGCACCTACGGATAATGATAAAGGGGGAACAGATGCGTATTCACTGCGCTGGAGAGAAGCAGGATTAGACAAAGACCTGTATGTACCTGGGGAAATGGTTATAGAGAAGAAAGACCCTGAACATGCGATAATAATTGCAACAGGAAGATTTGGAAAAGGTGATAAATATATCGACTGCCGTACAGAATATCATATTTATGCAGATCAAAAGGTCATGGTCAGTAATCAGTATGCAGTCTCTGACAGTATGCCGGTCCTGGCCAGGGTTGGTAACCTTTTAAAGCTTAGTCCGGATTTCAAGCATATGAAATGGTACGGCAGAGGCCCACAGGAAAGCTATTCAGACCGGAAAAACGGACAAAAAATTGGCGTATGGGACGGTCTTATACGAGAACAGTATGTTCCGTATTCCATTCCGCAGGAGAATGGGAACAAGACTGATGTCAGATGGATTGAAGTCCGAAAAGAAAACGGTACAGGCATAAAAATATCGGGATTACCATTACTGAATATTTCAGCTCATCATTACAGTATGGAAAATTTAGATAAGGCTATGCATAAACCGGATTTGACAGATGCCAAATATACAACTCTGAATATCGACCTGGCTCAAATGGGAGTTGGAGGCGATGTGAGCTGGCGTCCAAGTGTCCATGCAGAGTATTTGCTTGATGAAAAGGAATATCAATATAGTTATATCATTACTTTTTTGTAGTCCTTGCAACAATGATGAGAGCTTATGAGAATAGTATTGGCGGTACCTGTGCCAACAGGATGATTCACAGCGAAATCAATCAATCTTGAAGCTCTTGTGTAGGGGTAGGAAGTAGATTTGTTGTCATATAGTAAAGACCCTGTCGTGGACAAAGATCTTGTCTCTCCAATGAAATATTATGAGATAAGTAGTAGTCATAGTCATAGTCATAGTAGTGGTTAAGTTAGACAATTGGTTAGACGAGGAAGCCGGGGATCTGGTCCCCGGCTTTTTAATCTGTGAAATTCTTCCGTAGGGTACGGGAGTAGGAAGAGTTGTTATGTTATGGTACAAAACACCAATGAAGGCTTACCGGCTACGCATTTCAGAACCGATGGTCCGGAATAAAAACCTAATATTCTAAACTTCAATTGTAATGAAGAACAAATCAGCAACTGTAGTTAATACTATTATTCGAAGAGTAAAGAAGTGGAGCCTGCCTGTTACTGGGTTCCTGGCCCTTCTGTGGTTCCTGATAAGAGTGATCCCAAAACCATCCAGGGCTTCATATCCATGCCAGCGTATTGCCTTTCCTTTTGCAAGTGCTTTCGTACTGTGGCTGGTTGGTACAACAGCATCAGCACTTGTCTTTAAAAAAGCAAGGCATCTAATATCTGGGTCAAGGAAGCTATTAGGAGCTTGGTTGATTGCCATTGCAGTTTCTCTATTTATCGTTGCCCAGCTTTCGGTTCCTTCCAAGGCGGTTTACGGTAGTAATACTTATGCAGATGAAGTACCTTTTGTCCCTTCAGATGGTCCGAATGCTCCGATGGGGGAAGGTATAGGGGTGTATCCGGGAAGAGTCGTTTGGAACTGGAATGTTGAGGCAACATCATGGGACGGCTCATCTGACTACTTCTGGAGTCCTTCCTATACCGATAAAACAGTCATTTGCAGCATGATGTCTGAAACGATTCGTGAACTAACAAATGAGGATACAGATGCAGATGCCTGGAATGCATTGTTCAGGTATCATAATAACAGGACCGGGAAGGGAGATGTTGGATATTCTGCAGGAGAGAAGATAGCTGTTAAGTTGAACCTGAATGCAATTACAACCGAAAGTGGGGATAAGAATGATACCAAGCCTACCCCGCAAATGGTATACGCTATGGTTCAACAGTTAGTTGATCAGGCTGGTGTTGCACCTGAAAACATAACCCTATTTGATGCAGGGAGGATCGTCCCGAACTCCATTTATGATATGATTGAAGCGGACTATCCTGGAGTGATCTATAAGGGAAAATTCACTGCAACGGACCGGACAGAGGTTGAAGTGGACTATTCGGATGATGCTGTGATCCACTGGTCCTCTGATCTGAAAATCGACGGTGAGAGAGAAGAAGGATACACAGGTGAACCATCGTATTTCATAAAGTCGATTACAGAGGCAGAGTATATGATCAACTTTGCTGTGCTTCGGGCACACCATACAGCCGGTGTAACTCTGGGTGGTAAGAATCATTTTGGAAGCTTTCGGTGTCATCGAAGTGATGGATCACTTCCGGGAGAAGTACCAAAGGCAGCCGGACTTCATCAAATGCTTGCGGTCCATGATGTTATAAACTCATCCTCATCCTGGTCGTTTGAAGGCAGACCTATGAATGTATACAATCCGATCACAAATATTATGGGACATAAACACACAGGAGGTAAAACAATACTATACCTGGTGGATGGTCTGTATGCAACCGCACATGAGGTAGGGGAACCCGTAAAATTCCAGATGGCGCCATTTAATAATGACTGGAGCTCAAGTATCTTCGCTTCACAGGATCCGGTAGCGATCGAGTCAGTTTGTTTGGATTTTCTGAGGACAGAAAAGCCGGAGAATAAGGGAGATATGTTTGTAACGGGCAGTGTAGACAACTACTTGCATGAGGCTGCGCTGGCTAATGATCCGCCATCAGGGACAGTTTATGATCCAGAAGGGGATGGTACTCCTTTAAGCTCCCTGGGGGTTCATGAGCACTGGAACGATCCTGTAAAAATGCAGTATTCAAGGAATCTTGGATTGGATACTGGAATTGAACTGGTCCCAATTGGATATATGAGACCTCTTGCTCTGGAAGATCCTGTGGTAGATGAGAACCTCAAAGTCTGGCCAAATCCTGTCAGGAATGGTAAATTCAACTTGTTTATTGATAATTCGGCCGAGATTCAGTATGTCATAATTCACAGTATGAGTGGACAGGAGGTATACAGGAAAGAAGTCAAAGGAGTGGGAACTGTCAGTTTCGAGGGGATTACTCTTGAACCTGGCATATATTTGATGACCGTCAAAACCAATTCTGACAGCTTTGCGCAAAAACTCATTTTCAGGTAAGCTATGCAAACTGTTCGTCCAAGAATACCGGCAAAATCATTCATATTGATCATACTGGCAGGCTGTATATTATCCTGTTCAACTGAACCTGATCCGGTAAGCAAAATTATTCCTGAAGATAGCTATACAATCACTGTCGCATTGGACGGTACTGTGTGGACAGGCTGTATTCAAGGACTCATGAGCTGGTCAGCCGATGAGTGGAAATTGCATGACATTGATGATCTGGAAAAATCCACCATCCGAGATATGATTATTTCCTACAGAACAGGATCGCCAGAGCTCTGGGTGGCACACAACAATGGAGTCATGGTTGTTCAAGTAAGTGGCGACAGTGTGATATCTCATCGACAGTATAAAACATCCAACTCCGGTTTGCTGGACGATGATGTATATGCCGTCGTGGAGGATAGTCAGGGTAATATTTGGTTCGCATCTCCCTCGGGTTTAAGTATTCTGGCTGATTCGCATTGGTACAATGAGCTGAATCGCGGCTTGTTAGCGATGTATCCTGTCAATTGTCTTGCTGCACGCAGCGATGGTTTTGTTATGGGTGGTACTTCAGGTCTGGGTGTGGCCAGACATAAGTATGATGACCAAGTGGACGCAGTTACCGGAGCATCTTATTATACATCAGAATGGTCTGGACTACAAAGTGATCAGGTCTTGTCTGCAATGATAGAGGAAAACGATGATCAGTGGTTTGGGACTGAATATGGTTTGTATGAACATCGGTCTTTCGAAACCAAGATTGAATGGACCATGTACACAAGACAGGACGGTTTGCTTTGCGATACGATTATATCTATTGTTATGGACCAGGAGGGAGTTTTCTGGTATGGTTCTCCACACGGACTTGTTTCATATGATGGGAATTCATGGAATTCCTTCACCGTCTCTGACGGACTGGCAGGGAATGAGATCAATGATCTGGCTATTAATGCTGATGGTGTTCTGTGGGTTGCTACAAATAAAGGGGTTTCAACGATCACAGATGGAATAGTAAACACCTTTGAATAAAAAAAACACAATAAAATGAAAATAGTTTTATCAATTGCATTATTTGTAATCACGGTAAATGTTGTATGCCAGTACACAGTAAAAGAATATGATCTTCGTGGGGTGGATGCAACACCTGTTCTGGATGGTTATGCAGATCCAGTATATAACCTTGCTGCTACAGGTATGTTGGATAGATGGGATGTGGAAGAGTATGATCCGGTGGATGGAAACTTCAGGGCGATCTTTACAAATGACGCTGTTTATGTTCATGTTGCTATTAAGGATCCTGATTTGATGGATGAGGATGACTTTGGTTTTGCACTTGACATAGGTGAGAACCGAGGAGAATATGGATGGGAGAGTGAGCCTAAGGATGGTAATGGTTTTTTTTATACCAAGATCATGGGTTCTGACCTCGGTCTAAACACTTTAGTGAATACACGAAGAACTGATTATTTTGTTGTGAAGACTGATACCGGTTTCATATGGGAGGCAAAATTGAGATGGTCAGAGGTGACAACAGATACTTCAAAATTATCAGCAATGTGGGAAAGGGGAGACATATATTTCGATGTGAATTTCAAAGATAACGGGCATGCAGATCGTTATGTAGCCTGGTGTAATGATGATCATTCCAGTTGGAAAAACTCTTATCGCATGGGTGTTGCCAGCTTGATTCCCTACAGTTTAGAGGGTGATGCAAGTCTGATGAGTTTGTCGCTGTCGGGGGGGCAAACACTGGAACCTCCATTCAATCCCTATATTTTTGAATACGAACTAAGTGGAGGAACGGATCCTGAAGGGGATGAGATAATTGCTAATCCAAAGAATCCAGACGCGAATGTTGAAATACAAGCTTTTGAGGCCGGTAATCACCTTGCTACTGTGAGGATTACATCTGAAGACGAAAGTCAGGTGCTTCAGTATACGATCGACCGGAGTACAATTACGTCAGAAGCTGCTGTTCTTTCATCCTTTACTGCAATCTATCCAAATCCGGCTGGAGCACTTGTTAGGATCCGAACAACAGGGAATATAAAACATGTATCACTCTGGTCATTAAGCGGAAAGCTTATAAAGCAGCAACAGTGTAAGCAGACATCGGATGTCACAATGAATCTCGCAGATGTGCAAACAGGCTGCTACTTCGTCAATATCCTTATGGTAAATGGAGAGCATGAAATTCGTAAGCTGATTAAAAACTAGTCAAATGAACCGCTTAGGTGGCCGGGCACGGTCTACAGGTAATCCTTTAGCTGTATCCGTAATTTCGTCAGAACTCGTGATATTTGGGTCTCAACCGTTTTAACTGACAAGTTCAGTCTTTCTGCAATCTCACTGTATTTCAGTCCTTCAAATCGGCTTAACCTGAAGATTATCTGAGATTTCTCCGGAAGAGAATTAATGGCTTGTTCAATTTTCATTTCCAATTCTTCACTTAGCAGGGAGGAGGACGTAATATCTCCGGGTGTAGAAAGGGGTAGCATATTCTCAAAGTTGTCAGCCAGATTATCCTGATTTTTCAAATGATGCTTCTCGCTCTTCAGGTAATTCAGACTGGTATTGTAAACAGACCTATACAGATAGGATTTAAGAGAGACTGTAACTTCCAGAGACTTTCTTTTTTCCCAGATTTTGCAGAACACATCCTCAACTATCTCCTCGGCG
>Ga0272443_10001835_pt1 | contig 29028 bp, 20 predicted proteins | sample SSMAcet12_FD_193581 | JGI IMG/M metagenome (GOLD analysis project Ga0272443, IMG submission 193581) | Marine sediment archaeal communities from Little Sippewissett salt marsh, Falmouth, MA, United States - SSM-Acet-12 | ecosystem: Environmental > Aquatic > Marine > Wetlands > Sediment ... | reverse complement strand
AAAATGAAGATTGCCCGTCATCTCAAGACACTGGATTGCGATTATGTTATCGTAGATCTTGGCGGCGACACCTCTTTTAATGTACTTGATTTTTTTCTCCTGGCTGACCAGAAAATCGTTGTCACATCAGCGGAGCCAACATCGTTTCTGGACACCTACAATTTTGTTCAGGTCGCTTTTTATCGCTTTTTAGATCGCTTTTTTAGCGAACATAAGGGTCTTAAAGCGTTATCTAAACGAATCCGTGAGTTTTCCCTTGGCAAAAGCGGCGGGCCCACCCTTGAATCCATTTTTCAAAAAGTTCGTGCGACTGATCTTTCCGCATACATAAAACTCAAACTGCATATTGAAGAATTTCACCTTTCCATTGTAACCAACATGGCTGAGAGCCGTAAAGACGTTGGCATTGCCGAGTCCATGCAGCGTTTATTAAAAAAGAAATGCTCCTTAGACGTAGGGATTTTGGGGACTATTCCCTTTGACCCTGCCGTACGTAAAGCCTCTCGTCATTTCACGCCATTTATTATTGACGAACCGAGATGCAGGGCTTCTCACATTCTGAACCAGATGTTGGCAGGGATCCTGTTGCTCCGGGAACCGGAATTGATCAGAGCCGAGCTCCTGGAAAAGACGAGGCTAATCCGCGATAAAGCTAGGGAACAGATCGGCGAAAGTACCATGACGCTTGATGGGCTGACTGAGGAGCAAATAAGCTTTATCTCCACACGGGCTCCGAACCTCCGCAAGGGGTTCAAAAAAATCCTTAGGCTCGTTGCAAACTGAACCCTTTACGCAATATCGGCCTATGATGGGCCCTTTGTTGAATCCTTACAACCATCCAAATTTATGAAGGCAGCCAAATGATTCTAAAGATGCTGGAAGTAGGACCGCTAATGGTCAATTGTTACATTGTGGCTGATGAACAAACGAAAGAGACCGTCGTTTTCGATCCGGGTGGAGACGTCGATCAGATACTGAAAGTCCTTGCAGAGGATGGATTGAAAGTCAAATACATCATCAATACCCACACACACTGGGACCATGCAGGCGGAAATAAGCAGCTTCAAGAGGCTACGGGGGCGCCTATCATCACCCACCGCGATGAGGCGCCAGGACTCCATAAGGTGGTCGATAGGGCAGCCCTGTATGGAAGCACTTCCACGATCTCCGAGGCCAATCAGTTTATTGAGGCGGGAGATACGATTGAGGTAGGATCGATACGTTTTGAGATCATAGATCTGAGCGGGCATTCCCCGGCCGGGCTTGGCTTTGTTTTCGACGGCGAGCTGGAGTTGGACGGCGTCAGACAGAAAAAAAGAATAGTGGTTTGCGGTGATGCACTGTTTGCCGGAAGCATTGGTCGAACAGATCTTGCTGGCGGTAACATGACGCTTCTTCTGAAAAACATCCGCGAAAAGATATTCACACTCCCAGAAGACACATTAGTCCTGCCAGGGCATGGCCCGGTTACCACTGTGGGCCGCGAGAAGCAGCAAAATCCCTTCTTCCAAAACTAAAATAAAACACACATGTGAGACGCCCGAGCCTGAAGAGTTATTCCGCCAATCCCCCTTCCCTACTGCGCCTCATAGTAGATTGGTTTTCCCATCTCGGAAAATGTGAAGTTATGAAAAACGTTATACCCGTTATAATCCAAGACCCTTAAATCGTCCGTCTGCTTGAGATCGCCCATAATAACGGAATATTGATTTCCGTACTTGGCCTTGACTTTTTCCAGAGGTAGATCACAGGCAATAAACTTTTTGATCCCCTTTGTATTGAATTTTGCGATGAGTTTGGGGTCTTTAAAAGATTCATAAGTCGTTAGAATAAGTATTGGACCGGTTCCTGTGAAAATGAGTCCTGCTTTCATGGTCTACCCTCCTTTCAATATCAAAAAATGATTGAAACAAAAATGGCGGTAACCGTTTAGCATGTTGGAACAACCATGGGTAAATTACAGGGCTGTGGGGGTGTCTTTTACCATTGCTAAACTGCTACGAATAGCGTTACCCGACTGAAGCAGTATTTTAGCGTGACAACGACTCTTGGCTCACCAAGGCAGAATGGACTGGCAAATCTCAGTAGTGAAATTCAGGGAGAAGAATACTAGAGCACTTCAGGGAAAAACCCGCTTTTCATCGGCAGCCTATCTTGAGGAAAGTCAAATACTCAATAATAGAATCTTTCGAAAGCGCTATTTTAGAAGGACAGGAAGATCATTTTCAGGTTCTATGAGTCAATGCCGTTTGCTCATGTTTTATTAAATCAGAAGCGTTCAAGTTTTTCAATGCTTTTTTGCCCTCCCATTACAAATCCCGGTACACAGAAAAAGCCTCCCCTAATGACTTTAGTTTACGCCCGTTTAATCCGCACCCCCAAATCTTAAGATAATTAAGCCATAAAAAAAAGCTCACTGTAAAATAGTTTATGAAAAGATGATGATGGTTAACCCGCTAATGTCAAAAAAGAAAGCTTTCGAACATGGATGGACAACTAAACGAGTTCGAAATATTCATGTTGCAAAGGAGATTTGAAAAAGCTACCCTCGTTTACCACCACAACTTAATGGTCCTTTACGACGAACATTATCTTCATCGTAAATAGTGTTAGGGAGAACCCATGAAAAATCTGGATAAATTTCGGGAAAAACGTGCATTTATCTGTGATATGGACGGGGTGCTTTACCACGGTAACCGTCTTCTACCGGCTGTCCGGGAATTCACAGACTGGCTAAAGGCCAACGACAAGCAGTTTCTGTTCCTCACCAATAGCAGTGAACGGTCACCCCATGAGCTCCAGCAGAAGCTCGACCGACTTGGGATAAAAGTGGAGGCGCTCCACTTCTATACAAGCGCACTGGCGACGGCCAGCTTCCTGGCCACCCAGCATCCCGGCGGCAGTGCTTACGTTATCGGTGAGGCCGGGCTCACAAACGCCCTGTATAATGCTGGGTTTTCCATGAATGATGTTAACCCGGACTATGTCGTGGTTGGTGAAACCCGCTCCTATTCATTTGAAAAACTTGAGCGAGCCGTAAACTTCGTGCGCGCGGGCGCCAAGTTGATCGGTACCAACCCTGACCTTACCGACAAGATAGAAGAAGGAATCGCCCCGGCTACCGGTTCACTCATCGCCCCCATCGAACTCGCTACCGGGCGCAAAGCCTATTTTGTGGGTAAGCCCAATCCACTCATGATGCGTCACGGATTAAAAATGCTCAACTGTCGCCGGGAAGAGACAATGATAATTGGCGACCGGATGGACACAGATATCCTTGCCGGGATCGAAGCTGAAATTGATACCGTGCTCGTGCTCAGTGGCGTGACCGCAAAGGAAGATTTACAGAAATTTGCCTACCGCCCCGATCTTGTTATTGAAGGCATCGGCGACATCGTGAAAAAAATTTGAAAAAGCATGAAAATGAAAAACAAGCAAAAATAAGCCTAAAATTAAGTCTACAGTTAAAAGAGGAAAGAGGAAATTGATGAGGATTCCTCGAAAAACAAAAATAGTTTGCACCATTGGTCCTGCCACGGCTTCACCAGAACGAATCGAGGAACTTATTCGGGCTGGAATGGATGTGGCGAGACTCAACTTTTCCCACGGTGACCACGATACTCACCGTCAAACCATTCGTATCATCAGAAAGAAGGCTAGGAAAATAGGTAAAGTGATAGGGATCCTTCAGGATTTAGGCGGACCCAAAATACGGCTCGGGGAACTGCAGGTTCCCGAAATGAAACTCGAAATTGGCGAAAAAGTCGTTCTCAGTCCCATGAAGCCTATAGAGCCTTATGATATTCCAGTCAATTACCCCTATATCGTCAAAGACGTTGCTATTTTTGACCGCATCCTGATTGCAGATGGTCTTGTTCTTTTAAGGGTTATAGCCAAAGAAACGGAGAGAGTTATCTGTGAAGTCCTCGTCGGGGGGATAATTCAGTCTCATAAAGGACTTAATTTACCGTCTAGCAGCCTGCGGATTCCCGCCTTTACGGAAAAAGACCGCCACGACCTGAGCGTGGGGCTGGAGGAGGCGGTAGATTTTGTGGCCCTCTCCTTTGTTCGTCATGAAAAGGATCTGGAACCTGTGCAGGAATTATTGGTCAAAAACCCAACGCCACCCTTTTTGATCGCCAAAATAGAAAAGCCGCAAGCTATAGAAAGATTTAAGGAAATCGTTGATGTCATTGACGGTGTAATGGTTGCCAGGGGTGATTTGGGCGTAGAAATGCCCTTGGAAGATGTACCAATCATACAAAAAAAAATCATTCGAATCTCCCGGTACGCGGGTAAACCGGTCATTACCGCCACACAAATGCTGCGTTCCATGATAAACAGTCCGCGACCGACCCGTGCAGAGGCAACGGACGTCGCAAATGCGATTCTGGACGGAACGGATGCGCTCATGCTTTCAGAAGAAACGGCTGTAGGAGACTATCCCATAGAGGCAGTGCAAATACTGGACAGAATTGCCAGGGCCACGGAAACGCACATGCAGGAATATTCTGTTGGAGATGCGCCTGTTTTCGATCATCTGGGTATGACAGAGTCAGCGATCAGTCGATCCGCCTGCTTCCTGGCTGAAGATCTCAATGCCGCATCAATCATTGCTGCCACTTCTTCTGGAAGCACAGCCCGTCTGGTTGCCCGATATCGTCCGCCAACTCCTGTGCTGGCCCTGACCCCGAAGCAACAAACACAACGTCATTTAACACTCTCCTGGGGAGTGACACCAATCCTGGTGACGCCATTTTCAGATGCAGATGAGATTTTCAAGTTAGCCAGACGGTGGACAATGGAGCACAATCTCGCAAAACCGGGAGATCGTTTAATCGTCACTGCAGGCGTTCCTGTCGGTACACCAGGAACCACCAACTTGTTGAAGGTCATCGAGATTGAGCCGTAATACGGCGATTAAACCTCAAGTAGCGGATATGCGGCTTGTTATGAAATAAAGAAGGTTTTGACCGCTTGAACGATTTATATTATAAAAAATTATATAATACCTGAATTTTGCACCAAGTATCGTAGCGAGGCGCAGAAAGCCTTGTGTTTAAAGCGAAGCTGGATTGATTTTGACCCGCAGGCATATAACCTATATGGTGAGGATCAAAATCATGAAACGAGCTTTAAAGGCAAAGCGCTTCAAGCCGTAGTAGATAGTTGGTGCAAAATTCAGGTAATAGCTTAGCTAATTGAATATAAGGGCACTATGGCCGCGAGGGCCTCTTTTCAAAAGCCGCATATACTTACCGTATTTTATGGAACCGTATTGTGGCCTTGAAACGCATCTTGTTGTTGCGTCGGTTATAATCGTCTTCGAAAACCATTTGGGTGTGTCATGTCTGAAAATTTTTACGAGATTCTGGGAGTCAAGAAGACCGCATCCCAGGATGAAATAAAAAAAGCCTACCGTAAACTTGCCAGGAAATGGCATCCTGACATAAATCCCGGAAACAAAGAAGCCGAGCAGAAATTTAAGGGGATATCCCGCGCCTATGAGTGCCTCGGTAAGGAAAAAAAGCGAAAGCTATATGACGAGTTTGGGGAAGAGGGACTCCAGGCAGGCTTTGATGAAGAAAAGGCCAGGCAGTATCGCCAATGGAGCGCTTTCCAAGGGGGCGCACGTGCAGGCGGCGGACAGGAGTTCGGTCGCTACCAGCGCTATGAAGATGTCTTTGGTGACCTGTTTGATTTCAAAACAGGAAAGAGCGGCTATAGAGCGACCGCACCCGCCAGAGGGAGGGACATCGAGCATGATATGACAATTGACCTTATCTCGGCACTTAAAGGTTTTGAAACCGATCTGACCATGGAAAAAATAAAGGTCTGCCCCGGGTGTAACGGATCCGGTACAGATCCAAATTCCCCCATTACCAAATGCGAGATGTGCAGTGGTTCAGGGCGACTCAATGTTGCAGAAGGGCCCTTACAATTTACGAAGCCCTGTCCGAAGTGTAAAGGTCATGGGGAAACAGGTCGGACCTGTTCGCAATGCCGTGGCAGTGGGCAGGTTCTGGGGAGGGAAAGGATCCGGGTCACAATCCCACAAGGCGTTAAAGACGGCTCAAAAGTGCGTGTGGCGGGAAAAGGGGAGCCAAACTTCGACGGGGGTCAACCCGGTGATCTCTACCTCAAAATCCATACCAGACCCCACCCTCTCCTCAAACGGGAAGGAGATAACCTCTACATGGAGATACCTGTAACCGTCCGTGAGGCCATGGCAGGCGGAACCGTTACCCTCCCCACCATCGAAGGCCAGGTAAATTTGAAGATCCCTCCCAAAAGTCAAAGCGGTCAAACTTTGAAGCTAAAGGGAAAGGGGGCAGTTAACCTCAAGACAAAGCAGAGAGGGGATCTCATGGTAAAACTTGTCGTCAAGGTGCCCAAGACGGATGACAGGGAGATTCTGAAAACGGTTGAGAGGATGGACAAATTGTATCAAGAAGACTTGAGAGAGGAAATAAGACTTTAATCAGCCCTCAATGTTGACGGCTTCTTACAAGTTCATCAATGTTGGGTTAAATCATGATTTTTCGCCAAATACCCCCTTAAGCTCCTGTGCCAGATCTTCCAGGATAGAGTCAAATTGGCTGCGCATCTCGATCATACTTTGTCTCATACGAAGGATGACCTCAACGCCTGCTAAATTAACACCCATATCTTCAGTAAGAATCTTGACAAGCCGAAGTTTTTCCAACTCATTGGATGTATACTGTTTTGTCGGGGGATCTCCGTTGCACACCGAACAAATAATCTCCTCATTCTCAAGCTCAATGAGGAAACGCTCTTCAACCTCAAAGACTTCCGAGACTTCAGTTATTGTCCAAAATACTTTTGCCATAGAGTCGAGATTATCCTGCTATCTGTGGCCCGATTTATCAAGAGCCATATGACCCGCGTCCTCTACCCCAGCGTTACATAAATATTTGTTCCAAAAGCGCTCCGCACAGTCTCTATCAGGCCATCCAGAAACGATTGCCCATTTTCAAGACTTTCATCCTATGTTTATCTCGAAAATGCTCAATCGCCCCTTGATGACCCAATCTAAACCGTTTTGAACTCAAATTTTATGCACCGTTGCGGTTTATTTAACCCCTTGTAACGGATGTGAGTATACAAAAACTATCGCTGCCCGTCAATATCTGCAGATACATATCTGCGGATACTTTCACATTGAGACTATTCTATTATATCAAAACTATTTTTACTGTGGGAAGACGTCGAGACAGGTCTCTCATACCCAATATAATGGATCTTTTATTCTTTTTGACTATCTAAAATACGATGCAATTCACGATAGGTGAAATATGGATCGTCATCCCTTAAATAAGGGAGTAAAATCCTTTTTCGACGGAGCAGGTCTTTAGATATTTCCGCAAATATCGCGTCTTCTTTGTGGAGGGCTGCTTTCGCAATTTGCTGTCCAAAAGGATTGACAATCTCACTACCGCCCCAAAAATTAAAGGACCGTTCTTGTGGAAATTGGTCGGTGTCGTCTACCGGGATCAACCGGGAAGTTTCAACAGCCAGGACAGACCTTTTCTCCTCCCATCCTTCTTCCCCCACACGATTGGCGCAGATATTGTAAATACCGAAAACGCGAGAATAGAACGTATTGATAATCCCCCAACTTTCGATGTTAGAGAACTCATTTCCCATGGAACCCTCTGAGGAATTGAATAGGGTCACAAGTACATCTGCCTTCTGGCATACACCGAGATAAGGTAGAGAAGGATGCCACAGGTCATTACAGATTAGCACAACTATCGTAAAGTCATGGAGCCTAAAGACAGGGATTTGCTTTCCATGTGAAAAGTACTTCCGCTCTTCAAACACGCCGTAGTTGGGCAGGTTTAGCTTTCGAAAGGCGAACAGGATTTCCCCGTCCACCGCCACAAGGGCTGAATTGTAGAAATTCATCGATCGAGATTCCTCAATGAACCCCACAACAGCAGCGGTCCCTTTGGTTGCAGAGGCAAGCCGTTTGATCTCCCTGGAATCCATCTTTAGGGCTATTTTGTGGTACCGTTGTCCGACAAAATACCCGGTTAATGCCAGTTCAGGGAAAACGATCAGCTGCGCTCCCATTTCCCGGCCTTGATGGATTTTCTCAATAACACCCTCCAGGTTGGTCTTAAGATCCAGCAAGACCGGATGTGTCTGATAAACCCCAACTTTCATTTTTCACTGGCTCCTTTCCTCAAGATCGAATCTGTATCGAATGTCTTCGAACTACATGATTTACAACTCAAAAATAATGTCATTGTATTTCTAACGCATTTTGTTTATATAGCAGATCAGCTATAAAATTTCATGACTAAACTGCTACAGAAAAGTAAAATTTTTTAATAGCCGTCTTAACGAAAATCGCTAATGAACTACCCCGCCGCAGAGCAGCGGGGTATCTATAAAGGCAATGAAACGCCGCAAGCGGCGGGGAATTAACCATTGTCCGCCGGTATTGTGGCGTACTCGTCCGCCTCTGGCGGATTAAATGGCTTCATTCAATATCCAGCATGGCTACGATATGAGAACTGCCCATATTCTACCGTCATAAATCTTTCGGTTGGAAGCAGGGTTTCGTTAATATCGCTATTCAGTTAAAATAAATGATTTCAGGTAGTTCATGGCATTTTTTGGGCATATTCTGGATGTAGATCTCAGCACGGGTAAAAGGTCCCTCTCTCCTTACCCAACAGAATTGATCTGGAAAATACTGGGTGGAAGAGGGTTCAACGCCTGGTTTCTCTATCATGATATTCCGGCCAGCACGGATCCCCTGGGCCAAAAAAATATCCTCATCTTTTCTTGCGGAGTGCTCACCGGCACGGCTGCCCCAGTCTCTTCCAGACTTCACATTGGTGCCCTGTCACCCCTAACGGGCCTTCTTGGAAGCTCTAACATTGGTGGTGATTTCGGCGCCAAACTCCGATCCGCTGGGATTCAATCCGTGATCATACGGGGCCGTGCCGCAAAACCTGTAATCCTTTTAGTTGGTGAGGATAAGGTAGAGCTTTTAGATGCCAAAGCCCTCTGGGGTATGGACACCTGGAAAACCCAAGAACGCATTAGAAATGACCGTGGATATGAAAAATCGGCGATTGTCACAATCGGTCCGGGTGGTGAAAATGGCGCCCGTTTTGCCTGCATTATGTCTGATCGGGATCATTCTGCAGGTCGAACGGGGATGGGCGCCGTCATGGGATCAAAGAACCTTAAGGCCATTGTCATAAAAGATCATAAAAAAAACCCGGTATCGGCTTCCCGTCGCAACGGTCATAATTCTATCAAGCGTTACTTAAAACAGATTAAAAACGCCCCTGAATTCGCAACTACTTCTAAATATGGGGGTGCCGGCTATATTAAATGGGCGGATGACATGGGCATTTTGGCCACACGCAATTACCGGGAGAATCACTTTGAAGGGGTGGATCGACTGGACGGGAGACGTTTAGAAAAATATAAAACCCGATCAGGGGGTTGCCATCGCTGTCCGGTTCGCTGCAAGGCGGAGCTTGAATTTACCGAAGGAAGATTTAGGGGGGTTAATGCTATCCGACCTGAATTCGAACCCATGATATCTCTGGGTTCCAAGTGCGGACTGAGTAATCTGGAGGAAGTTGTATTGCTGGACAATCTCTGCTCCCGGCTGGGTCTCGACAACATTTCCGCAGGCAGCGCCATTGCTTTTGTCATGGACCTCTGGGATCGGGGAATCCTCACGCTGGAAGACACCAGCGGTATGGACCTTACCTGGGGCAATAGTGAGGCCATGGAAGCCCTTATACGGCAAATGGCATATCGGGAAGGGTTGGGGGCCATTCTGTGTCAGGGAATCCGCAGGGCAGCCCAAATCTTTGGCCGGGGTTCCGAACGATTTGCCCCCCATGTTAAGGGTCTTGAGCTGCCGGGCTATCACCCTTATGAAATCATGGGCACGGCATTGGGGTGTGCCATCTCAAACCGTGGAGGGGATTTCAACGATATATATGCAACATTGGAATATCGGTGGTCATCGGAAAAGGCGACCAAGGAGTTTGAAACGCCAATGACCGCAGATATTCATTCTATCCAGGGGAAAGCCCCATTAGTTAAACGGGCCATGATAGTGACTATTGTTCTGGATTGTCTGGGTCTTTGTAAAGTACCCGCTCTGTGTCTTATTGGCGCTTTTGACCTTAAAGGGGAGTCCGCACTCACCACGGATTTGACCGGGTGGTCTGTGGATGAAAAAATGCTTTTTGCCATTGGCGAAAGGATAGCCACGCTGGAAAGGGTCTTCAACTATAGACATGGGAAAGGCCGAGCTGACGATCGTCTCCCGGATATGTTTTTTGAAAAGGAATACACTCCCGGAAAAGAACCGTCTAAGCCAGCCATATGGATGGAACCCATGAAGCAGGCATTCTACAAAATCATGGGATGGGACGAGCAGGGATGGCCTAAAGAGGAAAAGTTGAAGGATCTGGGACTTTGGGAGGATATCGAGCGGTCAAAAAAACGCAAAAGAACGAGCAAGGACTGACCAAGACAGGTTCTTACACTATGTTGCCGAAAAAACCCGATAATGGCCTCCTATCAAACAGTTGGACAGAACTTTTTAGAGAATAACATGATACCTGTGGATGAAATTGCAATGAGGCCGAATCTAACTTTCCTTTCCCGGGAAGATAAAGAAAAGATTGATCGGGCTGTTTTTAAAATCCTGAAAGATATCGGGATGAAGATATTTCATGATGAGGCACTCGAACTTTTAAAAAATGCCGGCTGTACTGTTGACCAAGACCGAATGGTCAAAATACCAGAGGAATTGGTTCACCAGGCGATTGGAAGCGCGCCGAACAATATTCCCATTTTCGACCGTGTGGGGACGCATGTCATGGATATCGGTGGGCACCGTTCCTATTTTGGCACCGGATCTGATCTCATATATTCGCTGGATTCTCAAACGATGAAACGACATCGATGTGTTGTGGAAGATGTCGCCCGAGCGGCAAAAGTGGCCGACGCATTGCCCAACATTGATTTCATCATGTCTTTTGCCCACCCATCCGGGTTTTCGGCGGAACGTGCCAATCTGTTCAGCTTTCAGGGCATGGCTGCAAATTCCATCAAACCCATCGTGTGCACAGCAGCCAGCCGCAGTGAATTGAACGAAATGTGGGAAATCAGCCGCACCCTGCGAAATGGTAAAAATGAGCTGTGCGCAAAGCCCTATGCCATCTATTACGGTGAACCAGTAAGTCCGTTGAAATTCCCCATCGAGAGCCTTGACAAGCTTTTGTTCTGTGCGGAAAAATCCATGCCAGTCGTTTATTCACCCGCACCAATTGCAGGGTCTACAGCCCCCATGACTATCGCCGGACAGGTGGCTCAGGGCTTGTCGGAATGTTTATGCGGTCTGGTTATCCATCAGCAGAAATCAAAGGGGGCTCCCTTTATTATGGGGACGGGGCCTGCTGTGTTGGACATGATTACCGGCCAGTGCTCCTACAACGCACCGGAATATCTTCTTGCATACCTGGCCGTTGTTGAAATGGTCCATTATTATGATCTTCCAAACTGGGGTTACGCCGGCACCAGTGACTCGCAGATCCCAGATGAGCAGGCGGTATTCGAAGCCGGACTCCTGACATTTTTGTCAGCCACGGCCGGATCCAACTTGAATCATGATGTGGGGTATATGGACTTCGGTCGGACCGGGAGCCTTGAAATGATCGTCATGCTGAACGAAATTATTGATCAGGTGCGTCGGCTTTGCCGGGGAATCCCGGTGAATGATGATATGCTGGCGGTTGACATCATTAAGGAGGTGGGTGCAAACGGTAACTTCCTCATCCATCCCCATACGCTCAAACATGTGCGTTCGACCCAGTGGCGACCGGAGTTGATCAGCCGTATGGGTTACGATCAGTGGCAATCAACAGGGTGCACAAGTTTATTGGAGCGCGCTCAAAAAAAGCTTCAACAGATATTGAAAGAGCATCAACCGGTTCCAATTCCTGAGGATCAGGCGCAGGAAATCCAAAAGCGGGTAGATCAATTTAGGAGGTAGATCCCATGTGTCTGATTCGATTTAGAAATCAGAATTCCCAACCATCTCCTCCAGGTCAAGCGGCCTCAGAAGCGGAGGTGTGCACCACAGGATCCAGCTTTTTCAGTTTCTCTAACGGGATATGACACAATATTCGATGGCCTTGTTCAGTGGCACGCCAGGGAGGTGTTTCTGTTTCACATATCTTGCCGCCGTCGGGCAGCAAGTCGTGTCTGCGAGGACACCGGGTGTGGAAACGGCATCCAAGAGGGGGATTGAGGGCACTCGGTACATTACCGCTCAAGCGGATTGATTTCTGTTCTGCATCCGGATCCGGGATAGGGACCGCAGAAAGCAATGCCTCGGTGTAGGGATGATAAGGCGGGGAATAGATGGCTTCAGCTGGACCAATTTCCACAACCTGCCCCAGGTACATAACGGCAATGTCATCGGAAAAATAGCGGACCACGCTTAAATCGTGGGCAATAAAGATCATGGAGGAACCGTAAATCTCCTGAATCTCCAGAAGCAGGTTGATTACAGCAGCCTGTACGGAGACATCCAGGGCGGAAACAGGCTCGTCGCAAATGATGAGGTCAGGTCGGCTTGCCAAGGCCCTGGCGATGCCGACCCGTTGTTTTTCACCGCCACTGAGCTGGCGCGGAAGACGATCATAGTAATGAGCACCCAAACGAACCGCCTTAAGGATACGAAGAACCTCGCCTTTCACCTGATCTTTGGGTACGGTCCTGAACCGTTTGATGGGTCTGGAGATCTGCTTGCCAATCGAGTAGGAAGGGTTAAGGGTTGAATCCGGATTCTGAAATACCATTTGCATCTCTCTGATCAATTTGGTTTCCCGTTCCGAAACAGTGTCGGTCACGTCAACCCCAAGAAATTCAACTTCACCCCCCGTTATGGGTTCCAGGCCAATGATGCCTTTGACCAACGTTGATTTGCCGCAACCTGATTCTCCAACAACCCCAAGGGTTCTGCCCTTTGAAACTCTCACGCTCACATCGTCAACGGCCTTGACGTATTTCTTCTCGCCCAAGCCGAAAAGACTGACCACTGAACTGGATTGCTGCGGGTAATATACTTTAAGTTTTTCAAAGCTGAGAAGTGCTTCATCCTTTGCTGCGGCTTGATCGGCGTCATATTCTTTCTTATCCGTGGGTTTCTTTTTCCGGGTTCGTTTCCTCTCATCGATTTCCAAGGCATAGATACATCGGGCAACATGCCCGGGGTCCACTTCCACAAACCCCGGCAGCGCCTCACGGCATTTTTCGGTCGCGTAATCGCAGCGGGGCGAAAAAATACAGGCATCTTTCGGTCTATCGGCAGGCGGGGGAACGCGACCTCTAATGGGTTCAAGCACACATCCTGATTTTGTTTCCCCAAGACGCGGTACAGAAGCCAGGAGGCCCATCGTATAGGGATGAGACGGATTGCGAAAAATCTCTCCGACCGGTCCTTTCTCCACCATCTGCCCTGCGTACATGACACAGAGCTGATCGCTGACACGGGCCACAACCCCAAGGTTGTGCGTGATAAAGATATTGGCAGCGTTGAAGTCCTTTTTCAGCTCTTCAATCAAATCTAAAACGGCCGCCTCGACTGTAACATCCAGAGCGGTTGTGGGCTCGTCCATAATGAGCAAGGCCGGGTTATTAAGCATGGCCATTGCGATAACAACCCGCTGCTGCTGGCCGCCTGAAATCTGGTGGGAATAACGGGTCATCACATCTCCGGGGTCGGGCATATTGACCCGCTTGAGCATTTCAAGCGATTTCTCCCAGGCCTCCTCCTCGCTTATTTTACGGTGGAAGGTGAGGACCTCACTGAGCTGTTCACCCAGTCTTACTGAGGGGTTCAGGGCCTGCATGGGATCCTGAAAAACCATGGCAATCCGGTCACCCCTTAGTTTTTTAAGCTCTTCCTGTGACCGCCCAACCAGTTCTTCCCCCTGGAAACGAACGTTTCCCTCCACGATCTTACCATTCGGCCCGAGAAAATTTACGATCCCATAAGCGATCGTGCTCTTTCCGCATCCGGACTCCCCAACCAGTCCCACAGTCTCTCCTGCTTCGACCCGGAAAGATACATCACGCACCGCTTCGACATCTCTTTTGCGCGTCTCGTAGGCGATGCTTAGGTGCTCAACCTCAAGGATTGGTCCTGTTTCCCTGGATTCACTTTTGTGCATTTCGTCACTCACTGAAACATCTTCCTAGCCCCCTGAGCCTCGCGCCTTAAACCACTTCGAAACTGGCAAGACTCGGGGGTTGAAAAAAACTGTTTAATGTCACCTTCGGGACGGTCTTATTGGTAAATAACCCTATTGATATCGCATAGACTCTTCCCGTAGGCCGTCGGCCAGCAGGTTTAAACCCACCACCAGCGAAGCAATGGCAAGAGAGGGCCACAACGCAGCCCAGGGACTTCCCTGAAGGATGAACTCCCTTCCCTTTGCGACCATACTGCCCCAGTCCGGGGACGGCGGCGGTAACCCCAATCCGAGAAAACCCAGTGTCCCCATAGCAAAGATAGCATAGCCAACGCGCAGCATGGCATCCACGATAATTGGGCCGCGGGCGTTGGGAAGAATTTCCACAAACATAACATACCAGGGATTTTCCCCACGGGTCTCGGCAGCGCGAATGTACTCACGCGTCCGGATGTCCAGGGCAAGACTTCGAACCAAGCGTGCGATCCCTGGTGTGCCCACTATTGTGATGGCAATGACAACGTTTATGGCCGAGGCACCGAGGGCGGTCATGATGATCAAGAATAACAAAATGATCGGTATGGCCATCATTGCGTCCAGCAACCGCATGACGATCTCATCGATCCAGCCGCCATAGTAGCCACTCAGAAGCCCCAGCGTAGTGCCCACCAGCAAGGCGACAAATACGCCCCAAAGAGCGGTGCCTCCCGGTATCCAGAATCTCTCGGACATGGGTAGGACGACCAGAACCACCCGTGCCCCGTAAATCAGGCGAGACCACAAATCTCGTCCCAATTCATCCGTACCCAGTATATGCGCCTTGCTCGGTCCCTGGTTGGGTGCCTTCCAATCCTGTTCCAGAGGGGTATAGGGTGTCAGCAAGGGCGCAAACACCGCAACAAAAATCCAGAAAAGAACAATCGCTGAACCAACGACAGCAATTTTGGATGAAAAAAGGACAGAAAGTCCCCCCCAGATTCGTCTGAAAACAGAGGCCCGAACATCTGCTTGCGTGCCCACCGTTGCTTCTTCAGTAACTGCCATATCTGCTCCGTCAGGAAGGATATAGGATTAAGTGAATCGAATCCTCGGATTCAGGAACGTATAGAGGATGTCTGCAAACAGCTGGGTGCCGACCGCCACCATAACGAGAATCATGGCGCCCGCTTCCAGTGCATTGATGTCCTTGTAAAGGGCGGAGTCCAGCAGGTATTTGCCCAGGCCCGGATACCCGAAAACCACCTCTACGATGACGACGCCGCCCATCAGCCAGTTGACATGCAGCATAATCACGGTAATCGGTGCCATCAGGGCATTTCGGATGGCATGCTTGATGACGATACGCCAATAGGGCAAGCCTTTCAGGTGGGCCGTGCGGATATATGGGGAACGCATCACCTCTACCATGCTGGCCCGGGTGATTCGCAACACATAACCCAGTTCTATCAGGGTCAACGTCAACACCGGTAAAACCAGCATGTCCGGCCGACTCCAAGGGGCCTTTTCCCCAAATACCGTTGCGCCCGGTACCACGCCCCACCAAACGGCCACGATCAGGATTAGAAAAATACCGGTGGCGAACTCCGGTATGACAGAAAACATCATTCCACCCACCGACAATATCCTGTCCCGAATACTCCCTTCTTTAAGCCCGGCCAGCAAACCCAAAACCAGCGCCAGCGGCATCACAATCACAAATGCAATACCGGCAAGCACCAGGGTGTTACGTAAACGAACATAAAGACTGTTTCCCACCGGTCGGCCCGTTCGAAGTGACACGCCTGGATCGCCTCGAATAAATCCCTTCTTTAAAGGGATATATTCGACCGGGCCGCCTGACGTCTCTTTCCAGCCCGAGCCCATGATAAACGTCCAGACCTTTCGGTCAGCGCCTTTCTCCCATTTCACCGCGTGGTTGTCATTGTCCAATCCCCAGAATGTGGAAACGCCCTTCTCGTCGGTTGTCCAGCGGTCATTGTCTTTCTCCGTCGTCTTTGTGCCGTCTTCCTGCCGCACTTCAGCGATGAGGTCGTCGCCCGACAACTTCCAGCGCACCAGTTCTCCGTCCTCCCGAACCGCCCACCATTCCACAAAGCCCTTTTCGGTCAAAATCTGTTTCAAAGGCCTGCCGATCTTCCCCGATGCCTGCCAGTCTGACCCCACCAGCCAGTACAGGTAGCGCAACCAGACCGGTTTGTCCAGTCCAAGCTGGGCCAGAAAGGAGGCTTCCTGCTCCGGTGTCACAAATGCGCCCAGAATGTTGCGAGCCACGTTCCCAGGAGATGCTTCCGTTATCACAAAAACGGCCATCGAGACCAGGATCATGGTCAGTAAAAGCAGAAATACGCGTCTGAGAATGAATTTTGCCATTATTTTTCTGATGGGGTTAAGAAATCGACGGACCGGAAATCACCGGTCCGTCGAACGTTTTTCGCAGGACCTGCGTTAGGCATCCAGCCAGGCTTCATTGAACAGGAAGACCAGATTCGGATGAGCCTTTACGTTTTTAAGCCGTTTATTCGCGCACATCCAGGTGTTCATCCAGTATGCAATGCCAACAGGGCCGCGGGTCATCTGGATTTCTTCGAGTTTGCAGAAGATCTGTCGTCGTTTCTCAACGTCCAGGGTGCCGCTGGCTTTATCCAGCAACTCAGTGAATTCCTTATCCACCCAACGGGTCTCGTTCCACGGAACCGGTTTGCCCTTATCGTCGGCAATATAGGCCAGGTTGGGAACCATGGTGCCCAAGGGACGGTGAGTCCACGGCGTGATGCCCAGGTCGACTTCCGTCCATTTTTCCCAGTACTGGCTGGTGGGCATGGTCTGAATGTTCATCCGGATGCCGGCCGGTGCCGCATCCTGCTTGAGAACTTCGGCATATCGCACCACGTCTGTCCACTCAGAGCCAACGGCAATGTTTACATCAATGCCGTTTGCATAACCGGCCTCGGCCAAAAGTTTCTTGGCCTTGTCCGGTTGGTAGGCCGGTATCGGCTTTTTGCAGTACTCGGGATGTTTGGGGTACACGTGTACGTCTTGACCCTGCAGGCCTTCGCCCTGATAGGCTAACGCCAGGATCTTTTCCCGGTTCTGGCAGAGTTTCAAGGCCATGCGGACCCGGTTGTCGCTCCAGGGTTTCATGTCCACCCGCATTCTGAGTACACGAGTGGTCGCTGTGGGTACAGGATAAACGCTAATGTGAGCATCCTTTTTAACGGCCATCATAATTTGGGGACCCGGGTTGTCTGAGGCGTCGACAAGATCAATCTCCGCTGACTTGAGCGCCGCAACCTGAGGGGCCAGCTCGCCGCCCATATCAATAAAGCGAATTTCATCAATGTAAGGAAGTGGCTTTCCATCAAATCCTTTCTGCCAGTAATCCTTTCGAGCCTTAACGACACAGATCTCACCTTCCTTGTAAGTCTCCAATGTGTAAGGACCGGTGCCATGCGGCGCTTTCTTCATGTCACCTTCAAACGTTCGGTGGTTTAAAACCTGGGCCGTATATTGGAAGAAATGTTCCGGGACGGCAATCTCGGGTCGCTTGAGATGAAGCTTGAATTGATGGTCGTTGACCTTCTCGATACCCGTCGGATCCAGATAGGAGCCCACCAAACCGAGCAGCGAGGACTTCACGTCTTTATTAATCCATTGGTTGATGGTAAAAATACAGTCATCGGCTGTAAACGGATCGCCGTTGTTGAATTTGACGCCTTTGCGCACATTCCATGTCCAGGTCTTCAGGTCATCGCTGGCAGACCAGCTCTCGCAAAGATATGGATGGGTGACATTGTCAGGATCGGTCAATGTCATGTATTCGAAGACCATACGCATGGAATTGGAAGGCATCAGCCAAGAGTACCGGGCAGGATGGTCAATTTTTTGGACCTGCTGGGAAACTTTAAGAACACCTCCACGCTTGATATTGGCGGCGAAAACTTTTTTTGGCCATGTGAGGCCTATCATTTGGCTGGCTGCCGCCGCCGACACGCCAAGCAGTGAGGCGTATCTCAAAAACTCACGGCGGCTGAGTTTACCCTTTTCCAAGTTCTCCTTGAGTTCGGATACAACTGGGTGCACCTTTTCGTTTTTTTTCATTTCATTTTCCTCCTTTCACATCTCCGGTTACTAAAAAAAATGCCTCCGCTACGCCAGCTGGAGGCACTATCCCTTCCTACCATTTGTTCAAATGATAATAAACACAAATGACCCTTATACATTTGAATCGAAAATATTTGATTTCTATTCTTTTTTTAAGGATATCTTGCCTTTCCTCTAAAGATTTAAAGTTTAATATGAACTTTTAACGAATCATCCTCTGGTTCAAATTATTAATGTTATATTACTTAAGCAAATTATAGGTAATCTGTCAAGTATGTAGTTGGGATGTGTGCAGTTGGGGTGTAATTGGGTTTTATTCTGCATCTCTTTCCAGTTGCGCGGCACTTCTCTCTGAAGTGTTTTATTGACCTTATAGCGATTGCTCTGATAGAATTTTTTTGTGTTACGTCATGATCAGGTCAATAGACAAGGAGCCGCAAATGGATATAAAGGGTCTTTCGGGTAAACAATGCCGGGCCCTCACAGAAGAACAGGTTAAAACAATTCATGACGCATCACCTTAAATCCCGGGAAAACCAGGTTCCACCTATGAATCCGGGCTTGATGACACCCTGACCCTGCTTGAAAAGTCAGGCGTGAACGTAAATCGGGATCAATCCCGGGTTATTTTCCCCAAGGATCTGGTAATTGCGCAGGAAGCAAAAGCCCCCGAGCAGGTCATAATGTACAACAGGGATGGCAAAAATGATCTGAATCTTACAAAAGAGCGCGTTCATCTGGGCACAGGAGGGGCAGCTGTAAAGATCCTCGATCTTGAGACCGGTAAAGCAAGATCAATCACCCTTCAAGACGTGTATCAACTAACGCGGCTGGTGGATCAACTGGATAATATCCGCTTTCTGGTCAGACCGTTTATTCCGACAAATATCCCAGAAAAGCCTATGACGGTTTCATGACGTCACCCCATACCTTAAAAACTATACGACAACAATCCTTTGATGGGAATGGGTTGACCGATGCAACGAGCCGAGATAACTGGGAAAAGAAAGACTCTCAAGATGCATTTGCAAGGGCCAGGGAGTTTGTTGGAACATTGCTTGCAGAAGAAGCGATATCCTATATTCCAAAAGAAATAGATCAGGTTATCCGCGAAAAAAATGAACTACCCCGCCGCAGAGCAGCGGGGTATCTATAAAGGCAATGAAACGCCGCAAGCGGAGGGGAATTTACACTCGTCCGCCAGTATTGTGGCGGACTCGTCCGCCTCCGGCGGATTAGATATCCTGTTCTAACAAAACAAAGGAGAAATATATGTTAAATTCAAAAGCGATCACAGATGCCCTGGTTGGATGCGATGAAAAGAAGGTGCTGGATTTGGTTCAGAATGCTTTAGAGGAAGGAATAAAAGCTAAGGAAATTTTGAATCACGGTCTTATTGCAGGGATGGATGTCGTCGGGGAAAAGATGGAAAACGAAGATATGTTTATCCCTGAGGTTCTGATGGCGGCAAAAATCATGAGCGCTGCTGTAAGCATTTTGAAACCGCTTTTGGCAGAGGAAGATATGAGCGCCATGGGGAGGATAATCATCGGCACGGTAAAGGGAGATCTCCATGATATTGGGAAAAACCTTGTTGCCATGATGCTTGAGAGTGCAGGATTTGAGGTGTACAACCTGGGTGTAGATATTTCCCCTGATCAATTTGTGTCAGAAATTACTGACAGAAATGCGAATATGATCTGTCTTTCGGCGCTTCTAACTACAACCATGCCTATGATGCAACAAACCATCGATGCAGTGATTAAAAGCGGTTTTAGAGATCGAGTCAAGATAATGGTTGGCGGCGCCCCTGTCACTCAGGAGTATGCAACTGAAATCGGTGCCGACGGTTATGCCCCGGATGCGGGATCAGCCACTAAATTGGCCAAGGCTTTATTGCCCTGAAAACCCGACCAATAGGTCCCCGGAGCCAATACCGGTCAGACCCGGATCTGAATGCATTTGATGCAAAAATTGTGGATCAGATGGGGCACACGTTTGAAATGCGGTAAAACATCACTCAGGACATCCCCATGGCCATAGCGTCGCCCGTTATGAGACATTCTGCCACAGATGGTCAAATCATGAAGATCGGGTGTTAAGTTCTGATTATATCCTTTCAATTTGTGCATGGGTATCGGTCTGAGAATAGCAAAAAGCAATATTTTTGGTGCTGGACCCTTGGATGATTTTGATCCGCCAGAGGCGGACGAGTCCGCCACAATACCGGCGGACAAGGGTTAATTCCCCGCCGCTTGTGACGTTTCATTGCCTTTACAACTACCCCGCTGCTCTGCGGCGGGGTAGTTCATTCATTTAATGCTGACCGGAATCCGTTGCGAATCATGCAAAAACGGCTCCTCACTCCAGCAGGCGGTCAACGACATGGGTGTTGATCTTTCGATCGGCTAAGTAAAATCTCATTTGTTCCAGTGAATGGATTGACAGATCCGGTCGCTGATATTCAGCGAGCATTCGTTGTAATTTGAGCTGGATATCCTGTTTCATCATCTGCTCGTCGTATGCAAGCCCAATCCGAAACCGGTGGCTGATCAGAGGGACATGGAGTTCCTTGCGCATATGTCTGATTGTATGCCTTTTGGTCAGAAACTCTCCCCCGATACCGGCTTCCTTGATAACATCAAGTGCCAGTGTTTCCGGATTAATCCTGATACCGCGCTTATACCGCTCGATCATCCCCAGAATCTCGAGGCCGAAAATAAATTGTTCATAGGAGACCGCCGCAAAACTGGCCGACATGCCGATACTGTGCAGAACAAAATTGATTTTCTCAAAACGGGTAACCAGCATCGACATCATGCTTTCGTAGCCGCTCTGCCCGGACAGATCGATGGCGTCGTTGTCGGCACCGCCGCCGCGGCTCGGCAACCCATATGCACGCGCCAGCCGAGCACCATAAGCAATACACAATGATCGCTCAGGGCCGCCGATACAAATGCCGCCGGTTCTAAGGTCGGCGGCAGTGGACTGAAACCCGTATACCACGGGCACACCTGGCCGGATCATCTGGGCCAATGCAATACCAGCCAGCGCTTCTGCGTTGGCCAGCGCGATTGTACCGGCCAAGGTAACCGGACCGGTAGTCCCGGCCATCACACAAGGGGAAATCATAGTCGGCTGACCATTTCGGACATACTGCATCAGCATTTCCAGCGAATAGAAATCCATCTGAAGGGGGCTAAAGGTATTAATCGGCACGATCACCTGAGGGCTCGCGTGAAGTGTTTTGCGCCCACCCGCCAGAATGACCAGCAAATCAATCACCATTTCGGTGGCTGTGGGTCCGCCCGCGGCAGCAAGCAGACATTTATCCGTCAGCAGGGCCGTACAGTAAAGTAAAAGGGGGGGTGCCGCTTCATGGGGGATGTCGCTGGGTTGGACGAGAATACCGCCATTAACTCTGAAATATGGGCTGTATTGAATAAGCTTACCAAGGTTTACATAATCTCGGAGAAGCGCTTGCCGATAAGTGCCATTGCCCTGACCAACGAAAACAGCACCGTATCCAGGGGCATAATGGGTGATGTCTCCACCGATGACGATAGAATGCTTTGGATTACGGGCATGGAGGGTAAATTTGGCCGGTGCCATGGCAAGCCGGTCCATTATCTGATTCTCTGAGAAAAAGGCGGTTTGACCCTCTACACGGACGCCATGGTCCCGCAACAGGTCCAATACCTCCTCGTGATGAAAGCGAATGCCAACATCCTGCAGAATCACCATGGATGCATCATGAATCTTTTGCAGCGAAGACCTCATCGAAGCCCTCAAACGGTCAGCGATTTAATGCCGAATGCCACCACGAACGGTACAAAGAGGCCTATTTCATCCAAAGCCAACACTGCATCGGTGGCCTATCATTTCGCAAGCCTTGCCAACTCTTTTTCGCCTTTTTCTCTGATAACAGAAAGGGCCTGCAGTGTCTTATCAGGTAACGATTGGACTCGGTGGTTTTCGAGAATATCTAGCAGTTTTTCCTGAATCCGTTGTGCCATGTCTTTGGCCCCATCCCTTTCCCAAGCTGAGTAAGATTTGCGGGTCAACAGTTTAGATCGCCAGAGCTCGTCACGAAAATGTTGAACGGTATGATTTTCCTGCAGAAAGTGGCCGCCCGGGCCGACAGCAGCGATAATATCACGGGCGACGGTTTGCGGGCTGACTCGCACACCTCTGATAAACCGTTTGGTCCATCCAATGGCTTCGTTTCCCAGGACGAGCTGGGCCGGGGAACACACCATGGCATTATCCATATAGCCCACATCGTGAATCAGGTTCAGACCCGCAAGACCCTGAGATAGCACAGTTACGCCTGCCTCGAGTCCCGCCTGGGCGTCCAGCACCTTTGCATCAGTGCAGCCGGCATAGCCCCAAGTGGGCAACCCGAAGGCCTGCGCGACCTCGGCCTGGGCAGAGATGCCCAGGCTGATTTCGGGAAATCCAACGCCAAAAAGCCCGGTGGACATATCCAGCACCTGGACATTAGCGCCTAAGCAACACGGGCAGCCAGGATTGCGCAGCTGGGCCAAAACGAGGCACATGAGAGACTCGGCTGTCAAAAGCGCCACCGTACCCGCTACGGTCACGGGACCGGTGGCGCCAAGGGAAACAGCTGGCCCCGGCATCTGGGGCATGCCGAGATCGGCCGCTATGAATATGCGATCCACCACGTCTTCCGGCTGGACCAACGGCGAGATCGGTTCTGGATACAGAACGGCAAACGGCTTGGCTCGCAGTTGATCCAGACCGCCGGCAACTTCGGCGGCCATCTCAAAAACCAGCTCTGTTCCGCGTGGTGAATAGCCGATAAACACCATCGGTTTGACTGTGTTGGTCACCACTGCTTCGAACTCATAAATGTCAGCCGCCAGAGCCGGCACATCCTGGGAAGAGCCCATGGGCATCACCCAATCTATGTGCTCCAATGCATCGGCTACTTTGGCTCCGGTGGCGATGTCGGCGACCCGAGTGGGATGAATCTTCCCGGTAACCGCGTCTTTGGTGTTGGGGCTCGCAGTTGATGTGCCGTAATAGCTTTTGCGTCCCTCCACCTCCATGGCTCTTCGGCCGCCGCGGTCGTAAAGAACAAAGCCTTTGGGAACTGTCCGAAGGCATTCCTGAACGATGTGCTCCGGGACCCTGACATGCTCGTCCTTGATTTGAGCACCGGCCTGTTTCAGCATCTTGCGCGCATTCATGTGCAGGATTTTAACGCCTACGTTTTGTAGGATGTCGAACGCTGCTCGCTGGATCTCCAAGATTTGATCATCGCTCAACACACGTAAAAAAACTTGACGCTGTTCAACAGCTCCCGAATCAATCATGCTCCCCCCTCTGAAGCGTAATTCGGCATCAGTTTCCTCGTCATCCGCTTGTTATATTTTATTTTAACATGCTATTCCCAGGTGTCAATTAAATGCGTTAGCATCTCTACAGTGTTTTATTGACCTTATAACGATTCTTCTGCTAAACTTTACCCCAACGTTGCATAAAATTTGAATTCAAAACGGTAAAGATTGGGTCAGCAAGGGGCGATCGAACATTTTCAAGGACGAAAGCGTATCGAACATACGGTGAGATTTTGAAAATGGGCAATCGTTTCTTGATGGCCTGATATAGACTGAGCGAAGCGTTTTCGGACCAAATATTTATGCAACGTTGGGGTTTATTTGTATTCGATGAGCGAGGGGAGATTCTATGTTTAAAAAATACAAACGTCTGTGGGGGAAACCGACCCTCAAATCAAGTTATGATGTGGTTATTATCGGGGGTGGCTTGCACGGATTGGCCGCTGCCTATTTTTTGGCTCGGAATCACGGAATAAATGATGTGGCGGTGATAGAAAAACGCTATATCGGTTTCGGCGGGTCGGGTAGAAATACAGCCATTGTCCGCGCAAATCAGCGGACAAAAGAAAACCTTCCCCTATACGACGAAGGGTTGAAACTCTGGCCAAAACTGACAGATGAACTGGATTTTAACCTCATGTTTTTCAACTGTGGAAACCTGAATCTGGCGCACAGTGAAGCTGCAATGAATGCCCTTCGTTTGCAGGTGGCCTCAGCACAATTTTACGGGATCAAAAGCGAACTGCTTGATGAAAAACAGTTAAAGGACATATGTCCCCTTTTAGATATCTCGGATCGGCCCAAATATCCTATTCTGGGTGCCATGTACCATCCTCCTGGTGGAATCCTTAGACACGATGCAGTGGTCTGGGGCTTAGCAAAGGGCGCTTCAAAACGCGGGGTTCATATCCACCAAGGAACTGAAGTACTTGGGATCGGTATTGAAAACGGAAAAGTCGCTTCTGTTGAAACGGAAAAAGGGACGATCAACACATCACGGGTTCTATTAGCAGCAGGTGGATACTCTGCGCGTCTTTCTTACGAAATGCTGGGCATTCCCCTTCCCATCAACGTTCTCACTATCCAGGCCATGGTATCGGAACCCTTGAAACCTATACTGAACCACGTCGTTTCATCCGGTGCCTACCACGTATATGCGAATCAAACGCTTAAAGGGGAAATTGCCACAGGTGCGCATATGGACCCCTGGCCGAACTACACCACACAAACGACGGCCCACTATATCAAGCATCAGGCAGAGGCATTGACGGATATGCTGCCCTGTTTCAAGGGTCTCAGATTCATGCGGCATTGGGCCGGCCTGGCCGATATGGCACCGGACATGGCGCCAATCGTGGATGGTAATGATCCTATAGAAGGCTACTATTTTGATTGCGGATGGGGGTATTTCGGTTTCAAGTCAGCTCCCGTGACGGGTAAGTATATGGCAGAATTCATAGCCTCCGGCCAATGCCCCGAAATCCTAAAACCTTTCACACTGCGTCGCTTTGAGCAACACCGTTTGATGGGAGAAACAGCCACCCCCAGCAACTACGGGTCATATAATTAGGAAAGGAGAAAGTATGTCATTTACCATTACCTGCCCCATTTGCGGAAAGCGAAACGCATACGAATTCAAGTTTGGTGAAGTGGAGCGCGGGCCGAGACCTGATGAGAAGGGATTGAACCCGGAAGGTTGGTGTGAATATGTTCATATGCGTCCGAATACAGGTGGGGTTCAAAAAGAATGGTGGTATCACCGGGATGGATGCGGCGTTTGGTTCACGATCTACAGAAATACTTTAACAAATCTCGAAACGGATGAACCGGAGGGGAAATGATGAATAGGCTCAATCACCTGCCCACCCTGCGAATCAGTCCAGCAGAATTCCTTTCTTTCACTTACAGGGGCAAACAATACCGCGGGATGGCAGGAGACACGGTAGCGACGGCGCTCTTTTCAAACGGCGTCCGCATATTTGCGAGAAGCATTAAATACCATCGTCCGCGAGGGTTATACAGCCTTGATGGAGAATGCAGCAATACGAGCCTAGAGATTGACGGCGTTCCCAATGTCCGCAGCGAGAAAACACTGCTCAGAGACGGCATGGTTGTGAAGCCACAAAATGTGTGGGGGAGCCCTGAACGGGATCTGCTGGGCTTCTTGGACCGGATGGATTGGGCCATGCCTGCCGGGTTCTATTATCGCTGGATGCACAAGCCTTACAAACTCTGGCCTTTCTGTCTGAAACAGATCCGCAAAATGGCCGGATCTGGAGTTCTCAAGCCCTCGTTTGCCCCTGACGATAACTATGATGAGGTATACCCAAATGGGGATGTGTGTGTGATCGGAGGCGGTCCTGCCGGCTTGTCGGCGGCATTGGCTGCAGCTGAACAAGGACTCCGCGTTGTCCTGATGGAATCTCGTCCATGGCTGGGAGGCTCCTTTGACTACCGGGCTACAGAATATGCCGAGGGCATCCCTCTATACAAGCGAGCCAGAGAACTTGCTAAAAAAGTTGAAGAGACTTCCAATATTCGTGTTTTTGCTCACACTCACATGATCGGCGCCTACAACAACACCCTCGTGACCGCGTTTCAAGTCGGTGGTAAAGGCGATGCTTTTGGGGAGCGTTATGTCGAAATCCGAGCTGAAAGCGTTGTGGTTGTCACAGGATGTATCGAACGTCCACTCATTTTTGAGAACAACGAACGGCCAGGTGTCATGCAGGTTGGCTGTGCCCACCGGTTAAGCCGAACCTACGGACTGCTGCCCGGCGAGCATGCCGTCTTCAGCATCGGTCACGATCTGGGTCTGGAGGCGGCGATCGATCTTTCGGATTTAGGTCTTTCCGTTCTTGCTGTAGCCGACTCTCGACAGGATGGTCAGGACCCCCGGTTAGTGGAAGGTCTTGCAGAGAGAAAAATCCCTTTCCTGAGGGGCTGGATCGCATCCAAAGCCCATGGAAACAAAAGCGTCAGAAAAGTGACATTGAGCACAACCGAAGGAACGAGACATCGAGAGTTTGATTGTGACGTTCTGGTGGCTTCGGCGGGGTTTACACCTGTTTCTGGCCCGCTTTCGCTGGTTCAAGCTAAGATGAGCTTTGATCTCCATACCGGCTTCTATCTGCCAACGCAGTTACCGCCAAAGGTTCACGCAGCCGGACGCATGTTAGGCCTTCACGACCCTTTTTCTATTGAGGCCTCGGGTCGACTGGCTGGACTGTCCGCGGCAGCGAATTGCGGTGCACCCGTCAAAACCCTTTTGAAAGATGCTCAGGAAAAAATGAAGGAACTGCCGGGTCCGGTGAGAGGGTCCAAATTAGTGATGGCCCCGGTTAAAGGGAAAAAGAGTTTTATCTGTTTTGATGAAGATACCACTATCAAAAACATCTACCAGGGGTGCGACATGGGATTTGATGCAGTTGAGCTCTCGAAGCGCTTTACTGCAGCTGGCACAGGTCCGGGTCAGGGGGGTATCCCCGGACACAACCTGCCGCTTGTTATTTCGCAGTATCATGCTGAGTCGTCCGGACCGGCCCTTCCTTCTAAAATACGCGCGCCCCTCGTTCCAACGTTTATGGCAACATACGCTGGAACCAACCATGATATGGTTAAACGATCACCGTTGCACGACTCCCAGAAAAAGGCGGGCGCTATTTTCCGGCGAATTGGCGTATGGAGACGAGCCCGATATTTCTCCAAGGATTTTAAATGTCGTTCAGAAATCGAAAATGTGCGCAACAACGTGGGCCTGATCGATGTTTCCACTCTGGGCAAATTTCGTCTTTTTGGACCTGACGCGTTAAAGGCGCTTCAACGGGTTTATGTGGGAGACATGTCAAAAATTCCGGAGGGAAAAGTCAAATACTCGGCCATGTGTAACGACGACGGGAATCTCATCGATGATGGCGTGATTGCAAAGGTTGGTGATAACGATTACTATTTCACGGCTTCTACTGCCCGAGCGGGTGCCACCGTCGAATGGTTTCGATATCACACGCGGTACGACGGGTGGCAATTTCATCTAGTCAATCTTACGGATGCGTTCGGTGCTATTAACATGGCCGGCCCCAACGCGCGACAGGTCCTCCAGAAGCTCACCGATGCGGACATTTCTAATGACGCATTTCCGTTCATGGGCTATCGCAGTTTCACCATCGCTGAAACACTCCCGGTCCGGGTCATGCGACTTGGATTCGTCGGAGAGCTTTCCTTCGAAATTCACATGCCTGCCTCATTGACACAGGCAGTTTGGGACCTGTTAATGGATGCGGGCAAGGAGTTTGGAATTTGCGCTTTCGGACTGGAGGCCCAAAGTGCGCTTCGAATGGAAAAAGGACACGTCATCATTGGACAAGAATCCGAGATCCGTACCACATTGCACGACCTTGGGTTGGGGTTTCTGTGGTTTCGCGAGAAGCCAGAAGCAAAGGCGGTTGGAGCCGTTGCACTGAAACAAACCGAACATCAGGAGGGGCGTCTCAAACTCATCGGGATTCGAATGGAAGACGCCTCCAGTTGCCCTGAAGATGGCTCCCTCATTGTAGACAATGAAATTCGAGGTTTCGTTTGCACCGCACGAAAGAGCTTCACGCTGAAAGAATCCGTGGGGTTGGCACTGGTGGAGTCTCAGCTTGCCGAGAAGGGAACCCGATTGGAAATTTTTGGCGACGGCAGTGGTGATGCGCGCCTTTATGCGACAGTGGTGCCAACACCCTTTTATGACCCCGAAGGGAAACGGTTAAGGATGTGAGGTGGAAATGATGACAGAGATTCTTCGACGCTCTCCCATATCATTCAAAGGGAGGCCGGCCCACTCAGAACAACGGGATGGATGGAAAGTTGTTTTAGAATATGAAGAAGAGGGTAAGGGTCCGTATTTGATCGATTTAAGCCATAGTGCCAAATGGGATCTGCAAGATACCGATCTAACGCAATTTCAACCCTGGGGCGTGACCATACCACAAACCCCGGGACAGTGTGTGTTTCAAAACAACATTCTCATCAACCGCATGAATCGAACTCAGGCGGCTTGTTGGCACCTGTGCGAAACAAGCCCACCAGTTCCGGGGGAATCCGCATATACGGAGACAACAGACGCCACTATGCTTTTAGCGCTTATGGGAAAAGAGGTGTTTTCGATTATTGAAAAAATAAGTGCTCTGGATTTTATTTCCCCTGAACAAAAAACGCCATTCTTGCTTCAAGGTCCGATCTTACATGTCCCCTGCCAGATCGTATGCCTGGAAAAAAGTGATGAGCATATCGTCGTTCTTTTCACTTGT
>Ga0272443_10001833_pt1 | contig 29038 bp, 23 predicted proteins | sample SSMAcet12_FD_193581 | JGI IMG/M metagenome (GOLD analysis project Ga0272443, IMG submission 193581) | Marine sediment archaeal communities from Little Sippewissett salt marsh, Falmouth, MA, United States - SSM-Acet-12 | ecosystem: Environmental > Aquatic > Marine > Wetlands > Sediment ... | reverse complement strand
AGGTCCTGCAAGGCCTGTTTTGCCGCTTTCAAAGCACTGCCTTACCTGCTTTTCGATGCTTGGCAATGCCGGAAAATCGATATGGCTGAGAGATACCCCGGTCAGGGATTCCGGAGCGGGATGCCCCATCAATTTTGCGGCCGTCGGGTTGGCATATTCGATGATGAGCGAGTCGTCTACAAAAAGGACGCCCACCGGTGCAGCGGTAAGCAGCTGTTTCAATAGCGCCGCCGTCAGGTGTCGGCTACGCCGCTGGTCTGATGCCGTTTTCAGCAGCTCTGCCATGGTTGTCAATCGCAACCTTTTTAAAATCGCGACAGCGATTTTTTTTCAAAAGCAACTGATTTAGTTAAACATATCTTATAAGCGATGATTTTGTCAATCCGTTCCGCTGCTGAAGGACAGAGGCGACCGGCCTGATTGACTTGGAAACGAAGGTGAGTTAAGATTCGCCCCAAGATCATTGGCGCGGTTTTAGAGCGAATTGCGGATCGCGCAAAAAGGTAAGGAAAACAAAAGGGGCCTTCCCACGTCACCGTGGAAGGCCCCCTTGGCGTCTTGGGCGGTGATGGAGCCACCGCGCGGATTCGAACCGCGGACCTGCTGATTACGAATCAGCTGCTCTGCCAACTGAGCTACGGTGGCCGAAAGCAAGCCTTTGCCTACTGTGTTTATGGATCAAAATCAAGAAAAAAGTTGGATGCCGTCTCTGGCCGACCTCGCGGTGGAGAAGCCTTCCAGGCTGACTTTGACGGGCCTGTCCGGTTCTGAGCGGGCCTATGCCGTGGACCGGATCTACCGGCAGCGGCCGACAGCGATGCTGGTGGTGCTGCCCAGTGTAAGGGATGCGGAAACCTTCCTTGAGGATCTGCTTTTTTTCGGCGCTTTTGCCCCCCTGCCGGTGGGTCTCTTTCCCGGTTACAACCTGCTGCCATTTAAAAGTCTTTCCTATCACAGTGAGACGGCGGCCCGGCGAATCCGTTCCCTTTACTCGATGGTGGGAAACGATCCGCCCCCGGTGATCGTGACGTCAGCCACTGCTGCCATGCAGAGAATACTTCCCAAGCAGGATCTATGCGGGTATGCCGATTTGATTCAGGCTGGCGAAGAAATTGATCGGGAGGATCTGATCCGCACCCTGGTCAGCGGCGGATATGGCAGGACGGCCGTCGTCGAAGAGCCCGGCGATTTTTGTGTGCGCGGCGGCATCCTGGATATCTTCAGCCCGATGTATTCCGAGCCTCTGAGAATCGAGCAGTTTGGAGACGTGGTGGAATCCATCCGCTTTTTTTCGGCAGCCAGTCAGCGGAGCTTAAAATCGGTAGAAGAAGCGGTGATTCTGCCTGCCCGGGAGGCGATTATCACCGAAGACCGTATCGCCGAGGTCACTGCCGCCGTTCGGGCGCAGGCGGCTTCCCAGCAGTTGCCGGTCAGCCGGATCCGTCGCCTCGTGGATGAGATTCGAAAAGAACGCACGTTTTCTGGCATCGAAGGTCTTCTTCCGCTGATTTATCCTGAACCCGCCTCGATTTTCGACTACCTGCCCAAAGATTGTTTGGTTGTTCAGATTGAACCGGCAGACCTCCAATTGGCTGCAAAAAGGGCTTATGCGCAGATCGAAGAGAATTTTGCCGCCGCTGTGCAAGAAGGACGTTTCTGCGTCGAGCCGGAAAAACTCTTTCTAAACTGGCCCGGGCTGCAATCGTGCCTCGATCAGCGGCCCGGTATTACGCTCAAGGCCCTTCCCGTGGAGAAAGAGACTGAAGCCCGGCCCCATCGGATCGATTTCGACGTCCGCGACAACGGCACCCTCCGTGAACAGATCCGGTCCCGGAGGGAAAAGGAACGGCCGTTTGCCCCGCTGATTGAATGGATCGAAAACAGAAAAGAACAAGGGCAGACGGCGGTGCTGGTCTGCCGGACGCCAACCCAGGCAGACAGGCTCAAGACGATTTTGGCCCCTTATGGCGTATCTCCAGGAGGGTTCGATCACCTCCCGCAGTGGCCGATTTTCGGAGGTTCATGCATTTTGACCGTGGGCCGGGTTTCAGGCGGCTTCATATGGGATGCAGCGCATTTGGCGGTCGTCACCGAGGACGAAATTTTCGGGCCCAGGCAGCGGCGGCGAAGGGTGCGGCAACCGACCTCCATGCGCGAACAGATCGCAACCTTCGAGGACCTTCAGCAGGGAGACATGGTGGTTCACGATGAACACGGCATTGGACGCTACGAGGGCCTCGTCAAACTGAAGGTCGACGGCATCAGCAACGATTTTTTACTGCTGATCTATAAAGATGATGACAAGCTCTATCTTCCGGTGGACCGGATGGGTCAGGTTCAGAAATATCTCGGTATCGAAGGAGTCGTTCCCGCTCTTGACAGAATGGGCGGAAAATCCTGGGAGCGGGTAAAAAAGAGGATCAAAAAATCGACTGAAAAGATTGCCGGAGAACTGCTTCGCCTTTACGCAGCGAGAAAAGTTCAGCCGGGGGTTTCCTTTACCGTTGCCGGCGATATCCTCAGCGATTTTGAGTCCGGCTTTTCCTTCGAAGAGACGCCCGATCAACTCAAGGCCATTGAGCAGGTGGCTGAAGATATGGCAGCCGAATATCCCATGGACCGGCTCATCTGCGGTGATGTGGGGTACGGCAAAACGGAGGTGGCCCTGAGGGGCTCGTTTCTGGCAGCGTTCAATGGGAAGCAGACAGCGGTGCTGGTGCCGACCACCGTCCTTGCCGAACAGCATTATCGCACCTTCCGACAGCGGTTCGACGGCTATCCGATCAAGATCGCCTGTCTGAACCGATTCCGTCCGGCTCGCACCCAGCGCAACATCGTCGAGGGTCTGAAAAACGGGACGATCGACATTGTTATCGGAACCCATCGGCTCCTGCAAAGGGACATCGCTTTCAGGGACCTGGGGCTGATCGTTCTCGATGAAGAACAGCGATTCGGTGTAAAGCACAAGGAAAAACTCAAGAGTCTGCGCCGGACCGTGGACGTATTGACGCTCACGGCAACCCCCATCCCCAGAACGCTTCATCTTTCCATGATGGGCATCAGGGACATCAGCGTGATTTCAACGCCCCCCGAACACCGCCATCCCATCGTCACCTACATTTCCGAGTTCAATGAAACCGTGATTCGAGAAGCGGTCAGAAAGGAAATCGGCCGCGGAGGACAGGTCTTTTTCGTCCACAATGCGGTGCGAAGTATCCAGCGGATCGCCGACAAGGTAAAGACCCTCGTCCCGGAGGCCAGGGTCGACATCGCCCATGGTCAGCTTCGTGAAAACGAACTGGAGGAGGTCATGCTCCGGTTCATCAACCGGGAGATCGATGTGCTGGTCTGTACCACCATCATCGAGTCGGGGTTGGACGTTTCTTCTGCCAACACCATCATCGTCAATCGTGCGGACCGATTCGGGCTGGCACAGATGTACCAGTTGAGAGGCCGCGTCGGGCGGGGTGAGGAACAGGCCTATGCCTATCTGTTCATCCCTGGTGAAACCACGCTGAGCAAAGATGCGCAGAAGCGCTTGAAAGTGCTCATGGAGTACAGCGATCTGGGTTCGGGGTTTCAGATTGCCATGAGCGACCTTAAAATCCGCGGGGGCGGCACCATTTTGGGGGCATCCCAGTCGGGGCACATTGCCGCGGTGGGATACGACATGTTTTTGAAGCTGATGGAAGAGTCCATCGCCGAGATCAAGGGCGAGCCGGTCCATCAGCCTCTGGCGCCGGAGGTCAACGTCGACCTTTCCTGCTTTATCCCGGAAGACTATGTCCCCAATATCGATCAGCGCCTTTCGTCATATCGCCGGCTGGCAAAGTTCACCGAGCTCGGTGAAATATCTCGGTTCAAAGAAGAGCTCGAGGACCGTTTCGGCCCCTTGCCGGAGCCCGCAGCCAATCTCCTGCTAAAAGCGATGCTTCGCCTGCTGGCAGGACGCGCCGGAGTTGCCCGCCTGGATATGAACCACAGCAGGATGATGCTGCAATTTTCAACGGAGCATATCAAGCGCCCGGAGGCATTGGTAGATCTCATTCAGCAGTCCCATGGTCGAAAGACATTGACACCCGACCAGGTGCTTGTCTGTGAGCTGGGCAAGCGCAGCGGCACCGCGCAGATCGCTGAAGCGAAAAACATCTTGAAAGATATCGCTTATCATGTTAATTTATAAAATTTAACTAATTGATTTTATTATTTTACTTGAGGCGGGCATGCAGCGATTTGCAGGAAGAAACAGGTGGGGCGTGCTGCGGGGGATCTGCCGAATCGGATCCTGGGCAATGGCAGGGATGCTGCTTTTGTCGGCGGCCTTTACCGCCGGATGCACGGATTCGACCCCTGACCCAAAAGCGCCCTATCTGGTCCGCATCGGCCATGACGCGGTTTCGGTGATCGAATATCGGAAGGCGCTCGAGTTGGCCCGAGCAGCCTACCCCCACAATGAGCTTCAGGTGCCTGAAGTGGATCGTGCGATACGGGTCCGGGTCCTGCGGGAGCTCACCGAAGAGCTTATCCTCCGTCAGCGGGCTCGTGAACTGGGGATATCGGTTACCGAAGCGGAACTAGACCAGGCGGTAAACCGGATCCGTTCTGATTATCCGGAAGACGAATTTCAAAAGGCGATATTGGAAAACGCCATATCTTATGCAGCTTGGAAAGAGAAGCTCAAAGCGCGTTTGCTGATCCAGAAGCTGATCCGGGAAGATCTTGAAAATCGGATCCAAATTTCCGCGCAAGATTTGTCTACCTATTACCAGACCCATCGGCGGACCTTGATCGAGGATTCAGAGCAGGAAGAGACCTTGCCGCCCGGGAAGATGGACGAACGAATCGTGAAGGAACTGCGCCGGAAAAAGGCCGAAGAAGCCTATACAGATTGGATCGAGGCGCTTCGCGGAAAGTACCAGATCGACATCAATCTCGCCCAGTGGCAGCGAATCGAAGCGTCCTGATCGCATGAGCGAAGGAGGATTGCTTGCAACCATGAAAAGCGGAATGCTTTTTTGCAGACGATATGGATTGGCGCTGCTCTTTTGCAGCTGCATCGTGTTTCGTGCGACGGTTGGAATTTCAGCCGCTTCGGAATTGGTCGACCGGATCGTTGCCGTGGTCAACGACGACATTATCCTGCTTTCGGAACTGGAAAAGGAAATCAAGCCCTACCACGAAAGGCTCCGTTCGATGGGCTATTCTCAGGAGCAGGAGCTGCAGATGCTCGTGGGGCTTCGAAAAGACATGCTCGACAATTTGATCGATGAGCGGATTACCGATCAGCAGGTCGACCGGCTGGGCATTTCCGTGTCTCAGGAAGAAATCGACAACGCGCTTCAGCGCATCAAAGAGATTCGGTCTTTAACCGACGAGCAGTTAAGAAAGGCCCTTTCCCGGCAGGGGCTGACCATGGAGGAATACCGAAAACAGCTTCAGGACCAGCTGCTGCGCTCCAAGCTTCTCGACTATGAAATAAAATCCAAGATCGTCGTCACCGAAGCCGACATCAAGCGATACTATGAAACCCACTTGGAAGAATTCGGCGGCGAGAAAAAATACCATCTGAGGACTATCATCATGCGGGTTCCCTCTTTTGCCGATGAGGAAGAAAAATCCCGGGTACGGCAAAAAATGGAGGAGGTGTACGACCGGTTGGAGAAAGGGGCCGACTTTGCCGAGATGGCGCGTCGTTATTCGGAGTCGGGTCTGGCTGCGGAAGGAGGCGATCTTGGCCTCTTTAAGCTGGAAGAGATTGCACCCCAGTTCAGGGAGGCGCTGAAAGGAAAATCCGCCGGCAGCTATACGTCGGTTCTCGATACAGAACAGGGCTATCAGATTTTTTTTATAGAGGATATCGTGGACACTCCTGCAAAGGCATTGGAGGAGGTTTCGGCCGAGATCCAGAATCGTCTCTACCAGGAGCAGGTCAACGAGAAATTTTCTGCCTGGCTTGAAGATCTCCGAAAAAATTCTCATATCAAGGTGATTCAATGACGAAAAGCAGCAGGCCATTGAGCTTCGGGCGATATCTTCGGTCTGTCCGGCGGGAAAAGGGACTCGACTTGGAAAGGATTTCCCGGGAGACGAGAATCGGCATCGATACCTTGAATCTGATCGAACAGGAGGATCTTTCCGGACTTCCATCGGAAGTGTTCGTCAAGGGTTTTCTTCGCGCGTATGCCAAAGCGATCGGGGCAAACGGCGATCGGGCCGTGGAAGGATACCTTGAGAGCCTGGCCCGTCTGCAGAAAACCGAGCAGTCCGAGGCGGACCTGAACCGCTTGTCGAATCGATTTTGGTCCCGGCTGTTCATGGCTCTGGGGATTTTCGTGATCTTGATCACGGGCTCCATTTCGGTCCTGTCGATCTTCGATAGAGAAAATACGGTTCCAAAGGCCCCGCCTCAAGAGGATTTTACTGCGGCCAATCCCGCGCCCACTGTCCCGTCAGAACCCGAACCGCCGCGGAAGGAACCAAACAATGTCGAAACGACCCCGGCACTTGAAATCGAATCAGCGCAAAGGTCGCCCGGGGAAGTCTTTTCCGAGGAGGACATTTTAAAAGAAAAAGCGCCTTTTTCAGCGTCCTCTTCGCCGGTCGAGTCTCTTCCTGCAAAGCAAATCCTGCAGATCACGGCGGTGGAAGAAACATGGATCAAGATCGTCATCGACGATGAAAAAACAAAGGAAGTCACATTGAAGCCGGGAGATCAACTTGCACTGGAGGCCTCGGTGGGATACGAGCTCCTCGTCGGAAATGCCGCAGGGATCCGAATGACCTTAAACGGTGATACGGTCAAGCTCGATGGGAAGAAAGGTCAAGTCAGGTCGTTGAAGCTTCCGTAAAAGCGGTCGTGCCATGGCAAGCCGAGCGCTTGCGGCATCCGGGATCGTCCACAAAAAGCAGCGGCCCGAAAGCGGACGGATATGCAAACCGATCGGAAAATATTGATAGAAAGCATCAAGCGGCTTCTTCGGCGCGGCGCCGTGAGCAACCTGCGCAAGATCGTCAATAAAACCCATGCCGCCGATCTGGCCGTGGTCTTTCGCTCGTTGACACTCAGCGAGCAGCGGCGGCTGTTTGATCTCATCGACCGGGTCGAAACCAAAGGCGTGTTGCTGGAAGACCTGGACGAAGACACCTTGATGCTTTTGCTCGAGTCGATGGACCTTCGAAGCGTCGTCGATATCCTGGATTCGATGCCCAAAGACGATGCGGTGGACCTGATCGGGCGGTTGCCGGACGAACTTGCCGACGCCATTCTCGATTTTATGAAAAAATCCGGGTCCCAGGACGTTGAAGACCTTCTCGGCTACGACGATGAGACGGCAGGCGGCATCATGACGCCGGACTTTATCGCCCTCCGGGAGGACACCACCGCTGCCGAGGCCATTGAATCGCTGCAGAAAGAATACCAAGACGTGGAAATGCCCTTCTATCTCTATGTCGTGGATGAATATGGAAAATTGGTCGGGGTCAGCTCCCTGCGGCAGCTGGTGCTCACTCCCCCGGATCAGCAGCTCAAGGATTTCATGTCCACCGACGTGATTTCCGTCCGAACCCATGTCGACCAGGAAGAAGTGGCCAAGCTGGTCGCTCGCTATGACTTTCTTGCTGTGCCTGTCGTCGATGACACCAACCGGCTCGTCGGCATCGTCACCGTCGACGACGTCATCGACATTTTCAGGGAGGAGGCCACAGAGGATATCTTGAAAATGGCCGGTGCGGGCGAAGACTTCATCGAGACAAAATCGGTCATGAAAAGCTCTCGGATCCGGCTGCCCTGGCTGGCGGCCAGCTGCGCCGGCGGCATCTTCGCTTTCATGATCATCGGTCACTTCGAAGGAAGCCTTCAAAAAGCGGCCTATCTGGCGGCCTTTATCCCTGTGATCATGGGCATGGGCGGCAACATCGGCACCCAGACGTCCACCATCGTGGTTCGGGGGCTGGCCACCGGGCGAATCCACCTGAGAGACTTTAGAGGCGTTCTATTCAAAGAATTTGCCACCGGACTGATTCTGGGACTGGTCTATGGATCGCTGATCGCCCTGGCGGCGCAGTTTCGTTACAGCATCGCGGCCGCGGCGGTGTCAGTGGGGATCGCCGTCGTCAGCTCCATGACCGTCGCTGCCCTGGTAGGCTCTCTGGTGCCGATGACCTTTGCGCGTTTCAACATCGACCCGGCGGTGGCAACCGGACCGTTTGTCACCACTGCCATCGACATTATCAGCGTCTATTTCTATTTCCAGATCGCCACCACGCTGCTTGGATTTTGATTGATGTCGTCGCTTTCCTCGCCGGCCGTGCTCTTGAGACGGGTCGATCATGGAGACTACGATCTGATCCTGACCTTTTTCACTCCTTCCCGGGGCAGGCTGTCCGCGATCGCAAAGGCGGCCAAGAAAAGCGCCAAGCGGTTTTCCGGAATTCTGGAGCTTTTTTCGGTGCTGGAAATCGTGTGCAGCTACGGCCGGAAAAAAGGGCTCCCGGTGCTCCAGGAAGCGACCTTGAAGCAAGGTTTTGCCGGAATCAGGGGCGATTTGCTGCGAACCGCCTATGCAAGCTACTGGGCTCAGCTCATCTGCGAATGGTCCGAAGAGGGGCAGCCTGTCGAACCCCTCTACAAGCTTTTTCTTCACTGTCTGGACCGCCTGGACAAAGGGCAGGGGGTCCCGGCGGAAATTTCTCTGCTGTTTCAGATTCGTTTTCTGGGCATTGCCGGGCTGGCGCCGAATTTCAGCGGATGTCGAAAATGCGGCCGTCCCATTGCAGCGTTCAACGCCGCCGGCTGCTTTTTCGACATGACCGGAGGCGCCATTGTCTGCGATTCCTGCGGCTCGGCCCAAGGCCGGCGTCTGGAACTGTCCAAGGGCACCGTCAGGCAGTTGCAGTGGATGCAAAAAGGGGATCTGGCGCAGGCCGAGCGGATCCGAACCACCGCCCTGGCAATGGAGGAAGGAAGTCGGCTGCTGGAAACATTCGTCCCCTTTCATTTGGGAAAAGAACCCAAAAGCCTCCGATTTCTGCGGCAGATCCGCGGCGGGGCACTTTAGTCTAGTCTGAAAGCAGGATGCGAAATTGACCGACTTCAGGAAATTTCTCGAAAACCAGCCGATGGCCGCTTCTGCTCCTTGCCGGGTGGACATGGGCGGCACCCTTGACATTGCCACGTTTTGTTATCCGCTGTGCCGGTATTCACCGGCCACGGTCAATATCGCACTGGATTTGCGAACATCGGTCAGGCTCCTTGCCTGCCGCAAGCGCGTCGTTCGGGTCTCTTCCACCGGTTTTGCTCCGGTCGAATTTCCGCCGGAGCAGGCGCCGTTGGACCACCCCCTTGGCTTGGTTTTCGCCGTTGCACTCTACTTTGGTTTGGATGGCGTCCAGATCCAGATCGATTCTCGCTCTCCTGTGCGCAGCGCGCTCGGCGGTTCTTCAGTGGCCATGGTGGCCCTGATCGGTGCGCTGGCAAAAATCGCCGAGGCAGGAGGAGAAAGGCGCATGTCCCGCAAAGAAGTGGCCCTGCTGGCCCACGGCCTCGAATCGGCGGTGGCTCGGGTGCCGTGCGGCATACAGGACCAGTTGGCCGCAGCCTTCGGAGGAGTAAACCTCTGGCATTGGAAAAAAGGGATCCACGTTGTCGACTATCGCAGGGAGGTTCTGGTAAAATCGGAAAATTACGGGCATCTGGAAAAGCGGCTTCTGGTGGCCTATGCCGGAGAACCCCACGAGTCAAAAGACGTCAACGGGCAATGGGTGGATCGGTTCCTTGCCGGCCGCGACAGAAAGAGGTGGATACGGATTGTCGATCTTGTCCACCGTTTTTCCGAGAGCTTGCGCCGAATGGATATGCGGACCGCCGGTCGCCTGATGAACCAGGAAACCGCCATCCGATTGGAAATGACGCCTGACGTCTTGGACGACATCGGACGGCGGCTGTATTCAGCCGCTGCCCAATTGGGATGCGGTGCTCGTTTCTCCGGTGCCGGCGGGGGAGGCTGCCTCTGGGCGTTGGGGGGCCAGGACGACATGGAACAGTTGCACCGTGTTTGGCGCGAGATTCTGTCAACCCGTCGGACGGCCCGGCTGCTGGAGGTAAGGGTTGATTCCCGCGGTCTTTTATGCCAACTAGATCCGGATATAAAATCGCTGCCGCGGACCGTTTCAACCCCAAACGGACAAAGGACTGAGAAATGAATTTTCAGGACGTGATTCTCGCCCTTAATCAATTCTGGGCCAAAAAGGGCTGTGTGCTGGCCCAGCCATACGATATGGAAGTCGGTGCAGGCACTTTTCATCCCACCACATTGCTCAAGGCGCTGGGACCCGAACCGTGGGATGTGGCCTACGTTCAGCCCTCCAGACGTCCCACGGACGGCCGTTACGGAGAGAATCCGAACCGGTTGCAGCATTATTACCAATACCAGGTGATTCTCAAGCCCTCCCCGCTGGATATACAGAAACAGTATCTTGACAGCCTCAAGGTACTGGGCATCGATCCGTTGGACCACGACATTCGGTTCGTGGAAGACGACTGGGAGTCTCCCACGCTGGGCGCGTCGGGGCTCGGATGGGAGGTCTGGCTCGACGGAATGGAGATCACCCAATTCACCTATTTCCAGATCTGCGGCAGTATCGAGCTCAATCCGATACCCGTGGAGCTCACTTACGGGTTGGAGCGCATCGCCATGTACCTGCAGGGTGTCGACAGCGTATTCGACCTGAGGTGGAACGATCGAGTGACTTACGGCGATGTCCACCACCAGCAGGAAGTGGAACAGTCCACCTACAACTTCGAAAAGGCCGATGTGCCTATGCTCCTGGAGCTTTTCAACCGGTATGAAGCCGAGGCGAATCGGTGCGTGGGCGAGGAGCTGGTGTTGCCCGTCTACGAATACTGCTTGAAATGTTCCCATGCATTCAATCTGCTCGACGCCCGCGGCGCCATCAGCGTGACCGAGCGTACCGGCTACATCGCACGGATTCGGAACCTGGCTCGTGCAGGCGCCGAAGCCTATCTGAAGCAGCGCGAAAAGATGGGATATCCCCTGCTCGGGCGGCGGCAATAATGTCGCTTCCGCCAGTGGATGGAAGCATCGCGTTTCGCGAAACAAGACAATCGAGCGATTCACCCGTCATGGCTCCGGCTTGCCCGGAGGCATGACTCGCAAACTTGCCGATGAGGTGACTATGGAGCGTCTACTTGTTGAGATTGGGACAGAAGAAATCCCTGCCGGATACATCCAGCCGGCGCTCGATGCGCTGTCCTCGAACCTGATGAAACGGCTGGAAGGCGCCCGTATCGACCACGGCGCTGCAAAGACATACGGAACGCCGAGACGGCTAGCCGTGGAAGTCTTCGATGTCGCCCTGAAGCAAAAGTCGGTGACCACTGAATTGATCGGTCCACCGGAAAAGGTCGGCTACGACGAACAGGGGCGACCCACCGTGGCTGCGGAGAAGTTCGCCGAAAAGATCGGACTGCCGCTGTCGAAGCTGTCGGTCACGGAAACGGAAAAGGGCCGCTATCTTTGCGGGACGAAGACCGAACGAGGGCTGGCCACCCGCACTCTGCTCAAGGGAATGCTGCCGGAGGTCATTTTGGCGACCCCCTTTCCGAAGCGGATGCGATGGGCGGATCTGGCCATCGAGTTCGCCCGTCCCGTCCACCACATTCTTGCCCTCCTCGGCGAAAAGGTGGTCACCTTCTCCATTGGAAACGTGAAGAGCGGACGATTCACCCGCGGCCACTATTTCATGAGTCCGAAGAAGATCAAGATCGATCGGTCCGAAGAGTATCTTGACGCGCTCGGCAAGGCCCATGTTCTTGCCGATATCCAAGAGCGCCGCCGCCAGGTGGACACTCTGGTTCGAGAGGCCGCCCAGCGCGCGGGGGGACGGATCCTTCCCGATGAAGAATTGCTCGATACCGTGACGAACCTGGTCGAACTTCCGGTCCCTGTTGTCGGCAATTTCGAGACCAAATTCCTCGAAATTCCCGACGAAATATTGATTACCGCCATGCGGGAACATCAGAAGTATTTTGCAATCATCGACCCCGACGGAAGACTGATGCCGTGTTTTGTCGCCGTGAACAACACCCGGACCCGGGACATGGAGCTGGTGGCCACCGGCCATGAGCGAGTCATCCGGGCGCGATTGGAAGACGGCCGGTTCTTTTACCGGAGCGACATGGGCGCTTCTTTCGACGAATGGGTAAAACAGCTTAAAGGAGTGTTGTTTCAAGCCCGGCTCGGTTCGATGTACGAAAAGATGTTGCGGGTCAAAGCCATGGCCGAATACCTGGCCGAAGCCGCCGGCGGCGCCGGACTCAGGGACCAGGCCGGGCGCGCCGCATACCTTTGCAAAGCCGACCTTGTCAGTGAAGTCGTCGGTGAATTTCCAAAGCTGCAGGGGGTCATGGGCCGGGTGTATGCCGCCGCAAAAAACGAACCGCCCGGGGTTGCCGCTGCCATCGAGGAACATTACCGCCCCGTGCGATCCGGGGGCGAACTCCCGGAAGGGGAGATCGGATCGGTGCTGGCCATCGCCGACAAGATCGACTCCATTGTGGGATGCTTCAGTGTCGGACTCGTTCCCACCGGCGCTGCCGACCCTTACGCTTTACGGCGGCAGGGAATCGGCATCGTCCAGATCCTGCTTCACCGAAGATTTCCCTTTTCGTTGAAGGCCCTGATCGCAAAAAGTGCGGCCATGTTCGCCGAAAAAAGCGACAATCCTCCTGAAAAGATCGCCGATCTCGTTTCTATGTTCCTGAAAAACCGCATGGCCCACCTTCTTGCCGAAGAAGGGTTCGCCAAGGATGCCATCGCTGCGGTTCTGGAGGTCTCGGCGGACAGCGTGCCTGACGTATGGGACCGCGTCCGCGCCCTTGACAACCTGCGCAAGGCCCCGGATTTTGAATCGTTGGCCGTGGCATTCAAGCGGGTGGTCAACATCATCCGCCAGGTCGAGACCGTCGGCGCGGACCGGGTCGACTCCTCCCTGTTCGAGGATGAGAGCGAAGCCGCCCTGCGCGATGCATTCGAGCGCGTATCGGCTTCCGTGAAGGGACATCTGGCTGCCGGAGAATACGACCAGGCGCTGCGGGAGATCGCCACGCTGCGGGAGCCGGTGGACGCCTTTTTCGAGGGGGTGATGGTGCTCACCGACAATGCTCGCATCCGCACGAACCGTTTGGCACTCTTGTCCAGCATTGCCGGGCTGTTCGAGCAGTTCGCGGATTTTTCTCGAATTTCGACATAAAATCGCTGCCGCGATTTTATTTTTGTAAAGAATTCTATCAAAGACGCAGCCGGACGACTTCGGCAAGGCATCCTTTGCATCCGGATGGGGCCGAGCGGCGAAAAGCCGGTCGGCCCCATCATGGTTCATGGGGCTGCCTGACGCAGACGAGGAGATGACACATGGCATTTGATCCTTCCAAGGACAAGGTAGTGAAGAAGTGGCAGTGTGAGCAGACCGGTCTGGTCGTTTCCATCAATCAATACGCGGAGGGAGAACCAAAGGTGCAGATCGGTCCCCGCGTCTTTCAGCGAAAGGACGGAAAAGAGAGCCAGCGCAAGGCCGGCCGGCTGAGCATGGAGGATTTGCTTTGGTTCTACGACATCATCGACGAGGTCAAAGAGGAGCTGTCTTCTCGGGCCGCGCCCCAGTGAGGTCTGATGGCTTGCTTTTTTGCCGATGTCGAAAAAGATAACCTCGCGCAGAGACGCGGAGACGCAGAGAAAAAGAGTTTTAGTCGGGGAAATATATTCTTCTGTTTTTCCTCCGCGTCTTGGCGTCTCTGCGCGAGAATCCTAAGTTTCTGCGCGGGAATCGAATCTGGTATATCATGGAAGACGGAATCGTAAAACCGCTTCGGGGGTCTTCTTCTCCTCGACTCGGCCCGGCGGTCGTGATGGCGGCCACCCGAACCGATTTTGATGATTTATGCCGGCGGCTGAACCGGGATCCGGAAAACGGGCGATGGCTTTTCACCAGTCGGCTGCTGGTCAAAGACGGAGAACCGGCGCTGGTGGGACCGCTTGTGGGCGCCCCCTATGCGGTCATGGTCCTGGAAACCCTGATTGCATGGGGTGCCAGCCGATTTGTGTTCGCCGGATGGTGCGGGGCGGTGTCACCGAGGTTGAAGATCGGGGATCTGCTTCTCCCCGATGCCGCTTTGATCGACGAAGGCACCTCCAGCCATTACCTGCCGGAAGCGCTGCAGCCTGGGCACCGTTGTCTGCCTTCCACAGACATTTTCGGGGCCATTGAACGCGCCCTGGTCGGCGCCGGTGCTCCTTTTCGAAAAGGGGCGGTCTGGTCCACCGACGGCATCTACCGAGAAACCCCGTCGCAGGTCTGCCGCTTTCGGGATCGGGGGGCGATGGCCGTTGAAATGGAGGTTTCTGCTCTTTTCACGGTGGGGGCTTACCGCAAGGTGGCCGTCGGCGCCGCCCTGGTTGTTTCCGACGACCTGTCGGAGCTGCAATGGGTGCCTGGCTTCCGTGACCCGAGATTCCAAAATGGGCGCCGCGCCCTGTGCGACGCGATCGGAAAGCTATGTCTGAGCCTCTAGAAAACGATATCAAAGGACGCATGGAGTCCCTGAGACAGTCGCTCCATCATCATAATTACCGCTATTATGTGATGGACGATCCGGAAGTCTCCGATGCCGAGTACGATCGGCTGCTTCAGGAACTCAAGACCCTGGAGCAGGCGCACCCGCATCTTGTCACGCCGGATTCGCCGACCCAGCGTGTCGGCGCTTCCCCCCTTGAAAAATTTGAAGCGATTGCCCACGCTGTTCCGATGCTCAGTCTGGACAACGCCTTTCAGGAGGAGGATATTTTCGATTTCGACCGCCGCGTCCGTCGCCTGCTCGCTTCTGATGCACCTGTGCGCTACACCGCCGAACCGAAGATGGACGGTGTCGCCGTGGAGTTGATCTATGAAAACGGAGTGCTGACGGCGGCCTCGACCCGTGGAGACGGTCACGTCGGAGAGGGGGTCACCGCCAACGTCAAAACCATTCGCTCGGTTCCCCTCGTTTTGGCAGGCGAAGATCCGGAGCGGCTGCCGTTGCTTCTGGAAGCCCGGGGGGAAGTGTTTATCGGCGAGCAGGGATTCCAAAGACTGAATGAAGAGCGAAAACGCCGCAACCTGCCTCCGTTTGCCAATCCGCGCAACGCTGCCGCCGGATCGTTGCGCCAACTCGATCCGAGAATCACTGCAGAAAGGCCGCTGGAGATCTTCTTCTACGGAATCGGGCGGATGACAGGTCTTCAGGTCGATTCCCAATGGGAGATTCTCCAGCGCCTGCGATCTTTGGGGCTCAGAATCAATCCCTTGATCCGGTGGAAGGTGACCATCGAAGAGGTCCTTGGCTACTTTCGGGAGCTGAGCGCCATGCGCCATGACCTCGGATATGAAATCGACGGCGTCGTGATCAAGGTCGATCGAATTTCAGACCAGCAGCACCTCGGGGCCACATCCAGAAGCCCGAGATGGGCGGTCGCCTATAAATTCGACGCTGTCCAGGAGACCACCAAGATCCTCGGCATCGACGTGCAGGTGGGAAGAACCGGGGCGCTTACGCCGGTGGCGATCCTCGAACCGGTCAGCATCGGCGGCGTCACGGTAGGCAGGGCAACCCTTCACAACGAGGACGAGATGCGGCGAAAGGACATCCGGATCGGAGACCGCGTGCTGGTTCAGCGGGCCGGCGACGTCATCCCGGAAGTCGTCAATGTCATTTCTTCGGTCAGGACCGGGCTGGAAAAAGTTTTCCCGTTTCCAAAGAACTGCCCGGTGTGCGGCAGCCGTGCCGTTCGCGTGCAAGGAGAGGCCGTTTCCCGCTGCATGAACAGCCGATGCCCGGCACAGTTAAAGGAAAGAATCCGCCATTTCGGATCAAAGCAGGCCTTCGACATCGACGGGCTCGGTGAAAGGCTGATCGACCAGCTCGTGGCGAATCGATTGGTCGGCACATACGCGGACATCTTCCGTCTCGATGCTGAAGCAATCGGCCGGTTGGAGCGGATGGGAACAAAATCGGCGGAGAATCTGATTGGGGCCATTGAAGACAGCAAGCAGGTCTCGTTTGCCCGCTTTTTATACGCCCTTGGAATTCGCCACGTCGGAGAGCATGCGGCTTCCGTTTTCGCCCGCCACTTTAAAGACTTGGATTCGCTGATGGCGGCTTCCGAAGAAGAATTTGCCGCCATCGAAGGAATCGGACCGGTGATGGCATCGAGCATCAGAAAGTTCTTTGACCGGGAAGAAAATCGGGAAGTGGTCGGCCAGCTTTTAAATGCAGGGGTTCACATTGTTTATGAAAAAAAGGTCGCCGGAAGCCGTCTGAAGGGCAAAACTTTCGTTCTGACGGGCTCTCTGGAGGCCATGAGCCGAAGCGAGGCCAAGAGAAAAATCGAATCCGCCGGCGGCAGGGTGACCGGATCGATCAGCGCCAACACCGATTATCTGGTGGCCGGGACATCGCCGGGATCGAAGCTTGACCGGGCCAGGGCGCTGGGAGTGGAGGTGATCGATCAGGAGACGCTGGAAGCACTTTTACGGAGGTCGTTATGAGCCAGGGAAACGATCAGGTACGGGCCCATGTCATTATCACCGGAAGGGTGCAGGGAGTGTTTTTCCGCGCCAATACGGCGCGCGCTGCCGAGCGGTGTGGTGTTTCCGGATGGGTCAGAAATCGGCGGGACGGTACCGTGGAAGCGGTTTTCGAAGGGGATAAAACACCGGTGGATGAGATCCTGCAGTGGTGCCGGCAAGGAGATCCGCCAGCCGCCGTCAACGAGGTGCATGTCAAATGGGAAGACTACAGCGGAGAGTACATCGGATTCAGCATCGCCTACTAGAAAGGGCGGCGGATTCGTCGAATCTGCCGCCCTTTCTCATGGGAAAGTCACACCGGGGTTAGACCGCTTCGCTCAGCTTCTTTCCGGGCTTGAACTTCACCGCGTTGGATGCCTTGATCTTGATCGCCTCGCCGGTCTGGGGATTTCGTCCCTTGCGGGCCTTGCGGCGAACCTTCTGAAAAGTCCCGAATCCAACCAAGGTCACCTTGCCGTCTTTCTTCTTCAACGCCTTGGTGATCCCGTCTGTGAAGGCATTGAGCGCCTCGGTGGCAGCGGCCTTGGAGATTCCGGCATCCTGTGCCATTTTTTCAATGAGTTCGGCTTTTGTCATCTCTTTCCCCCTTTTGGTTGTTGTGCGTTTGCCTCCTTGATTTTCAAGGGTCTTTACAGCAGGCTTGTCTGTGTGTCAACAGAATTCAGCGGTTGTGGCTTCATTTTGCCGTAAAAGGCCCAAAATAGCGTTTTGGGGCGCTGCCCAAATGTAGCAGCAGCGGCGGAGCTGCTGTTATCACCCCCTGCATGCGGAATGTCGCCTCATAGGATAGCGTCCACGTACTGCTCCGGATCGAACGGCTGAAGGTCGTCGATCTTTTCTCCCACCCCGATATAGTGGAGGGGGAGCTGCATGGAATTGCAGACCGACACGACAACCCCGCCTTTTGCCGTCCCGTCGAGCTTGGTCATCACCAGGCCGGTTATGCCGACTTCTTCGTGGAAGAGTTTGGCCTGAGACAGGGCGTTCTGGCCCGTGGTCGCATCGAGCACCAGAAGGGATTCGTGGGGGGCGTCGGGGATTTTCTTTCCGATGGTCCGCTTGATTTTCTTCAGTTCCGCCATCAGGTTCACCTTCGTGTGAAGCCGGCCCGCGGTGTCCACCAGCACCAGATCCATGTCCCGGGCGATGGCCGCTTCGATGCTGTCAAAGGCGACGGCCGCCGGATCGGCGCCGTCTTTGTGCCGGACAAAGTCTGCACCGGCTCGTCTGGCCCAGATTTCCAACTGCTCGATGGCGGCGGCGCGAAAAGTGTCGGCCGCCGCGATCAGGACTTTTTGCCCTTCTAAGACCGCCCGGGCGGCGAGTTTTCCAATGGTGGTCGTTTTGCCGACGCCGTTGACCCCCAAAACGAGGATGATCCGGGGGCGGGAAACAAACTCTTCCGGCGGATGTGGCTTTGCGCCGGCGATCATCGAAAGCATTTCTTCTTTGATCGCAGCTTTCAGATCCTGGGCACCCGAGATTTTTCGCGCCCGTTTGGAGATTCTTTCCATAAGCGCCATGGTTGTCTGAACCCCCAGATCCGCCGTGATCAGCCGTTCTTCGAGTTCTTCGAGGAGGGCTGCATCCAGTTCCTTCTTGCCGAGAAAAAGATCGTCGATATCTGTGGTCAGAATTTTCCGGGTTTTGCTCAGCCCCTTGCGCAGCCGCCCGAAAAAGCCGGATTTCGACTCCTCGATCCGCTGATCTGCAGCCGCGCCGGTTTCCGGTTCGACAGGTTCCGATTCCTGAACCGAGCCGTCTTTGCCGGCGTCAGCCGGCGGCGCCTCCCGGGAGTCGGCATCCGCGTTTTTCCTGGATTCCTCGCCGGACGGGGGTGCTGACGCATCGTCTTGCGGTTTGCGTTTTTTAAACCATCTGATTGCCATATTGATTTCCACGCGGGGCTTGGTCTGCAGCAATGCAAGGCCTGCCCACATCTATCTTTCTTATTTTAAACGGGATATTCGGCCTTTTCCCGAGACCGTCAAAATTGCGTCGGCATTTTTATCAGTTGAGGGCTTCGGTGGTTTCAGAATCTGCCCGATTCAGATTCACCGACACGACCTTGGATACCCCCTTTTTTTCCATGGTGATGCCGAAGAGCGTGTCGGCAAACTCCATGCTTCTTTTGTTGTGGGTCACCATGATCACCTGCGACTTTTCGCCGATCACTTTCAGCAAATCGTTGAAGCGGTATACATTGGCTTCGTCCAGGGGTGCGTCTATTTCGTCCATGAGGCAGAACGATGTCGGACGAATGAGAAAAATGGAAAATATGAATGCGATCGCCGACAACGCTTTCTCTCCTCCGGACAGGAGGCTCATCCGAGTCAGCTTTTTTCCGGGGGGCTGAATCAGGTATCCCACCCCGGTTTCCAGGGGGTTGCTCGGATCTGTGAGCACCAGCTTGGCCGTGCCCCCTTCGAACAGCTTCGGGAACACCTCCTGAAGCTTTTCGTTGACCTGTTCGAAGGTGGTCAGAAAACGCTCCCGGGTGATCCGGTTGATTTTACGGATCACCTTTTGAAGGTCTTCCATGGCTTGCATCAGGTCGTCGCGCTGTTCGGTGAGAAACTCGAAGCGGGTCTTCAGATCCTCGTATTCCTTGATGGCGCCGAGATTGACGTCGCCGATGCGCTCGATCTTTTTCCGGTAGCCGGCGAGCTTTTCTTCCAGGCTCTTTCGGTTGTCTTCGGCGGCGGCTTCAGTTGTGCCAGAAAATTCCCGTTGGAGTTCTTCGATGGACTTGCCATAGCGCTCGGCCAGACGCTGAAGGATATGATCCTTGTTGGACCGGTGCTGGGATAGCTCCACTTCTACGAGACGAATTTTCTGCAGGGTATTTTCGCGCAGGTTTCGGATGTCTGAAACCTGGCAGTCGATTTCCTGCAGGCGCGCATCGATCTGCTGGTAGTCGGCCTTGCTGATATCGATCGCTTCCTCCAGGCGCTTCATCTCCTCATAAAGACGGGAAAGCGCCGTTTCGGTTTGGGCGATTTTGTGTGCCGACTGCCGGCGCCGCTCCTTTTTGATGGCAATGTCGCGCTGAACCTGCTGAAGCCGGGTCTGGCCGTCCGTGTAAAATTCCTGAAGCCGTCTGAGAGTGTTGTCGCTGTTTTCGATGCTGGCCTGCAGCGAAGTCAGCTTCACCTTGAGGTCCACCGTGCCCTGATGATACCTTTCCAGCTCCTCTGAAACGGTCTGGATCTCTTGGTTTCGCTGACTGACGGTCGACTGTGCCGCCTTGACGCGTCGTTCGATGTCTTCGAGCAGCCGGTTGTATTCCATCATCTGATCGTCGATGTCGCTTTCTTCGCCCAGGAGCTGATCCTGTTCGAGGCGGACGATCTCCAGGTGGCGCTCGGCCTGCTTTGCATCCTCGGTGACCTTGTAGAGCTGCTTTTCGGCGTCGATTTCGCGTTCCACGGCCGCGTTTTTTTCTTCGATCTGCTGTTGGAGTTCGGTTTCCAGCTTGCGAACTTCTTCCTCCAGCCGCGCCTGCTCGCGTTTGGCCTCTTCGATTTTGCCGCCGAATCCCTCGGCCTCCTTTTCCAGGGCCTTGATCTCCTGCTTTTTGACCAAAATCCCGGATAGATTTTCCGGGCTGCCGCCGATCAGGATCCCCTGCTGATTGACGACGTCGCCGTTTTTCGTGACCATGGTTCGGCGTCTGCCGTTCTGGTTCCATAGCGCCGTTGCTTCGGCCAAATCGTCGGCGACTGTCACATGGCCGATCAGGGCCTCGACGATGGCTTCAAATCCGGGCTTGACCGTGACATGGTTGAGCAAAAGACGCTCCGCCGAAAAAGAGGCAGGACTGTGCTGATCCGGATTTTTGAGTCCGGAAGCCGGAATGAAACCGCCCCTTCCGGCTCCTGAACGCTGCAGGTAGTCGATGGCGGACATCCCCGCCTGTTGATTCCTCACCAGAATGTACTGCAGCGATTCGCCGAGCACGGCCTCCAAAGCGGTCTCAAAGGAGGGTTCCGGTTCGACGATGTCGGCCATGAGGCCGAGGACATCCGATGCGAAGGCGCTTCGGTCGTCGGAATCAAAAGAGGAAGCCTCTGAGGCCGGCTTCATGATGGCCCGAACCCCGTCTTTATACCATTCGAAGTTGTCCTCCATTTTTTTCAACGCCGCGTGGCGGCTGCGGCATGTCTTTCGCTCCAGATCGAGCGTCTGCACTTTTTTGATGGTCTCTCCGAGCAAAGCGGCGCGCTCGTCGAGGTGGTTTTGGGCCTCTCGGATGCGGATCTTCATATCCTCGATCTGGGCCCGCAGTTCGTCTATTTGCCGGCGCGCCGCCTCCTTCCGGGTTCCGGTTTCCGCGATTCTGCGCCGGGCAAGCGCTTCTTCCTCGTCGGCTCGCTTCAAACGCCGGCGCAGGCTTTCCTTGTTGGTTTCGGCATTCTGGCAGATATTGTTGGTTCTCGCCTCTTGGGCCACAAGTTCCATCATTTCGGATTTGGCCGCTTCCAGCGATTCGTTCAGGGCGTTTAGACGGGTTCGAACGTCTTCGGATTTTTCCCGCTCTGCTTTGAGCTCCCCTTCGATGCGGACCATCTGCTCTTTGAGTTCTGTGTGTTCCTGCTGTCCCTGCTCGATTTCCCCGGCGATGGCAGCGCTCTTTTCCTCGATCTCGGTGCCGGCCCCCTGTAGCTCGGTGATTTCCGAATCCAGACGCTTGATCTCTTCGTGCAGATGCGCGGTATCGTTTTCCAGCCGGTCCAGCCGCCGCTGACCTTCGAATTTCCGGTTTTTCTGCTCGGCGATCTGTTGATCTTTCTGCCATCGCTCGAGCTTGATTTCTTCTACCGCCGCATCGAGCCGCTTGAGTCGGGACGAATGTTCGATATCGGTGTCCTGCAGGTCTTTGAGCAGGTTTTCGGTCTTGGTGATTCGGCCGGTGAGCTCGTCGTAGTCGTCCAGGCATAGCAGGACGTCCAGACGGCGGATCCGCTCTTGAAATTTTTTGAACCGCTCGGCTTTTTTCGCCTGGCGCTTCAGCCCGTTCATCTGCCGCTGGACTTCGGTGACGATGTCCGAAACCCGCAGCAGATTTTGCCGGGTCGATTCGACTTTGCGAAGGGCCTCGTTCTTCCGGGTCTTGTACCGGGTAATGCCGGCGGCCTCCTCGATAAACAGGCGCCTTTCCTCCGGACCGGCGTCGGTGATGGCCCCGATGTTGCCTTGCTGGATCACCGCATAGGTCTTGGCGCCCATCCCGCTGCCCATGAACAGATTGTGCACATCCTTGAGACGGCAGGGCTGCTTGTTGATCAGATACGCGCTCTCACCGGATCGGTACAGACGGCGCGTCACCTGGATTTCGCTGTAGTCCCGAAGTTCTTCCGGCGCACTGCCGTTGTCGTTGAGCAGCGTTACCGAGACTTCGGCCATGTTCAACGGCGGACGGCCGTCGGCGCCGGCAAAGATGATATCCTCCATGGACTTGCCCCGAAGCTGCTTGACGCTTTGCTCGCCCATGACCCATCGAAGGGCGTCGACCACGTTGCTCTTGCCGCAGCCGTTGGGACCGACAATGGCCGAAATCCCCGGAGGAAAGGGGATGCTGGCCCGATCCACAAAAGATTTGAAGCCGATCAGCTCAAGCTTTTTGAGCTTCATTCAGGAAATCTCCTCACCATGTTTCCGGTTTGTCTCCGGTTGCCTTTCACTTCCAGGTTGTCGCCTGCCTTTCGTAACGTGACCTGCGGTTTTCCGGCCGCTTTGCCTGCCCCGCCAAGCAGGGTGCCAGGCGCGCAACACGCCTCGATGCGCACGCATGCGCCGCCATTTTTACGGTGCACGGTGCGGATTCGGGGCATTCCGATGTTTCGCCCGGTTAATACCAGAAAAGGAGTGGGGTGTAAAGAAAAAAGACACAACAGAAAGTGTTCTAAAAACAGCTTTATACAATATATGGTGGAAAATCCCCTTGCCGCTCCCGGTAATGGTGGGCCCTGTCAAAACCGGCCGGGTATGGATATAGGGATTGTCGGAATTCCGTCCCGTTTGAGCAGCCTTGCAATGCTCTGCGCGTTGAAGCTCCGTCGCTATGCCTCGGTTGTTTGACAATCCCTATATAATTTTTCAAACGATGAAAAACTTTTAGAGCGCTTGGACCAAGCAATTTTGGATGTGATTGAAAACCCAGTCAGCAGCCAAAGGACCGCTGCAATCGGAACGTTATTCTGACAAGCGCTTTAAGGAGGAATCGTTCAGACTGAAGAAAAAATCGGGCGGCAGGAAATACCCCCAACAACCAATTACTTATAATATCTGGCTCAAAAAGAGCTTTGTCCGATCGTGAATGGGATTCTTGAAAAAGTGTTCGGGGGTTCCGGTTTCGACGACGGCCCCGTCGTCCATGAAAATCACCCGGTCGGCCACTTCCCGCGCAAAGCCCATCTCGTGGGTGACCACCACCATGGTCATCCCCTCCCTGGCCAGCGTCTTCATGACATCGAGCACTTCGCCGATCATTTCCGGATCCAGAGCCGATGTGGGCTCATCAAAGAGCATCACCTTCGGATTCATGGCCAGCGCCCGTGCGATGGCCACCCGCTGCTGCTGTCCGCCTGAGAGCTGGTCCGGATAGACCTGGGCTTTTTCCTTGATACCGACCTTCTCCAGCAGGGCCATGGCCGTATTGTTCGCTTCCTTTTTGGAGCGTTTCCGAACGACGACCTGGGCGAGGGTCACGTTTTCGAGCACTGTCTTGTGGGGAAACAGATTGAAGTTCTGAAAGACCATCCCGACTTCTGCCCGGACTTTGTTGATGTCGGTTTTCGGGTTCATCACATCGATGCCGTCGATCCAGATATGGCCGGAATCGGGAGTTTCGAGGCGGTTGAGCGCCCGCAGAAAGGTGCTCTTGCCCGAGCCGGAGGGACCGATCACCACCACGACCTCTCCAGGTTCGATGCTTACTGAAATGTCGACCAGGGCACGCACCTTGTAGGGAAGAAGAAAGGTTTTGTATACGTTGCGGACCTCGATCACTGGTACAATGTCCTCCTTTCTACGTACTGCAGAACCATGGACAGCGAGAAGGTCAGCACCAGGTAGAGCAGGGCGCAGACAAACCAGAGCTCAAAGGGCTGGAGGCTGGTGGTCACCACCTCCCGGGTGGCCTTGGTCAGCTCCCGGATGGCGATAATGCCCAGCAGGGAGGAGTCCTTGATCAGACTGATGAACTGCCCGGCCAGGGGCGGGATGATTCGTCGAAGGGCCTGGGGCAGGATGACGTGCACCATCGACTGGAAATAGGTCATCCCCAGGGAGCGGGAGGCCTCGGTCTGGCCTCTGCTGATGGACTGGATGCCTGCGCGAACCATTTCCGCGACATAGGCGCCGGTGAAGGTGGCCAGGGCTGCCACCCCGAACCAGAGGGGGGGAATCAAGGGGATGCCCTGCTGGCGCAGCAGCGTGTTGATCAGGGTGCCCAGAACGAAATACCAGATGAAAATCTGGACCAGCAGGGGCGAGCCCCGGATCAATTCGATGTAAGAGATCGCACTCCATTTCAGCGCTGGATTTTTGGATATCCGGGCAAGTCCGGCAAACAGGCCGATCGCGATTCCGAAAAGGATGGCGATAAAGCTCACCTTCAAGGTGAGCCAGAGACCCTGGAGCAATATGCCCACCTTCCACTTTCCAAAACTTCCCAGAACGTCCCCCGGGAAGATGAAGTCACCCTCCGAGACCCGGATCTCTCCACCGGGCACGTTGTATGATTCCTCTACTCCTACATCGGCAACGGTCACCTCGGCGTCGCCGTTTTTCCGGGTGATGCGCTTGACCGTGCCTTCGATTTCGGCCCGGATTGCCACGTCGTCATAGTAGACGAAATATTGAGGGATCCGATACCAACGCCAGACATAGTCGATTTTCTGGGTGGCGTAATACAAAAGCCCCACCACCAGGGTCAAGATCAGGAAAAAAACGCCGATCCACAGAAAGTACGTCGGGTTCTTTTTCAGCAGGGCTGATTTGGTCGAAACGTCCATAACTTTTCCGGACTCTCGGTTTACACCCTTTTTTCGGAAAAGGCCGGGGTTCTCGATGGAAGAACCCCGGCCGGATATTTGATGAGAACGGCCTTCTGCCAGAGCGATGGCTTACCGGAGCTTTTGTCGCAGTCTGTTTCGCAGTACGCGAATCTTTTATAAAATCGCGCCAGCGATTTGATCATTGGACCTGCTTGATCCAGTCCGTGCTTTTGATCCACTTGTTGTAGATGCGATCGTAGCGACCGTCGTTCTTGACCTGGCGAAGGAAATTATTCAAGAAATTGAGAAAATCCGGATCTCCCTTGTTCACCGCCCAGGCAAGGGGCTCGAAGGTAAAGGGCGTGTCGATAAAAATCAGGTTGCCGGCGCCTTGCTGGGCCATGAACACCACGCAGTAGGGAAGATCATAGACAAATGCGTCGGCCTTGCCGTTGACCACCTCCAAGGCGGCTTCGGTTTCGGTCTCAAACGATTTGTAGGTGCACTTGGGGATCATGCGCTTGACGGCCTGCTCCCCGGTGGTGCCCAGTTTGGACGTCACGATGAATTTCGAATCGTTGAGGTCTTTGTAGGATTCGACTTTTCCCTCGTGCTTTTTGTTCAGCAAAATGGTCTGGCCGACGATAATATAGGGGTCGGCGAAATTGATCTTGAGGTTTCTTTCCTGGGTAACGGTCATTCCGCTCATGATGATGTCGAACTTGTTGGTCAGCAGGGCAGGGATGATCCCGTCCCATGCGGTGTTGACCGGCACGAACTTGACGCCCATGGCTTTGGCCATTTCCTTTGCCATGTCGATGTCGAAGCCGACGAAGTCTCCTTTTTTGTCAGTCATCTCGAAAGGCATGTAGCCGGCTTCGAAACCGACCCTCAGTTCGCCTCTTTGCAGGACTTTTTCCAGCGTTGATTCTTTTGCCAGTTCGATGCTTGCGCCCGAGGCGGCCGATGCCGCCAGAAAGACCAAGGCAACTGCAGCTGCCAGACCCCAGAAAGCTCCTTTTTTCATTCTTCCTCCTCCTTTTCGATTCTAGATACGGATTCCAATTTGATACACTTTGTTGAAAAAACGAAATCCTCTTTGTCAGCCTCGCCGGAGAGCGTCGGACCTGACACTCTTTAATAGGATTTTCCCTCCTTGAGCAGCTCCCGAATCTTCATCCGCACGTCACAGATCGGGCACTTGGGAAAGTCGTCCATCGGCAGGCGGACGATTTCGGTCCGCTTGCATTTTGGGCAGACAACTTCCACGAGCTCTTTTTGTTCACCCATGGTGTGGTTCCTGAAAAATCAGTGAAAAGAATATGTTCCCCAAGGAAGGACTGCCTGGTGAATCTGATCGACAATAATGGATCGGCCCTGGTGGGTCAAGCAAAAAGGCTGGGGCATCGGGTCCATAATCACTGACCAGTCGCTGTCGGGCCGGCGCTGCGGGTTGCATGAACCGGCCGGGGGCGGTATAACAAATACCGCGTTGGATCGATTTTTTCCATTTTCGCCCGGGCCGCGCGAAGCGAAGGCGGTTTTGGGCCGCCGAGGGAGGTGTGCATGACCGAATCCACCGCTCCACCCATCGAAGAAATGCTTGGTCATCCTGTGGTCGCCGAAGTGACTGCCAACGTGAATGCTGATCTTGTCGAACGCCGTTCCTACCGTCCCCCCGTGTGCAAGGTTTTCGACAACCCATACACCGTGCTGAAGGAGACCGACGAGTACCATTTCGAGATCGATGCGGAAGCACGCCGGCAGCTTCCCAAGATCATCGACAATCGGGTCCAGAAAGTGGTCGGACTCGCCGAGACCGACTGCAGCGATTCGATCAAAGAACGCTACAGCCGGAGGCGAAGCATCGGCATCGTTTTTTCGGGCGGACCGGCCCCGGGGGGCCACAATGTCATTGCAGGGCTTTACGACGCCGCCAAAAGGGCCAATCCGGAAAATCGGATCTTCGGATTCATTCTCGGGCCGGACGGGATCATCGAAAACGACGCCGTGGAGTTGACCCAAGAGCGGGTCGACCAGTTCCGGAACCTGGGCGGATTTACCATGATCAAAACCGGCCGGACCAAGATCGACACCCCGAAGAAAATGGAGTTGTCCCGCCGGACGTGCAAAGAGCTGGGCCTTGATGCATTGGTGATCGTCGGCGGTGACGACTCCAACACCAATGCCGCCTTTCTTGCCCAGGAGCTCTACGATGACGGCGTGCAGGTAATCGGTGTTCCCAAGACCATCGACGGAGACATCCAGGTTCGGGATGACAGCGGCAAGGTGCTGTGTGCCATGTCCTTCGGATTTCACTCCGCCGCCCGGGCCTTTGCCGCGGACATCAGCAATCTGAGCAACGACTGCAGCTCGGATGTGAAGTACTGGCATATCTGCAAGGTTATGGGACGGGTCGCCAGCCATCTGGCCCTGGAGGTGGCCCTTCAGACCCATGCAAACATGACCATGATCGGCGAAGACATGGCCAATTATGTGGACAAACGGCGGTTGGACGCCGCCCGCAAAGATGGCTCGTTGGACTACACGGCTTACGGCATGACTCTCCGACACATGTCGCGGGTCATCTGCAACGGAATCCTGCGGCGGGCCGCCGTGGGGAAAAATTACGGCGTTCTGGTTCTGCCCGAAGGCGTGCTGGAATTCATCAACGAGATCCAGGTGTTTATCATCAAGCTCAATACGATTATCGCCGACTACAACAAGACCCACGACACCGATTTTCATTCGGATTTTCCCCTGCTGGAGGACAAGCTCGAGTACCTCCGGCGGCTGGCCCGCCGGTCCCGTGAAGAGGAGTTCCTTTCGGTGTGGAACACCCGGGACGACGATCTGTTCAACGACATTCCGGACTTCTTTCAAGAAGGGCTTCTGACGGAAAGAGACGCCCACGGCAATTTTCAGTTTTCCCAGGTGGAGACGGAAAAGGTGGTGATGGGACTGGTCAAAGACTACCTGGACCAACTCAAGGAAAGGGGCCAATACAAGGTCGGCATTTCCCGGGAGTACTACGAAAAGACGATGAAAAAAGGCGGACTCGACCCGGATAAATTCGGGCCGGCCTTGTTTCAGCAATTCGAGGGAGAAAAGTACCTGCTGGTCAAGGAGTCGATTTTTTCCCTGAAAACGTTGAGCCAGGAGCTGGTCAAAGAGGGGCTTATAGAGGAGAAAAAGCCGCTGCCCGAACCGCTGGAAAAGATATTCAAAAAATCGGTGCCGAACTTCAAGACCCAGATCCATTTCTACGGGTACGACGGCAGGGGATCGGACCCGACCCGTTTCGACTGCATCTATACATACAATCTGGGGCACACCGTTTTTTCCCTGGTTGCCAACAAGGCCACCGGCCAGATGGCGGCCATCAAAAATCTGGAGCACGACTTTGAGACCTGGACACCCATCGGCATTCCCATCTCCGGTCTCATGCGTCTGGAGGAGCGAAAGGGGCGACTGGCTTTGGTGATCGAAAAAAGCGTCGTCGATACCAATTCGACGTCGTTTCGCGTCGTTGAGGCGCTGCGGGAAAAATGGCTGGCAGCCGCGCCGGGAGACGATCATTACCGTCGCCCCGGCCCGATCCGCTTTTCCGGAAAAAGCGAAGAGGAGCGGCCGATCACCCTAGTGCTCAATGCCCTGGAAGGCCAGGTTTGAACCGGTGCAGCCACGCCAAAATCGTACTTCTGCCGAAGGAGAAAAACCGGCTCCGCTGCCGGCACTGCCATCTGACCATCAAGCCGGACGATCTGGAGGCGGGCTACTGCCCGGAGTGCTTCGAAAAAGACGGTGTCAAAAGGGACGATTTCGATGAGGTCAAGGCAGAAGAAAACGGTGTCGCGCGATACCGTTGCGAGTTGTGCGGTGCCATCATTACTGCCGCACCCTCGGACGGGTGAATTGTTCGAAGCGGTCGGTTCAGCAAACGCCGAGGGGTAGTTTGTTTTTTTGTTTGTTTCGCGGCACGCGAAACTCCAATAAAATCGCGCCGGCGATTTTATCAGTCCATGTTGGCTGTGACCGAAAAGCCCTCTTTTTCCAGCGCCTTTCGAATGCCGTTGGTCTTGCAGGCCGATAGGCGGAAGTAGTATGTCCGCTTGCCCCGCTTCCGGGCCGCCATGCCCACGTTGATCACGTCTCCGCCGCTGTCTTCGATGATTTGCGCCGCTTTTTTAAAGGCCCCCGGTTTTTCCTCGATGACCACGTCTATCCTCGATGATGAGGTCAGAATCCCCATCATGTCGATGAAGGCCCGGAGGATGTCGGTCTCGGTGATGATGCCGGCCAGCTTGCCGTCTTCGACCACCGGCATCCCACCGATCTTGTGCTTGTAGATGAGCTGGGCGGCGATTTCCACGTCGTCGTCGAGGCCTACCACGATC
>Ga0272443_10001832_pt1 | contig 29048 bp, 22 predicted proteins | sample SSMAcet12_FD_193581 | JGI IMG/M metagenome (GOLD analysis project Ga0272443, IMG submission 193581) | Marine sediment archaeal communities from Little Sippewissett salt marsh, Falmouth, MA, United States - SSM-Acet-12 | ecosystem: Environmental > Aquatic > Marine > Wetlands > Sediment ... | reverse complement strand
AAAAATCCGCGTAGACCGGTGCTCCCATGAAGGGCATGGATATTCCTGGCGGTACGTTTCGTAGCCGCACCTTGCGAAATGCGATTCTATGTATCCCGCCGCACGCCGGTCGGCCTCAGTGCCCAGGAGCCTGGGGCCTATCTCCCTGCACAGGGTGCGGTGGTGGCTCCAGAGCCTTTCAGCAGAAACCATGTTCAACGTTTCAAATTCTGACATCAAATTACCCTTATGCCTAACCTATTATTGGCTGTCGCGCGTTAACGCCATATTACAAAAGGAGATTTCTTATGCGCTGGCAGATAGTTTGAAAAAACACCTTAAACGCATCAGCTTGCTCACATCTTCACCGGAAGAAAAGCAGGATAGAAAAGCTTATTATTTCTTGAAGAGTATTTCCAGGGCCTTTTTCAGGGCTTTCTCCGTGTCCATGGGACAACCTATCTCCGCAAGTCCCACCCCCATTGAAGCAATGGCCGTCAGGACATCGAATTCGTCCTGCCAGCCGAGGTGGGAAATCCTCATTATTTTGCCTTTAAGGTTATCCTGACCGCCTGCAATGGAAACGCCGTAACTGGTCCTGAGGAGCTTTACAAGCTTTTCCCCGTCGGCGCTTTCGGGCAGGCATACTGCGGTAAGAGCGTCTGAAGGTGCCTGGGAAAATATTTTAAGTCCTGCTTCCTTAAAGGCCTCCCTCGTTGCTTCTGCCCTGACGGCGTGCTCCTGCCATATTTTTTCTATCGAGGCTTCTTTCATCAGTCCCAGGGATTTTCGAAGGCCGGAAACAAGGGAAACCGGTATGGTAAAAGGAAAATCGCTTTTCGCAACAGCTTTTCTATACTTTTTCAGGTCGAAATAGTATTTTGGCAGCCCTGCTGTTTCAGCCATGGACCAGGCCTTTTCGCTCACGGACATGAAGGCCAGCCCGGGAGGAAGCATAAAAGCTTTCTGCGAACCCGTTATGACGACATCTATTTTCCATTCGTCTGTCAGGCAAGGCACTGCCCCGAGAGAACTTATGGCGTCGACCACGAGGATTGTGTCCTTATACTGCGAAACTGTCCCGCCTATCTCTTCAATGTCGAAAGAAGTACCGGTCGAAGTCTCGCAAAGGGTTGCAAAAACAGCTTTCGCATCGGGGTGCTCTTCAAGAGCCTTTTTCACCGTTCCGGGAGCAAGCCGGCTGCCCCATTCCACTTCAATCACGACCGCGTTCAAACCGTAGCTCGATGCTATCTCTTCAAACCTTGCGCCGAATTTGCCTCCTGAAATAATTATAACTTTTTCTCCGACGGACAAAAAATTCACAAAAGCTGATTCCATCGCCCCGGTTCCCGAAGAGGCGATTACCAGAACGTCGTTTTCTGTCCTGAAGATATATTTCAGGTCTTCGAACACGGATTCGGAAATTTTCTTAAACTCGTCCGTCCTGTGATGCATCACGGGCAAAGCCATGTCGAGAAGTATTTCCTCGGGCACGGAAGTCGGACCCGGCGTAAAAAGCCTTTTCTTTAACATTTACCCCTCCCTTTACATCTATTGTTTCTGCCAAAAACTGCACCTGTTGCTTTTCAAAGGCGCCGCCGGTTGGACTTCCCGTTCCATGGCCTGGCGGCTACTCTTTTTTCCCTTTCAGGATAGCAAGTTTTATTACCTCGCTTATGTTGTTCACCGCCTTAATATCAAGCTCTTCTTTCACTTTTTTGGGTATCTCTTTAAGGTCCTTTTCATTTTCAGCCGGAATAATTACCCTCTTTATCCCCGAACGATGCGCAGCAAGTATCTTTGACTTGAGCCCCCCTATTTTGAGCACTTTCCCCTGTAACGTAATTTCGCCCGTCATTGCTATGTGGGCATCAACAGGTCTCTTCAGAAGGCAGGAGATAAGGGCTATGGCTATTGTTATGCCTGCAGAAGGACCGTCCTTGGGAATAGCTCCTTCCGGAACATGGATATGTATGTCTATCTCCTTGTAAAAATCGCTTTCGATTCCCAGGTCGGCAGTATGGGCCCGGACATAACTAAGAGCCGCCTGGGCGGATTCCTTCATAACTTCTCCAAGCTGGCCCGTGAGAATGAGATTGCCCTTGCCCTTCATCGTGAGAACTTCCGTAAATAATATTTCGCCCCCGTATTCTGTCCATGCCATGCCTGTTGCAACGCCTGTCTTATGTTCCTTTTCGCTCTGAATGGAGGAAAATTTCTCGGGGCCGAGATGTTTTTCCACGTTTTTTACCGTTATGTTGTACGGGCCCTCTTTGGCCGTCTCTACGATTATCTTGGTAATCTTCCTGCAAACATTCGCAATCTCCCTTTCAAGGTTTCTCACGCCTGCTTCCCTCGTGTAATTCTTTATAATGCACGAAACAGCGTCATCGGAAAACTTTACGTTCTTATTTGTAAGCCCGTGTTCCTTCAACTGCTTGGGAATAAGGAATTTTTTTGCTATCTCTTTTTTCTCCCATATCGTATACCCCGGAAGGGATATTATCTCCATCCTGTCAAGCAGGGGAGAAGGTATGGAAAATTCCGTATTGGCAGTCGTTATAAAGAGTATCTTGGAAAGGTCGAATTCTATCTCAAGATAATGGTCGGAGAAAGAAACGTTCTGTTCCGGGTCGAGAACCTCGAGAAGAGCGCTCGCAGGGTCACCCCTGAAATCCTTGCCCAGCTTGTCAACCTCGTCAAGAAGAAAAATGGGATTGTTGACGTTAACCTTTCTTAAAGACTGTATTATCCTTCCAGGCATGGAGCCGATGTATGTCTTCCTGTGGCCCCTTATCTCTGCTTCGTCCCTTATTCCCCCGAGAGAAATCCTCACGCATTTCCTGCCCATGGCCCTTGCGATTGATTTGCCAAGGGAAGTTTTTCCCACGCCCGGAGGCCCCACAAAACAGAGGATAGGACTTTTCAACCCTTCCGCCCTTTTTCTCACTGCAAGGTATTCGAGTATTCTTTCTTTAACCTTTTCCAGTCCATAGTGGTCTTCATCGAGTATTTTCTCAGAATGCTTGATATCAAGCTTATCCTCGGTCTTATCGTTCCATGGAAGGCTTATGAGCCATTCGAGATACGTCCTTATAACCGTAGCCTCAGGTGAAAGGGGCATTGTTTTTGAAAGGCGGGAAAGTTCCTCGGCAGCCTTGTTCTGAGCATTCACGGGAAGGTTGGCTTTCTTTATCTTCTCCCTGAGCTGGTTTATTTCGTCGCTATCCCCCTCCTTGCCGAGTTCCTTCTGTATCTCTTTAAGCTGCTCGCTTAAAAAATACTGCTTCTGGGTGTCTTCTATCTTTTTTATCACCTTGTTCTGAATCTTTTTCTGCACCTCGAGAACGCCTATCTCGCTGTTCAATATGTCTATAAGGACCTGCAGCCTGTCCCTGAGAGGTATGGTTTCAAGTATCTTCGCCTTGTCTTTCAACTTCAAAGGCAGGTAACCGGCAATTGTGTCGGCCAGGCGCGAAGCGTCTTCAAGCGAAGAGATAGTGGAATAAAGCTCCTTGGGAACGGAAGTATTAAGAGACAGGTACTTGTCGAGAAGCTCCAGGACGAACCTCATAAGGGCTTCGTTTTCCTTGTTCTTTTCGAGGGGCTCCTTTATTTTTTCGGCTGAAACGGAATAAAATTTTTTATTCCTGGAAAAACCCTTTACCGCCACCCTTTCTATAACCTCAACGAGAATCTTTATTACCCCGCTTTGCTCCTTCACGCTCTGAATTATCTTGACTGCGACTCCCACTGAATGGAGTTCCTCTACAGAAGGGTCGTCAACCTGGGGGTCCTTCTGGAAAACGACAACCAGGTTTTCTTCATTGGCAAGAGCCTCCTCCACTGAATTCAAGGAACGGGTTCTGCCTACCAGGAGAGGAACGACCATATTCGGGAAAACAATCAAATCCCTCAGCGGTATTGCAGGTTTAACTTTATTTTGAACTCTTTGAGCTTTTTTTATTATAGCCATTTTTTTTAATTTGTAAGATTTTTTCGGAATGGATAATCCTGTCTCCCAATCCATATTTAACTGCTTCTTCAGCATTCATGAAGTAATCTCTTTCCGTGTCTCTCGAAATGGTTTTTACTTGCTTGCCCGTATGCAGAGCGAGGGTTTCGTTTACAATCTTTCTGAGCCGCATCATCTCCCTTGTATGGATGTCTACATCCGTAGCCGTACCCTCGACTCCTCCCCAGGGCTGGTGTATAAGCACCCGGCTGTTGGGAAGAAGGCTCCTTTTATTCTTCGTCCCTCCGGCAAGAAGGATGGCGCCCATGCTTGAAGCCTGCCCGAGGCAGTAAGTTGCAACGTCGCAGGAAACAAACTGCATCGTATCATATATTGCGAGACCCGCGGTTATTGAGCCTCCCGGAGTATTCAGGTACAAATGTATGTCTTTTTTGGCATCCTCGTTCTGCAGGAAGAGAAACTCTGCTATAACAACATTGGCAAGATGGTCGTCTATCGGAGAGCCTATGAAAATAATCCTGTCCTTTAACAAGCGGGAATAAATATCGTAGGCACGCTCCCCTTTTTCCGACTCTTCAATCACAAAAGGTATCAGCTGGTTTTTCATTTTGTCTCTATCCTTTTTTCGTCCTCTCCGGGCAGAATGACCTTCGACATCACCTGCGCGTTATCCTTCAGGAACTGGAAAGCCTTGTCTATCCTTATCTCGTCGGCAATATCGGGCAATTTGCCTGCCTTGTCAAGCTTTTCCCTTACCTTCTCATACGGCTCGCCCACAGAGCGACTCAGTTTTTCAACCCTTTCGTCCACTTCTTTCTTACCGGCCTCGGTTTTTTCCAGTTCGGCTATTTTGTCGAGAATAAAATATTTTTTCACGTCTTTTTCCGCAACAGGCTTAACCTTTTCAAAAATATCCCTGGCTATCTTCTGCTTTTCTTCTTCAGTCTTTCCCTTGACATCAAGGGTTTTAAACTGGTCTTCCGTATATTTTACTGCACGCTCGTTAACAAGTTTTTCCGGAACGGCAAAATCCGTCTCTTTCAAAATGCCTTCCCAGAGCTCGCTGTCCTGCTCCATTTCAGCCCTTGCCTTATTGTAGTCTTCCATCTGGTTTCTTATCCTGTCTTTCCATGCCCGCCTCTTTCCGGGGTCTATAATGGCGGCGGAAAACTCGGGCTTCTTCTCCCATTCAGACAGGACCTCTTCAACCTTTTCTTCGGTAACAGCCTCCGGCTTTCTTTTTTTAACGGGGATATTCTTATATTTTTTAAGAACAACTTCGGGTTTAATCTCAACATAAACCTTGAATTTCAGGCCGGTCTCTTCAAGTTTCACGTCGTAAACAGAAGGTTCCACTACTACAGATAGCTTATTCTCCTTGAGCGCCTCAAAATAAACTTCGGGAATAATCCTCTTCAAAAGGTTCTCTTTTATTGATTCCGCGAATTTAGCCTTTACAATATTTTCAGGCACCCTGCCCTTCCTGAAACCTTCTATCTCGGCGTCTTTCTGTATTTCTTTTATTATGGCAGCTTTTTCGGCTTCTATTTTTTCCTTTTCTACATCAAAGATAAGCTCCCTGCCCAATTTCGATTTTTCAACAACGTCTACTTTCATTTTTTCTCCATTTAGATTTTAGATGATAAATAAACCATGCGGTTTCTTTTTTGATAAAATTCAGGATTTTATGCGCCAGTTTTTCAGGACTTGCTTTACACAGTGAATTTTAAAGCGGGGTACGGGAATCGAACCCGTATAATCAACTTGGAAGGCTGATGTTTTACCATTAAACCAACCCCGCAGAACAAATATCCAGCCGGGAAGAACATTCACAGAGAATAGATATTGGATTAAGGCAAATGCTTTTCTTTTGCTATAGCTGTCTATTTTCAATTTTCGATTTCTCTTGCTTTCACTTGTAAATCCCGTAAGCTTATCTTAGCAGGCGGAGGTTCGACCTCCACCGGCATATTTTCATTCCCCTCCTCCTGCGCTAAAGCTACGGCGGATAAATCCTCCTGCGCTTATAAAACAAGCTTCGGCGGACAATTCTATCCTTTCAAGGAACCTGAGTGGGCAGGGGAGGATTCGGCGCCTACGCACTCTGTGCTCCGGTCGGCCAGCCGCCTATTCGTTGCTCTTTCTCATCGCAACTCTTAAGCAGGCTCCCTTCGAATCCTGGCGCTCCCGCTTGCCCGGCCGGCTACATTTCCAATTCTATCCTTTCAAGGAACCTGAGTGGGCAGGGGAGGATTCGAACCTCCGAAGGCGTATGCCGGCAGATTTACAGTCTGCTGCGATTGGCCACTCCGCAACCTACCCGTATTGCTTTTTGGCAGCTTTCACATTATACAACAAACGCCCGTTCCGCCGCAACGATTGTATCCTTTGAGACCCTCAAGGAAATGTGGGTACCTTTCCTGATGGTTCCAACTTTTCGCCGCTGCGAACATGTTGTCCCCATTCAGCCTCGGTTCCCAGTTCTATAGTGTTGGCTCAAGGATAATTAATCATCACGCACGGAACAGGCAATTATATTTTACCTTCTTTTTTAAAAAATGTAAAATATATCCTGTTAAGACGTTTTTTAAGGAAACTGAAAAATAATATGGTATTATACACGAAAAGCGCCGAAGAAACCGTTGAGCTCGGGAAAACATTCTCAGGACGATTGAAGAAGGGAGACACGGTAGGATTTACGGGAGAACTCGGAAGCGGCAAGACCACTATGATTAAGGGAATTGTTCATTGCCTCACGGGTAAAAACGCTACCAGCCCTACTTTCGTGATGGTACATGAATACCGGGGTAGAATACCGGTTTTCCATTTCGACCTTTACAGGCTGGGAAGCGATGCGGAACTGGAAACAATCGGGTGGGAAGAATATCTCGGAAAAGGTATAATACTTGTTGAGTGGGCAGACAAAATAAAGGATGTCCTGCCGGAAAAAACAATTTTCGTTAAATTTTCCGTTATTGATTCAACAAGGAGAATTGCAATATCGGGCATGAAACATCCACTTGTTTTCCCTCCGGGAAGATAGGAAAAGGGAAAAGCGGCAAATCCTGGTACCGCGAAAAAATTACCCGGGGAGAGAATTGTTCCGGGTAAAGGAGACAAAATGACAAGCAGAGAAAGAATTTTAAGGGTTTTGAACCACCGGATTCCCGACAGGGTTCCGATTCACGATTCCGTATGGACATCGACCGAAAGGAGATGGCACAAGGAAGGTCTCCCCGAAGACATGTCTCCGGCAGAGTATTTCGGCTATGAATTGGATATTTTCGGACCGGATTTAACCCCGAGGTTTCCCGTCAGGGTAATGGAAAAAAACGAGGAGTTTATAATTACCACAACTTCGTGCGGAGGCAGAATAAAAAACCACAGGGATTATTCCACGACGCCCGAGATTATCGACTGGCCGGTAAAAACCAAGGATGACTGGAAGGAAGTCAAGAAAAGAATGGCTCCGGACATGACAAGGGTTAACTGGGCATCCGGACTCCAAGGCAACCTTACCGCGCACGAAGAGGGAAAGTTCATGTGCTTCGGATGCGCAACCGGGTACGATGCGCTTCAAAACTACATGAAATCCGAACAGATACTCGTTACCATGGCCGAGGACCCTGACTGGATAAAGGATATGATAATGACCATTGCCGAACTTTCCATAGTAATGGCCGAGCTCATGCTCAAGAACGGGTTCAAGCTTGACGGGCTTTTCACGTACAATGACATGGGATATAGAAACGGCCTCCTTTTTTCTCCCGAAATTTACATGAAAACCCACTCGCAGGCAGACAGGCTGCTTTACGAATACTTCCACTCAAAGGGGATGAAGGTTATCCTGCACAGCTGCGGAAATGTTACCGAAATCATTCCCGCATTGATAGAAGCGGGACTTGACTGCCTTCAGCCGATTGAAGTCAAATCCGGCATGGACATAATATCAATCAAGGAAAAGTTCGGAGACAGGCTTTCTTTCATGGGCGGTATTGATGTAAGGCTCATGGCCGACAGCGACCCCGACAAAATAGAGGCAGAGATAAAAAATAAGCTTGAAGCCGCCAAAAAAGGCGGCGGGTATATATACCACTCGGACCATTCGGTACCTAAAAACGTTTCTTTTGAACAATACCGCAGGGTGATAGAACTGGTAAAGAAATACGGCGCCTATCCCGAATACGAGGAAGCAAAAAAGGAAGAAGGCAAGGAGAAAGAGGCTCCCCCGAAAGAGGAAAAAGCGGCCAGTGGCAAAACATCCAAACTCAAGTTCGGCAAAAAGAAGAAGGAAGGGGCAAAATCGCGACCCGTAGAAAGGCCCGCAGCGGCGCCCGCAGAGGGCAAAAAAGAAAAATCAGGATTATTCGGAAGGAAGAAGAAGGAAGCCGCAGCGGCACCCCAGGCGCCGGCAATACCTACAAAGCAGGAGATAAAGCAGGAAGATAAAGGAGGCAAAAAGCTGAAGCTGCCTTTCGGGAGAAAGAAGTAATGGAAAAAGCGGTAGGCATTGACCTCGGCGGAACATTTATAAAGACCGGCCTGACGGCGGAAGACGGCACCCTGCTGAAAAGCGGAAGCTTCCCCACTCTTGCAGAAAAGCAGGAAAGGGATATCGTGCTGCGGCAGATGGAGAAAGCGGTAGATTTCGCCCTTGAAGGAACCGGCAGGAAGGTAAAGGGCATAGGCATAGGAACCCCGGGTGTAGTTGACGACAGGGGAGTCGTATTCGATTCCCCGAACCTTCCAGGCTGGGAAAACCTGGACCTCAAGAGCATTTTCGAGAAGAAGTATTCCCTTCCCGTTACGGTAGAAAACGATGTCAATACCATAGCATGGGGAGAATTCATGTTCGGTGCAGGAAGGGGCAGCGACATAATGATATGCGTAACGCTCGGAACGGGAGTCGGAGGAGGGATAGTCTACAGGGGAAAGCTGGTCAGGGGCAAAAAATACTCTGCCGCGGAAATAGGGCACATTACAATCGACCATAAGGGTCCGAAATGCAAATGCGGAAATTACGGCTGCATAGAAAGATTCGTCGGCAAAGACTATATAGTTGAAAGGGCTGTCAAGGCAATAAAGGCAGGAAGAGAAAAAACCCTGATTTACGAGCTTGCGGGCGGTTCGTTTGAGAATATTACCCCCAGGCTGATAAAGGAAGCTTACAGCAAGGGGGATAATGTCGCAGGGGAAATCCTGACAGATGTGGGACTCTGCCTCGGAGCCTTATTCACAAGCCTTGTAAACCTGCTGAATCCCGACACCATAGTAATCGGCGGAGGCATCTCTCAAAATGCCGGAATCATATTCGAAACCATTGAGAAAACCATACAGGAAAGGGCAATGAAAAAGCTTGCAGAAAATATCAGGGTTCTGCCTGCGGGGCTTGGAAACGAGACAGGCATAATTTCAGCAGGCGCTCTCGTATTCCAGAAATGAAGATACTATATTTCGGCAGTGACAGTTTCGGTATTACCTGCATGGACAGGCTTTCCAGGGAGCACGAGATAGCCGCCATTATCACCGCCCCGGACAAGCCGAGAGGCCGGGGCTTGAAAGTATCTCCCAACGAGGTGAAAAAATGGGCGGAAAGCCGCCATATAAAAGTGTACCAGCCGGCCGTATTCGACTCTTTTTTTACAGGGGAATTTGAAAACATCGCCCCGGATATAATCGTTCTCATATCCTACGGAAAAAAGCTTCCGGGAAATATTCTTGAACTTCCCCTGATAACATCCATAAATGTGCATCCCTCTCTGCTGCCGGCTTACAGGGGAGCCGCCCCCATGGAATGGACTTTAATAAATGGAGAAAGAACAACAGGGGTTACATTGATAACGATGAGCAGAGAGATTGACAGGGGAAATATTCTTGCGCAGAAAAGCATACCCGTTGAAGAAGATGACGACATCTTTACCCTGAGGGAAAAACTCTCCCTCCTCTCTTCCGAAATGCTCGCTGAGGTTATTGAAGACATATCAGCGGGACGGCTGAGAACAACTCCCCAAAAGGGAGTGCCTTCCTACACGAGAAAACTGACGAAGGCGGACGGACTGATAGACTGGAGAAAACCGGCAGCCGAGATAAACAACATCATAAGGGGAACCAAGGAATGGCCCGGGGCTCACACGTACCTGAAAGATAGGCACCTTAAAATTTTCCGGGCATTTCCCGTGAAGAAGGAAGGAGAAAGAGAAGGCGCAAAGCCGGGAGAAATATTGGACACGGGAGACAGGGATTCGATAAATGTCGCCTGCGGTGAAGGAATATTGAAGATTACAGAGGTGCAGATGGAAGGCAAAAGACGAATGGCAGCGTCAGAATTCCTCAGGGGCTGTAAAATAGAAGCGGGCACCCTTCTTGCAGGAAAACGGGATTTTGCCAATGGATAGCACCTCAAAATTCGTGCTTTCCCTGCAACATTCAAGGTGGTCTAAAAACATAGTATGCATAAAAACCGTTTATGAAAAAGAAGGCGCTTTATACGATATGCCTCCTTTCATAGATAGCGGCCTCAGGGAATTCCTGGAGAAGAAAGGCATCGGGAAAATGTACTCCCACCAGGTTGAAGGGCTTCAGTATCTCCACGAAGGGAAAAACGTAATAGTAACAACCCCGACGGGAAGCGGTAAAACGCTGATTTATAACCTGTCGGCGGCAAACAGGATTAAACATGGAAGAGGGAATAAGGCGCTTTACATATTTCCCACAAAGGCCCTCACGCAGGACCAGCTTAAAAAAGTAAGGGAGTTTGACTTCCTGACAGCCGAAATATATGACGGAGATACCCCTGCCGATGTACGCCAGAGAATAAAGCGGAAACCTCCGGATATACTCCTGACCAACCCTGATATGCTCCACGTGGGATTGCTTCCCTTCCATCACACCTGGCGCAGTTTTCTCTCGAAGCTTACTTTCATAGTCATAGACGAAGTCCACACTTACAAGGGAATCTTCGGTTCCCAGGTGGCACACGTAATAAGAAGGCTGAGAAGGATTTGCTCCCACTACGGCAGCAGCCCGCAGTTTATACTCCTTTCTGCAACGATAAACAAGCCTGCCGATTTTGCAGAAAAGATTGCTGCGGCGCCTTTTACAAGCGTCGAAAAAAGTTCTGCCCCCACCGGGAAAAAACATTTCGTTTTCATGGATACAGAGCTTGATTCGCCATACCCGCTGGCCATAAATATGCTGCTCGAAAGCATGGAATCAGGACTATCGGCCATCGTTTTTACCAGGAGCAGGAAAGCGTCGGAGCTTCTGCAGGTATGGACTCACCAGCGGCTGGGAGCAACATCTGAAGCGGTATCTGCTTACAGGGCTGGATACCTTGCAGAAGAAAGGAGAGCCATAGAAAAGAAGCTTTTCTCGGGTGAAATGAAGGGTGTTATAGCCACGAGCGCCCTGGAGCTCGGGATGGACGTAGGAAGCCTCGACTGCTGCATACTCTTCGGCTACCCGGGCAGCATAACAAGCACCTGGCAGAGAATAGGCCGGGTAGGAAGGGGAAAGAAAAATTCAATCGTAATTTTCATAGGAATGCAGGATGCACTTGACCAGTATTTCATCAAAAACCCCGGGGAATTTTTCAAAAGGACCTTTGAGGATGTCATCATAAACCCCGAAAACCGGATTATTTCGGAAAATCATCTCAAATGCGCGTCGGCCGAACTTCCTATCGAAGAAGAGGATATCATTCTATACGGCGACTATATTCTTGAAACCCTTGAGAAAAAGCCTTTCATGAAGGCTCCGGGCAGCAGAAGGTACTGCTACCTCGGGAAACCTCCCCACAGGGATATAAACATACGGAGTATCGGCGATATCTTTTCCATTTCCGAAGCAGTTACCGGAAAGGTTGTGGGGGAAATAGAAGAGAACAAGGTTTTTTCTGAATGTTACCCGGGAAGCATCTACCTGCACCACGGAAAGAAGTACGAGGTTATTTTCATAAATGAAGAAGCAAAAAGTGTGGCGGTTAAGAATATAAAGGCAGATTTCTATACACAGCCGAACTGGTGGGAAAAGATTGAGATACTCGAAGAAAAAGCTCAAAGGGGAGGGAAATACACCGTAAAATCCGGGATTATAGAGGTGACAACACAGGTTATAAGTTACGAAAAACGGAGGGAAAATGATAAAACCCTCATAAGCTTGCACCAGTTGAGCCTTCCCCCGCAAAATTTCCAGACAGAATCCGTCTGGATTGAAATACCGGAAGACACGGTAATTGAATTCAAGAAAAGAGATATCGACTTCCATGGAAGCATACATGCGGCGGAACATTCAATTATAAGCATCTTTCCGCTGGCCGTAACATGCGACAGGTGGGATATCGGAGGATATTCCTTCCCCTTCCACCGGCAGACAAAATCCGCAGCTATTTTCATATACGACGGATACCCGGGGGGCGTTGGTATAGCCGGGACAGCCTACGACCGTTTCAGCACGATACTCAAATCGGCCTACGATATTACAAAAATGTGCAAATGCGAATCGGGATGCCCGTCCTGCATACAATCCCCGAAATGCGGCAGCAACAACAACCCCCTCGACAAGGCGGGCGCACTCCTTTTATTGAAGGATATCATTAACGGAGAGCAAGGAGAAAAAACTAATGGAAAACAGGCATAAAAGTTCAGGCGGTTCAGGATGGTTCGAGAAAAGCAGGTTCGGACTTTTTATCCACTGGGGCCTTTATTCCATGGGTGCGCGCCATGAATGGTTGATGCACAGGGAAGAGATACCCGTGGATGATTACAGGGATAAGTATTTTCGCCATTTCGACCCTGACCTTTACGACCCTGGATTATGGGCAAAAACGGCAAAAAGCGCAGGCATGAAGTATTTTGTCATAACGACAAAACACCATGAGGGATTCTGCCTGTGGGACTCCAGATGGACAGACTACAAGGCGCCTGAAACTCCTGCCGGAAAAGACCTTTTGAAACCCATGGTTGAAGCCTTCAGAAAAGAAGGCCTGCGAACAGGTTTATACCATTCCCTGATTGACTGGCATCATCCTGAATATATTATCGACGCTTATACGGGCCCCTACAGAAACAGCAAGATTAAAGAAAGACTGAATAAAAACCGCCGCCAGTCAAAATACGCCCTTTACCTCCGCAGGCAGGTAAAAGAACTGCTCACCGGGTTCGGCAGGATAGACCTTCTTTTCCTTGACTTTTCCTATCCCAGGCCAGGAGGAAAGGGAAAGAAGGACTGGGAAAGCGAAAAATTGTACAAGATGATAAAGGAACTGCAGCCGGAAATACTGGTTAACGACAGGCTTGACCTGGAAGGAAAATGGGATATCAAGACGCCGGAACAGTTCCAGCCGAGAGAATGGGTCAAAGTCGGCGGACAACCCGTAAGATGGGAAACATGCCAGACATTCAGCGGCTCATGGGGATACAACAGGGACGAAACCTTGTGGAGAGACACCGGCGAACTCATAAGGACGCTGGTTGACTGCGTCAGCAAGGGAGGAAACCTGCTTCTGAATGTTGGGCCCACGGGCAGAGGAGAGTTTGACAAAAGAGCCATGGACAGGCTTAAAGGCATCGGAGAGTGGATGAAAAGACACGGTCGCGCAATTTATGAATGCACGCAGGCACCCGAAAGCTTTGAGACCCCGCAAGATTGCAGGCTGACTTATAACGGTAAAACAAAAAGACTTTACGTGCATGTGCTCGCCTGGCCTTATAAACATCTTCACCTTGACGGGAAATCCTATACAGATACGGTTGAATATGTACAGATGCTTAACGACGGGAGCGAATTAAAAACGGACAAATATCCGGTAAAAGGAGAGAAGGCAAACGCGGCAGGCAAGGAAGGGTTGAGAATAACCCTGCCGCTCTGCAAACCCGGAGTAGAGGTACCCGTTATAGAAATATATCTGAAGTAACGGCTTTTACACCATACTTTTCCGTTTGCGCCAACAAAAAAAAGAATAAGTGGGCCACGGAGGGCGAAAGCCGGGTAAATAATATAACCGTTCTTTCCCTGAAAGAAAAATAATGTTCCCCTCAACCCTGTTTTGCCCTTCGGGCTTCGGTCAACGGGCTCACATCTCGCCCTCTGAGCTATACGGTGCTCCTTATTCGTCGCGCCAGAACCTTTCTCTCCATGGGGAGCAAGAAACTTAGTCCACTTTTAAACTTTAAATGACAAGAAGCCCGCGTAGTATTGAATTATTTTATTTTTGCGTGTATAATAATGGGCTGTGGATACCCGGTAAAAGGCTTTATCCGCGACAGCTGAAAGGGATTTGGAAAGATACCGCATTGAAGCTTAAAGAAGGCGTCAGCCTGAAAAACATCTGTCCGGGCTAAAACATCGCCCTGCCCCGCGGAAGTACCGCATGGAGGTTATATGGCCTTGATTGTGCAAAAGTACGGAGGAAGTTCCCTGGCAACGACGGAGCATTTGAAATATGTCGCCAGGAAAGTCGTGGAGCGCAAAAGGAAAGGAAACAAGCTGGTAGTCGTGGTTTCTGCGATGGGGAAAACCACCGATAAGCTTATAGCCACCGCCAATGAAGTCCACCCGTCACCTCCCGAAAAAGAAATGGATATCCTGCTGTCTACCGGCGAAATGGTATCTGTTGCCATGCTCTGCATGGCTATTGAGCACCTTGGAGAGGAGGCAGAGGGACTGGCAGGACATTTTGCAGGAATCAAAACGGACAATTTCCACACCAAGGCCAGGATACAGACAATAGAACCTTCAAGGCTCCTCATGGAACTCGAGAAAGAGAGCATAATAGTCGTGGCTGGTTTCCAGGGAATGAGTCCGGAAAGCGCAATAACCACGCTGGGCAGGGGAGGCTCTGATTTAACCGCAATAGCTATAGCCGCTGCGATAAAAGCGGACATATGCGAGATTTATACCGATGTTGAAGGCATATATACCGCCGACCCCCACCTGCTTCCCTCTGCAAGGCTAATCCCCGAGCTATGCCATGAAGAACTTCTCGAAATGGCTTCAGCGGGAGCGAAAGTCATGTTTTCAAGGGCGGTGGAATTTGCAAAAAGGTATAATGTTCCCTTCGTGGTTAAGTCAACCTTTGCAAAAAAAGGAGAAGGTACAATGGTCAAAGAAATCTTACTGCAGGAAGGCGCCGACGTCTCCGCTGTCGCACTGGATGAAAAACAGGCAAAGATAACCCTCTTCAGGGTTCCCGACAAGCCGGGCATTTCATCCAGAATATTTATCTCCCTGGGAAAAGCCAATATCAACGTGGACATAATCGTCCAGAATGTCAGCAAGGCAAGACATGCAGATATTTCGTTTACCGTGAATATTGCAGACGCCGATAAGGCTTCAAAGATTGTAAAGGAAGTGGCAAGGGAGATTAAAGCCGAGAAAGTCCGATGCGACAAGGACATAGCGAAACTCACAATAATAGGCATCGGAATGATGAACCATGCAGGGGTGGCCGGCAGAATGTTTCATTCTCTCGAAAAAGCTGATGTCAATATCGAGATGATAAGCACTTCCGAGACGAAGATATCCTGCGTTATAAAAAAATCCGACGGAAAGAAAGGCCTGGCGTCAGTCCACAAGGAATTCATAGAAAAATAATCCTCCTCAGACCTTTATGAAATCCCATGGAAGCTTCTCCGAATTTATTCCGGACAGGTAGCCTTTGCAGTTTAAACCTGCTTTTGCAAAACTATCCTGCCAGAGCGCAAAACTGAAATGCTCATTCCAGTTTTCCATCTTGCCCCCCGCAGCCCATACGTTAAATACGGCCCGTGCAAGCTTTGCGTCGCCCCTGCCCAGAAAAGCTTCAACGCAGCTCATTTCATAAGGATGAAATGTAAGTTTCGTGTACCTGCTGTTCCTGGTTTTTTCGACAATGGCCATCTTCTTGTATCCGTATTCTTCGCCGGATATAAACCTTTCCCTTTCAAAGATGGAATGGGGCTTGGGAACAAAAGTATTAAAAGCCGCTTTTATCGATATTATCCTCGAAAGCTCGTTGACAAGCCTCGCTATATCAAGCAAGTCTGATTCTTCCTCTCCGGGAAGTCCAATCATAAAATAGAGTTTTATCTGCTTCCAGCCGCTTTCCCGGGCTTTCGAAACCAGTTCTACGAGCTCTCCGTCCTTAATCTTTTTCCCTATACCAATCCTGAGCCTTTCCCCTGTTTCCGGAGCAAAGGTAAGCCCCGTCTTTTTTATGTCTTTAAGTTTGCTGGCAAGCTCGAAGGAAAAAGTGTCTATCCTGACCGACGGGAAAGAAATAGTCACCCTTTTGCCGCTGAACTCAGACAGCAGGCTTTCCACTATCTCCCCTATGCGGGGGTGGTCTCCCGAAGAGAATGACAGGAGGGAAAGCTCTTCGTATCCCGAATATTTATATGTTTCGGCCGCAATATCAACAAGCCGCCTGACGCTCCTTGCCCTCACAGGTTTCCAGCAGCTTCCCGCCTGGCAGAAAAAACAACCCTGCCCGCAGCCTCTCATTATTTCAAGGGATATCCTGTCATGTATTATTTCGGTCAAAGGCACAAGCCACCTTGCCGGGAAAAAAGATTCATTGAAATTTTTCACAAAGCGCTTCCTTACGCTGACAGCAGGGAAAAGAGGCACGTAAACCCCTTCGGTTTTCGCAAGCTCTGAAAGGAAACTTTCCCTTCTCTTTCCTTTTAATTCCGAAAATTTTTCCACAATTTCAGGCATTATTTCCTCGCCTTCGCCCACAATAAACGCATCAATAAAGGGTTCGAGAGGAGAAGGATTGAAAATACTGTTTCCGCCTGCAATTACCACGGGACAGCCCTGCTCCCTCTCTTTTGAAAAAACAGGTATCCCGGCAAGGTCAAGGATATTGAGAATATTGGTGTAGTTAAGTTCGGAAGAAACGCTGAAACCGATAATATCAAAATCCTTAACGGGCCTTTTAGATTCCAGCGAAAAAAGAGGCATTCCCTTTTCCCTGAGGATATTTTCCATGTCAACGGCGGGAGCGAAAACCCTTTCGCATGAAACGCCTTCCATTTCGTTAAGAAGGCCATATATTATCCTTATGCCGAGAGACGACATGCCTATTTCATAAATATCCGGATAACACAGGGCCACGCGGATTTCCGCGTCGTCCTTATGACAGGCGTTAATCTCCTTGCCGGTATATCTTGAAGGAACCTGCACGTGGGGAAGTATCCCGTTTATTTTTTTTTCCATTTTTTCTCAGAACATCAGGGAGTGTTCCTTGATATTGACCAGGAGCATCACAGAAACAAGAGAAACGATAAGAGATGAGCCTCCGTAGCTTATAAAGGGAAGGGGAATGCCTACAACGGGAAAAAGCCCCATGGTCATCCCCAGGTTGATGAAAACATGGGATACAAACATGGCCAGGATGCCCGTGCCCAAAAGGCCCGCGAACCTGTCGCGGGTAGAAGAAAGGATATTTATTACTGTCTTAAAAAACATGTAATAGAGGGCTAAAAGGGCGATAACTCCCAGGAAGCCGAACTCCTCGGCCAGCACGCAAAAAATGAAATCGGTATGATATTCAGGAAGAAAGGCCAGCCTGGTCTGTGTGCCCCTTAAGTACCCCTTGCCCCAAAAACCGCCTGAACCTATGGTAATAATGGACTGTATCAGGTTGTATCCCCTGCCGAGAGGGTCCCTCATGGGATTGAGGAATGTAAGAATCCTGTCCTTCTGATAATCTTTCATGATAAGCCAGAAAACCGGGCTCATGAGAACGCCGCTGAACAGAAGAAAGAAGATATGACTTTTCTTCCCTCCCGCCCGGTATAATACGGCGAAAAAAATGATAATGAACATTAAAGCCGTTCCCAAATCGGGCTGCTTCAGTATAAAAAGAAAAGGTATGGCCGTAATAATCAATCCCCCGGCAAAAGCCGGCAATCTTTTAACATCCCTTCCGGAAAAATAGGCGGAGAGGGTTATGATAAATATCAGCTTTGCAAACTCCGAGGGCTGGAAGTTAAACCAGCCTATCCTTATCCACCTTGAAGCTCCGCCGCTCTTGCCGAAGAAAAGAACGAACAGCAGCAAGCCGAGTGTAACGGCATAAAGCATGGGGGCAAGTTTCTTGATATCCCTGTAATCAATGTTTTTCACAAAACCTATCAAGACGGTACCTACCAGTAACCATGAAAATTGCTTCAGGAACAAGCTTTCCCTGCTTACAACGCCCCTTGATGCGCTGAAAAGAAGCATAAGCCCCACAAGGATGATTAAATAAGTCCAGAAAAGGAGGAGGCTGTCCTCAAACCTGTTTTTAAGGCGTCTCAACATTTTCTCTTTCTTCCTCCCCAATGTAAGGCTCCCCCCCGGAGGGGAATTCCACTGGTTTTTGCTCTTCCTGCAAAAAGATTTTCCTGACAATCCTTCCCGCTATCACGGTAGCCTCAGGCCCCGAAGCCTTGTCAAGGAAAACAACCATTGCTATTCTCGGTTCATCAGCGGGAGCATAGCAGGCGAAGAAACCCTGGGTATCCAGCTCAAATTCCTTTTTCGCAAGCTGAACGGTGCCGGTTTTCCCTGCAATCTCTACCTCGGCAACCCGCCCTGCCGCTCCCGTACCGAACACCATGACATTTTTTAAACCGGTTTTAATTATGTTCATGGTTTCGGAACTGATGAAAACTGTTTTTTTTATGACGGGCGAAAATTACCTGACGGTTTTACCGGAAGGAGAAATCACCGACTGTACTATATAAGGCTTCCAGATATTGCCGCCGTTGGCCACCGTGGAAATAAAAGAGACAATCTGCATCGGGGTCGCAAGTATGGGCCCCTGCCCGATGGAAAGGTTCAGGGCGTCTACCTGGGACCTGTCGGGAAGAAAACCGGATTTCTCTCCCGGCAGGTCAATGCCCGTAGCCCTTCCCAGTTCAAACATCCTGGCAAATTCTATCATCTTGCCTACCCCCACTCTCATCCCGACGGTACCGAAAAAAATGTTGCAGGAAAAAGGAAGGGCAAGAATAATGTCCACCCATCCGTGCCCGTCTTCTTTCCAGCAGTGAAACTCCCTGTTGGCCGCCTCCATGAACCCGGTACATTCAACCCTGTCATATTCGGCTATATTGCCTGTCTCAAGCGCCGCTATTGCAGTAATGATTTTGAAAACTGAACCGGGAGAATACTGTCCCTTGATGGCGCGGTTTAAAAATGGATGTCCGCCCGCCGAGAAATACGGCTCGATATCGTCAGGGTCAAATCCCGGTTTGCTCACCATGGCAAGAACCTGGCCGTTTCTCGGGTCAAGTACAACGATACTTCCACGCCTTTTGCCCAGCTCTTCGTCAACAATCTCCTGGATTGTCTGGTCTATGGTCAGAAGGATGTCGTTTCCCGGCAAAGACTCCTTCTTGCCCATGATTTTCCGGTGGTAGCCCCGCGCATCAACTTCAACCTGAATACCCCCGGCTACACCCCGGAGATAACTATCGTATAACTGTTCGATACCATCCTGGCCTATTATATCTCCGGGCTTATAGCCTTGCTTGGCAAAACGGGAAAGCTGCCTTTCGTTTATCTCGGAGGTATAGCCGAGAAGATGGGCGGTACTTTTTCCGAGGGGATAATCCCTCACAATCCCTTCCTGTATAAATACTCCTTTCAGCCTGCCGCTGTTTTCCTCTACAAGGGATACTTCCTCCCCTGTAAGCCTTCTCTTTAATATCACCCTGTTAAAAGGGTTGGCATACTTTGCCTTGAACTTTTTCAGGATAGCTTCGCTTTCAATCCCGATTATGCCGGACAGAATTTCTGCTTTTTCGCTGGAAGCTCCCATGTCGTATGGAATGAATACAAGCTGGAGAGAGGGGGCGTCTTTGGCGAGAACCCTCCTGTTCCTGTCATAAATAAATCCCCTCGGGGTACCGGTTTCAACGGTTCTTATGCAATTCTTCATGGAAAGCATATAGTAATGCCTGTACCTGACTACCTGCAGGTAGAAACATCTCAATACAATAATAGCCGTCGCTATTTTCACGAAGTTGATAAAAAACCGCTTTTGGGCTTCCATCTCGATTTCCTCATTGCCAGTGCGATAAAAAAGGTTATGGCGCCGTTATAAAAAGCAAACAATAGAGAATATTTTATCAGGGGTCCGGTATTCCACAAAAAACCCTGCGCAGGTTCAAAGAGCAGCAAGACAAAGAAGAGCAAGCTCGAAAAAATGGCGCCCGCAAACATGGCCGGAAGGTTCCTTACCTTCAGGAAGCTGTTTGCGTAAACCAGAATCAGAAAGCGTATGCTCGTAACCCCCGGATTTCCGCGCGAGACGACATCGTAAATAAGACCCGTAAAAAAGGCCAGCACGAGAGCTGTTTCGGTATTCCCTTCCCACGTGAGTATAAGCAGCCATATGAGAAAAAAGGAGGGAACCGAGGCAGACTTGAAATAAGTGGAAAATATGACCTGGAGTCCGCTCATCATTAAAAATTGTTCGCCCGTTTTTATTATCCTTTTTTTATTCACCTACCAGCACCTCGTCGATATATGAAAAACCGCTGTAAGGTTTTACATGAATATTGAGAAAAAGCGAATCCTGTGCCCGGGAAATTTTCACGGCTTCTCCCACTTCTATGCCCTTGGGATAGAAATCGCTGTAGCCGGATGTTATAATCTTATCCCCTTTTTTAATTCCGCTTTCGTGGCTTATGTACTTAAGGGAGCAGTATGGGATGCTTCCTCCTTCCATTATTCCGACTTCCTTTGTAGAATCGACAATAACGCTTATTTTTGACTGCGGGTTAAAAACGGTAATAACTTTTGAAGAGGCTCTCCTGACATCCAATACTCTTCCTACAAGGAAAAGGTCCTTTGAAACCACCGGCATGCCTTCCTTGAGGCCGTGTTGAGACCCCTTGTTGATAAGAAGCTCCGCGGGGAAAACGTGGGGGTTTACCGATATGACGCCGCTTATGGCAAACTTGGAAAAATACCCGTCTTTCTGCTTTATGCCCAGGATATCCCTGAGCCTTATATTTTCAGAAATAAGCTCCCTGTAATTTAACTCTTCCTCCAGCAGGCTTCTTTCTTCGACAGATTTAGCATTTTTTAGATAACTTTTGCCTGTTATCAAAAGGGAAAAAAAGATTCCCAGCAGAAATATAATCTCCCGCCTGAAAAACCATATCATATTATTTAACTCGGGTGCTTTTAAAAAACTTAAACGCAGATATTATATCAGTCATTGGGAAACTGCTTTAAATAATCAGTTTCTTCAAGCATCTTGCCCGTTCCCCTGACCACGGCGGTTAAAGGCTCATCGGCCACAAAAACAGGAAGCTTTGTCTCCTGGGAAATAAGTTTGTCTATCCCCTTTAACAAGGCCCCGCCTCCCGCAATAGTAAGTCCCCTTTCTATTAAATCGCTTGACAGTTCCGGAGGCGTCTCCTCGAGGACATCCCTCACGGAACTTACTATCATCGAAAGAGTATCTTTTAACGCTTCCCTTATTTCCTCGGACCTTACCCTGACCATCTTCGGCAAGCCTTCAACGAGACTTCTGCCGTTAACATCGAGAGTCAGTTCTTCGTCAAGCGGAAAAGCAGAACCTATCTTAATTTTTATATCTTCCGCGGTCTTTTCCCCTATAAGCAGGTTGTACTTCTTCTTTAAATATTCGATGATAGCATCGTCCATTTCGTTGCCGGCAATCCTCAGGCTTTTCGGCAATACTATGCCCCCGAGAGAGATAACGGCCATTTCCGTAGTTCCTCCGCCTATGTCCAGTATGAAACTGCCGCACGGTTCGGCCACGGGCAGGCCCACCCCTACCGCAGCCGCCATTGGTTCCTCGACCAGCCTTACCAGCCTTGCCCCCGCCTTGATAGCCGTTTCTTTTACGGCCCTCCTCTCAACGCTGGTAATACCCGAAGGAACGGATATTATTATCTTGGGAGGCAAAACAAACCTGTGGCGGGGAGTTTTTACTTTCATTATAAAATACCTGAGCATGGATTCGCATGCTTCAAAATCGGCGATGACGCCGTCTTTCATGGGTTTCATGGCAACGATGTTTGAAGGTGTCTTGCCGAGCATTCTCTTTGCCTCGCTGCCCGTCGCCACGACCTCTTTTGTTGCAATGTTTATGGCGACTATGGAAGGTTCCATGACAAGAACTCCTTTGCCGCTGACGTAAACGCATGTATTTGCCGTTCCAAGGTCGATGCCCAAATCATTGGAAAAAAACCTGATAAATCTCCCTATCATTTTTATGCTCCCATGTTATTTTTAAAAACAATTAACCGTCCTTTGTCCTTGAATAGGAACTTCATTTCGCCTGGTCGGAAAGCATGCTCACGAAAGCATTGACTACGCCCGCATCGAACTGGGAGCCGGACCACTTTTCCAGTTCCGCAACCGCCTGCTCAGAGGTCATGCTCGACCTGTAAGGCCTCATGGAAATCATGGCGCTGTAAGCGTCAGCTACCGACAAAATTTTTGCCAAAAGGGGGATTTCGGTTCCGGACAATCCCCGGGGATAACCGCTTCCGTCTACTTTTTCGTGGTGGTAAAAACAGGCTTCAATTTCTTCTTTTTTAAGACCGAGCGGCTCAAGAATTTTAACCGTTATCTCGGGGTGCTTCCTTATAAGCTCCAGTTCCTCCTTTTCGAGGCTTCCGGGCTTCAGTAGAACCGAATCCTTGATGCCGAGCTTGCCGAGGTCGTGAAGGTAAGCCGCATTTTGAAGTATTTCAAGTTCCCTTGCATCAAGATTCATATGCTTCCCCAGGAGAACGGCATAATAGGCCACCTGCTCGGAATGCCCCTTGGTATAAGCGTCTTTTGCTTCCAGCGAATTAACAAGAGAACTTATGGCGTTAAGGTAAGAATCCCTCACCGCCATAAAGAAGCTGGCGTTATCCATGCCTATCGATACCTGCATTGCAAAAGCTTCAAGAAATTTTATCTCGGCTTCCTTTACGTCGTACCCGGAAGAAAAAATCATGGTTATGAAACCTATATTCCTTTCTTTTCCAAGCAGGGGCACCATAAGCTGCGAATCTTCCATCTTAATCTTCTTCGTTTCGAAAACATAGGATACCTCTTCTTCCCTGAAGCTCACCCTGAATTTATCTTTAGCCCCTTCCCTCTTTTTCTTCTTCCTCAGTATGAAGTTCCCCCTATCCTCGCCGGCAAGATAGATTCCAATCCCGTCGAGTTTGAAGGTGCTGTACAGAGTGGAAACAACCCTCTCAAGCAAAACATCTATGCTGGTAAGCGCCACAATGGCGCGGTTAAGTTCCAGTATGGTCTCCACCATCTTCAGTTTAGAGACTTCCCTTGCAAGGGCGCCTATTTCGAGGTTTTTCCTGATTTTCTGGAGAAAACTTTCCAGGTCGAAAGGCTTGGGAATAAAATCGGAAGCGCCCAGTTTCAAAGCGTTTACGGCGTTGTCGACGGTCCCGAAACCTGTCATCGCTATAACCGGAATATCCCTGTCTTTTTCCCTTATCCTTCTGACTACCTCAAAACCGTCGAGTTCAGACATATGTATGTCTACCAGTACCAGGTTCAAATCCCCCCTGCCGAACATCTCAAGTCCTTCCTTTCCGCCCGGCGACAAAACTACGTCATACTCCTCCCCCGCAAGAATTTCTCCGCATAAATTCCTTATGCTTTCATCATCGTCGATAACAAGTATCTTATCCTTTTGCATTGTCCGATAGCCCGTATTGTTCAGCCTTGTACCTGAGAATCCTTCTCGTAGTTTTAAGCTCCCTGGCTGCCATTGCCTGGTTGTATCCCGTTTTCAAAAGAGCTTCAGATATCAATCCTTTTTCAAAATCCTCAACCTGTTCTTTAAAGGATTTTTCCGTTCCTTTTTTGCCTTCCGGCCTCAATCCTTCAGGCAAATCGCCCTCTTCTATCACAACCTTGCCGCCCCCGAGAACCAGTATCCTTTCTATTATATTTTTAAGCTCCCTTACGTTGCCCGGCCAGTCGTAATCTCGCAAAAACTCCAGGGCCCCGGCAGAAAACCTTTCCGCCTTGCATAAAAACTGGCTTTTGAAACTTTCAAAATAGAAATCAGCCAGTGGGATGATATCTTCCCGCCTTTCTTTAAGCGGAGGGATATTTATCGGAATAACGCCCAGCCTGTAAAACAAGTCGTCGCGAAAAGCTTTCGCGGCAACTTCTTCACCCAAATCCTTCGATGAAGCTGATATAACCCTTGCATCGCTTTTAATTATATCATTACTTCCCAGTCTTGAAAATTCCTTTTCCTGGAGGAACCTCAGCAGCTTAACCTGCAAAACAGGAGGTATTTCGCTTACCTCGTCAAGAAATATAGTACCGGAAGCGGCAGCTTCAATTTTTCCCTGCCTGCCGGTCAATGCATTGGTAAAGGCTCCCTTTTCATGTCCGAAAAGCTCGCTTTCAAAAAGACTTTCAGGAATAGCCGCACAATGGACGGGAACAAAAGGTTCTCCCCGCCTGATACTTTTTTCATGTATATACCTGGCAATAAGTTCTTTTCCCGAACCGGTGGGGCCGGTCAGAAGAATGGCCGAATCAGTTAATGCAACCTTGGCGGATTCTGCGAGAATTTTCTTCATGGCAGGACTTTTATAAACAATCCTGCCGACGGGATATTCTCTGCCCAGTTCTTCCTTTAAGAGAGAAAAATGGCCCTCAAGCCTGAAAGCCTTTAATATTTTTCCGACGACAATTTTGAGCTCCTCGACATCAAATGGTTTCGTTATATATTCGGCCGCACCCAGTTTCATTGCTTCAACGGCTGTCTTTACATGGGAAACGGCTGTCAGCATTATAACCGCGGTATTCTCCTCTCTCTCCTTTATTTTCTTCAGGATATCCAGGCCCCCTATATCCGGCAGAATTATATCAAGGATTACAAGCTGGGGATGCCTTTTGTCAAACATGTCCAAAGCCTCGCGTCCGTCCCCGGCAAGTATAATCTCGTACTTCTCCTTGAGCGAAAACTTGAGGGATTCCCTTACGCCCATTTCGTCGTCAACTATAAGAATCTTATCCATTGTTATTACGCGGAATTATGAAGGTTAATTTTTTCCCTCCGGGAACGCAGTTGAACAGAAAGCTTCCCCCGTGGGACTCGAGTATCTTTTTTGCAAGCATAACGCCTATGGAAAGGGGGCTTTTCACGGAGGGGTTAAACGGCATGAAAAAATCCTCGCTCTTTTCCACGCCAATATTGCTTCCGTTTTCCGTTATGGTTACCTCGACATTGTCTTCGCTGTCATTGAAAGATATGCGTGCTTCGCCTCCTTTTCCCGTATCTTCGCATATAAAATCGAAAGCGTACTCTATGGCTTCTTTAAGCTTCAGCATGTCGCCGGAAACAAAAATACCGCCCTTGCTTTCAATATTAATCTTAATATCCCTGCTTTTTTCCAAAATGGCTGAAACATTTCTGAACAAATCCGCAATATCGATATTCTCCATCCTGAGTTCCATTGAATCTGCAAGCTTATTTATCTTGTCTATTATCCCGTTTATCTTCTCTATTTCCTTCTGAACGACCTCGGAAAAGCTTGTTCTGAATTCTTCGTCTTCATAATGCGTGGGAAGCATCTGGGAAAATGTTTTTATTGCAACGAGAGGATTTTTCAATTCGTGGGACAGGCGCGAAGCAAGGGCCGCCCAGTACCTGCTTTTCTCGAGGCTTTTCTCTTTTTCTTCCATCTCTTTTATCTTTGTCAGGTTCTGGAAAATAGCCACGGCTCCCTCCGTCGCTCCTTCTGCATCCCTTATAACGTTGGTGCTGATGCCCAGGATGATGTTCCTGGGAATATATCTTATTTCCTCCCGGGTAAATCCCTGCCCCGAACCGAGCGTCCTCCTGATAAAATCCGCTACCTGGGAGCCTGCCTTTTCAATATTTTCATGTTTCACTTCCTCAGCTTCAAGGCCGAAAATTTCTTCGGCGTATGCGTTGAAAATCAATATCCTCCCATCCCTGCCCACGGCTATAATACCGGTAGGGATATTCTGAAAAATCGCTTCCTGGTAATCTTTCTGGAAAGTAATTTCCCTGTAAAGGAATGCATTGTCCATGATGGTGGCAAGGTAATCCGCAACGATATTCAGGAAGGTCATTTCAGAGATTGATACGGACTGGCCCGTAAACTTGTTCCCCGCGGCAAGAAAGCCTATCAACTTGCCGTTTATGGTTTTAAGAGGAAAGGCAAGCCTGCAATTAAGGATGCCCATGAAGTTAAAACACTCATAAGGTATATCCGTTTCCATGGCAATATTCAATATCCTGTTCTTACCGGTAAACCATTTTATCACAGGATGGTCGGCGGGAACCTTTATGCTGCCGGTTATTTTCCCGTCTATGCCCAGGGAAACAGCTGACATGAAACGGTCTTCTTCCCTGAGAAAGAGGGCAATGTTGTTAAAATAGAATTTCTTCCTCAGAATCTTCAGGACATCCATGCCCATTTTCTTTATATCGGGGAAATTCTCGGCTACCGTCTGGAAAAGGTCCTCGAAAAAATCTTCTTTCAACGCTTCACCCCGGATTTCATGGCCGTCCTGTACTGATGGATTACCATCCTTAAGTATCCTGTTTTCCCTCATGATTTTTTCTCTTTCGAGTGCTTTATTGACAATATGCTTTATCCTCTCGGGGTCAAAAGGCTTCTCTATCACCTCAAAAGCCCCCGCCTGTGTGGCTTCTTTCCCGGAGATGCCGGAAGAAGGCACAATTTTTATTACCGCCAACGCGGGGTCTCCGGCAGCCAGGCTTTTCAAGAGTTCCCTCGAATCCACGCCCCCTAAACACGAATCGAGAAAAATAGCCGCGGGCCTCCTGCCTGAAATTACAGAGGAAGCAAGACGGGGAGCGCACTCCTCTACAAGAAAACCGCTTCCGAGGATGGCCCTTAAAGAGCCAGCCGCCGAGGAATCTTCAGTTATCAAAAGAATGTGATTCATCCGACGTCTCCTTTTCGGAAGAGGAATAAGGAATTTCAATCACAACGGAAGTACCTGAGCCTTCACAGCTATCCACGTGGACCTTTCCCCTGTGCTCCTCGATAATATTTATTACAAGGGCAAGGCCGAGTCCCGTGCCTTTTTCCTTGGTGGTGAAGAAAGGCTCAAATATCTTATCCAGAATCTCTTTTTTAATTCCGCAGCCGTCATCCCTTACCTCAACCCTTACTATATTATTCTCTTTTGTGACATTCAGGTCAATAATTTTCGTTTTTACCGCTTCCAGGCTGTTTATCAGAACGTTTAATAAAGCCTGCTTCAATTTCTCTTCATCCCCCTTGACAACGATATCTCCTGCGGGATAATGCGGCCTTATTTTCACGTTTTTACCCCTGACCTGCGAAGAAACAAGAAGGAGCGTAGACTTTATGATTTCCACGAGAGAAACATCCCTTATAACGGCAGCCCTCGGCTTGCTGAAAAGGAGTATCTGCTCTATCAGGTTATTTATCCTGTCAACCTCTTTTAATGTCAGCTGGGAAAAAGTTTCGCGGAATTCCCTGTCATCGTATTTTTCGCAGATAAGCTGTGCAAAAGTCTTTATCGAAACGAGAGGATTTTTAATTTCATGAGCAATACCCGCGGCCATGATGCCGAGAGAAGCGAGTTTATCCGCCCTCCTGACACTTTCTTCAAGTTCTTCGATATGGGTGACATCGGCGAATATGACCTGCGCTCCGAGCAGGTTGGAATCCCTGTCAAAAAATACCGAAGAATTCGCGTTGAGATTAAGCTGCTCATTTTCTCTCTTCATGACAAATTTCAGGTTCTTAACTCCCTGCCTGTTTTTAATAGTGTAGGAAAAGATATTCGCTATCTCCCCGGGAAGGGCTTCATTGAAATGGCGGCCGGAAATATTCTCCTCCCCGAGCATTGTAATCCTTTCGCACTCCCTGTTGGCAACAGTAATTTCCCCCTTCTGGTTTATGCCTATAACGCCTATGGGAAGATTTTCAAGAAGAGAATCCTGGTAAAGCTTCACCCTCTCAAGCTGTCCGTAAAGAAGAAAATTCTGGACCTTAATCGAAATGTAATATGAAAGCCTCTGGAAAATCTGCTCGTCTTCGGGAGTATAAAATTTACCTGAAATTTTTTCTCCGAACCCGAGAATCCCGAAGAGTTTCTGTTCGTCAAAAAGCGGAATGGCCACCTCTATTTTCAGCTTTTCCATTTCCCCCACAACCGCTGAATAAGCAGGCGAAGAAATCCGTCTTTCAATCTCTTCCCTTATAACAAAACCCTTTGAGCTTTTCATATGCTCTATTATGGCCGCGGGATAGAAATTTCTTCCGCTGTTTTCGGTATCGGCAAAAGAATATTCCGTGTGGAAAAGGATATTGAAGCTCTCTTCTTTGAAAAAAACAACCATGCCGTTTTTTATCTCCATCTCTTCGGAAATTATGCTAAGGCACCTCATGAGAAATTCTTTTACATCGCCCACCGTGTACAAAACATTTTCCAGCCCTTCCAAAAGATTCTCAGGCAGGTATTCAAGCCTGAAAATTTTCAGCTTGACAAAATTATTTATCCTTTTGCGGCTGGGCTCAAAAGCAAATATAATGACAAGAAGCGCAAAAAAATCCGGCAAAACCGATTCGGGGCTCAGGTGCCTGGCGAGAATAAAATTGAGCATGCTTTTAGAAAAGCCGTAAAGGACAAAAATTGAGAGCACGACAATGGCGTATGAAAGTGTCTTCTCCATGACAACGGAAAGGTCCAGAATCTTGTATTTTGCTATTCCGTAGCCGATAATGGCGTTCATTATCAAAACTCCCACCGGGCTGAACTGGACGAGAAAAGCGCTGCGGAATATCACGGGATAAAGGAAATTGCAAAAGAATATAAAAAAGAGGGCGAAAAGTTCCCCGGTTATCATGTACTCCAGTTCAGCCCTCGGCAGCCCCTTGCTCGCCTTCAATTTTTTAAGCAGGATAATAAATCCGTAAATATTTCCCGCCAAAAAGAGGATAAAGAATGCAAAAAAAGGCCAGCCGTAAGTAGCATGAGGAACCTGCTGCATCGTCCTTCCCGGGCTGGAAACCTCGGTAAAAAAATTGGGCAGGAAGCTCAAAAAAAGAGCGGCGGCTGAGAGGGC
>Ga0272443_10001831_pt1 | contig 29059 bp, 25 predicted proteins | sample SSMAcet12_FD_193581 | JGI IMG/M metagenome (GOLD analysis project Ga0272443, IMG submission 193581) | Marine sediment archaeal communities from Little Sippewissett salt marsh, Falmouth, MA, United States - SSM-Acet-12 | ecosystem: Environmental > Aquatic > Marine > Wetlands > Sediment ... | reverse complement strand
CGTGGTATCTACCTGCGGCATCACGATGGAAACACGTCACTTTATTTCCACCTGCAGCGGTTTGCGCCCCGGCTGGAAGCGATCCTGGAAGCCCGGCAACAACAACTGGGCAAGCGTTATGTCGGCAATGTCAAACTTGAACCACCGATAAAGGTGGAAGCCGGGCAGTTGATCGGCTATTCAGGGGAAACGGGCTACGGGTTTCCCCACCTGCACCTGGAAATCCGCGATCACGAGGGCACCCGCCTCAACCCCTTTCCCCTGGTGATGATGAACACCCGAGACCGCAATCCGCCACGGATGGAGATCCTGGTGTTGCGCACTCAGGCGGACGGCATGATCAACGGCCGGGTGGGGGAGCTTCGCCTGCCGCTGCAGCGCAGGGGGGGGAAGTATCAGGTTGTGGAACCGATCGTGGTGACCGGCGGCTTGGAGGCCGTGGTCGGGGGCCGGGACATCTCCGACACCGGCCGATACGTGGCACCGTGGAAAGTATCGGCCCGCCTGGATGGAGAAGAGGTGTTCAAGCTGGCCTTTGAACGCTTTACCTGGGCGGACAACAACCAATTGGGTTTCGTGTACGACATGCGTGACTCCTCACCAAGCCGGTTTTTCTTCAACCTTTTCACCCAACCGGATTTCAGCATGGAATCGTCCGGCATCGGACTTGGAAAGGCATTGGAAAGACACGGGCCGGGAACCTGCCGGGTTGAATTGGAATGGCAGGATCACTTCGGCAACCGCAGCCTGGCCGGCATTGACCTGGAAAAACGCCCCGTCCCGGCCCTGCGGATCGCGTCGATATCCAGGCGCACGGGGATTCTCGTTGTGAAGATAGATGACCTGAAGGCTCCCGGAGCCGAACGGGTGGACTTCACTTTGCAGGACGCGGACGGATGTGAGTTGTTCACTTATCCCCTGGATACGAGCGCGCCGTTTCCAGTCAGTCTGGAACTCATGGAATCCCGTCCCGCCGCTCTCCTGACGGTGCGCTGGGTCAGCCGGGGGATTGCATATGCCTTGAGGCGTTTCAGCGTCGCCCCACAGCCTCAAAACAAATTGGAGCGAATCGTCCTGGACCCGTGGATCGCCGGGGATAACCTACTGCTCAAGGTTCGGCAACCGATCCTGGGGGAAGAAAACCTGCGCGTGCGTCCGGCCATGGCGGGCGGCGACTGGAAACTGCCTTTTTCCGATGTGGACGGGCTTGTTTTTCGCCTTTTGGGCAAAGAGGTGGCCCGGATTTCCAATGGGGACGAGCACCTGGCGGTCCTGCACTTCGCCCTCTTCCATCAAGGTAGCCCCCGTGCCATGATTCAGGAATCCCTCCGCTTGTTGCGCCTGGAGCCGGAAAGGCATGCACTTTTTCGTTGGGGGGAATTCGAGGCGCGATTCTGGCCCCGGAGTGTTCGCATCCCCAGGTTGATGCGGGCGGAAAAGCAAAATCTACCCGCCGAATGGCCGCTTCTCTCTCCCCAGATCCGCCTGGCCCCGGAGAGCTTTGCATTCCTGGACAGGGTGGAATACACGTTTACCCGCAAAGTCCCTCAACCCCATCAGGCGGCGGTTTTCCGTTGGCTGCCCAGGTTGGAAAAATGGCGCTACGTGTCCACCCGTTTCGATTCCAACCGCCACCGCTATACCACTCGGGTGCGCGCTTCAGGAACCTATGCACTCATGCGGGACAACGTGCCGCCCGCCATTTCTTTTGTACGCATCAGGGGATCCGCACTGCCGCGCATCACGATTACGGACCTTGGCACCGGAGTGGATGATTTATCGGTAAGGGTCTGGCTGGATGGTTTAAAGATCGATGCCGAGTACGATCCTGATCGCCGCTGGGTACGTTTCCCGGATTCGCCGCCATTGAAATCCGGACTCCACCATATCAAGGTGGAGTGCCTTGACCGGGCCCGCAACCGGGGCCAACGTGCCTGGCGCTGGAAATCTCTAAATGGAAGGCGAAAAAGCGGTTGACCCTCCAGGCATCTTCGATTACCATAGGTCCATGAAAACGCCCAAATACCTGGTGTGCATCCTGGCTTGCCTGCTGATGCTTCAACCCCTGGCCGCGAACGCGGCCGCCATTGATGACAGTCCGCAACGCGATCATGACGCCCAAACCCGGGCATCCCAGAGTGAGTCATCCGAAGGGGAGGACACAAAAGCAGCGGATCCCAAACTCGGCAAACGCCGGTTTTTTAGGGATTTCTGGCAGGATGAAAAGCGGATATGGACTTCCCCGTTTCGAGCCAAACCCAAGGATCTGCTGTTGTGGGGCGGTTTGCTGGCCGTCACGGGAGTAATGATTCACAACGATGAAGCCATTTACCGTGATATCAAGGATTTCCAGGCAAAGCACGAGTGGGCTGACAAGGCAACGCCTTTCTTTTCGCATATGGCCCAGGGATATCCTTTCGCCCTGGCCGGGGCCATCTGGATCACCGGAGCCCTCACTCGCAACGAACACGCCAAGGAGACGGGTTATCTGGCCCTGCAGGCCATGCTGCATTCATTTATCGTGGTTCAGGTCGTCAAACACCTGACCGGTCGCGCCCGGCCTTCGGCATTTAACGGCGAGGACCGCTGGGCCGGTCCCGCCGGCTTTTTCAAACGCTATGAAGCGGGAAAATGGTCCCATTACGATGCCATGTTTTCGGGACATACCATCACGATCTGGTCCCTGGCCACGGTCCTGGCCCACCAATACCGCAAGACCGTGGTCGTCCCCGTGTTGGCCTACTCCCTGGCCACCCTGGGTGGATTGGCCACCATCACGGACGATCTGCACTGGCTTTCCGATGTGGTGCTGGGTGCAGCCATCGGTTATGCCATTTCCCGTTTCGTGATCAAACGCCGCTCCAGGCGTTTCCAGGTCACGCCGGTGATTCACCGTGGCGGTGTCGGTATTGGCTTGCGATTCGTTTTCTGATCTTCCGGAGGTATCATGACCATCATTTTCCGGACCCTTATGGTTCTGCTGGCATGCACGGCCCTGGTGGCGGCACCTGGGGCCGGCGCCGATGAAAGGAATTCCCGGGGTTGGGAGTATTCTCCCTTATCCATGGGGAGCGAATGGCTGTATTTGTTGCCGGGAGCGGGTTTTTATACGACTTTTCTGGAGAATTACTGCGCGGATACCACGGTGATGATCGAGGAGAGCAATGGCTTTGCCTTGCTGGACAATCCCCGTGTTTACCTGGACGGAGAACCGTCAAACCAGCTGGATTGGCGTTACGCCGGTGGAAACATCACCTCCGCCCTGAACCCCGGGTCTCCGGGTTTCCTGATCCCCCTGGTCGCCGTCAACGGCTATGCGGTGAAGTCGCGTTTCCCCGGTGCCGGAAATGCGGGAATCTACATGGATGGCGCACCCGATCGTTCAGGCGGAACCCGTTTGTTGCTGTCCGGAGTCCTGCCCGACCTGGGGAGCCTGGGCCCGGGAGCTCAGACCATGATTCTCAACCATCCCTACAACCGTGCGGACCGGCTCTATGAAACACGCCGGCGTTTTCACCGGGCGTGGAATGTGTCTGGAAGCTGGCAGGCAGAGGTGGCGGGCGGAAAGTTGCGTCTTGCAGTGAACGCCCTGGAACGCGAGCGGGATTTCAATGACTTCAACATCCGGGACGGGGTTTTCAATGAGTCCGGCCGTGCCTTGATGGGATTGGCCCATTTCCAACGCGAGTTTTCCCGAGGGATCCTGGATGTGTACGCCGGCGCCAACACACTGGCGCGTTCAGCCCTGGATGCCGAATTGGGGCGATTGCCCCAGGAGGTCGCGGACCTGGACCGCAATGCATTTTTGGTCGGTATGCAATGGCGGAGCAGGGGAGGAACGCAGTTATGGGCCAACCTTCTGGCGGAATCAGAGTCGCGCGTGCCCGGCGAGCCCTTTACCAAGGAGATGATGGACAACGACGGCGACGGCATGTGGCCGGAATCCCTGCGCGGAGATCTCAACGCTGTCACGGCCGCGATGGATGCACGTCTGCCGCTGTTGCGAAACAAAAAAACCGAGATATCACTGCTTATGGGCGGACGTCAGGCATGGAATGCCGGCGAGGAAGTATCTCCCCCGGTGACGGGAATGGTTTTCTCCGGGCAACCCTGGTTGGGAATCGACTGGCAGCCGGGAAGTCGATACAGCCACCGGGTTTGGAATGTGCACGCCGGCATGTCAAGCAGCGTGGAATTGTCCCGCCGGCTGGAATTGCGGGGGGAAGCCGGCTTGGTTCGCAGCGGTGTTTCCGGAATATCGGCGGAGCGTGATTTCTCATTTGGGGCATTGGAATGGGATGCCGGGGTGGTATGGACTCCCGGACGTCGCACTCGCCTGGCACTGGCTCTGGGTGCCTCTCCGGTGGTTGCGACCGCGGATGTGGGGCGTTTCCTTGAGCATAGACGCCCTTTGGGCTTTGTCTATTCGTGGGGCAACGATATCAACGGGGATGGTGAGTTCCAAGCTGTTGAAGCTCTCAACCTCTATGGGGTGACCGGGGGACCGGCCCATGGGGTGGATGCCGATCTGCGCGCCCCCAGGCGGGAGCGCCTGGCCCTGGAGTTATCCACTCCCATGTCAACGCATTGGACTTTTGATGTGCGGGCCATGTTGAAACGTTTCCGCGGCTTGTTGACCGTAGACTATGCGGAGCCCTACGGTCACCTGCAAACCGTTGACCAACGTACGGTCTACCTGCTTGACCGGCCCGTACTGGCATACTCCTTGCAGAACTCTACTTTTGCGGAGCATCCCTTCTACGCCCAATTGCGTTTCACTTTCAGGGGCCAAGGCAAGGGCTGGCTGTTTTCCTTTTCCTTTCTTGCCCATATGGGCATGGGAAGTGCTCCCTTCGGCAATGGTCCGGTGGCCAACGATCTGGGCACATTGTCGGAATGGCAGGCCGGACCCAACGCACGTGCCAATGCTTTCGGGCGCCTTGACGGTGACCGGGCATTCGTGGCCCGGCTGTTTACCGTGTTCAACCTGACCCGCAAATTGTCCTTTGGTTTGAGCATGAAGTACCGGGACGGGAATTCCTTCGCGTTCATCGACACCGTGGAAGCTGAAGGTCAACGCGTTCTCTTGCTGCAGACCATCCGGGCTGAGGACCGATACGGCCGCAAGGGCGGTCCAAGGGAAGATTATCTGTCCGATTTCAGCGTGCAACTGACCTGGCGTTTGCGCCTGCTGGGAGCGGACGCCCGTTTAACCGCAGCTGTGTTCAATCTGCTTGATTTCGGCAGTGAATTGTCTGAATACGTGTTTTCCGGCGGCTCAAGGGATGCCATGGAAATGCAGATCCCCCGCAGTATGCGGTTGTCTCTGCTCATGACCTGGTAACCGCCGTGGTTGCGACCCATTCGCTCGCTGTGATATATTGAATACATGAAAGTGAGGGCCCTTCAATTCGCACCCCGGCTGGGTGACCTGCAGGCCAACCTTGAAGAACACGTCCGGTTGATCGGACGCGCCCGTGAGGCGGAGTGTGACCTGGCGGTGTTCCCGGAATTGAGTCTGACGGGATACCAATTAAAGGATATTGTCTTTGATGTATGCCTGCGTCCGGGGGATGAAACATTTGCTCGTTTAATGAGGCTCAGCCGTGAAATCGATATCCTGGTGGGTGCCCCGGTGGAGGAACCCGCCGGAATTATCCACAATTGTGCCCTCTACTTTTCCAACGGAGAACTGGCCCATTGCCACCGCAAGGTCCAGCTACCCAATTTCGGTATGTTTGAGGAGCGCATGCTCTACCAGGCGGGAACCGAATTCCGCACGTTTAAAGTCGGATCTCTTACAGTGGGTCTGCTGATCTGCCGGGAGATCCTTTTCCCACCCAATGCATGGCTCTACCACCTCCAATTTGCGGACCTGGTGATTGCCATATCCAACAGCCCTTTCCGCGGCATGGGCCCGGATGGATTCACTTCTTTTTCCCTGTGGGAAACCATGGGGTATGTCAGCTCGGTGTTTTTCCACTTAAATTACCTGTTTGTGAACCGCACTGGATTCGAGGACGGAATCGGTTTCGGGGGGGGATCGTTTTTCGCTCCCGCCGGGAAGGGCATTCAGGTCCGCGCACCCTACCTGGACCCGGCGGAGATGGACTTGGAAATCGATCCCACCGCGGTTCGGCGGGCGCGGCTGTCCGGCAATTACCGCCGGGATGAACGCCTGGACGTGATCCGCCGGGAATTGGAGCGCATCCAAAATGCTGGAACTTGATTATCCCCAGGTTGAAGCCGTACTGGTACGCTTCATCCGTGATTTCGTCCACAAGAACGGCTTTGAGAACGCCATCATCGGTGTTTCCGGCGGATTGGATTCGGCAGTTACTTTGAGCCTTACCTGCCGGGCCCTCGGCCGGGAACATACGCGGGCGTTGTTCATGCCGTACCGCCTGTCCTCTCCGCAAAGTCTGGCTCATGCCGAAACGTTGTGCAAAGGGTTGGGTGTTGCCGGTGAGAAGGTGGAGATCACCGCCATGGTGGACGCGTACCTGGACGAATATCCAACGGATAACCCCCTGCAAGTGGGAAATCTGTGTGCCCGGGCGCGCATGATGGTCCTCTATGATCATTCGGAACGCCGGAAGGCGCTGGTCATGGGTACCTCCAACAAAAGCGAATTGCTCATCGGTTATTCCACCCTGTTCGGAGATTCCGCCGCCGCCTGCCTGCCCCTGGGCGATCTGTACAAAACCCAGGTGTTCAGATTGGCGGAGCATCTGGATATTCCTGAGGAGATCCGCCTCAAACCGCCATCGGCCGACTTGTGGTCCAATCAGACCGATGAAGGCGAAATCGGTCTCACTTACGCGGAGTTGGATGAAATTCTTTTTCACCGTGTGGAGCAATGCATGCGCCTGAGCGACGTCATCGCTTCGGGCCATGCAGAAAAAACCGTACGCCGCGTGGATGACTTGATGGTGGGATCTCAGTTCAAGCGGGTTATGCCCCCGGTGGCCAAGTTACAGAATCGGGCGGTGGGCATTGATTTTCGTTACCTGCGCGACTGGAAGCGTTGATTCCGGATGAGCCTGTACATCGTTCCCGTTCCCATCGGCAATCTTGGCGACATCACCCGCCGGGCGGTCCAGGTGCTGGAGAGCGTCGACTTCGTGGTTGCCGAGGACACCCGGCGTTCCGCCCGTCTCCTGATGCATCTGGACATTCACAAACCGGTGATGAGTTACTACAGTCCGCGGGAAAAAGAGAAGGCCCGGGCGATCCTCAAACGACTAAACCGCGAGTCCGCCGCCCTGATCAGTGATTCCGGGACTCCAATAATTTCCGACCCCGGGTTCCTGCTGGTGCGTGAAGCCATTGCACAGGGTATTCCCGTTGTGCCCCTGCCGGGAGCCACGGCATTCGTCCCCGCTTTGTGTGTTTCAGGGCTGCCGGCGGATCGTTTTCTTTTCGTGGGGTTTCCCCCGCGACGCCAGGGTGAACTCGAGCGCAGCCTGCGGAGCCTGGCCGAAGTGCCCTACACTCTGGTGTTTTACGAATCAGCACGTCGGATCTTGGCCCTTATGACGGCATTGTCGCAGACATTCGGTGACCGTCCGTATGCCTTGGCGAGGGAGTTGACCAAACGCAATGAATCCATTGTGCGCGGCAGCTTGTCCCGGTTTGCCGCGGACATGGAAGGTGAGCCCCTGCTGGGTGAAATGGTGTTGGTGGTTGGTGGTTGTTTATCAGGGCCGCCTATGGAAGGTCAAGTCAAGCTGAAGAACCGGGAAGATGTCCTGCGTCTGCTGGAAGAGAGGTTCCATCTCGACCGCAATGTCGTACGTGACGCCTGGATGCGCAAAACCAGCGGGTAATGGGGGGCGCGTTGTTTGGGTCCGGCAATAGTGTTATAATCCTCATTCATGGCTGATTACAGGTATATCGCGGTGGACGGATTGGTGCGTTCCGGAAAAACGGAGCTGGCCAAAAGAATGGCTGGCGCCATGGACGCCCGCCTGATCATGGACAACCGTGAAAATCCATATCGCCAACAGTTCTTTCAAGACGTCAGCCGCGGGGAGACAGACAGTTTTCTTAAAACCCAGTTGATTTACTTGCTCAACCGTTATGAGCAGCAGACTCAGATCCGGCAAAAGGGTCTTTTTCAGAAAACCACCATTAGTGACTATATATTTTTGCGGGATGGCATCTATGCGCATCAGCTGCTCGGCGACGAAGAGCTGGATATCTACAAAAAGATCTTCCGCCTCTTCTCCGAGCAAGTCTGTCAACCGGACCTGGTCGTCTACTTGCAAATCTCTTTCGCCGAGATGATGAAACGCATTCGGGAGTCCGGTATGGAAGCCGAACGCGTCGCGCCCCGGGAATACTGGCGGGAGCTGTTTGAGGCCTACAACTACTTCTTTTTTAACTTCAAGAGCGCCCCCCTCTTGGTGGTGAACATGGAAAAGATGGATATCAGTGATGACGCCGTGCTGAACGGCCTGCTGCGGGAGATCCGCGGCCATCGTGTTGGAACCCGGTACTATGCCCCCCTCTGACAATCAAAAGATCACCGTGCCCATTCTCTTGGCCCGCAAGCCCAAGGGGGAGCGCATCACCGCCGTGACTTCTTATGACTATCCCACCACACGGATTATTTCAGAGGCCGGAGTTGACCTGATCCTGGTCGGGGACTCTTTGGGAATGGTCCTGCACGGCCGGGATAACACTCTACAGGTCACCCTGGAGGATGTCATTTACCATTCCCGTCTGGTTGCCGACGCCGCCCCCCGCTCCCTTGTGGTGGCGGACATGCCGTACGGCAGTTACCATGTATCCCCGCAGGATGCAGTGCGCAACGCCCTGCGTTGCATCAAGGAAGGTGGGGCGGAAGCCGTAAAAATAGAAGGCGGGCGCAATCGCTTCGATGTGGTGGAGGCACTCCTCAAAGCTGAAATTCCCGTGTTGGGACATCTTGGCTTGACGCCGCAGTCCGTCCACACATTGGGGGGATTTCGCGTCCAGGGCAAATTGCGGGAAACGGCGCAGGAGATCCTGGAGGACGCCAGGGAATTGGAAGCCCGGGGGGTATTTGCCATCGTTCTGGAGTCCATTCCCATGGAATTGGCCCGGGTGGTGACCGACAGGCTCTCCATTCCCACCATAGGCATCGGTGCCGGCCCCCATTGTGACGGTCAGATCCTGGTTTTTCACGACCTGGTGGGTTTCACTCGAGTCTACCTGCCCAAGTTCGTGCGGCAATACGCGGACCTGTACGGAATTATCCACACGGCATTGGGCGCCTATATCAACGACGTGCAGGCGGGGCGGTTCCCGGATGAACGTGAGAGTTACCATCTCAAGGGCGATATCAACGAGTTGATCAAATGAGGGTGCTGGGTGAGATCGATGCTTTGCGCCGCGAACTGAAATCCATGTCTGCAGCTGATGTGGGCTTGGTCCCCACCATGGGCTATCTTCATCGCGGGCACATGAGCCTTGTCCGGGCGAGTGTTGAGGAAAACGACGTAACCGTGGTTTCCGTCTTCGTCAATCCGACGCAGTTCGGACCGACTGAAGACCTGGACCGGTATCCCCGTGACCTGGACAGGGATTGCCGCATGTTGGAAGCCGCCGAAGTGGATCTCGTATTCGCGCCTTCGGTTGCAGAGATGTACCCCCGGGGATTCGTTACCCGGGTGGAACAGACAACCCTGGGTGATCACCTTTGCGGCCGCCGCCGGCCCGGTCATTTCAAGGGAGTGTTGACCGTTGTGGCCAAGTTGCTGGGGATCTGTGGCCCGCAGCGGGTTTATTTCGGCGGCAAGGATGCGCAGCAGGCTGTCATGGTTTCCCGTATGGTCCGCGACCTCAACATGAACATTCAGGCGCGCATCATGCCCATTGTGCGGGATGCGGATGGATTGGCTCTTTCTTCTCGCAATCAATACCTGAGTCCCGAAGAGCGTGCCCGGGCGCTGGCCTTGCCCAGGGCCCTGGACCACGCCCGTGGACAGGTCGAAAAGGGAGAGCAAGATGCGGGTGTTTTGGTCAATGAAATCCGGGCTCACCTGACTGCCGTTTCCGGGGTGGACGTGGAATACGTGGAAGTCGTGAGCTTGGATGACTTGCAGCCAGCCACCCGGGTGGATCCCTCGGGAACACTGGTGGCGGCGGCGATTCGTGTGGGAACCACGCGTTTGATCGATAATTTCATAGTAGGAGACGCATAGATGTTGATTCCATTTCTTGTATCCAAGATCCACCGGGCTACTGTTACCGGAACCCATCTGGATTACATGGGCAGCATTTCCATTGATGAAGATATCATGGACACTGCGGGGTTGCGGGAAAACCAGAAGGTGGATGTGTACGACATTACCAATGGGAGTCGCTTGACAACTTACGTGATTCAGGCACCGCGGGGCTCACGCAGTATTGAGTTGAATGGCGCCGCCGCCCGCTTGGTAGACAAAGGCGACCTCATCATCGTAGCGGCATACGCCTTGATCGATGAACGGGAGCTGGATTCCCGCAATGCGGTGATTCTGTTGATGGAAACCGGAAACCACATCGGCAAGGTGGTCAACAGCAGGATATGAACCCACTCACCTTGGACATTTCAGAGCTGATTTAAAAGGAGAACAATCCAAAATGAAACGAATTCTGGGAATGGGCAATGCCCTGGTGGACATTCTGGTCCGCCTCAACAACGATAGTGAACTGGGAGAACTGCAAAAAGGCACCATGACCCTGGTTGACCGGCCCCGCATGCACGATGTGATGTCGGGCATATCGGCTGCGGACGCACAGCGTTCCGCCGGTGGTTCCGCGGCCAACACCATCAACGGCCTGGCCACCTTAGGCAATGCCACCGGCTTTATCGGCAAGGTCGGGGATGATGAGATGGGGGCTTTCTTTCGAAGTGACATGCAGGGACGCAGCGTTGACACTCACCTGTTGACGGGTATGGCTGAGACCGGAAGATGCATGGTATTGATCTCTCCTGACCACGAACGTACTTTCGCCACCCACTTGGGGGCCGCAATTGAATTGGATGCCGGCGATTTGTCGGCCGACATGTTCAAGGATTGTGCCGTCTTTCACGTGGAAGGCTACCTGGTTCAGAACCACGCCTTGCTGGAAAAGGCGTTCCGCTTGGCCCGTGAAGCGGGATGCACCGTCTCGTTGGACCTGGCATCGCACAATACCGTGGAGGACAACCTGGAATTCCTGCGACGCATGGCCGGCGAGTACGTGGATGTGGCCTTTGCCAACGAAGATGAAGCGCGGGTATTTACCGGTGAAACCGATCCTGAGCTGGCCGTCGAAGCCCTGAACCAAAGTGTCGATCTGGCGGTGGTAAAAACCGGCCCGAAGGGATCGTTGGTTCGTGAAGGCGGTGATGTGGTGCGGGTCGACGCGGTGCCCGCCCGGGTAGTGGATACCACGGGGGCGGGAGACCTGTACGCGGCGGGATTTCTTTACTCCCGCCTCAAAGGGCACGAACTGGAAACCTGCGCCCGCATTGGTTCATTATTGGGGAGCCGGGTCGTGGAAGTTGTGGGTGCCAAGATGGGGCCCGAACAATGGGACCGTATCCAGGCGGAAGTGGCGGAAATCGAAGCTGGGCGGAGATAATGAAACCTTCCCGGCCAGCGGCGCCATTGCCTTGGCAGCGGTTTTGCGATATAATGAAAGTCCTGTTTGTCCTTGACGGATTTCCTCGTGGGGCCATAGTTCAATGGGAGAACGCAGCGTTCGCAACGCTGAGATGGCAGTTCGACTCTGCTTGGCTCCACAAGTCAGACCTTACCAGTCCATGAATCCCGGAGTGAGAGAACAGGCCAGGCACGACATGCCCTGCAGAAAATGTCGGCGGAGAACGGTTCCGGGTCGCCGGGAACCGCAATTCCGAATTCAAATCCAATCGGCGACGGAGCGAGTATCAGTATGAATATTTACGTCGGCAACATCGCGTATGAACTGTCCGAAGATGATCTTCGGGAGGCCTTTTCCGCTTTCGGTGAAGTAGAATCCGCACGCATCATCACGGATCGATTCACCGGGCGTTCCAAGGGATTCGGTTTCGTTGAAATGGCGGATTCCGAACAAGCCCAGAAAGCCATTGATGAGATGAACGGCCGTGAAGTGGGCGGTCGTGCATTGCGCGTCAACGAAGCCCGTCCCCGCCCGGCGGGAGACCGCCCGCGTGGTGGTGGCTTCGGCGGCGGCCGTGGCGGTGGTTTCGATCGTTATTGAAACCCCGAGCGAAACGGGGACCCTCCGGGTCCCCGGGTCCGCTTTTTAACCAGTATCTGACACAACCGCCGACTCTGTTGCAAAAACACAGGGGCGTTGCTTTTTGCAGTAGATTTCGTTATCCGCTTTGCAGCATATGAACGGCCGACTTGCGGATGGGTGGCTGGTCTACCCGGTCCACAGTTCCGGTGATTGCCGCAAATCTCTTCACAACCGAACGTTCAAGCGGTTCATGGGGTAGAAACCGGAATGGCCGTCAAGATCGCCCTGCGCCCCAACCTGCACCGTTATCTAACGACGTCCAATATACAAGCGTGCTTACAGGCGCAGAAGATCAGGGTCTTCAAGCGGGCCCCGGTTGCATACTCCGCGGCGTTGCAGGCGACATTATGCTAGTAGAGCTCTGAAAAAAGTCACCCCCCCCGGTGTGCCTGAACATCAGTCGCGGTGTCACCGCGACCGCCTGGGGAGTCGGGGCGACAAAAAAAGCAAGTGAACAGCAATAGGAGCATCACCAGGATCAAGCGAATGATTCTGGGCATGATGACATCCTCCCCCTTTCTCTGTACAATACTTTTGACGACTCAACCGGTGCAAAGGTTCCAATGAACATTGTTTTTTGTGGCGATCAGGCGGATAGGCGAGGGTTGGGTTGATGCATATTCATGCCGGGGAAAACCAAACCGCAGCACCGCGATTTCGCATGGCCTTCCTTCTGAACCTGGGATTTGCCGTGCTTGAAGTGGTGGGCGGTATCCTGACCCGCAGCACCGCCATCCTTGCCGATGCGGTTCATGATCTTGGGGACAGCCTTTCCTTGGCGGTTTCCTGGTGGATGGAACGGCGCTCCCATCGTCCGGGGGACCAACGCTTCACCTTTGGCTACCGGCGATTCTCTCTGCTGGGCGGCTTGATCAGCGCCGCCGTATTGTCCGCCGGGGCGGCACTGGTGCTTTCCCAGGCGGTCCCGCGTATTTTTTCACCGGGGACGCCGCATGGTCCTGGCATGACCGGCCTCGCCGCCCTGGGCATCCTGATCAACGGCGCAGCCGTGTGGCAGATGCGACGTGCCGCGGGATTCAACGCCCGAATGGTCATGTGGCATCTCCTGGAGGACGTGTTGGGCTGGGCGGCCGTTCTGGCCGGCGGGGTAGTCATCTGGGTATGGGGCCTGGCCTGGATCGACCCGCTGCTATCCGTGCTCATCACCCTGGTGGTGTTGCGGAGGGTGATCCTGGAACTGCGCCGGGCCATGCGTGTACTCTTACAGGGGGTTCCGGACGGGATGGATACCCGGGCCATGGAGAAGGCAACACGCGCACTGCCGGGAGTGGTTCAGGTCCATCACTTTCACCTATGGTCACTGGACGGTGAGGGCCTGGTGCTCACGGCGCACCTGGTCTTGGCGAACGAGCCTGATTCTCAAGGGATTCGGGAACTCAAGGAACACGCGAGAAGATTGATCAGCCAATGGCCCGTGGTGCATTCAACCCTGGAAATCGAGTACCCCGATGAACCCTGCCGCATAGATGATGCCATTCCATAAGCACTCAGCCGTGCACTTACCGGTTTGTAGATTGGTTGTCCTTCCTTGTTATTCTCGGATACACTCTTTTTCCCCGGGCCATCTCCGGTTTGATTCAGGCCTGATTCAGCGGGGTTTTTGACGCCGCTCCAGTAGAATCAGCCTTGACTTTTGACGGGTTCGCAGCTATAAGTAAGGCGAGGAAAGGGGTGCTCAAATGTGTGGTGTAATCGGTGTGTACGACAACGAAGAGGTCGTCGGGAAACTCTATTCCGCCATGCTGACCATCCAACACCGGGGCCAGGATTCAGCCGGCATGCTGACTTACGACGGCCGCTACCACATTAAAAAGGGCAATGGTCTCATTCGCGATATATTTGATGAGCGCAACATTGCGCGCCTGAAAGGACACGTTGGAATCGGTCATACACGCTACCCCACGGTAGGTGAGGGTTCGGTCGAGGATGCCCAGCCCTTCTGGATCAACTACCCTTTCGGCCTGGCCGCGGCCCACAATGGAAACGTCACCAACTTTCTTGACCTGAAACGCGAACTATTCGAGAAAAACCATATCCTGATCAACTCAAATTGCGACGTGGAGGCGATTCTCAATATCTTCGCCACCTATATGCAGGGGTACCGCACCCGCCCCGTTACCCCGGAAGTGATTTTCAACGCTGTACGCTACGTTTACCGGCGGGTTAAGGGCAGTTATTCGGTGGTGATCCACATAGCCAACCTGGGGATGGTGGCGTTCCGTGACCCTTTTGGATTGCGTCCCTTGCTATTCGGCATTCAGATGAACAACATGGTACCGGCATACGGTTTCGCTTCGGAAAGTGTATCCCTTGACGCCATGGGGTTCTCTCAAGTTCGGGACGTTGAACCCGGATCCGCGGTGTATATCGACCGCGAGCGCAGGGTGCATGAACGTCGCATATCCCATAAGCCTTTCCGGCCATGCATTTTTGAGTACATTTACTTCGCCCGCCCGGATTCCTACCTCAACGGCATCAACGTGTACAAATCGCGGGTGGAATTGGGGCGCAGCCTCGGCAGAAAAATCCGCCGCCAAAAGCTCGATGTGGACGTGGTGGTCCCGGTTCCTGATTCGGCCCGGGCCGCGGCCATCGAAATCGCCAATATCCTTAAGGTCAAATACCGCGAAGGGCTGGTTAAGAACCGCTATATCGGCCGCACTTTCATTATGCCCGGCGATCCCATCCGGCAACGCTCCATCCGCCACAAACTCAACCCGATCGCCTCGGTATTCCGGGACAAAAACATCCTTCTGGTCGACGACTCAATCGTCCGGGGCAATACTTCACGATCCATTATCCAGATGGTGCGCAATGCCGGAGCCCGTTCAGTACATTTCGCATCTTATTCCGCTCCCCTGACCCATCCCTGTGTGTACGGCATTGACATGCAGACCCGCAATGAGTTTATCGCCTCGAATTCATCTCCCCAGCAGATAGCCGCCAAGATAACTGCGGACTCGGTTATCTATCAGGACATTGACTCCATGGAGGGGGCGTTGCGCCGGCAGAACCCCAATATCCGCCATTTCTGCAAGGCATGTTTCAATGGAAATTACCCAACGGGAGATATTTCCCGGCGCATGCTCGATATGATCGAGGCCGAACGGGATGCCCAGCAAGCTTTGATCCGCGAGGGGTGAGCGTCGCGAATGGCTGACTCCTTTGCCTTGTCCGGCCGCCTGGAAGAAGTCAGTCTGCCCAGGGTGCTGCACCACTTGTCGCGGGAATCCGTTGACGGCGCTTTAAGGGTGGATGCGGCCGCCGCGAGCGTCACCATTCACTTAATGAACCGCTGTATCCGCTGCCTGTCAGTGCATAAGGGTGTGCCTGCCATTGATGAATGGCTGGTGGAGCGAGGTGAACTAAGCTCCGGGGATGAAGTGGAACATGCCCGCAAGGTGGCGCATTCTGAATCGATCCCTTTCGGCCGGGCCATGATGCAATTGGAACTATGGGATCCCGAGACCTTCTGGGAAAGGGAGACCGCCTATCAGGTTCAGCATATTTACGGCTGCTTTGATTACGACCAGGGGAAATATGCAGTGATCACCGGCATGGATACCGCGCCCCCCGGCGTATGGCTCGATCTGCCGTTGCAAGAAGCTATTTTGCGGGGAATACGCGCCATGCGCAACCCGGGAATTATTCGTCGTGAGCTGGACGGTGTCGCCGCCTTGTACGTTCGCCGGAATCACAACGAAGTGGATCCGGGGCTCAAACCCCATGAACGCCATGTCCTTGAATTGCTGGCCAGGGAAAGCGACGTTGAGAAAGTCTTGCGCAAGAGCCTGCTCCCGCCCCCGTATACCCGGCGTGTGATGTTCATGCTGCTGGCGGCGAATAAAGTGTCCACCCGCCCGCTGGAAGAATCAGTGATGCATCAGCGGCAGAGCCGGGTGGTCAATAATGGGACTTTCAATTCCTTTGAGGACGCATTAAAGTACTACAATCAAAAGTACGAGATGATATTTCGTGTCCTCTCCAAGGAAATCGGGCCCATTGCCTTGTCGATTCTCCAGAAAGCCGTGGCTGGAATCGGTGACAACCTGCCGGGTTGCCTGCGCCGGGCGCAGCTCCAGGCCGGGGGCGGCCTGGAAGCAGAGCCTGTACTCAAAGCGGTCTGGTATCAGGATTTTGAGCGGACCATCGGGGAATTTCTGCGCGGCCTGGAAGAGATTCTCTACGCCCAGGTTTATGCGGTGAAACGCCATCTGGGAGTGGAGGTGGAACAACAGATCCTGAAATGGCTGAATCGGACAGAGATGTAGAACAGCAACGCCAGGTCATGATGGTTGCTTTCGTGTTGTTCCTTATCCTGGTTGTGGTTTGGCTGGCATGAGGAAAACCGTATCAAGGTTCCCCGCCGTACTGGTTCAGATCCTGGGTCCCACGGGAGTGGGCAAGAGCCGTATCTCCTTGCGCTTGGCCCGGGATTTTAACGCGGAGGTCATTTCCGCCGATTCCATGCAGGTTTACCGGGGTTTTAACATCGGTACCGATAAACTTGCGGTCCAAGAGCGCCAAGGCGTTCCCCACCACCTCATCGACATTGTGGATGACTGTTCTCAATTCAACGCGGCCCGTTTTATGGATGAGTCGTTCGTTCTTGCCCAAGAGATACGGGCCCGGGGAAGACTGCCCCTGGTTTGCGGAGGCACTGCTCTCTACCTGAGAACCATGATCCGCGGCATTTTTCCCCAGAGCAACCACTGTCGGATGGAACGCCGCATTTTGCAACGCCTGGCTGCCCAGCAAGGCTTGGGGTTGCTGTGGCGTCGCTTGCAGCAGGTTGATCCTGAATACGGACGCGGGGTGAGCCCGCGGGACTCGATCCGAATTATTCGCGCCCTGGAGATCTACTACAACCATGGTAGTCCCCCGAGCAAGGTGTTCAGGCAAACCCGGACACCATTCAGGGAATACCGCTTCATCCGCATCGGACTGACCATGGAACGCTTGCGGTTGTATGAACGCATCGAGGAACGGATCGATCATATGCTTCAGCGGGGATTGGTGGATGAAGTTCGCCGCTTGCGCCTGCGTTACCCGCCGGACTGTCCACCCTTTCAGGCCCTGGGTTACCGCGAGATCGCTGATTATCTGGACGGCAAACGGGATTGGACGGAAACCGTAGGGCTGATCAAGTGTCATTCCCGCCAATTCGCCAAACGACAGTTGACCTGGTTCCGTCAAGAGCAAGACATTAAATGGTTCTCCCCTGAGGATGGGGAAGGGGTGACTGCCTGGCTGCGATTGCGTTTAGAGGAAAACCAAGATGGCTGAACGGGTTCTCGTGGCCGGACTCTTTGCCGCCCAGCGTCCCCTGACGGAGATCCGCTCCATCCTGGATGAAATGGGCCGGCTGGCCCGCAGCGCAGGCGGAGAAGTGGTTGAAATCGTGTTCCAGCGACGCCGCGCCCCGGATTCCCGCACCTTGATGGGACGTGGAAAAGTCAGTGAAATAGCGGGACGTGTTGGGCGGGATGAACTTGACCTGGTGGTGTTTTTCAACTCCTTGACCCGGATTCAGCAACGCAACCTGGAAGCAGAACTGGGGTGCCGCGTAATTGATCGAACCCGCCTGATCCTGGATGTGTTCGCGACCCGGGCCCGGTCACTGGAGGGCAAATTGCAGGTAGAACTGGCGCAGTTGACCTACATGCTGCCGAGATTGACCGGGCGGGGTGTGGAGCTGTCCCGGCTTGGCGGCGGCATTGGCACGCGGGGCCCCGGGGAAACCAAGCTGGAAACTGATCGGCGGCGCATCCGTGATCGTATTGCCGTTATCCGGCGTCGCCTTGAGAAGGTGATACGGGACAGGGACATTCAGCGCCGGTCGCGAACTCTCAGGCCGGTACCTCTGGTTTCCCTGGTTGGGTATACCTCAGCGGGAAAATCCACCTTGTTTAGGCGGTTGACGGGGCAGGACGTTACGGTCTCATCCCGCCTTTTTTCCACCCTGGATCCCCTGCTGCGGCGGGTGGACCTGTCGGATATCGAGAGTGGCTGTTTTTTCCTTCTTTCGGACACAGTGGGCTTTATCCGCGATATGCCTGCGGAATTGTTCCGTTCCTTTCGCGCTACCCTTGAGGAAGTCGTCCATGCCGATATCCTGCTGAACATCGTGGACGGGGCGGCGACGGATTCGGATTTCCAGGCGCGCGAGGTGATGCGCGTGTTGGCCGATATCGGCGTGGACCCGGAGAAGGTGATCACCGTGATCAACAAGGTCGACCTGCTGACAGCGTCCCCGGCCGCAAGTTCGCGCAGCGCCGGGTTGCGGATATCCGCGCGCACCGGCGAGGGAGTCGACCAATTGCGCGCGTGTGTGTTCAAAAGATGGTTTTCCGGCATGAGTCGATACTGCCTGCAGATTCCCCGCAATGACCTGAATCTGAAGGCCCTTGAGAAATGGGCCCTGGTTCTCGAGCGCCGGGACCTGGGGCCGGTGGTGGAGGTGACGCTTTTATGCCAGCCGCAAAAAATGCTACAATACAAAAACGCCCTTGCAGGAGGTCAACCATGAAATTCTGGGCCCTTGTCGCTTCACTCGCCCTGATGGCCGGTTGTGCCAGCGTTCCACGTGTGCGGACGGAGGTTAGCATCCCCAGTCTGGAATCCGGAGCTGTAGGGGTGGATGACCCGTATGCCGCAGGCTGGAACCAACTGCAAGCAGGGCAAACGCGTCAGGCAATGGAGTTGTTTCGTCGCAGCCGGGCCGACGAGGACCGCCTTTACGTTGCCTTCGGTTTCGTGTATTTGGTCCGCGGTAAGCTGGACCTGGCGCGCCAGAATTTCAAGAACGCCCTCGATTTAAACCCTGAAAGCGCTTCAGCCCGCCTGGGGATGGCGGAATTCCAGCGCAACCGGGGAAATATGCGCGAGGCCTTCCGCATTTATTCTCGTCTGCGCAGTGAATTTCCGGAGAACCCCTGGGTGCGCCTGCGGCATGAACAGATCCGTTCCCGGGAAACGGAGCGCTGGCTGCGTGAAGCGGACCGCTTGCAACAAACCAAGGCTGCTGACCAGAACTACCGCGAAGCCCTTGAGAACGCTTTGTACTATTCGCCGGACATGGTCGCGGTCAAAGAGCGTTTGGCCGAATACCTGCGCCAGAGTGAGGGCGGGGAACAGGCTTCCGAAGTGTTCCGTGAAATACTGGCGGCCGCTCCGGGGAACCTGCAGGCCATGGAAAAACTGGGAAACCTCTACGAGGAACAGGGCCAGTATGACAAAGCCCTGGTCGTTTACCGCCGCTTGCTGGAGAAGGATCCCGGCAACCTGGAGATATCAAACCGCATCAACGGCCTTAAGATCCGCTTCAACGAATCGGACATGCCAATGCGCTTCAAGAACATCTACTTCAAGGCCGATTTAAACCGGGAAGAACTAGCCGCCCTGCTCGGGCATTACTTCAAGACTGAGCTGGTGCTGAACTCCACCCCCAAGATCATTACGGACATCCAGCATTCATTCGCCAGAGAGGCCATTGTCAAATTGTGCAGTCTGGGCATCATGGAATTGAGGCCGGATCATTCGTTCGGCGTTGGTAACCTGGAAGGATTGAAGGTGACGCGGGCGCGTTTCGCCGTGGTAATCCGCAACCTGATCCGCTTTCTGGAGAACCGGGGTATCACCCTGGACCTGTCCGCAACGGAAAAGCCCCTGGAAGCATCCGATGTCCTTCCGGTACATAAGCAGCATGACGTGATCCGCTTTGTGGTCAACACCCGTTTAATGGAGCTTGATGAAGACGGGCGTTTCCGCCCCGCCCAGGACATCACACCCATGGAAGCCCTGCGGGCCATCATGGAAGTTCATCATCGTATGCGTTCTGCAGCGGAAAGGTAAAAAAAAGGGCGGATCCCGAAGGATCCGCCCTTTGGAAGATCGGCTTAAATCAGATTATCCCTGTTGCTGCAAGTCTCCCATGGAGAACTTGTCTTTCTTGGTATAGTCTTTCGGAATGGAGTAGGCGTCAGCCGTGGGCGCCTTCTCCGTAATCTCCTGGACCTCCATGGTGGAGCGGATGTCCTGTCCCATGACGTTTACCGTTGACTCCATGGCCATCCAATAGCCATTGACCTTCTGCATCTCTTTTACCGCTTCATCGGAGAGGCGCATCTGGGCCTTGAGCATCTCGGACATCATCTTCTGCGCGACCTTTTTCCAGTCAAAAGAGACTTTTTCAGATGCGAAGACCTTCATGTTCATCTTCATCATCATCATATTCATGGTCACGTCGTATCCGGTGCAGGGCAGGCCGGCTACGGTCTTGGATTCACCGTTGGGCGCGACTTTAACCGTAATCGATCCCATCATGGACTTCATCATCTGCGCCACTTGGGGCGGCATGTACTCTGTCATGTCCACGGGGAGCTTCATGGGAATGTAGCTCTTGGTTTTGTGGTTGACCATGTACATTACTTTTTCATCCAGGTTCATGATGACGGACTGGTTTTCCATGTGTGAGGCGAAACGGTTCTCGCCGATCCACTGCTCGGTCACCTGGTCCCTGGCGGGAGTGGTTTTGCCCATCATGGTGACGGCGTCGGTGTGGGTTTTTTGCTTGATGTAGATGTCCGCCTGGGCCAGGCCGGCGGTGAAGGCCAGAATCGTGACGGCCAGTAAGATCTTTTTCATTCTTCCTCCTTAGTGTCGGTTCCGGGGAAAGCAATCCCCGGATGGCTCTCATGGTACGTCTTAGTCGCTGATAAGTCAATACTGCTCGTATGCGGCGGCGACAGCATCCGGCGGCGGGGTGGGCTTCCCCAATCAGGGGATTTCTGATATAATCATATCCACGCGCCTGTAGCTCAGAGGATAGAGTATTGGTCTCCGGAACCAAGGGTCGCAGGTTCGACTCCTGCCAGGCGCGCCACCAATTCTCCCGAACCCGATTCGCGCAAACCAGGGGATTCGTGTAGCCGGAAACCGTGTGACTGGCGGCCGATGTCCGCTGGACCGTTGGTGCTTTTCTCGGTTCCATCCATACTGATATGTCGCCGGTTTCCGTTTTTAATTGTGATACAATAAGATCCGGTCTAAATCTGGATGACTCATGAAGCCAAACACCGATTCGAGGTCTCTTGTCCTGGGAACCGTTGCGTTTGCCGCGGTTTTTGCGTTTATGTTCCTGAATGGCCTGCGAGAACTGGATCAAGCGCGGAAACCGGTTGAACTTGGGCATTTTCGTTCAGATTTGGCCGAATCATCCCCAAACGGCCATCAGCGCCTCTTTGCCGATGACTTGGGCCGCAAGAGCAGATTCCTGGCTTTCGCCCGGTATGTGAAGTTGCCGGCCGGCCGTTTCGTGGCTGTTTTCCTTTTCACCGGCCCGATCAAGGGGGATGTCGTGCTGGAAGTGGCGGCCGATCAGGGCCGTCGCATCCTTGCCACCGGCCGCTTGGGGGATACGGACGAAGCCGTTCTTTCTTTCAAGCTGGCCGCTCCCGTTGAAGTCGAACCCCGGGTCCGCCTGCTGAGCGGGGCACCCGCCGCCCGCTTGATCCGGGTGCGCATCCGACCGCAAAAACTCAGTTTCCCCTGGCTGGGGGTCGTATCCAAAACGCTCCTGTTCGGATGGATCGCGGCCTTGATGCTTCTGGCCATGAACGCCGCCATCCTGGGGGATCGCCATTGGCGGCGCTGGCTGGGATTGTTGTTGGCTACAGCCGCCTTTGCTTTGGTGGTCTCCAGGGCCTGGGTTTCCGAGGATGCCTTTATCACAATGCGACACGTGGACCATCTGCTGAAGGGATTCGGCCCGGTGTACAATCCCGGAGAGCGGGTTGAAGGGTACACCCACGTGTTGTGGATGGCTATAGTCACACTGTTTCGGGCTTCGGGACTAAGCGCCAAGGCCGCGGTTATGCTCCCCGCATTGATGCTGACCTTGATGACCTTCTGGTTCATGTTGTTCCGTTCCGGAGGAGTGGCCCGGCGCGGACCGGATGAAGGCTGGTGGATCAATCCCGCGCTGCCCCTGCTTCTGGCAACCAGTGGATTTATCGATTTTGCTACTTCCGGCCTTGAAACCCCGCTGTCCTTTTTTCTGCTGGCTTTGTACGCACACCAATTGCGCCGCCGGGATATACAACCGTGGCGTTTGGGCTGGATTTTGGCGTTGCTGACCCTGACGCGTCCGGATTTCATTGTGTTCGCCGGCGTGATCAGCCTGCACTTATTGTCGGCTGAAAAATGGCGGCGACAGCGCTTCAAAACGCTATTGCGCTTGTGGTTGCCTCTGGCGGGCTTGCTGGGCACGGTTCAAGTCTGGCGCATGGGATATTACGCGGCCTGGTTCCCCAACCCTTTCTACGCCAAGACCGGGGCGGGATCTCATTGGACTCAGGGCCTGGCCTATCTTTGGGACCTGGTGTGCGGGAGTCCGGCGTCTGTAATCATCTTGTCGGGGCTTGTGGGGACCGTGCTGGCGTGGCGGAAACGCATGCCCGATCGCAACGGCCGCATGCTGGTGGTGGTTTCCGCATTGGTCCACGGCTTCTTTGTGGTCCGCGGGGGAGGCGACTTCATGCACGCCCGTTTTCTGCTGCCCGCCCTGATTTTGTTTGCTCTGGCTGCGGATCTGCCTCTGCCGCGGCGCGCAGACCGGCTGCCCGGCGGGATCGCACCGGCGACAGTGATCGCGGGGGTGCTCCTGCTGGTGCTCGCCCTGCAGGTGACTCCGGTTCAAACCAGGGGAGAGTCGCCTTATCATTTCGGAATTTCGGATGAACGGTTCAGTTACTACGGTGCAAGACGCATGCCGCTTAAGGACCTTCTGCAACACCGCCTCCTGTTTATCTGGCGTACCATGGGACAGAATTACTCCCATTTGGTTGCTAAAATCGGCCGTCCCATTACGGTGGCCTATGCCAACATCGGGTTTCTGGGTTATTATGCCGGTTCCCGTGTCCGGGTGCTGGATCGACTGGGATTGACGGACCCGGTCACCGCCAGGATCCGTTTGCGCCAAAGAAGACGGCCGGGGCATGAGAAATCCGCACCCTTGGCCTACTTGGTCCATCGCGGGGTTACGTTCTCCACCACGCCGTTCGACCTTTGGAACCGGTTGGCGGATACTCCCTACGGCGTCTTGTGGGATGTGTCTCCGCAAATGCAACGGCGGTTGCATGATGTGTTGCCGGCGGATTTCAAAACAAACCTGGACCGGGGCATCGTTAAATGGTTGCAGGCCACTGAAGAAACGCATGCGGCCGGGCAGGGAGACTGGCTGTTTTTCCTGTCCCGACAATGGCTGCCCTATGCTCCGCTGGCGTCGCGCCGTGAATTCCGCCGCCGTTTCCCGCCGGACTATCTGCTGAGACACAGTGCCTCAGCTCGCTGGCTCCGGGATTATACCGGCACTTTGGATGAATGGCTGCAGCGGCTCCACGGGCCCATGTCCGCAAGAAGGTTCATCTCCAATCTGTGGTGGTGTCTGCGGAATCCCCGGGGAATCGCTTTTAACCCGCCGGACAATGCATCATTGCCGCCCCGTCTTCCCACGGGAACGCAATCCGGCCGGGATTCCGGACGCACCAAGCGGGGAAGCGGGCAATCCCCTTGAAATGTGAGCGGATTTAGGGTATATTGTGACATGAAGCACGCAACAATACTCTGCATCAATCCCGGGTCAACTTCCACAAAGTTGGCTGTTTTTCAAAACGACCAAGAACTATTCGACGCCAGCCTGTCGCATTCTGCGGTTGAGTTGGGCCGGTTTTCCCGGATTATCGATCAAAAGGATTTCCGCACCCGTCTGGTGCTGGATTTCCTGAAGAAAAACGATTTCGATATGGCTGAATTGTCCGCGGTTGTTGGCCGTGGCGGGTTGTTGCCTCCCTTGGAATCGGGGACGTACCGGGTCAACGACGGCATGTTGGCATACCTGCAGCAATCCACCTGGGAACATGCATCCAACCTCGGAGCCATGATCGCCGATGCCATTGCACGCCCCGTGGGGATCCCCGCTTTTATCGTGGACCCGGTAGTCGTGGATGAAATGGACGATCTGGCACGGGTAACCGGACTGCCGGAAATCAAGCGGATCAGCATTTTTCATGCCCTCAACCAGAAGGCCGCCGCCCGGGAAGCCGCCCGCAAACTCGGCAAATCATATGCTGAATGCAACCTGGTGGTGGCGCACCTGGGAGGCGGAATTTCTGTTGGCGCTCACCAGCAGGGACGCGTGGTGGACGTCAACAACGCCCTGAACGGCGATGGACCTTTCAGTCCGGAACGGGCCGGATCCCTGCCTTCCTGGCCGCTTATCGAGTGGGTGCTTTCCGGAGAGCTGTCCCGGAGCGAACTCAAGAAGCGCATCACCGGCAGGGGCGGTGTAGTGGCCCACTTGGGCACCAACGACATGCGTGAAGTTGAAAAACGTGTGGACGCCAATGACAAACAAGCCGAATTCATTCTGCGGGCCATGGCATATGCTGTGGCCAAGGAGATCGGCGCCATGGCCACGGTCATGGCCGGCCGGCTGGATGCCGTCGTGTTGACCGGCGGCATCGCTTTCGACAAGCGGCTCGTGGGCTGGATCCGGGAACGCACCGATTACCTTGCCCCCGCCATCATTCTGCCGGGAGAGAATGAAATGCGCTCCCTGGCCCTGGGTGGATTGCGGGTCTTGAACGGAGAGGAAACGGCTTGGGAATGGTCGTTGTGACAGCGATCAGCCAAAGAATGATTCGCGAGGAAACTGTCTTTCAGGAGATAAAGCAATGAAACCCATTCGAACCCTTAAAGAAATGGAAACCCTGGTCAAGGCAAAGGAAACCCCCACGGTGGTGGTGGCTTATGCCCAGGAACAGGATGTTCTTAAAGCCGTGGACCGGGCGGTGCGGGAGAACATCGTCAAGGCCGTGCTGGTAGGGGATGAACCTCTCATTCGCAGCATGTGCAAGGAATTGGAAATCGATGACTCCGCTTTCAGGATCATTCACGAAGCCGATGAAAAGAAGAGCGGCCTGGTTTCAGTCAAGTTGATCCTGGACAAAGAAGCCGATTTTCTCATGAAAGGCCTGATCTCCACTCCGTATTTTCTCAAGGCCATATTGAACAAGGAATTCGGACTGGTCAAGAAAGGCACTGTTCTGTCTCACTCCACGGTGCTGCAAATGCCGGCCTATGACAAGTTGCTCATCGCGTCGGACGTGGCCATGATCCCCGATCCGGATATCAGTCAGAAAGTGGCCATGATCAACTACAACGTCCAAGTGATCGCCAAGAAACTGGGCATCGAAAACCCCCGCGTGGCCATGGTGACGGCCAATGAAAAGGTCAGTGAGAAAATGCCGGCCACCATCGATGCCGCTCTAATCGCCAAGATGAACGACCGCGGCCAAATCAAGGGCTGCCGCGTTGACGGTCCGTTGGCAATGGACGTGGCTGTTTCACCCAGAGCCTGCAAGATCAAGAAACTGGAGTCCAAAGTGGAAGGCCGGGCGGATATCCTGATCTTCCCCAACATCGAGACGGGCAACGTTTTCTACAAGACCTGCACCCAATTCGCGGATGCCATGCTCGCAGCCGTGGTCAGCGGCGCTCCTTTCCCGGCGGTATTGGTTTCCCGGGCGGACGATGACGACTCCAAGTACTACTCCATCGTATTGGCGGCGGCACTCATCTGATCGACCTTTGAGGTGATTCAGGGGTAAAAGGTTTTTCGCCCCTGCGCAACCATCAAGCGTTTTTTTTCATCACTGCGGCGATGGCATCCACCGCACGATCAACGTCCGCATCGTCGATGTCGTGATGGGTACAGAAGCGGATCATGTGATCGCTGAACGGCAGCGCCCAAACGTGGTGCTCCCTGATCCGCTGGAGGAAATCGCCGGATTGCATGTTTTCCAACTCCAGCATTACGAAATTGGTTTGCACCCTTTCCGGGTCCACGCTTATTCCCGGAATACCCGCCAGACCTTGTGCCAACTTGGCGGCACGCATGTGGTCTTCAGCCAGTCTTTCCACCATGGACTGCAGGGACAGGATGCCCGCTGCGGCCACGATCCCCGCTTGGCGCATGGCGCCTCCCAGGTACTTGCGCACGGCGATGGCTTCATTGATCAGGTCCGCGTTCCCCACCAGTATGGAGCCGATGGGAGCGCACAGCCCCTTGGACAAGCAGAACATCATGGTGTCCACATGGGCGGCGATCTCCGCCACGGGTACGTCCAGTGCGACTGCGGCGTTGAAGACCCGCGCACCATCCAGATGTACATGGAGTTGATGGCGCTCCGCCAGTTGCTTGACCTGTCGCATGTACTCCGGTTGCAACACCGTCCCCCCGTGCAGGTTGTGGGTGTTCTCCAGACAGATGGCCCGGGTGGGCGGGCAGTGCACACGCATGGCCGTGTGGATGGAGGCTTCGATCAGTGCCAATGACATGGCGCCGTTCTCCGAGGGCAGGATCCGCGGCAGGCTGCGGGCGATACGCGATACGTTGCCCGCCTCGAAGTTAAAGATATGACACTTGTCCTCCATGATCACTTCAACGCCCTCCCCGGCGCCCAAAATAAGGGCGATGGTGTTGCCCATGGTGCCGGAGGGAACGAAGATGGCCGCTTCTTTCCCCGTGATCTCGGCGGCCAGATCTTGCAGGCGATTGACCGTGGGGTCATCGCCGTGGACGTCGTCGCCAACTGGAGCGGTGGACATGACCCGGCGCATTTCCGGAGTGGGGCGGGTCACGGTATCAGAACGGAAATCGGATATTCCCTGGTATGACATGCTATTTCTCCTCTATGCCAATGTGGGGGGGGCGCATTTTTTCTTCCACGGCACGAATTTTACCGTCCATGGTAATTTCCTTGTCGCGGCGGTCATCAATGGCCAGTTTGGTGGATACCCGCTGTGCTCCGGCCATGAAGGGGGCCTCGTGCATGCGCCGTACCGCCTGCAGGATGAGATCCAGTTCTCCCTCCAGAACCGTACTCATGGGACAGAGTTTGTGTTTGATGGCAGGGAAATCGTCCAGGACTTTTTCCACTCCCGCCACCCAGGAGGAGAGTGAAGGAGAACCGGTCCCCAGCGGCACGACGGTGACTTGGGCGATAACGTGGTGCATGCGACCTCCTGGATTCATTATACACCAAAGTCGGCAAGGGCATAATCCTGGGGACGGTGCTTGTAAATTTGTAAACACGGAAATAAAGCAAATAAGCAGAAGTTTATGGAAGAAAGATGGTTAGTGGGTGGAAAAGAAAATGGAGGCGGCGACCGGATTTGAACCGATGAATAGCGGTTTTGCAGACCGCTGCCTTACCACTTGGCTACGCCGCCAAGTTTGAATGGAGCGGGAAACGGGATTCGAACCCGCGACTTCGACCTTGGCAAGGTCGCGCTCTACCACTGAGCTATTCCCGCCCGTTCACAACGAAACCCAGCATACCGGATGGTGCCTGATTTGTCAAGTCAGAACCATGCTGAAAAATCGGCATCCGTATTGACAGTCGGCAGCAATTCCGGTAAACTACTCTTTTGGGTTCCCCAGTAGCTCAATCGGCAGAGCGGGTGGCTGTTAACCACTAGGTTCGCGGTTCAAATCCGTGCTGGGGAGCCATTCTCAACCTCTTTGCGACGGTGCTTGTAAATCCAGCAAGACAAAAAATCTTCCTTGGATTCCCATTGCCTGTTCATCTCTGTTTAGGTAATCTTTACTTATGCGCAGGGCAAGGCTAACCTGGCCGGGGGCTTACCATCATGTGATGGCACGGGGGATCAACGGTATTGATATTTTTGCCGAAAACCTATTCAAACATCGCTTTATTGATTTGGTGCAACGTCAGAAAAGAATCTTAGATATTCCCGTTTATGCCTGGTGCGTCATGGACAACCATTATCACATGGTGCTGCAAAATCGTCATGGGCGAATGTCTGAGTTTATGAAGCGGGTGAATGGTCCGTTTGGGCAGTACTATAGATTCAAGACCGAAAGTCGTGGAGTTGTTTTTCAAGGGAGATTTCGGTCTCTGCTTATTCAGGATGACCAATACTTATCACAAGTGATTCGCTATGTATTGCACAATCCGGTAAAAGCGGGTTTGGCCCACTCCATCAGTACTTATCAATGGTCAAGTGCAAAACTCTATTTTTCAAAATCAAAAGAAAAGTCATCAGATATCGAGTTTGTCGAACAGTTGTTTGGCTGTAGCGGGCAGTTGTTCGGCAAGGTGGTTGCCGGAAACGCTGAGCTTCCCATTGTTCAAACCAAAATGGGAAATTATGTAGGCGATGATTCCTATGCCGGAGAAGCTCTGAGGATGGCCGATAAACGGTATGATTCATGGAGCAAAGAGCATCGCCGTGGTAACGAAAAATATGTTCAGCCCCTTGATGTGTCGATGCATGAGTTCAAAAACAAGTTTGGGATTTGGCCTGATGACATTGATCTCGACGGAGTCAAGGGAAAGAGATTGCGTGGAGAATGGCTTGTATGGCTGAGGGATCGATGTGGACTGACATATCGTGAGGTTTCCAAGATGGAAATTTTTGCAGATCTTCAGTTTTCCTCATTGGGGGCGATATATAGGAACGCTCTAAAACGAAGTGGTAATTTCTGATCCAAAAATCCGTATTTACAAACTTACAAGCACCGTCCCCAGGGGAGGACCTTGCGGGGGAAACCGTGAGGGTGTATAACTCCTATCTCCGGAATAAACATGATGAAAAGCCGCCTACCTGTCTCCCGATATGCAGTATGGCTGGTGCTGCTGTTTGCGGGCTTCTCTGCCGCCCCGGCCCGGCAAAACCTTCCGGAACGGAT
>Ga0272443_10001830_pt1 | contig 29067 bp, 27 predicted proteins | sample SSMAcet12_FD_193581 | JGI IMG/M metagenome (GOLD analysis project Ga0272443, IMG submission 193581) | Marine sediment archaeal communities from Little Sippewissett salt marsh, Falmouth, MA, United States - SSM-Acet-12 | ecosystem: Environmental > Aquatic > Marine > Wetlands > Sediment ... | reverse complement strand
AAGCGGTTTTTACAATGTTTAGGGGATTAGAGTTTTTATCTTATATCCTTCAAAAAAAATAAGCGATATCCAAAAAAAACAAATTACAACCTATGGTCAAAATATTTATCCCCTAGAAATTAAAGGTAATTTTGATGATTGCCAAAGAATAGTCAAACAACTGTTAACAGATAAACAGATTAAAAGAGATCTCACCATCACAACGGCCAATTCAATTAATATTGCCAGATTGCTGCCACAGCTTGTTTATTATTTTAAAGCTGTTTCACAATTACAGGACTTTGAGAAGCTTTATGTATCTGTTCCAAGCGGTAATTTCGGGAATTTGTGCGCAGGTATTATTGCTAAAAAAATGGGTTTAAAAATCTATAAATTTATTGCAGCAACAAATATCAATGATGTTGTTCCTCAATATCTAATGACAGGAGAGTATCTCCCCAAGCCATCTAAAAGTACTTTATCCAATGCGATGGATGTAGGTGACCCAAGCAATTTCGAACGAATTATGGATCTATATCATCATGATTATGAAATGATCAAAAATGATATTGCCGGGTTAGCATTTTCAGATGAACAAACAAAAATTAAGATAAAAGAGGTATTTCAAAAATATCAGTATTTGTTAGATCCGCATGGTGCTGTCGGATTTCTGGCTATGGAGGAAACGCTTGAGATAAACTCCCATAAACAAGGTATTCACGGAATATCTTTAGAGACAGCACACCCCGCAAAATTTTTGGAGCATATGGAAAAAATTATTAACGGAACTATAGAAATTCCTTCCAGATTAAAGAAAAGACTCTCATTAAGAGAGGGTTTTGAGATTTTACCAAACGAGTATGAAAAAATAAAGGGCTATTTTTTGGATGTTTGTCACTGAAACGCTTTGGTAATGTGATCATCCTGGTCATTTTCAAGAAAAAGCATCGCTATATATGTTAAAATAAAGCAAAAGAGTATAGAGGAAAGATTTTATGACTAAATTGAAGATGGAAAGGCTCCCAGAAGAACTAAGAAAAACCTTGGGGCATTTATTCAAAAATTACACAGAAGAAGAATTGATCAGTGTTGTTGAAGCGTATGAATACGCTAAGATTTGTCATTCCTCACAAATTAGAAAATCCGGAGAACCTTATATCAATCACCCTTTAAATGTTGCACTGATTCTTGCTGAATTAAACTTGGATATTACAAGTATTAAAGCAGGTCTTTTGCATGATGTCGCTGAAGATACAAACGCTACCCTTGCCGATATAAGAATGAAATTTGGCGAGGAAGTTGCTCATATCGTTGACGGTGTAACGAAGATAGATAAAATCGATATTTCAAAAACCAACATTGACAAAAAGGCGGAAACCATACTCAAAATGTTTTTTGCCATGGCTCAGGATATCCGTGTTATTTTGGTGAAATTGGCTGATAGACTTCATAACATGCGCACAATTGATTCAATGCCCAGATTAAAGCAGGAAGAAAAATCAAAAGAGACCTTTCAAATCTTTTCTCCAATAGCCCACAGATTGGGGATTCATTCTCTGAAATGGCAGCTTGAAGATTTGGCCTTCAAACATCTTTATCCAAATGAATATGAAAAAATAGCCGATATGGTTGATGAAAAAAGGGCAAACCGGGAATTGATTACTGAAGAGTACAAAAGTCTTTTACAGTTATCTCTGGCTAGACAAGGAATCAACTGTGATATTTCAGGAAGAGAAAAGCATTTTTTCAGTATTTGGCAAAAGATGACAAAAAGAGGTAAGGCTTTTGATGAAATATACGATCTGATTGCCTTAAGGGTCCTAACAGAAACTGAACGAGAGTGTTATTATGTTATGGGTTTAGTTCATAACCTCTGGAAACCTATTCCTGGAAGGGTAAAGGACTACATCGCCACTCCAAAATCAAATGGATATCGTTCACTCCATACAACGGTTATCACCCATCGTGGTGAACCACTTGAAATTCAAATCAGAAGCAAGGAAATGCATAATGAAGCTGAATATGGATTAGCAGCTCATTGGATTTATAAAGAAGGTAAGATGTCAAAATACCAACAGAATTGGTTAAAAAAATTAGTGGAATGGCATCAGGATTATAAGCAGGGATATACCGGATTCAAAGATTTTCAGAATGAACTGCAAGTCGAAGAAGTATACATTTTCACTCCGAAAGGAGAGGTAAAACACTTACCGGCAGGAGCAACCACTATAGATTTTGCTTATTCGGTTCATACTGAAGTAGGTCATCATTTTGCAGGTGCAAAGGTAAACGGAAAAATCGTACAAAACAGTTATGAACTTAAAAATGGTGATATTGTTGAAATTATCGTTAATAAAAACAGAAGCGGTCCCAGTTTGGACTGGTTAAAATGGGCAAGGTCATCAAGCACGCGAGCAAAGATCAGAAGGTTTTTTAAAAAGAGAGATAGCGACAGACTCATTGATTTGGGTAAAGATATTCTCAGAAAGGCATCAAAAAGATTGAATCTGTCTATTGATGATATCCTGGCTTCAGAAAAATTAACTGAATTTCTTAATTTGAATCAAAATTTCACCGAGAGCGACATTCTGATGAAAATTGGTGATACAAATTATTCCCCTGAGCAAATTGTGGCTCTTTTTGCTGAGGAAGAGGAAGAAGAACCAATAGTAGTAGATGGGGAGAAAGTAAAATCAAAAAATACGGTTTTTGTTAACGGAGAGGCAGGAATAGATGTAAAGATAGCCCATTGTTGTAATCCTTTGCCAGGTGACAAGGTAGTTGGTATTATGAGTAAAAAGGGTATTACTATACATGCTGCAAGCTGTTCCAATGCACAAGATGTAAAAGAAGGAGAGCTTGTTGATGTTAAATGGGGAGATACTGAAAACGAATTTTATTTGGCCAGGATCGTTCTGGAATCCTCAGATACATCCGGAAAGGTTTTAAAAGATATCATCCAAAAAACCAAAGAAAAGAATTTAAAAATGAAAGAGGTTAATACTAAATTCAACGATTGGGACTATGTTGTCTATACGATTACCGTATATGTGAGATCAGCCGGGCAATTAAACGACATCATTGAATACTGGAAAGGATTAAAAGGGATTTCCAGGGTATATAGAGCCAGGAGGAAATAATGCGAGCAGTTATTCAAAAGGTAAAAAAAGCCAGAGTGGAAGTTGATGGAGAAATAACTGGGAGTATTGAGGCAGGTTTGGCAATATTGTTAGGAGTTACACATCAGGATCAAAAAAGTGATGCACAATGGATAGCATCAAAAATAGCAGGTTTAAGAATATTCGAGGATGACAAGCAAAAATTAAATTTATCTGTTAAGGATATTTGTGGAAAAGTTCTTTTAATCTCCCAGTTTACATTATATGCGGATGCCAGAAAGGGAAGAAGACCTTCTTTTACTGCCGCAGCAGGTTTGGAGCAAGCCCAAAAATTATACCTGACTTGTGGTGAAATGATTCAAAATGAAGGAATTGAAGTAGAGTACGGTAAATTTCAAGAACACATGGAATTCTCATTGATTAATGATGGACCTGTTACTATCTTATTGGATTCGGAGAAATTATTTTGAAAAAACAAATTTTACTTCATATCTGTTGTGCCCCGGATGCCACAACAGCTATAGAAAGACTTCGGGATAAATTTACAGTCATTGGTTTTTTTTCCAATTCAAATATCCAGCCTTTGGAAGAGTACGAAAAAAGAAAAGATGCTGTTTCTATTTTGGAACGTTATTATCAAGTAGACATCATTTTTGGCCAATATAATCCTCTGAATTGGAAAAGGGAAATGAAAGGTTTGGAATATTTAAATGAAGGTGAAGCAAGGTGCAGAAAATGTATCTTTCTTAATCTGATGGAAACTGCAAATACCGCAAAGGAAAACGGTATTAGTTTTTTTACAACCTCATTGATGACCAGTCCGCATAAGGCGGTAGACTGGATAAAAAAGGCAGGTATTTATATAGAAAAAAATGTTGGGGTTTGTTATTACCATGAGGTGTTCAGAAAGTGTGATGGGTTTTTAAACAGTGTAAAAAAAAGTAAAATGATTGGCTTATACAGACAAGATTATTGTGGTTGTGAGTATTCGAAATATAATAGTGATGGTGATACTTTATCAAGAGACGATTAGTAGAAGTGGAAATTCCAATCAATGTATCATTGGATTTGGATAAAACGCTCAATTGTGGACAAACCTTCAGATGGTATAAAAAAAACAATCAGTGGTTGGGTGTAGCTAATGGAACAGCTCTTATTTTTGATTTTAATCAAAAGAGTGATCTTTTAAAAATTCAGTCCAATTGCGAAGAAATTAAGGGAGAAAATCTAGAAAATGGCGTTATTCATTATCTTGGCTTAAATGATTCACTTCAAAGTATCAAAGGAAGTGCATTAAAACAAGTTGAAAAATCATATCCTGACTTTGTTCCAAAATTTCATGAAATTGTTGATACAACAATTGGTATTCGTCTTTTAAGACAAGATCCATGGGAGATGTTAGTTGAATATTTATTATCTACACAATCCAACATTAATACGATAAAAAATCGATGTGAGACACTGGCCGCTTTTTTTCCGGAAAATCAAGTATTTGTTGGTGAAGAACCTTTTTTTCTTTTTCCATCAGTTGAACAATTAAGGAGATTAAGTGTGGATGAATTTCAGTCTATGGGATTCGGATATCGTTCTAAGTGGCTAAAAAATCTTATCGATACAATAGATATTAGAGAATTTCATGCTATAAAAAATATGCCCTTAGAACAAAAAATCAACTATTTAACGAGTTTCAACGGAATCGGATTCAAGGTTGCTAATTGTGTATCTTTATTTGGTTTTTCTGATTTTAAGGCTTTTCCTGTGGATGTTTGGATATCAAGATTTTTAAATCAATTTTTTGGAGTAACAGGAAATGCGGAAAGCCTTATGATTATGGGACAAGAAATATTTGGTGATTTTTGCGGCTATATTCAGGAATACATCTTTTATTACATCAGAACAAGTTGTCGCTAATGACTTCAGGGGGTAATTGATGGCGGATATGTTTGTATTTACTTTTAGTTCTAAAATTGATAACATAAGGGTTATAAGGTCTTCTTTGAAAACCTTTTTAAAACTGAAAAAAGTATCTGATGCTGAAATTTTTGATACCGAATTAGCCGTTAATGAAGCCTTGGCAAACGTAATTGAACATACTTACAAATACACAACAAATGAGATTATTATAGTGAAACTCTTTTGGAATGATGAGAATAGGGAATGTATCTTTGAAATTCAAGATAAAGGTAAACCTATAGATGTGAATAAAATAGGTTCAAGGGATCTTGATGATCTGAAGGATCATGGTCTGGGTGTATATCTTATGAAAAATATCATGAACGAAATTGAATACAGACCAATCAAAAACGGAAATATTTTATTCATGAAAAAGCGGTTTTCGGATGTGGCAAAATAATGTCAGTTGTTAATATTATTGGTGGGGGTTTGGCAGGTAGTGAATGTGCTTTATACCTTTCAAAAAGAGGGATAAAGGTTAGATTATTTGAGATGCGTCCAAAAAAAATGACTCCTGTTCATCAGACAGAGCTGTTTTCAGAACTTGTGTGTTCTAATTCCTTGAAATCCGAAATGATCGAAAATGCATCTGGAATGTTAAAAAATGAGTTAATGCTGCTCAAATCTAATTTACTTAAAATTGCCTATCACAGTCGGGTTAATGCGGGAAAAGCATTGGCAGTGGATAGAAATATTTTTTCACAAACGGTTACACAAGCTGTAGAAGAAAAAGTTGAAGTTGTCAGAAAGGAAATCCATGATATTCGTGAATTTGATCTGGAAAAGGAGTATGTTGTTGTTGCTACCGGCCCACTCACATCTGAATCACTAATGGCGTCATTATTTTCTTTTCTTGAAACCGAAGAATTGTATTTTTTCGATGCCGTTTCTCCCATCATTGATTCTGAAGACATTGATAGAGAGATAGTTTTTTCAGGTGACCGATACGATCAATTTGATGAGAATAATCAGCCAAAAGCAGGTGCATATTTAAATTGCCCAATGGATAAAATAACTTATCAAACATTTCGGGAAAAATTAATCCAAGCCGAAGTTTTACCGGTGAAGGATTTTGAGCGAAAGCATCTGTTTGAAAGATGTCAACCAATTGAGGAAATTGCCAGAAGTGGTATTGATGCCATGAGATTTGGTCCGCTTAAACCGGTGGGTTTATTTGACCCTCGAACCTGTAAAGAGCCATATGCCGTTGTTCAGTTAAGGAAAGAGAATAACAGTGGATCAATGTATAATTTGGTAGGCTTTCAGACAAGATTGAAATGGGCTGAGCAGAAAAAGATTATTCATATGATTCCCGGTTTGGAACACGTGGATGTACTCCGTTATGGAGTTATGCATAAAAATGCATATATCAACAGTCCATTGCTTTTGCAGGATGATTTTTCATCAAAAAAGGCCTCCAAAATTTATTTTGCAGGACAATTAACAGGTGTTGAAGGCTATGTGGAATCTATTGCGTCAGGATATTTTGTGGCGATGAACATCTATCGGAAAATAGCGGGTTTGGAAAAAATCAATTTTCCTTTAGAAACAATGATTGGAAGTCTTTTCTTTTATTGTACCCATGCAGAAGATTTGAAACCCATGTATGCCAATTTTGGACTATTGCCTGACCTAGCGATGAGGGTTCCCAAAAAGAAAAGAAGAGCGGAAAAATCAATAAGAGGATTGAATGCTATAAACGATTTTATTGAAAAAAATAAACAGGAGTTGAGCAATGACAAAAAAGATGATATTTGAGGTATTGGATAAAGGATTTATTGAGCTTGTCGATCTTATGGGAAATGATCTACGTGCCGTGGAGGCTGCCAGGGTTTCTTTTCAAAAAGGTTTAACAAATGAAGAAAGAGATAGAAAACTGATTGATTATTTAATGGAAAACGGCCATGAAAGTCCATTTGAGCATATTGTGTTTACCTTTAGAGTCAAAGCCCCCATGTTTGTAGCCAGGCAATGGTTTAGGCATAGAATTTCAAGCTTTAATGAAATCTCAGGTCGTTATTCAGTGATTAAACATGAGTTTTATTACCCTCAAAAAATGAGAAAGCAGGACAAAATCAACAAGCAAGGTAGTCTTTTTGGATTTGATGATGAAAAAGAAACAGTTTCAATCGAAATGATCAGAAGTCAGACAGAAAGTTGTTATAAAACTTATGAAAAGCTTCTTGGTAAAGGTGTCGCAAAAGAAATGGCCAGAATGGTTTTGCCTTTAAATATTTATACACAATGGTATTGGACCATTAATGTTAGAAGTCTTATGAATTTTCTAAACCTTCGTGCAGACTCACATGCTCAATATGAAATACAAGAATATGCTCAAACAATTGCTGAAATCTTTAAACAACAATGCCCTTGGACATATGAATCTTTTATCAAACATTATTACAAAGGTGATCTTTTAATCGATAAAACAGGAGAGTGATTGGAATTGAAACTGGGAGAAATAGCGGAAGTGCTCGAAGCGTTAATAGTAGTAGGGGAAGAAAAAAAAGATGATCTAGAAATAGAAAGAACTGGTGCAGCGGATATGATGAGTGATGTATTGGCATTCGCAAAACCCGGGATGCTTTTAATAACGGGACTTAACACAGCTCAAGTTGTCAGGACTGCCAGTATAGTGGGTATTGGTGCTTTGGTTATCGTTAGAAAGAACCAAATACCTGAATCTACGATAGAAGCCGCAAAATTATTTGGTATTCCTCTGCTGCACTCACCTCTTGCCATGTATACAGCTTGTGGCAGGCTGTATGAAAGAAAAATGAAGGATATCAAGAGTCTATGAATGAAAAATGGCGGAGGTGGTTCAAATGAAGGCAACGGTTGATAAGTTAATTGATCAAATGCAGTTGTTATTCAAAGATTTATTGGCAAAAGATATCATGATTCCCAATGTTATTACAATCTCTTCTGATAGAACCATGGAGCAGGCAAAGGAACTCATGAGACTAAAGAAAATATCGGGATTACCTGTTGTTGATGACGGTAAACTAGTAGGTTTAGTCAGTATAGAGGATATTATAAAAGCCCTTGAAAACAGGGAGATACTTCAACCTGTAGAAAAACATATGAGTAAAAAATTGAAGGTTATTTCACCGGACGCAAATCTCCCCAAAATCTTTGAGCAATTTACAAGACATGGATTTGGAAGATTTCCAGTGGTAGACAGGGATAATAAACTTCTTGGAATTATAACAAAAGAAGATATTTTACGCAGCATATTGGAAGAATTTAGGGTATTGTACGTCAGAGATAAGAGAATGTCAGATGTTCTGGACGGTGAAGCCTTAAACAGGTCTCTGATTACAGGAGAGGAAATCAACAAATCAGGAGCTGATTTTGTGTTTCCGATTGATTATACCGAAATCAGTTTATCAGGTATTGGTGCTGCCAGGTTAAAGGACTTCTTATTGAAAAAAAAGAATATACCGGAGGATATTGTCAGAAAAATAGCTATTGCCACCTATGAAGCGGAAACAAATGTTGTGATTCATAGTGGTAATGTAGGTACGATTTATTGCTTTGTTCATGAAGATTATATTCGAATAAGAATTGAAGATCATGGTAAAGGTATTTCAGATGTTGAAATTGCCATGACAGAAGGTTTTTCAACAGCGACAGATCAAATCAGAGAGATGGGCTTTGGCGCCGGAATGGGATTACCGAATATCCAAAGATATTCAGATAAAATGGTAATAGTCTCTGAAGTTGATAAAGGGGTAGTCTTAGAAATGCAGTTCCATATAAAAAATAACGATTGATTTGGTGTTTTGATGAAAGAAGATATTTTAGTAATTGAAGCTGAGTTTCTTAAAGATTTCATTAATGGTAGGCCAGGACTCAAGAAAGCAGAAGAGGAAATTTTACTTCAAATAATTGATAATAAAGGATTGTTTAAAGAACGAGAAAAGGTGGAACATGATCCCTATTACAAACAAATCATTCCATATATTGCAATGGTCAATGAAAAGAATGAAATCCTTACCTTAAAGAGACTCACAACCCAGAGCGAGAAAAGGCTTCATAACAAAATAAGCCTGGGTGTGGGGGGGCATGTGAATAATGAAGATTCCGAAACGCCGTTGGAAGCATTTAGAAAAGGGATGCAGCGTGAAATTGACGAAGAAGTGCAAGTTGAATTAAAAGAAGCTCCTAAATTTCTTGGAGTCATTTATGACAACACAACGAGTGTAGGGCAAGTTCATCTGGGAATGGCTTATAAGGTTAAAATTCATTTTTTTGGAATCAATGAAAAGGATAAATTTGACTATACCTGGAAAAAAGTTGGAGAATTGGCCGATCAAATAGAAGAGATGGAAAATTGGTCAAAGTTTATTTTGAACAAGCTATAGTAAACTTTTTGTTATATACAGAGTAGTTTAAAAGATAGGCAAAGAAAGCAGAAGGTGATTCGATGAAAATACTAACATATAGAATGAAAAAGGCATTTATTTCTTTTTTCCTTGTAGCAGTAATAATTTTGTTGTTAACATCTTGTGGTGAAGTACCTGAAAAAGAAGGTTTTACAGTATCAAACCTTGTTGATTTTAAGCTTTCAAATTATAAAGCCACAGAATATGAGTTTAACAATGTATCCGATTTTCTGGATAATGATTCCCTTGAAGGAAACATGATTTCAATTGTTTATTCAGGAATTAACGGTAGCTATGCAAAAATTGTTTCAGCACACACTACAAAAAGCAAAGGTGTTTATTATCTTTGGAGGGCTTTTGCAAAAGAGAATAATGCCCTGTTTAAATCATCTTTCACAGCCATCCCTTTTTTAATGGGTGAATATAAGACTGATAAAGACAGCCTTTATGTTGAGTCGTGGTTTAAGGAGAAATGGTTTTTTTACCTTGAAAGTGATAACTCTGAAGAACTTGAAAGAATACGCATTCAATTAAATGATTTTTTTGAGAACCCTGATGTGATTAATGAAAGTGTGATTGAACTTTGATACTTTATAAAAAATTAAATAGCTTTTGGAAGCAAAAATACGGTAAACGGGTCCAAAGAATACCTGTTTCAACTGGACTGGGTTGTCCAAACAGATTGAAAGCCAATGGTATCAATGGTTGTATTTTTTGTGATCCAACGGGCAGTGGTTTTGCTGCTGAATCTCCAAATGTACCTATCGAAGAACAAATCAAAGCGATGATAAACCGTGTTGAAAAGAAATATGGTAAAGATGTTTTCTTTGCCGTTTATCTTCAATCTTATACAAACACTTATGCTTCTGTAGAAAAGCTTAAGGAAATCTTAGATTCATTATTTATTGATGAAAGAATAAAAATACTTGATATTTCCACCAGACCTGATTGTGTAGAACAGGAAAAACTTAATCTGATAGCTGGTTATAAAGATAAGGCAGATATATTGATTGAATTTGGACTGCAATCAGTCAGCAGTAAAACCTTAATTGATTTGAACCGAGGGCATACGCTGGCAGATTTTATAGATGCTGTTTTAAGAACAAAGAAAATGGGAATTGAAACTTTAGCACATATGATTTTGGATTTACCACAAGATACCGTTAAAGATGTAGTTGAAGGTGCTGAAATTCTCAGTGCCATTGGAGTTGACGGGGTTAAACTTCATTCCCTCTATGTAGTTGAAGGTACTGAGTTGGATATAAGAATCAAACAGGGACGATACAATTTGCTTTCTTTTGATGATTTTGTGGACCGGGAAATAACTTTTCTTGAATATCTTGATCCTTCAATCGTTATTCATCGTTTATGTTCAGAACCCCCCAAAGAAAATGCAAAGGGGAACTGGGGGATGCCAAAGATAGAAGTTATTCAAGAAATTGAAAGAATCATGGAAGAAAGAAATTCCTATCAGGGAAAACACTTCAATTATTTAAAGAGATGAAGAATATCAGTTCACTTGATGTCTCAAATTTCCATTATAAAAAAGATATCTGGATGAATGAGATTAGCACCTTTAAAATAGGTGGAGTAATTAAGTTTTATTTTCAGCCTGAAAGTCAGTCGGAATTAATTCAATTAATTTCTTTTCTTGATGATAATCAAATATCCTTCCACCTCATTGGTAGAGCATCAAATATTCTTTTTGCTGACGAAATGAAAACAGAAGTTGCCATCAGTACATTATCAATGAAAAATATCTCTTTTTCAGTAAATCAGGTAACTGTTGATGGGGGTTTTTCATTAAGACGACTATGTTATCAGTGTGCAGAGAATAAATTGACTGGATTGGAAGGGCTTTCTGGAATTCCGGGTACAATTGGTGGAGCAGTTTATATGAACGCCGGTGCTTATGGTTATGCCATCTCGGATTATCTTACGGAAGTAACCGCTTATAATCGGGAGAGTAAAACAATTATCTCATATGATAAAGAGGCATGCGGTTTTGATTATCGGAAAAGCCGCTTTATGGATGATAAACATATTATTCTTGGTATAAAAATAAACTTACAAAGAGGAAGCAAGAAGCAAATACTTAATAAAATGAAGTATTACGAAGTAAGACGATCACAAAAACAACCCCTGGATTACCCGTCAGCAGGTAGTATCTTTAAAAAACCCTCTTTAGATTTTCATCCTGCATACGAGATAGAGCAACTTGGTTTGAAGGGCTATTCTATTGGAGGAGCATGTGTTTCCTCGAAACATTCGGGATTTATCATCAATAAAAAAAACGCAAGTGCATGCGATGTGAAAAACCTCATCTTATATCTTCAAAAACAAATCTTAAAACAGACTGGAATTTTACTTGAAACAGAAATAAAATTTTTTGAATAATACCAACCTCATGCGACAGTTTTATAAATTGGGAGTATTTGTTGTCGGAGGTGGTTATAATGAAAAAAAATATTACGATGAAAGTTAAGTTGTTATTGATGGTAGTTGTTTTAGGATGTGTTTTGTGTGTGAGCGTATTTGCTAATACAAGCCAACCTGACAGATTTAAAATTGATTTTAATAACGCCTATATTGTAGTGACACCTGCGGCTCTTTCTATGCAGGTAGCAGCTGAAGGTAGTGTGTTATCCTATGGTAACGATTGGCAAATTGTTCAATTAAGACCCTATTTATATCATATGAAACAACAAAACTGGCAAGGGTTTTATTGGGTAGTCAATACTTCCAGAAAAGAGTTATATAAAGTCACCGGAAATACATTCGGTACTCTTGGAGGAGACTTTTTGACATTACCGGCTAATGTATCTGTTGTAGGAGGTGGCAATAACAATCAACCGGAAAGATTCTTTATCTATTTTTCAAACTCCTATATGATATTTGTTCCAAGTTCTTCTACACTCCAAATCGTCGGTGAAAACGCTGTTCTTTCATACGGTACAAATTGGGCGAAAATTCAAATGAAACCCTATCTTTATCACTTTAAACTCAATTCTTGGCAGAACTTTTACTGGCAGGTCAACACCAGCAGAAAACAATTATACATTGTTAGAAACGGACAATTTGGAACCTATCAAGGTAACTCCGAATTAAAATCATCAACCGTTATTGTTTATTATTAATAGAATTTGAAGAGTAAATTCCGAGCATTTTTTTTGAAACTCCAAGGATATCAACAAATGGGATTTTGTAGTAACGACCTCTACAAAATCCCATTTGTTGATTTTAAAACAGTAATATAACAAGTAGCATAGAAGATTTCCTAAAATAAATTGTATTCTAACAGCCAAAGCTAACTTTCATTATATGGTACAATATAAGTGTGAGAAAAGTACAAATTTATGCGAAAAGGGTGCTGATATGCCCATAACCATAGGTAAAAGAATACATAATCTTGATGATAAAGAATTAATAAAAAAAAGGGACAAAATAGGTGAGAAACGCTTTTGGGAGGAAATTTACAATCGTTACGGAAAATACCTGAAAGCAGTTGTTGGTTATAAATATCCTGATTTTAGGGATTCGGCTGATGATATCGTACAAGAAACTTTCTTAAGAATGGCTTTTGAAGATTTAAGTCGTGTTAAAAATCTAAAGGCATTTTTAGCCACGACTGCTGCACACATTTCTATCGATATGCATCGACAAAGAAATGCAAAGAAAAGAGCTGATTCCAACACCGTTGCTTTAGATGCCGAAATGGGTAGCGAGGGCGACAATTCTTTTCTGGAAATCACAGAGAATGAAAAATCTGATGACCCGCTTGATCTGGCTATTGAAGAGATAAAAATTGAAGAATACAAGAAGATTTTACAAAGATTACCGGAAGATTGTCGTGAAATGCTTCTGTTATCCGCTGAAGGAATGAAGTATAAAGAAATTTCAGAAAAAATGAGTATTCCCATTGGTACTGTTGGAACAAAGCTTCTTCGATGCAGAAAAAAATTGAAAAAGATTCTAGAAAAGGAAAAAGAGTATTACACACCTTCTGAGGTTGGTAATGACAAAAAGTGAATGGACTATCCCTGTTGATTTAGAATCTTTTAAGCAAACGGGATGGTCCCAGCCGGACGTGACGCTAATAACCGGTGATATTTATGTGGATCATCCTTCCTTTGGGATTGCCATTGTGGCACGAGTATTGGAGAATTTGGGATTGAAAGTCTTGGTTCTTTCTCAACCGGAATCTGAAAAGGATATTCTTCTTTATCCTCCACCAAAATATTTTTTTGGAATAACTTCCGGTAATTTGGATTCAATGGTATCAAACTACACAGCTTCCGGTAAACCCAGAAAATCTGATGCGTATGCTTATGAAGCCAAAAAGCGCCCAAACAGAGCAGTCATTGTTTATTCAAATTGGGTAAAATCAGTATTTAAGAAAAAACCTATTGTTATAGGCGGATTAGAAGCCAGTTTAAGACGATTTGGTCATTATGATTGGTGGCAAAACAAGGTTAGACATTCAATTTTATTGGATTCTAAAGCGGATTTATTAGTTTTTGGAATGTCAGAATTAACACTAAAGTCACTTGTTTCCCTTTTAAAAAGGGGTGTTCCCCTTGAAAAAATCAAATATTTAGACGGAACTGCTTTCTATACAACTGATAATACTGAAATTCCTGATGATTATTTTCAATTGGATGCTTTTGATAAAATATCAACTAATACCAAGGCTTATAATCACGCTTATCAATTGTTTTATTCCACTAATACCACTTCAAATACAAAAGGGATTTTTCAACAAGACGGGGATAGATTTGTTGTGCAGAATCCACCATCAAGACCGCAAACGCAAGAAGAGATGGATCATGTTTATTCTCTTCCTTACATGAAAGAGATTCATCCAAATCTAAGAGCAAGAAAAAAATTATCTTCACTAGAAGCTGTGAGAACTACAATTGTTACTCACAGAGGCTGTTATGGAGAATGTAATTTTTGTGCCATAGCCCTTCATCAAGGAAGAACTGTACAATCAAGATCCATATCTTCAATTGTAAATGAAGTAACTGTTTTAGCTCAAAAAGATGCATTTAATGGGACAATTACGGACCTAGGAGGTCCAACGGCCAATATGTATGGGTATGAGTGTACCAGGAAAAAGACGATAGGGCCTTGTGAACATAAACGATGTTTATTTCCTGATGTATGTGCGCAATTACAACCCAATCACAAAAATTATTTGGATTTATTAGCAGCAGTTTCAAAAGTTGAAGGCGTTAAACATGTTTTTATTTCATCGGGTATCAGGCCGGATCTAATTTATAGGGATAAAACGAATGGTCAAAAATTCCTCAAAGAATTAATCTTAAAACATACCAGCGGATATCTAAAATTAGCTCCAGAACATTTTTCTAATCAGGTTTTAACGGTGATGGGTAAAAATACAAAAATCGATTTTGAACAAATCTTTCGAGATTTTTATAATATCTGTAGAGAAAATGATAGAAAACAATTCATAACAGCATATTTGATGGTGGGACACCCCGGAGAGGGTGAAAATGAGAATAAAGAACTCGCTCAAAATGTTCAACGTTTTTTTAGACTTAAAGAGCAACCGGTACAGATTTTTACCCCAACACCTTCTACGATATCCACCACAATTTTCTATACTGAATATGACCCCTTAACCGGAAAGAAAATAAAAGTTATTAAACGAGATAAAGAGAGAAACAAATTTAAAAAAAGAGCATTATTAAAATTACGGGAGGATGGTAACAATGGGAAAAATGAAGGCCTTGGTGAAAGAAACACCAAAAAGAGGGTTCAAACTAAAAGAAGTAAACATACCCGAAGAGCTAAAAGAAGACGAGGTTCTAATAAAGGTTAAATATGCTTCTATTTGTGGAACAGACCTTCATATCTATCAGTGGAATGAATGGGCTCAGAATCGGATAAAAACACCTCAAATAGGTGGACATGAATTTTCGGGTGAAGTTGTCAAAATAGGTAAAAATGTAAAGTTGGTTGAAGTGGGTGATTTTGTTTCCGCAGAAACACATATTCCCTGCACAAGATGTAAAATGTGTAGAACAGGAAATATGCACATTTGTTTGAATATGGAAATCCTGGGTGTGGATAGAGATGGTGTGTTTGCCGAATATGCAAGAGTACCGGAAGTTGTTTTGTGGAAAAATGATCCTTCATTACCACAACATATGGCTTCTGTTCAAGAGCCCCTTGGTAACGCAGTTTACACAGTTACAAGCGGAGATGTTTCCGGAAAAAGCGTTTTAATCACAGGGGCAGGACCAATTGGTGTTATGGCTGTACAAGTTGCCAAAGCCTTGGGAGCTGGACCTGTTATTGTAAGTGAGGTTAAGGATTACCGTCTTGAACTGGCTAAAAAGAACGGTGCAGACTATTTAGTAAATCCCTTGGCAGAGGATGCCTACGCTAAAATCATGGACATCACTCATCAAGAAGGGGTGGATGCCGTTTTGGAAATGTCCGGAAATGAAAGTGCTTTTAATTTGGGAATGAAATCCGTTATCCCGGGAGGACACATATCCATCCTTGGTTTGTTTGATAAAAACGTCAATCTTGATATTAATGCGGGGATCTTTAAAAATATCACCATGTATGGTATAACGGGAAGGAAGATGTTTGAAACCTGGTATAAATTATCCAGTTTATTAAACACCAAAAAAATCGATTTGGATAAGATTATAACAGATGTGATCCCTTTTGAAGACTGGCAGATCGGTTTTGATAAAATGGAAGAAGGAAAATGCGGAAAAGTGGTGTTAGAAATATAAAAATTCAGGAAACAACAAAAAATACCGGTAACAGAAGGATAATCTTATTTTGGATTATCCTTCTTTTTGTTTTTTTAGTTTTTATTTATCGAACATATGACCTTCAAATCAGACAATCTGATGAATTTTCAGAATATTTTGATTCAATCAGATTAAAGAGAGAAGAGATCCCTGCTTATCGAGGAAATATTTATGATCGTAATGGTACATTATTGGCATATACTAAAGTCAACCGTTATATCAATTTATCTGAGAGTATAAAAGGTATTTATGGATCAGCCAGAGAGGATTTGATAAAAGACATATCAAAACTGACCGGTATTTCCGAACTAAATATTACCGATGCGATTAATAAAAATGAGGATATCCTTATTAGACCTGATATTTCAGTCACCAATCCCAATATTTCATTGAAGTATGATTTTGAGAGAATATATCCTTTTACCGGTTCACTCTCTCATATTATCGGGTATGTTAATCGTGATTTGACGGGAGTTGCAGGAGTAGAAAAGACATTTAACGAATATTTAAAGGGTTTAAATGGTGTGACCCAGGTGGAAGTTGATTCCAGGACTCGCCAGTTAAAGAAACAAACTGTACGGAAACCTCAAAAGGGACAAGATATTTATCTTTCAATTGATAAGGAAATGCAGGAATTTATAGAAGGTTTATTAGATGAGATTGACAACCCGTCAATAGCGATCGTTTCTTCACCAGCTTCAGGAGAAATTTTGTCTATGGTATCAACCCCATTTTTTGAAAGTTCAAGGATGACAAAAACCATTATCGAAGAAGAATGGGAACTCATGTTAAAAGATGAAGGAAATATCTTTCTAAATCGTGCTATTTCATCTACCTATAATCCCGGTAGCTTAATCAAACCATTTATGGCCTTATCTGTACTATCAGATAGTAATATTTCTGTTTATGAGGCAATAACACAAAGATTATATTGTAATGGTGAATTTTCGCTTTATTCAAATGATGGAACAAAAGAATACAAATACAGAGATTGGGTTTCAACCGGTCATGGCACGGTGACATTATTTGATGCTATTAAAGAATCCTGTAATGTTTATTTTTACAATAAAGGGTTGGAGCTGGGGATTGATTACTTAAAAAGTATGAGTGATACCATTGGTCTGACTATGAAATCACAGATTAATTTACCTGAAGAGAAAAATGGAATATATCCTTCTGCTTCATGGAAATTAGAAGAAACTGGCGAGGGGTGGTATCTGGGAGATACAGTATTATCATCTATTGGTCAAGGATATGTAAGGTTGACGCCTCTTGAAATGCTTAAATTGTTTGAATTGATTGCATTAGAAGGAAATAAACAAAAATCGTATATTACAGCAAACACATTTTCATTGGCAAATCGCTATCTAAATTTGCCCAAATCACACTGGACCTATTTGAAAATGGCTATGAATGCAGTTGTTTCTCAACCCGGGGGGACTGCTTATTCATCATTTAAAGATGCATGGTATAAAGACCATTTGTCAGGAAAAACAGGGACAGCTGAAACTGGAGTTGATGGTGAATACCATGCTTATTTTGCTGCCTTTTATCCATTGGTAAAACCCAAATATGCTGTTTTGGTTTTGATAGAAAACGGAGGTTATGGCGGACAAAATGCCGCGCCTATTGCCAGAAAGATCTTGGATTTTATTATTGAACAATAAAATTAGCCTGACACAAAATGATTTTTCAAATATTCACAAAGGATTTCAGCAGGAACAGTGTTGTATTCGGTAAAATAAGCATTAAAATCATCACTGGTTTTCTCATCGGATTTATCCAGGATTACTTTTATTGAAAGAAATTTACATTTATTTGCATAGGCAACTTTTGCCATGACCGCTGAATCCATATCTAAAGCAAGAGCTCTGTATCTCTGGTATAATTCATCTCTAAAAGATTTCTCTGAGACAATTTGGTCACCAGATATTATTTTTCCTTGTTTTAAACCTGAGAATTGAAACTTGATACTTGAAAGTGTTTCTAGATCTCCTCTTATTGCCGGATTTGGTTCGTTTTCTTTTAATCGCTTATCATATTCATGATAGGCTTCTCCGATAACAACATCACCTATCACTAACTCATCTGTGAGGGCGCCTGCTCCAGATACTAAAAAGATGTTATTAATCGTATAGTCATCTATAAGTTTTTGAGTAATAAAAGCGGATTCAACTTTTCCGAAAATACCAGAACAGGTAACAATCTCATTTCTTCCAAGCAAACCCCGTTTTATTTCTCTTTCAAAGAGATTTTTTTTCTCGAAAGTCACCATGTTTTCAGTGATTGGTTCCAATTCACTTTCAAAGACGCTTAATACTAATACCATTTCAACCCCCTCCATTCTCTGGGAAAATAAATGGTGTGCTCAGCGGGATTTGAACCCGCAACCTTTGGATCCGGAGTCCAATACTCTATCCAATTGAGCCATGAGCACTTGATTTACACAATATACAGCCCTCTGGAACTGAAAATTTAAAGCAATATTTTTTGATATTTTCGGGAAGTTCTTTATTTCTTTCCAAAGAGTATATGTATGGATTTAATTCAAAAACAGTCATTTTTTTGCTGTACATGCCAGCGATGTCAAAAATATCCTTTGCACCCATAAAATAAAAAGTATCGATATCTTTATCTTGGATGTGTTCTTTTATGGTTTTTTCAGATAAGTAATCTAAGTTAAATTTATAGGCCCAGGCCGGTGACTGAAGATATATTTCAGCAATGCTTTTGGCACTTTCTGAATCAATGATGCTTCTTGAATTCTTAACCGTTCGACCTGCATACCTTAATGATGTTTGGGAAAAAACTGTTGAATAACGTTCATCCACAAGATATATATGCAGGCTGGTTAACTCAAATAGCTGTTTTGCAAAAAGCAATGCTTTATCAGTTGCCGGGGTAAAAGACAAATTTTGTCTGAGAGGTAATCCCACCACTATTTCCAAAGGCTTATAAAGTGAGATTAATGCCTTCAAGGAATCGATTAATGCATGATCATTAATAATATAGTCTTTGGCGAATGCCATTTTCATTTTTCGCGATGCAACAGCATAACCAATTCGTTTATCACCGTAATCAAAGGCTAATATTTCCATTATATTAAATTTTTAAAATGACCGGAATAAATAATCTAAAGCACATCTTTTTAAAACAACGCTTTTTATTGGTTTTACTGATTCCTGCTCAAACTGCTTTTGGATATCTTCCAAATCAGTATTTTTTACTGCTATAGATAATGATGATGCGGAAAAAAATTCTTTGGGTGTTTTAATTATCTTTGCAAAATAACCCTTTTTCTTAATTAAGTCGAAGGCTTTAGTCATTTCCTGGTAATCGACAAATATCATTAAGGAATTTAGTTCATCTGCAGCGATAAATTTGGTTTGCAATTGAAAAATGCACCTCCAGATTTACTTCAAAAAAGGCAACATGGGGTAGTCAATCAAGTTTAATACCTTTCTGCCGCTTTTTCCGATGAAATATCTCAAATAATCATCAATAATTATCTTATCGATGATAGACTCCAACATATAGGTAGAACAGTTTAATTTCTCAACTAAATCATTATAATCTTTACTTTTTATTTGTTCATTGTCAATCATTCCAATTTCATTTAAAACTGAAACAATTAAATCCCATTTCCTTTCACTTAAAGGCAGTTTTTTAAAACCGGTATTTTTTAAATTATCCAACGCTTTTAACCCATTTGAACAACCTATCTCGATCAACGATATTATATCATCCTTATCCGGAAGAAAGTCAAACTGCTTTTTAATATGTTCTTTTGTATCCGTCTTATTATAAAGTAGATGGAAAATCGGAGTAGATCCCTTTTTTTCAACAGGATTAGAGATGGACAAAATATCAATGGGATTTATTGGAGGGTCCAATAAACAAATATTTGAGTCTTTTGGGAATTGCATGGTACCCCCAATTTCATAAGTTGTAATAAATAACTTTACCTTAGAAACGGAAATGAGTTCTTCAATCTTTGATTTTTGGAAAGGTTTAAGAGACGAGTTATAAAAAACAACTTCGCCATTATGAAAATTATCAGAAAGGACATTTCCTAACAAACGAGTAAGCTGAACTGTTTTATCAACTGAATTGACAAAGACTGCTGTAAAGTTACTGTTCTGAACGAGTTGTTGGACATACTTGATAGGATCAGGATGATCTCTTCTGTCAACAAGTCCTTTTTTATGTTTTTTTAAATGTTCGATAAGTATTTTGTCAAATTTAAAATACTCTTTCATTTGATTTTTTTCATTATCGGATAAAATACCCGATAAAACCATAATATTGGTATCAGATAAACTTGAAATCTCTTTGCTTAATCGCTTGAGTAAACCCCTTGTTCTGTTCTCTTCCGGTAAAAGATATTCAATATCCAAAAAAACAAATTGCTTAATATCTTTAAATTTATCAAAGTGTTTTAGAAGGAATGGAACTGTTGTAAACAGTGTGTTTTCTTTAAAAGGCTGAGAAGGGTTTACAACAACCTGAGTGGATAAAGCATCAAATCTGCCTAAGGTTTTTAAACGAGATGAAAGAAACATGTTAGATGGTAAAACAATTAAAAGTTGCCGGTTTTTGTGTTCTGATTGAGCCATTTTTGAAAAAAGCATTAATTCTTGAGCTTTCAAGGATGAGAATAACCCGGTCATTCCTGTTTGAGCTTCTAATACCTTTAGAAAAGCAGGGTATTTTGTTTGTAATTTATGATTTAACTCTCTTTTTAGAAGGGTTATATCCTGCTCCTTATGATTGTTATTTTGGTTTTCCCAGTTGTTAATTAAATCAAAAACAAAATTCTTATCTGATTCCTCATTTTTAAAGGTAGGATCGATAAAATACTTGATATCTTTGATGAAGATTTGAACATGCTTGGTTTTATAATGCCAAATGGTTTTTATATTTCCAACTAAATCACATTTGAGTAAATTAGGTCGAATATATCTAAAGTCATCAATTTTGGAGGCCAGGTTAAAACCGATCGAATCAATAAAAAATTTTCCTTGTTTGAGAATCATTCGAATATGTTGATTTCTTGATCCCATGAGCTTAAGTTTATCAACAGATAAATTTTTCATTAAAAAAACAGGTTCGTGGTTTGATTGTCCGTAAGGTCTCAATAATTCCAGTTTATCCAACAATTCATCCGTAATTTCACTAATATCCAGTTGAGCATCGATATAAATCTTAGATGTAAAAGAATCACTTCCAAATAATTCGTAAAATTTAAAAGACAAGTCCTCACGAAGTCTTTCGATATTGCTTTTCTTGATAGTAAATCCAGCCGCCATTGGATGGCCCCCAAATTCTTCAAAATTTGAAGAAACCTGTGAAAAAAGTTCCATGATGTTTACTTGGTCGATGCTTCTTGCCGATCCTCTACCTACTCCGTCTTCATCAATAGAAATCATTAAAGTGGGTTTGTAGAACTTTGCGGTTAATCTTGAAGAGACAATGCCGATAACTCCTGGATGCCAATCTCTTTTAGCAAGTACTAAAACAGGTGAATCAGAAATAACAGGGTTTTTTTTAATCATTGAGATGGCTTCCGTATAAATCTGATTTTCAATAAACTGCCTTTTGCCGTTTTGTTCCATCAAAAAATTAGAAAGTTCTCTGGCTTCAGCTTCATCTTCGGTTAACAGTAATTTTAAAGCTGTTTCCGCGCTTCCAAGTCTTCCAACAGCATTTAGTTTGGGGGCTATTTTAAAACCTATATCATGTGTTTGTAAATGATCGGTATCAATACCTGAGATTTTCATTAGTCTTTTTAAACCAATGTGTTTGGTTTCAGCAAGGCTTTTAATTCCCTTTTGTACTATCATTCTGTTTTCACCGATCATTGGTACAATATCTGCAACGGTTCCAAGTGAAACCAAATCCAAATATTTTTCAATGTTGATGGGTCTCCCCAATCTTTCGATCAAAGCGTCCATACATTTGAATGCGACACCTACACCTGCCAACCCCTTAAAAGGATAGGTGTCGTCTGTACGCTTTGGGTTTACAACAGCACAAGCTTCAGGTAATTCATCCTGAACTTCGTGATGGTCTGTTATGATGATCTTGAATTGAAGAAAATTAGCGTATTTTACTTCTTCGATAGAAGTTATTCCGCAATCGACGGTAAGAATGTTTTTGATGTTTCTGTTAAACAATTCCATTATGGCTGTTTTACTTAAACCATAACCTTCTTCCAAACGGGTAGGAATATAATAAATGACTTTCCATCCTAATTCTTTTAAAATGGAATAAACCAAAGCAGTAGAAGTTACTCCGTCTACATCATAATCTCCGTAAATAGCGATAGTTTCATTCTTTTTTTTGATCTTCAGCAAAGTTTCTACAAAAGCTTCCATGTCTTTCAACAAAAAAGGATCATGGAATTTTTCTTCTTCTAAATGCAGATATTCCGATATACTTGTTCTCTGCTCCAAATTGTTATTCACAAATATGGTAGCAAGAAGCTCCGGGATATCGTATTTTTGAACCAGTCGTTGTACTTCTTCTTTATCCGGCTCCTGGACAATCCACTCGCACTTCATCCTCCTTAACTCCTTTTTATTTATTTTCATTAATTATACCATAAAGAGCGAAAGGCTATCTTTTGTTAACGTTGTTTTTAATAATGAAAAAAAAAGAAAAGATCTTTTTGTAGATTCCTTATGATGATGTGGTAGTTTTCATGTATTCTGATATAATATCAATCGAATTACGCATTTAGGGGGAAGATTTTGGAAAAACAAGTAAATAAACATGATATAGAAAAGAATAATAATGAAACGGTAATCGCTTCAGAAAAAAAGAAGAAAGTTTCCTACAAATGGTTGATGGTGACAATTATTCTTGGGTTGATTATTGTTATCGGTTTTTTCTTTATAGGCGATTTTAAAGAAAACATCGCAGTTTTTAAAAACATAGATTTATGGTGGTTTGCTTTATCTGGAGTTTGTCTTTTGATTTTTTGGTTATCAGAATCGTTGACCATTTTTACAACCGCAAAGATATCTGGTGTAAAATTATCTTTGTGGAAATCCATTGAAACAAATATGGTTGGACAATTCTACAATTCTGTCACACCATTCGCATCAGGCGGACAGCCCATGCAAATTCTCAGGTTATACAGACTGGGGATAGATGTTTCTAAAGCAACTGCAGTTTTAATGTCCCGCTTTTTGATTTATCAAACAACGATTACCATATTAGGCGTATTTATCATGTTTGTTTTTTTTGATAAAATGAACTCACTGCCTTCTTTTTCGGTATTAGCTGTTTTTGGTTTCCTAATTAATTCTGCAGTCATCTTTTTTTTGTTGATCTTTTCTTTTAGTCCTTTATTGACACAGAAGATTTTTGATTTAATTCTTTTTCTTGTTTCACCGTTTAAATTTGGAAAAAAGATGAAAAAAAGTGAAGAACAATGGATTAAAAAAATTGGAGAATTTCATACTGCAATGAAAAATTTGGGTAAAGCGCCTTTCAAATTGCTTATTGCTTTTATATTTACTTCTATTCAGATATTTTTTTATTTTTCAATTCCTTATTGCATATACAGGATGTTGGAACCAGCCCTTATTCCCTTTTCTGAGATTTTTTCCTTTCAGGGCATCTTGTTTTTGATCATTTCCTTTGTTCCTGTTCCCGGAGCCGGTGGAGCAGCAGAAGGTGGATTTTATCTCTTTTTTAAAAATTTCTTCTCTCCTTCGAATATCGCAGGTGCAGTAATTATTTGGCGGATTATGTCTTATTACATGAATATTTTTGTGGGTGCACCTTTTGCTATGAAAATACCTAAAAAGAAACGGGTATGATATAATGTTATTACTTTGATTTTGAGGTGATAACAATGATAATCCATCATGTTGATGTTTTTACACCAGACGTTTTACTTCCTAACAGTCAAGTTGTATATGGTGAAACTTTTGAACAACTTTTAACAAATGATGAGTCATCTACGAATAATGAATACTTGGTTCCCGGTTTTGTAGATACACATAACCATGGATGTATGGGTGAAGATTTTTCTGAAACTGACTTGAATGGCTTAAAACGGATGGAGGAATTTCTATATTCCAGAGGGGTTACCACTGTTCTGGCTACTACCTTGTCACTTCCGTTTAAGAAAATCAAACAAACAGTTGCGTTGATTCGTGAATATAGAGAAAAACAAGAGAATACATCTATTGCCGGGATTCATTTGGAAGGTCCATTTGTAAATTTGAAGAAAAAAGGGGCTCAAAATCCCGCTTACATTAAATCACCTAATGAAAAAGAAATTGACTTTATCCTAGAAAACAGAGATCTAATAAAGGTGATTACCTTGGCTCCTGAGGTTGTTGGGAATGAAGTGATCAAAACCCTTTCATCGGCAGGAATAACTGTTTCTATTGGACATACCTGTGCTGATTACAAACAATCGATAGAGGCCATTCAAGCTGGTGTTACTAGATTTACTCACTTGTTTAATGCCATGACACCCGTTCATCATAGGGACCTTGGATCTTCAGGTGCAGGATTACTTTGTGATGCCTATGTGGAAATCATTTGCGATATGATTCACTTATCAAAAGAGACTATTCAACTGGTTTTTAAAACCAAAGTACCTGAAAAAATCATCTTTATTTCAGATGCAATGGAAGCCACCGGACTTCAACCTGGACAATACAATTTAGGAGGGCTTCGTGTAAATGTAGATGAAAATTCTGCAAGATTGGAAGATGGTACATTGGCAGGGTCGGTACTAAAACTTGATGAAGCACTTGCAAATGTATATAACCACCTTTCTTTGCCTCTGGAAAATATTCTAAAATGTTTAACAAAGAATCCCTCTGTCAGTTCTAATATTGACTCGGGAATCATAGATGTGGGAAAAAAGGCGGACTTTGTCATTTTAGATCGAAAAATGCAGGTCAAAAAAACGGTAAAAAACGGACAAATTGTCTTTGAAAGAAGAAATTAGGACGAAGGGATTGCTTTGACACTTGGAGTTCTAAAAAACACCCGAGCCAAGACATACCACTTGGTTCGGGAGAATTTTAGATTATTCAACAACCCTTTTTAAGTTATTTTGCTGATGCTCATACCGTAAAACAAGGATGAAGATGATAAAACCAGTTAATCCGAAGATAAACCCAAGCAGTTGATTTCGACTCATAATTTCTCCCAAGAACAACCACGCCCAAATGATACTCAATATGGGTTCTCCTACAATGGCAAAAGATACTTCCGGTGCTTTAAATTTGATTAAAGAAACGTTCACCGCCAAATATCCCAAGAAAGAGCAAGCACCACCCAACCAAAGAATATACAGAAAATCACGCGTAGTTTCAATCAAAAAACCTTCGTTGTTGACTAGGATAGGAATGAGTAATACACACATACCAATGATATAAAGAAAAATATTTAAAAGTATCGGGCTGATCTTCACGATCAGTCGTTTTACGCCGACCAAATAGAAACAAATCATCACGATTCCTAGGGACGAATAAAGGTCACCAACTCCCAGATGTGTACTGTTGTTAAAATCTCCTATTCCCATGATTAAAATCCCAGCTGATGTTATGGCAAGAGGAATCAACATGGCTTTTGATAGAGATTCCTTATAAAAGATGATACTTAAGACACTAACAAGTATGGGCTGAATCAATATGGGTATAACTCCTCCTGCCACAGTTGTATATGAAAATGCCCTTATCCACAAAAGAAAATGCATACCCAAAGCGATACCGGATATTATCAGAACAAGGATATCTGTATGATTAAGCTGGCTGTAATGCGCTCTTTTTCTTCTGTTTTTCAGGTAGAAGAACAAGAAAAACAGGAAACCAAAAAACAACCTGTAAAAAGCAATCTTGATTGGAGATTCTCCGCACAGTTTGATTACAGGTCCCGCTGTTGAGAGAATGATGATACCACAAATAAGAATAAACAGATAATTGATTTTTTTTATCATAAGGTCTTATTAAACAGCTTTATAATTTCAAATATCCATAAAAGGGCACTGCCGAAAATAATTGAAATGATTAGTTCTGTCAGACTCAATGTACTGGTACCAAATATGTTTTGGAAAAAAGGCATGTATATTACCATCAGTTGCAGTGCAAAACTGACTGCTACTGCAAGATACAAATAAGGGTTGTTACCTGAACCATGTTTGAAAATAGATTTTCGACTACGGATACAGAAAGTAAAGAATAACTGGGAAAAGACTAAAGTGCTGAAAAGAATAGTTCTCCAAGTTCCTTCTTCGACACCAATATGCTTAAATGACAAACTGGGGATCAAGGCAAACATCCCCATAATCAAGCCGGTTAAAATCAGATAAGTCCATTTTGTACCAATGATGTTGCCATTGATGGGGTTAGGTTTTCTTTTCATGATGTTTTTTTCTGCAGGCTCAACAGACAATGACAAAGCCGGTATACCATCGCTAATCAGGTTAACCCATAGTATTTGTAGTGGGAGTAATGGTAAAGGCACACCTAAGAAAGGTCCCAAAAGCATGATCCAAATTTCGGCCATATTGGATGCTAAAATATATTTCATAAACTTTTGTATATTGTCATAAATCGTTCGACCTTCTTTAATGGCTGCCACGATGGTTGAAAAATTATCATCCAGTAAAACCATATCAGAGACTTCTTTTGACACATCCGTTCCGGTAATCCCCATAGCAAGTCCTATATCCGCACGTTTAAGTGCGGGGGCATCATTAACGCCATCTCCGGTCATAGAAACGATATTTCCCTGTTTTTGTAGACTCTTTACAATGGTTAGTTTATTTTCAGGTGTGACTCTGGCAAAAACGGACTTGGTTTGGATGATTTGGTCAACCTCTTTTTCGGTTTTTCCTTCCAGCTCACGTCCTAAAACGACTTCCTCTCTATCTTCAATCATATTCAGTTTTTGCGCTATGTATCCCGCAGTTAGGGGATGGTCACCTGTTATCATAATCGGTCTTATACCGGCATCCTTGGCTGTTGTAATGGCTTCTTTAACCCCTTCTCGTTCAGGATCCATCATACCAAACATGCCTATGAAAGTCATTTCTGTTTCCTTGTATTCATAGTCGTCATCAATTTCAAAGTCCACGTTTTTATAGGCAATTCCCAAAACTCTCATCCCATTTGCTGCTAATTCATCATGTTCTTTCATGATTTTCTTTTTCCAGTCTTCATTCATATCAAACAACTCATCCCCGTCTAAAACCTGGTTGCATTTTTGAATGAGTTGATCTACAGCGCCTTTTGTAAAGGCCACGTTGTGGTCTATATCCAAGAGCTTTAAATATTTGTGAATCCGACTGTTTTTTTGGTTTAATTCATTGAAATAGATGTCATGAACTGTTGACATCATCTTCCTTTCAGAATCGAAAGGAATCTCTTTGATCCGTTCAAATAACTTTGAGTATTCTTCTTTGCCAATCCCCACTTTCATTGCAGCATAAACAAGCGCTCCTTCTGTTGGATCACCAATGACTTCAAAATCGTTTTTTTTCTTTTTAGAAGCAGCCAGTTTGGCATCGTTACACATCGTTCCGCCAAGAAGCATTAAACTCAAAGCGCTTTGATCATCATCGGGAAGTGAATCCGGATCATCGGCATCTTCCTTACCAAAGTCCAGACGGTTACCTGCAAGTTCCAAGATAGTGACTCTCATCTTATTTTCAGTAATGGTTCCTGTTTTATCTGAGCAGATAACATTCACTGATCCCAAGGTTTCTACAGCCATTAATCGCCTTACAAGGGCATTTCTTGATAACATTCTTCTGGCACCTAATGCAAGTGCGATTGTTACTACAGTGGGTAATCCTTCGGGAACTGCGGCTACTGCAAAAGAAACTGCAGTCATAAACATCACTTTAAGATCTTCACCTCGAAGGATCCCCATCAGGAAAATTACGGCAACGATCCCCAAAGATGCGAATGCCAATATTCTTCCTAACTTTTCAAGTCTTTTTTGCATGGGAGTTTGTCCTTCTTCATCTTCTTGAAGCATCGTGGCAATTTTACCAATTTCAGTTTTCATTCCTGTATTAACAACCAATCCGGAAGCTCTCCCGTAGCTAACAACAGTTCCTGAATAAGCCATGTTAATTCTACCTGCAAGGTCGGTGTCAGGTTCCAAAATATTTTCAGCAGATTTCTCAACAGGTTGTGATTCACCGGTTAAGGCAGATTCTTGAATTTTTAAATTATGAGTATCTGTTAAACGAAGATCAGCAGGCACATAATTTCCTGCTTCAAGAAAGACAATATCTCCGGGTACGATTTCAGTAGATGATATGACCTTTTCTGATCCTTCCCGCTTAACACGTACCTTTGGTATAGACAATTTCTTAAGGGTACTCATGGCTTTCTCTGCCCGATACTCCTGAGAAAAACCGATAAGTGCGTTGATGAGAAGGATAATTGAAATAACGACGGTATCCTTTATTTCTCCGATTATTCCTGTAATTACAGCTGCAATTAAAAGTACGATAACGATAGTTGAAGTGAACTGCATCAAGAATATTTTCAACGGATTTCTTCCCTTTTTTTCTTCCAGTTCATTTTTCCCAAATTTCTCAAGTCTTTGGTTAAGTGTTGAATCAGATAAACCATTATCTAAATGACTATCAAGTTTTTCTGCAACTTCTTGGACAGAATGGGCATGCCACTTTATTTTCTCCATCTTATCACCCTCTTATTCAAAAAAAATCAAATCTAAAGTATCATTAAAAAAAGCTTTAATAAATAACTGCATTTTTAACATCATGCCTTTATTCTTTCAAAGCAGAAGTACTAAACTTTTTGAAATCCTGGTAAATGTAAAAAT
>Ga0272443_10001828_pt1 | contig 29080 bp, 21 predicted proteins | sample SSMAcet12_FD_193581 | JGI IMG/M metagenome (GOLD analysis project Ga0272443, IMG submission 193581) | Marine sediment archaeal communities from Little Sippewissett salt marsh, Falmouth, MA, United States - SSM-Acet-12 | ecosystem: Environmental > Aquatic > Marine > Wetlands > Sediment ... | reverse complement strand
TGTACGACATGGACAGGAAAACCACTGGTATCGAAGTCCTGAAAAGCAGCCAACGCCCGCCGACCATGCGCGGCGGGTACCGTTTCTGCCGTTTCTGTTGCCAGTGGTTCTGCACGCTCTACTTCAAGACGCGCGTCTACGGAGTCCAACACGTACCGGCCCGAGGCGGCGTACTGCTCGTGGCCAATCATCAGAGCTTCATGGATCCCGTCCTGGCCACGATGGCCCTGCACCGCGAGGCCGACTTCATGGCCCGCGACTCGCTGTTCGCCCAACCCGCTTTCCGCCGGCTCATCGAATACCTCAACGCGTTCCCCGTCCGCCGCCAGACGGCAGATCTTAGGGCCGTCAAAGAGGCGCTGCGCCGACTCAAACAGGGTCGGCTGCTTGTGCTGTTCCCCGAGGGGACACGTACCGCCGACGGGCGAATCCAGCCCTTTCTACCCGGCTTCGGAGCGATCGCCCGAAAGGCCCGCGTTCCAATCGTTCCCACGCTTATCGACGGGATGCAAACCGCCTGGCCGCGCGATCGGCGTTTCCCCTCGCCCGGCAGCGTCCTCATCGAGTACGGCCAACCCATCCGCCCCGACGCTTACGCCGGCCTCTCGATGGAGCAGCTCATGGAAACCATCCGCGGCCGGCTCATCACCCTCCAGCGCAAGTGGCATGGCCGCCTGCCCGAACGCCGCCTGAGATGATATTCCTATTGACACACCAAGAAACGGGCTCATGGGCGCAATGTAGCGGCCGCCCCCCGTGGCGGCCGTCCTATCCGAGCCGCGACCGTCAGGGAGCGGAACCCGACGAGAACCGCGCTCGCCAATCGCGCCATGGCAACCACCTGAAATCTTAAGGTGACTTGCTTATTTGCGGCCTTCTCGTTCAGTCGGCCCCCACATCCACAACCAGCCGATGTATGCAACACCTGGAGGAATGATCAGGCAGGACAGGACCAGTTTGAGTGAAAAATGATCTCTTGCACCGAGGACAACCATAGTAATGACGCCCGCCACGAACAGGCAACCCGCGAAGATGTGCAACCAACATGGAATAGGGCAGCCCCACCATATCCACGACAAGATACACCCGATCCACCCAATGAAGACGATACCGGTGATAATGTACCATGCGATCGTGCTCATTTAGTACCTTTTCCCTGATGCAGAAAGATGCTGATGTCTTACGTGTAACCAGCGTACTACTGATGGCATCACCTGGCTACCCTTTGAGCCACATTCGACGCTCCTACCAGCAACGTAGTTCAGTCTCTGCCAATCATCGGTGGCTGGGTGGCATTGGCCAGAATAAACGCCACCTCTGGCCGAATCCGACGACCGCATGCTGCTGGATCGTGTTTTCTTATCGCCCTATGATATTAGACTGGATTGAGCGACTGTAGTATCGCACCATCCTGCAACCGAACCACGCGCTTTTCGGCGATCGTTGAAAAGGAACACGATGGAAGTCCGACTCGCCCGCAAATACGGCTTCTGCTTCGGCGTCGAAGACGCCATCGAGACGGCCCGGCGCGCACTGAACGCCAATGCGCCGGGCAAGGTCGTCTCGCTGGGGCCCGTCATCCACAACCGGCAGGTCGTCGAGAACCTCCAACGGGCCGGCCTCGACCAGTCCGGCGACCTCAAAACCCTCGCCGAGGGCTCGACGGTCCTCATCCGCTCGCACGGCGTCGGCCCTGACGTCTATGAGCAGGCCAAGCAACGGAACATCCAGATCATCGACGCCACGTGCGTACTCGTGAAACGCGCCCAGTCCGTCGTGCGGCAGCTGCACGAGGAAGGCTACCGCGTCGTGATGATCGGCGATAAAAACCATCCGGAAGTTCAGGGCGTCATCGGCTACGCGCCCGACGTCATCGTCGTCGACATGGACGACGACCTCGATGCCAAACTTCCACTCCGGGCCAAACTCGGAATCGTCGCCCAAACGACCCATGCGCCAGAGCACGTCGCGAACATGATCGGCCTGATCGCCCGCCGTCCCTTCCGCGAGCTGAAGGTCGTCAACACGCTCTGCCTCGAAGTCGTCCGCCGGCAGGAGGCCGCCATCGAACTCGCCCGGCAGGTGGACGTCATGTTCGTCCTCGGCGGCCTGCACTCGGCCAACACCCAGGAACTCGCTCGGCTTTGCCGCGAGGAGGGGGTGGCCACCTATCATCTTGAAACGTGGGAGGCCTTCGAGCCGGGGATGGTCCAAGGCGCGAAGGTGGCCGGCATCACCGCGGGCGCATCGACGCCCGACTTCGTCGTCACCGAATTCGCCGACAAACTCAGCACATACGAACCCGCCCCTTGAGCGCGCGGGTGCATTCCGCATCCGGCCGGCCGCGGCCTTGAACGCAAGCGGGGCTTCGTACGAGGCGGCCCGTCACGTTGTCATTTGCGCGGGTCTTTTTAGAATGGTTCACCAGTGCACCCTCCCAGGTGCGCATCCATCACGGAGACGATCCCCATGGCGCGGCCGATCGAGCTTGACAAAATCTGCAACGTCGTCGACGAGGTGGTCGAAGGCGTCTCGATCCTCGACATCCACACGCATCTCTACGCCCCGGCCTTCGGGCGGCTCCTGCTCTGGGGCATCGACGAGATGCTCACGTACCACTACCTGCTGGCCGAGTTTTTCCGGGTTGCACCGATGCCCTGCGATCAGTTCTGGGCGATGGACCGCACCGCACAGGCCGACGCCGTCTGGAAGCACCTGTTCATCGAGCGATCACCGATTTCCGAGGCCTGCCGCGGCGTGCTGACCGTCCTGGCGGAACTCGGGCTGGACGTCGCCACACGCGACCTGGATGCGTTCCGCCGGCACTTCGCCAGCCAGCCGCTCGAAAAGCACATGGAGGCCGTCTTCGCCCACGCCCACGTTCGCAGCCTCATCATGACCAACGATCCGTTCGATGACCAGGAACGCCCCGTCTGGGAGGGCGGCTGGAAACCCGACGCGCGCTTCCAGTCGGCCCTGCGGCTCGACCAACTGCTGAATCACTGGTCCGATGCCGCCGAGCAACTGGCCAGCTGGGGCTACAAGGTCAACGGCGACCTGGGCGAGGCGGACCGCCAGGCCGTCCAGTGCTTCCTTCGCAACTGGATCGAGAGGATGCAGCCGCGCTACCTGGCCGTCTCGCTGCCGCCGACGTTCCGCTTTCCCGACGCCGGCCCCTGCGGCCAACTCATCGAGAACTGCCTCATGCCGGTCGCGCGCGAGGCCGACCTGCCCGTCGCGCTGATGGTCGGCGTGCGGCGCGGCGTGAATCCTTCGCTCCGCCTGGCGGCCGACGGAGTGGGCAAGGCCGACGTGTCGGCCATCGATAGCCTCTGTCGCGCATTCCCTGAGAACCGCTTCCTGGCGACGCTACTGTCGCGCGAGAACCAGCACGAGCTGTGCGTGTCGGCCCGAAAGCATTCCAATCTTCACGTCTTCGGCTGCTGGTGGTTCGTCAACATTCCGAGCATCGTCGAGGAAATGACGCGCGAGAGATTCGAGCTGCTGGGTTTGACTTTCACGCCCCAGCATTCGGATGCCCGTGTCCTGGACCAGCTCATCTACAAATGGTCGCACGCGCGCGCCCGGATCGCCCGCGTGCTGGTGAACAAATACGAAGACCTGGCCCGCACGGGCTGGCCGATCACCCGCGACCAGATCAAGCGGGACGTGGAGGGGCTGTTCGGAGGCAATTTCGAGCGATTCTGCGGGCGCTCCGCCGGCTGAGGGCGGCACGGAACGGGCGGGCCGCCCCATTCCAAAGCCGCCCCTCCCGACCCGCCGCAGATGCATTGCAGCGTTTTCGAGGTGCACCTATAATCGCGGCCCGCTGACCTGTCGCGTACCTCGTCGAGTGCCGCGTGGCGTGCGGTTCGCGTGGCGTGGATGTGTACGAGCAACCTATGAGCAACCTTTTGCCCGGTAAGACGTTACAACATTCGCATCGCCGGCGGGCCGGTTGCATGATCGCGGCGCTGTTAATGGCCGCCCCCCTTCTGTCGGCGGCCGACGAAATCCGTCTCCCGCCGCGCGACCGGGCCGAACAATTGATCTACGACCCCGTGCAGGACCGGTGGCTTCGTGCGCCGGAACCCGTGCCCGGCACGGAGGACGGCGACCTGGATATCGCTCGCCAGCGGCTGGCCCGCGAAGACAACGAAACGGCCCGCAAGGCGTTGGAAGAGTGGATCGAAACGTACGGTCCGGCGGCCCCCCGGTATCCCGAGGCGCTCTATCTGCTTGGCACGGCGGAAATTCAACGCGGCCACTATCACGCAGCCAGGAAAGCATTCGAAGAGCTGCTGGACGATTACCCCGGGTCGGCCTATGCCGAAGACGCCCTGGAAGGGCGTTTTCTGATCGCCGAGCAGTACCTGGCAGGCAAAAGAAGGCGTGCGTTGGGCGGACTCCTGCGAATTCGTGACCGCGAGGGCGGCCTGAAAATACTGGACGACATCATCGTCAACTACCCGGACACGCCGCTGGCGGAAAAGGCCCAGTTGACCAAGGCGGACTATTATTACGAGCGGCGCGAGTTCGAGTTGGCCGAGGACGAATACGCACGATTTGCAAACAATTTCCCGCGCAGCCGCTACCAGGCCAAGGCACTTCTGTGGAGTGCGTACGCCGCACTGGCAAGTTTCCCGGGGATCGAGTTCGACGACACGCCGCTTTTGACGGCCAAGGAACGCTTCCAGACCTTTCTGAATGCCTATCCCGACCAGGGCCGGCAGTTCGACGTGCCGGTCCTGCTCGAGCAGATCGCCAACACGCGGGCCGACAAAACGGTGGCGATCGCCCGCTACTATGAGCGGGCCGACGCGCTTCCAGCGGCACTTTATTATTACCGGGCCACGATCGTCCGCTGGCCGACGGCTCCGGCGGCTGCCGATGCACGAGCGCGGCTGACAGCCCTGAGCGAGACGGTACCGGCTGAAGAAGAGGTCTCCCTCCGGGACGACGTCCGGCAGGACGGCCAGCAGTGGGCCAGCGCGAGGCTCAGCAAGGACGGGTAGGGATCCTAAACGGTGGCCTGGATGGAGCAGGCAAGCACATGCGAGCTCAAACGAACTTGACGACGGATACACCGGCCACAAGCGGTCGGACGCCGTGCCGCCCTGGCACGCGGCTTCGGGCAGCGAGGGGCTGGGCAGGGGCGGCGGCATGGACGCTCGGTTGTGCGGCCGCACTGGCCGGCGGATGCGGCTACAGCAATGAATCGCTCCACCGCATGTCGTTCCAGACAGTTTACGTCGAGATGTTCGAGTCCCGGGAGTTCCGCCGGGGCATCGAATTCCAGCTCACCGAAGCGATCCAGAAAGCGATCGGAGCGCAAACGCCCTACCGAATTGTGGCGCGGGAAAAAGCCGATACCATTCTATCGGGGGAGGTTCTGGAGTGGCGGGAGGCGACGATCGGCCGCAGCTTTGCCACGGACCTGCCCCGCGAGACGGCGTCGACGCTGGCGATCCGCTACCGATGGCAGGACATGCGGACCGGCAAGCTGCTGGTAGACCAGCCCCGCCTGATCACGACAGTCCAATATGTACCGCCCGTAGGCGAGACCGTTCACAATGCACGAAATGAAGCCGTTGACCGCCTCGCCCGAAAGATCGTCGCCAGCATGGAAAGACCCTGGTAAGTGCTCTATTATTGAAAGTGGCGAAGTTTACGACCCTCACCGGCTTTTCTAGGCCGGGGCGAGGGTCAAACCGCGCCCCAAGGGGCCGGCAGGAGCGAGAGCGGATGGCTGACCATCGCGGGAACAACAACGAACCCCAGCGTCCCCCCCGTCCTTCGGGGCCGCCCCCGCGCATGTCGCGCGGCATCTTCGGCTGGGTCGTGTTCATCATGGTCTCGCTGCTGCTGGTGATGACCCTCATGCAAGGTTACGAGCAGCGGGAGCCGCTACGTTACGACCAATTCCTCGCAGAAGTCGAAGGAGGTAACGTCGAGTCCGTCACGATCAAGGACAACGTGCTCGTCGGGCAGTTCGAGGAGGTTCGCGGCGAGGGGCAGCACAAGGGGTTCGAGGTGCAGCTGCGGCCGAACCGCGCGAGCGACGACGCACTCGTCGCGCTGCTCCGCCGCCACAACGTGAAGCTGGAATTCGAAAGCGGCGACGGCCTCCTCGTCAAGTTGCTCCTGACGCTCGTGCCCTGGCTGCTACTGGTGGTCTTTATCTGGTTCATCGTTTTCCGCCAGTTGCGGGGAATCGGCGGTGGGCCCGGCGGGATGCTCGGCAACTTCGGCCGCTCGCGTCACAAGGTCACCTCGAAAGAGCACACGAACGTCACGTTCAACGACGTGGCCGGCGTCGATGAGGCCAAGGAGGACGTGACCGAGCTGATCGAGTTCCTCAAGAATCCCAAGCGGTTCCAGAAGCTCGGCGGGCGCATCCCACGTGGTGTGCTGCTGGTCGGCGAGCCTGGATGCGGCAAGACGCTGCTGGCCAAGGCGATCGCCGGCGAGGCGGACGTGCCGTTCTTCAGCATCTCCGGAAGCGACTTCGTCGAGATGTTCGTGGGCGTCGGCGCATCACGCGTCCGCGATCTGTTCAAGCAGGCCAAAGAAAACGCGCCCTGCATCATCTTCCTCGATGAGATCGACGCGGTCGGGCGGCGGCGCAGCGCCGGGTTCACCACGGGTGGGCATGACGAGCGCGAGCAGACGCTCAATGCGATCCTCGTCGAGATGGACGGCTTCGACACGTCGGATCAGGTAATCGTCATCGCCGCGACGAACCGCGCCGACGTGCTCGACCCGGCGCTGGTACGGCCCGGCCGATTCGACCGGCAGGTGTTCGTCCCCCTGCCGGATGTCCAGGGGCGGCTGGCGATCCTCCGCGTCCATGCGCGGAAAATCAAGCTCGGCCCGAACGTCGATCTGAGCCGGCTGGCGCGAGGCACGCCGATGTTCAGCGGGGCCGACCTCGAAGCGATCATCAACGAGGCGGCGCTGCTGGCGACGCTGGCCAACAAGGATTACGTCGAGATGGCTGACCTCGAAGAGGCGCGCGACAAGGTCCGCTGGGGCCGGGCCAAGAAAACCCGGAACATCGACGAAAAAGAGCGGATGATGACGGCCTACCACGAGGCCGGCCATTCGCTCGTGCAATGCATGCTGCCCGACGCCGACCCGCTCCACAAGGTAAGCATCATCCCGCGCGGGCCCTACGGCGGCGCGTCATTTTCGCTGCCTGAAAAAGACCGGACGACCTACAACCGGCACTACCTCGAAGCGCGGATTCGTATCGCCTGCGCAGGCCGCGTGGCCGAGGAGTTGATTTGCGGGGACGTGAATTCCGGCGCGACGTCGGACATCCGCCAGGCAACAGAACTGGCCCGCCGCATGGTGACCGAGTGGGGAATGAGCGAACGGGTCGGGTTCATCTACTACGGCGAGGACTCCGAGCACCGCAACCGGTGGCTCGAGATGGCCGGCGGACGCGAATATTCGCAGCAAACCGCGCAGATCATCGACGAGGAGGTGCGCAAGCTCATCGAGGCGGCCTACGACGACGCGCGAAGGATTATCGAGCAGAACCGCGAGAAGCTCGAGGCGCTCGCCCAGGCACTGCTCAAGTACGAAACGCTCGATGCGGCAGAAGTGCACGCGCTGATTCGCGGCGAGTCGCTCGATCGGCCAACGGTCCATGAGCTGCTCGACGCCGACCATGTCGGCACGGCGCGCCCGGTCGCCAAACCCGCCCGGACGAAATCGCCGCCCGAGCCCGAACTGGGCTCCGGTCCCCTGCCACAGCCGGGATAAGGCGATCTCCGAGATACCTTCTGCGCGCAGCCGATGGCTGCCCCATACCCTCGGATCCCCATAGAGCAGAGGCCCTCTGTTCGCCCCGCCCTCATTCGCTGGCTTCAGGCCGTTATCAATGCTTCAAGCGCCCGTTTTCGCAACATCACGGTATGTCCAGCATTTTTTCGCCGCATCCGTGTGCATTCGCCCTATGATACGTAAGGTACTGAGGAACGGCTGATGGCATCGAAATTAATTGACTGTGTCAGATGTTCTTTTCTTTATCATCTCAAAAAGGGAAAGAAGATGTTAAGCAGTGGTTGCAGGGCACGTTATAATTCACATGCTTGACAGGTAAACGCGCGGCAACATGAGATTGGCGGTCGATCATCAGCGTCTCATGTGCACCCCAGCTTGCGAGGCCCACCAATGGCCGGTCATCATTTTTTGAAACAGACACAGGGCGCTCCGGCACCACACCGTTTGCCGGGCAGAGCCACGGTCAACAGGCTGCTGCAGCTGATCGCACAACATGTTATCGAGCGATTCAACCGACTGGGTCAGACAGATTTGCGGGTAGTTGCTCTGGCTATTCACGAGCCCGACGAAGAGGATCCGCCTGCCAATCCCTCGCATCCTGCGTGTGTCGAATTTGCAGCCAGCGACTATTGCCGGGAGTCCTGGCAACTGCACCTGGCCCGGCTCAAGCGTCAACCCGAAACGCACTGGGGCGTTTGCGATCACCGGCGAGCGTGTGCGATCATCCCGATCGCGCACGGCGACCGCTGCTTGGCCGTAGTCAAGCTGGCCGGCCCCGCCTCGATGGACGAGAAGGAATTCCAGCGACTCGTCGAACTGCTGGAGCTTCTGGTTCGCGACTTTGTGGCCGCGAAAGCCGCATTCCTTGAACGGGTGCCGGGCGGTCTTCGGATTCTCGGGGCGCATGCAACGACACATCTCCCCAATGAATGCCCTGAAAACGTACCGAACGTAAGACACCCCCAGGCAGCTCGCGCTCTCGAATACGTCGCGAGCCACCTGTCCGATCCCCGGTTGACCGTGGCGCGCGTGGCGTCAGTGCTGGGCATCTGCCCGACCTATCTCAGCCAGCTCTTCGTGGAACAGACGGGGCAACGGCTGAGCCACGTCATCACACGGCTACGCATCGACAAAGCCAAGAAGCTGTTGACCACGACAGACTGGCAAGTCAAGCGCATCGCGATCGAGACGGGACACGCCAACCCCAACTGGTTCAGCCACATCTTCTGTCGTCACACGGGACTGACGCCTGGTAAATACCGAACGGCTGCACGGACCTCCCATGCCGTGATCGCCAGGAAAAGCTAGGCTCTGCCACTCCCGCCCCCCCACGGCGCCCCCGTCGACTGGCGCAGGATTTCTCGGATCAAGTCAGTCTCCCTCTACTTTTCGGGCGCCGCAACACCCCGCGCTCCGTGCGCGTACTAGCATGATTTCATGGGCATCACCGGTTGATCCCGGTAGGCGACCTTTTTCGAAGATACGCGGCTCGCTTGGATCTCCCGGCACGAAAAAGAGACGTTTTCAGCTCAATGTCGCGTGATCCTGTGTTTGTGGATCACGATGTTTGCTTGCGGTGATGGTTGTACCGGTGCTTTCCGGCACAGCCTTTGGTTGTCGATAAGGTCGAAACAGTATGGGAGGGTCTGTCATGCGAACGAATCGAATGATGTTGGTGGGGGAGATGTTGGCCGTCGTGGCCGTCCTGGCCCCTGTTGCCCTGGGTGACGATCTGAATCCACCGTGGTATCGTCAAGAGCCCTTGTCAGTGTATGCCCACTGGTCGGACGACACGACCGGCCTGTTGACTCTGGACGTGCTGGAATGGGTAGACGATGGCGATCCCTCGACGTACCTGGATTCGATCCCGCCGACCGAGACCGTGGTCCCCTGCCCCGAGAATATCTATGAATTCCAGGTTCCCAACATCGTGGACGAACTGCCGATCAAATACCTTCGGCTGCAGCTGACTTGGACAGGCGCGACTGCACCGCCCATCGACTTGTTCACTGAGGGGTTCGAGGGAGACGAACTGGTTGCAAGCGCGATCGCCTATGCTTCAACCCCGCTCGTGTTCACTCAGCCCGACGGAGGCTATCAGTACTTCGACATCGAGTATCGCCCGAATCCTGATTTTGAACGGATCAACGTCCAGTTGCCGCCCGATGCGGCGCTGACCCAGGTGGTGGTCGATTCGATCTCCATCCCCGACCCGGCGACGCTGGCCTTACTGGCGACCGGCGGTCTGGGATTCATGTGCCGCCGTCGCACGAGGCCATGACCGATGAGAACGCCTGCAACCGTGCCGCACATCGGGGGTGCGGCGCGGTTGCGGGATTTAAACAGGATCACCCGCGGAAAAGACTGTCACCATCTCCCCCCTTACTTCTGCCCCTCCTGCCGCAGCCGGGATAAGCCCGCGCCCCCCTACTCCCCGTTTGAGCCCCGCCCTGTTTGCGGTACACTCAACCCGTCACTGAATCGGTGCGCGTAGCGAACCCGATGCGGATCGCGGTAGGCGAAGCGCATCCACCCACCTCCAGGAGCGGCCACGATGGTAAGCAGATCGAGCATCCGGCGGATCGGTGTATTGACCGGCGGGGGCGATTGTCCGGGTCTCAACGCGGTCATCCGGGCCGTGACCAAGACAGCCATCTATGAGCACGGCCTGGAAGTCTGGGGAATCGAGGACGGTTTTCTCGGTTTGATCCGCAACAGGATGCGCCGCCTCGAACCGGATGACGTCTCGAACATCCTGACGCGCGGCGGGACGATCCTGGGCGCGAGCAACCGGTCCAACCCCGCACGGTTCGCCGTCGCGACCGACACCGAGGGCAACCCCGTCTTCGAGGACGTCACCAACCGGGTGCTGGAGCACATCGCCGAGCGCCGGCTCGATGCGATCGTCTGCATCGGGGGCGACGGAACGATGTCGGGCGCAGCCCGGCTCATCGAGCGCGGGGTACGCTGCGTCGGCGTGCCTAAAACGATCGACAACGATCTCATGCATACCGAGATCACGTTCGGTTTCCAGACAGCCGTTGACACAGGAACCGAAGCCCTCGATCGCATTCATACGACCGCGTCGAGCCACCATCGCGTCATGCTCGTGGAGCTGATGGGCCGTAATGCCGGCTGGCTCGCCCTGCACAGCGGGCTGGCCAGCGGGGCCGATATCATCCTTATCCCGGAGATCCCCTACCACGCCGAGGTCGTCTACAAGTTCTGCCTCCGGCGCCATCGCCGCGGCAAGGCGTTCACGATCATCGCGCTGTCCGAGGGAGCCGCCCCGAAAGGCGGAAAGCCGGTCGTGCAACAGATGATCGCCGAAAGCCCCGACCCCATCCGGCTCGGAGGTATCAGCCAGGTTCTCTGTCATCAGATCGAGGAGCAGACGGGCCTGGAAAGCCGGGCGACGATTCTGGGCCACGTACAACGGGGCGGCACGCCAAACGCAGCCGACCGCGTGCTGGCGACGGTTTTCGGATACAAAGCGCTCGAGCTGGTACTGTCCGGAAAGTTCGGCGAGCTTGTCGTTGTCCAAAACGGTCGGATCACCAGCGTGCCGCTGGCGTCGGTGGCGGACCGTCAGCGTCTCGTACCGTTGGACGACCCGACCATCGCGGCCGCCCGCGCCGTCGGGACCTGCTTCGGGGACGCTTGAAACCGACGGACTGGCCAACATCGTGACGAAACCAGCCCCCTACCTTTCCACAGGTCCCACTTGATCCCAATGCCGAGTGTCTGTAAATTATGGGGCTAACCACAGAGAAGGGGCACTGCTGATAACTGCCTGTCACGAAGGAAGTTAGAATGAGCAATCCGCTGGAATCCCGCGCGATCGAAATGGGCAAAAACATCGTCCGCATGACGACGGCGGCCGGTTCGGGGCATCCTTCGAGCGCGTTGTCGCTCGTGCACCTGGTGGCCTCGGTCATGTACAAGCAGATGCGCTACGACCCGGCCGACCCGTGGAACCTGGCCTGCGACCGGCTCGTGCTCAGCGAGGGCCATGCCGTCCCCGTCGTCTATGCAGCCTATGCCGATCTTGGCGGGGCGGTGGGCACGAGCACGGACGAGAAGCGCACGCTCACACTGGACGATCTCAAGACACTGCGCGAGCTCGACTCGGTGCTCGACGGTCACCCGAACCCGGCTGAAGGCTTCCCCTTCTTTGATGCTGCCACCGGTTCGCTCGGCCAGGGGCTGTCGGTCGGTGCAGGGCTCGCGCTGGCTGCCCGGCTGGCTAAGATCGACAACCGCATCTTCGTGTTCATCGGTGACGGCGAGTCGCGCGAGGGGCAGATCGCCGAGGCCCTCGATTTCATCATGGACCACAAGCTGACACGCGTCTGCCCGATCTTCAACTGCAATGGCCAGGGACAAGCCGACTACGTCTCAACCCAGCAGTCGGCTGAACGCCTGGCCGCCAAGCTCCGGGCCTACGGCTACGAGGTCGCGCGCATCGACGGGCACGACCTGGCCGCCATTGACGCGGCATTGAGCAAGGTCGGCACAACGGCGGTCCCTCTGGCGATCGTGGCCGAGACACAGAAAGGCTGGGGCGTCGCGGCCCTGAAGGATAAATCGAATCACGGCAAGCCGCTGCCGGCCGCCGCACTCGATGAGGCCCTGGCTGACCTCGACAAAATGGCGGCCGAGCGCAAGGTACAGACCGCCGCGGCCGCACCGCGCCCCCCCGCACCGCCCTCAACGAATCACCGGCACCGCAGGGACGCTATCCAGATCGAACCTTTCGCGGACGCCGTCCAGCGTGCCGGGTTGTCCGAAGCCGTCGCCAAAAACAAACTCGCGACGCGACGGGCCTACGGGGTGGCCCTTCTGGCGCTGGGCCATGCGGACCCGCGCATCGTGGCTTTGGACGGCGACGTGAGCAACTCGACGTTCTCCAACATCTTCGCCAAAGCGTTCCCCGACCGGTTCTTCGAATGCAAGATCGCCGAGCAGAACATGGTCTCGGTCGCCGTCGGACTGGCGGCGGCCGGCTGCATTCCGTTCGCCAGCAGCTTCGCCAAGTTCCTCGCCCGCGCTTACGACCAGATCGAGATGGCGGCCATCACGCGCGCCAACATCAATCTCGTTGGCTCGCATGCCGGCGTCTCGCTCGGCGCCGACGGCCCCAGCCAGATGTCGCTGCCGGACATGGCCTACTTCCGGGCGTACACACACGCCGAGGACGGGCGCGGCCGGCCGGCGACCGTCGTATTCCACCCGTCCGACGCGGTGTCGGCTTATCGGCTCACCGAACTGGCGGCCAACACGCCCAACATCTGCTACGTGCGCACGCACAGGCCCGACGTGGCGTTGATCTACCCGCAGGACGCGACGTTCGCGCTCGGCGGAGCGGCCCAGCTCACCCAGGGCGACACGGTGACGGTCGTAGCCAGCGGCTACATGACGACGCTCGCGCTGGACGCCGTCCGCCAGCTCGAAGCCCAGGGGATCAAATGCAACCTGTTCGACGCCTACTGCCTGCCGCTCGACGCACGGCCGATCCTGAATGCAGCCGCGGCGGCGAACGGCACGATCCTGGTCGTCGAGGACAACTTGGTAGGCGGCGTGTACAGCGAGTTGGCTGAGGCGGCCGCCCGCGAAGGTGCGATCCAGGTCGCCGGCATGACCTGTCCGCGCATCCCGAAGTCCGGCAAGGACGGCGATATCGTATTGGCCGCCCTGGGCCTGTCGCCCAAGCATATCGTCGCACAGGTCAAGGAACTTCGCGGCTGACCGGACGGAAGCACTCGACGTCGTTTCTCGGGAGGCGACGGCGATAATTGGATGCGCAACTTGACTTATGTTACCTTACGCGGCGCCGGGGACTCCAACCCGGCGCCTTTTTCGTCTGGTTGGTTGGCCGACAGCACTTGGACTCAGAGAAAGGTGGGCGTCATGAACCACACAAGAAGCATCACTGTGCCAGGATGCATCGCTGCACAGCACAAAGGGGTCCTTTCGGGCATTCTGGGGCTGCTCGCAGGTGCCATGGTGGCATCGGCTCCAAACGTCGCGGCCGCCGCGAGCACAGCGCCCGCTCGACGGCCGAACATACTGGTCATCATGTCGGACGAACACAACGTGGACGTCACGGGCTGCTACGACAACGCGATCGTCCGCACCCCGAACCTCGACCGATTGGCCGAGGGCGGCATCACTTTCGACGCTGCCTACACGAATTCGCCGCTCTGCGTTCCCTCACGTCTGGCATTTACGGCCGGCAAGTACATCAGCCGTACCGGCGCCTGGAGCAACAACTGCTGGCTTCCTTCCGAAGACTATCCCTCGATCGCGCGGGTAATGACGGAGGCCGGCTACGACGCCGTCGTGGCCGGCAAAATGCATTACGACGTCACGCGCTGCTACGGCTTCCGCCGCATCGCCGCCGAACCGCGCAACAACATCAAGAACGGCCGGGGCGGTCGTCGGAGTGCGGATGATCTGACCGTCAATCGGAATGCCGGCGAGGTCCGGTTCCGCAACTTCTACCCGGATGACGACTCGAGCGTCATGCGCCCCGACCGGCGCGTTACCGAGGCTGTCGTCGAATTCCTCTCGAACCGGACCGACCGGGAACAGCCGTTTTTCCTCGTGGCAGGCTACCTTGCTCCGCATTTCCCCCTGATCGTCCCGGAAAAGTACTGGGCACGTTACCGCGACCGCGTACCCATGCCGGTAATCCCCGACAATCTGTTAGCCTCGTTACCGCTCAACTACCAGCACCTTCGTGCCGGCTTCGGCCTGGTCGATGTCGATCCGGACATCGTCAAAAAAGGGCGTGAGCTCTACTACGGCCTCACCGAATGGTTCGACGATCAGGTCGGCCTCGTACTGCGCTCGCTCGAAGAGGGCGGCCTGGCGGACAACACCATCGTCATTTACACGACCGATCACGGCGAAAACATGGGCGAGCACGGCCTATGGTGGAAAAACTGCATGTATGAGCATTCCGCGCGCGTTCCGCTGATCGTCCACTGGCCCGCGCGCTGGTCCGGCGGCCAGCGACGCGCCGGCGTCTGTTCGCTCGTCGATCTCGTGCAGACGATCGCCGAACTGGGAGGAGCACGCGTCCCCGACGACTGGGACGGCGACTCGCTGGTCGATTACCTGGACGATCCCCAAGCTCAATGGAAGGATTTCGCCGTCAGCGAGTACTACGCACACAACATCGCTTCCGGCTTCGCGATGTTTCGCCAGAACCGCTACAAGTACGTTTACCACACCCGAGCCGACGAAAAGCACCCTCCGCAGCGCGAGCTCTATGACATGCATACCGACCCGCAGGAATTTCAGAACCTGGCTGACGATTCAGCCCAGCAGGAAAGGATCGAACGCATGCATGCCCTGCTCGTTCGCGAGCTCGGCGAAGCACCGGACCGCACGGAACAGCGTGCCCGCCGCGACCTGGCGCGCGGCTACGATCGTCCGCCGGTCGAAAAGCCCAAGCCTTAACGCCGATGTGAAGTAGCCGGTCGCCCATGATGACAACGCTCGCCCGTTCGCTCAGGCCGAACCGCGAGGCAGAGGCGGCCATTCCATGCAAAGACCATATGGCACTGGCATCAGGGCCTCACGGGCGTCAGTTCGATATGGCGCGGAGCCGTGGCCGTCATCTCGATCCAGACGGTCAGGTCGTCGCCGTCGAGTCGTTCGCGGTGGCCCGCGGCAAAGCCTTTGCCGGCTTCGAGCGGTTCGCCGTTCAGGCACAGTGCAACATCAGCGTTACCCCAGCCTTTGACGACCAGGGCGAGATTGACGAGCGGGCGTTCTTCGCTGGCATTCAGGTCGGCCTTGAGCACACGGGGGCGGCCAGGAGACTGACATGTCAGAATGTAGGCGCGTTGAGTGGGGTCGTAGCCCTCGTTGACGTACATGGGTGAACCGACGGTCAATGTCGGCGGCCGAAGCCAGGATCGCGCCAAGGGCAGCAGTTCCTCGATCGGCTTGTCGGTCAGGCCCGTCAGCATGATCTTGGTCATGGAATGGTCGGTTGTCGCGCAGGGCGCACTGAACTGGGTCGCGACCCACGTGTGCGCGGGCCGGTCGGCCGCCTGTGCGAAACGGCCGAACACCGGGACCTGTGTCACAGGCCAATGGTTCCGCCAGGGAAAGATCGAGTGCTCGGACCAGCCCTCGCCCGTCGCGCGGGCGATGTCCGGCCCCTGGCCACCACGGTCGTTTTTTCCGTCGCGATCGTCGAGAATGAGAAATGGGTTGTAGCGTGAATTCAGATAGGCGATCTGAATGTTGGCTCGCGGGATGGTCGGATAGCGGTAGGACTTCTCGCCGGATTCCCGGCCGAAAGTTGCCGTCTCCCCCTTCATGTTGGCCACGGAAAGAAGCCGGTCCGCGTCGAGCACGTCTTCGGGCCGCTGGCCCGGGTGCAGTGGGATGATCGACTGGCACCATTCGTGCCATGCCTCGAAGTCGCTGCTCCACATGACGACCTTCCGGACGGCCACGCCGTCCGGGTAGACCGTGTGATATTCCTCGGACCAGTCCCCCCAGCCTGTAAGTTCATCGACGTAGGCGAGCTCGTAGTTGACCCCGGCCGGTGCGTTCCGCCAATAGACGACCGCGCGTGCGTCGCTGTTCTCGAGGATCTTGACGTGCGAATAGTGCGCACGCTTGTCGGACATCGACTCGGAGCAGCCGCGGTTCTGGCGGTCCAGGCCCCGCTCCATGAACTCGTTGGAGAACCAGTTGCCCTTCTCGGTCACCCAGCAGGGCGCATACGAGATCCCTCGCCAGAAGACGAGTCGCACGGGCGCAAACGGAAAGGCCACGACGATGTCCGGCCCGCAGCCGCGCCAGATGCTGTCCCACTCCCAGCAGTAGGCAAGATGGTGATAGAACGCACCGAACGCTTTGACGTCGGCCGGACCGGACGGCATGCGGCGCAACGTCAGCTCCGGCGGACCGTCCGGGCGCGTCGCTTCGAATGCCGCCCGGACCTGCGCGGGCGTCAGGCAACGATCGTGAATCTTCACCTCGTCGAGGATGCCGTCGAACGCGAAATGGACAGGCTGTTCGGGCCGGCCCCACTCGGACGAAAACATGGCGTGCTCTTTGTCGTGATTGCGTCCGATGAGCAGATCACTGGATGACGCATAGGTCGGTGCCCCGGACATATCGAGTCGGCCAGCCTCGATCCCGTCGATGTAGACGGTCAGACCCGAGCCGGCGTCGAACGTGCAAGCCACATGCACCCATTCCATGAGGGGGACGCCTTGCTGCGAGGTGCACTCGTGCCATTGCCCGTCGCCGGCCACATGCAACCCGACGCGCCCCCGTGCGTCCAATCCGAAAAAGTAACCCGCGCTACGGTTCTCCCGCTGACCGACGACGGGGCACCACCCCCAGGGGTAGGCTTGCACCGCGACCCATGACTCGATCGTGAAAGCGTCACCCAGTCGGGGCGCCGCGTCGGCCTTCCGCGTCACGGCGGTCGTGAACCCGTCGCACTTGAGCCCCTTTCCCTGCACGCCCGCGACGAAGCGGTAGTTGCCGCTTAGCGGGTCGGCCGACCGAGTCACCCCATCGCGCACCGTCCGGCCGGCATCTTCGTCGAACCGCCACCATGCCAGCAGCCCTTCCTGTTCCTTCTCAGTCGACGCCGACGCGCCGGCCGTCGCGCCGTGCACATCGGCGGACCGTGCCGGGATCGTCATCGCCGCGGCCGCCAGCACCGTCCATGCGATCGTTTGCTTCATCTAGGATCTCCTCCCGTCATGGACGACATGCAGCACGCGACTGCTACCCCCCTGCCGGCGCCAGCGGCTTGATGCGGATGTTCGTAAATTGGACCTCCATCGGCTCGCCGCCGTGCAGTTGCAGGCCGATGCGGCCGGTGCGGGGCACGTCAGGCTGCGTCTCCGTGTAGTCGGCCGTGGTGACGCCGTTGACCTTGATGACCACGTGCGGCCCGCGCGCGACGACCTCCATGTCGTTGAAGCCGGCCGGGTCGATGTTGTGCTCTGACTTGCCGGTCCAGCCGTCGACGAGCTTCCGCCTCCCGTACTGTTCGTGAAGGTTGCCCCAGCCCTTCAAAACGACGTCGGCCTGGTAGCCGCCCATGTCGTAGTTCTCGCTGTCGGTAACTTGGCTGCGGAACTGCACGCCGCTGTTGCCGCTGACGAGCTTGACCCTGAACCGGAGGACGAAGTCGCCGAAGACCTGCTCGTGGATGGCATACATGGTCTGGGTCAGGCCATTCGGGTACGTGTTGCCCACGATCACGCCGTCGCGCACGCGCCAGCGTTTCGGATCGTACCGCCATCCGTCCATCGTCTTGCCGTCGAACAGCGGAATGAAACCCTCGGCCCGTTCGATGTCGGTCGGCAGGATCGCCGGTGCAAGTCGGCCGGCGGCCCAGAGGACCCCGTTACGCAGAAGCATTCCGAAGACCGGGTCGTGCTGCGAGCTTTCGTCGTGGCCGTAAAGAATCGTATAGACGCGGCTGCCGCGGTAGCGTTGCGTCCAGACCATCGGCTCGGGCGCGGGATGCCCGCCATGCGGCTCGGCGCTGTGGACCAGCGGCCGGGCGTCCGGGCTGTGGGCGACCATGACGTAAGGCTCGTCGTCGAACGTGAAGCGGTTCGGCACGCCGTTCAGGATCGGGTTCGAGCCATCGACGACGACCGACGTGAGCGGGCCGTAGGGGTCATGCGATTCGAACTGGCCGCCGACGATGGTCGGCCATTCGTCCCAGCCCTGGAACGACCAGACCGCACAGTGCATCGCGACCAGCCCCTTGCCGGCCGCCAGCGCGTCGAGGATCGCCTCGCGCACGGGCGGTTCGGGCGGCTGCTTGATGCAACAGTTGAACAGCATCACATCGGCCTCAGCCAGGTTGGCGGGCGTGAAGTCAGCCAAGTCGTTCGTGACGCGAACGCGGATCTGGCCGCTGGCGGTCAGCACGTCTGCCAGCTTGCGCGGCAGCGCGTCGTAATCGTGCGCTTCGCCCGTCGCCAGCATGAGCACCCGAACGGGCGCCGGCCTGGTCTCCGACGAGCAAGGCGCTTCCGCCTGCGCGAATGTAGCCACCGCACCCAGTGCCAGAGCGGCTAAAAGGCAGACCATTTGTACGGATCGCATTGTTGTGTGTAAAAACATACCTCTGTTACCTCGCTATCCAGAATATCGGGGACAAAGCCCACTATACGTCATACACGATCTACACGCTTCGCATTCAGGTACGAGCACAGTGCGCCCGCCACGCCGACAACAAACAGCGTCTCGGCCCATTCGAGTTGTCTGGACTCTTTGCCATGCCGGCCCTGGTCTGAGGCAAATCCCCAGAGCTTTGTGGCTGCGTCTTTGACAGGTGACGGCAGAAGCGTCGGATACTTCTTGATGATCTCACCCAGGGTTCGCTTTGGGTCACCGCTGAATTCGCGTGCGACACTCTCCAGCGCTTCCATCGCATGGTGAATCGCGCCCGAAAGGTCGGGCTCCGGCCGACGCGATAAGTCGGATCGGGCATCGCGAAACGCCTTTGCGGCGACTTGAAAGCCGGACACCTTAAGCTCCTCCTCTGTCGTTCTAGTTACATCTTCGAGGACATCCTCGCCGTGCATCTCCAGCACACCGTTCTTCAACCGCCAGCCGATGTGCTCCTCATCAAAAAGGCGGTTCATTTCTGGTTCGAACTGAAGCAAATGGACATCTTGCCGCGTGGGCTGCGCACAGGCTTCGATGAAATCGTAAAACTCATACCACTTGGACCCACAGACAAGATCCTGGACCTCGTTCCATATGTTGCTCTCAGACCAGTTATCCGTATTGGGACGAACGCGACGGACACCACAGATGATGCGTCGGATGCTCTCTGGTGACATATGCATTCTATCGTGAATCAGCGATAGCGTACCAACGCGGAGAGACTCAGGAGCGTCGTGGTAGATGAGCGGTCCATCATGTTCACTTCTGAAGAAGCCATGCCGGCGTGAGAATTGGTCCGCTGATCGTGCCATCGTGATCATGCCCCCTATTGACAGCGGCATCGGCAGGCAGACTACCAGACCGCTCGACTGGTTGCAGGTTCACATGTAAAACTTCTCGTGTTTTATATCACTCTTGCAGCGACGGCCAGACCGTCTCCAGGAACGCGCGGTTGTTTTCCAGCAGAGGGTGCAGCGAGGCAACGTCGGCCGGCGCGAGCCAGCGGGCCTCGGCCACCTCGGCCGGTTCGCACGTCAACGCAACGTCGTCATCGGCAGGGACCGCCAGCCACCACAACAACTCCAGCCCATCGTCGGGCCGCCGCCAGAACCACACCTGCCGGATGGGCCGGACGGTAAGACCCACCTCCTCGCGCAACTCGCGCACGAGCGCGTCGGCCGGCGACTCGCCCGGCTCGATCGCGCCGCCCGGAAAACACCACCAGCCGCCGGCGCGGATCCCCTCGGCCCGGCGGATCATCAGCCACCGCCCGTCCCACTGGACCACGCCGACCACGCCGCGGCGAGGCGGACCGCCCGCCGAGCCAACCGCCCCGCCATCAAATGAATCCCTGTTTACGTCCATCCTGAATCCGTGCCCCCATTGTACCAGGAATCGCGAGCCCTGCGTTGCGATACAGGCCGCTTCGCACGCCACGTCACCGTAGAGGGTTCACAAATCCGGTGAGGCGCACCTCCCCCGCCGTTCGACGTTGTGCTTTGCCGGGACGATCCTGTAACATGACGTGGTACGGATCATGATCGAGCGAGGCTTTCCAGCTTCAGGGAGGTCGGCCATGAAATACACGCTACGAGACGCAATTCGCGGTGCTCTCACCCTGGCAGCGGCCATGGCGTCCATCGTTTACGGCGCCGAAGAAGCGCGGAAGCCGAATATCGTGCTCTTCATGGCTGACGACTTCGGGTACGAATGCGTGACGGCCAACGGAGGCGAGTCGTACTCGACGCCGAACCTCGACGCCCTGGCAGCAGGCGGCATACGGTTCGACCGCTGCCACGTCACGCCCCTGTGCACCCCGACCCGCGTGCAGATGATGACCGGGATCTACAACGTCCGCAATTACATCGATTTCGGGATCATCGACCCGGAAGCCGTCACCTTCGGCCATCTGCTGAAAAGGGCCGGCTACGCGACCGGCGTGTTCGGAAAATGGCAGCTTGGCCGCGATCCCGGCCTGCCCCAGCGGCTGGGATTCGACGAGGCCTTCCTCTGGCAGCACACACGACGGCCGCCGCGCTACGCCAATCCGGGCCTCGAACACAACGGGCGGGAAATCGATTATCAGGACGGCCAATACGGCCCCAGGATCATCAACGATCACGCGCTGGAATTCATCGAGCGTCACAGGGACCGCCCGTTTTTCCTCTATTATCCGATGGTCCTCACCCACAACCCGTTTCAGCCGACACCCGACAGCCCGAACTGGGATCCCACAGCGATCGGCGAGCAGGTCAACCGTAATGTAAAACATTTTGCGGACATGACGGCCTACATGGACAAGATGGTCGGCCGACTGGTGGCCAAACTCGACGAACTCAACCTGCGCGAGCGGACGCTCGTGATATTCATCGGTGACAACGGCACGAATACAAGCATCACCTCGCAGTTCCGCGGAGAACCTTACCCGGGGGGCAAGGGCACGTGCACGGCGCGGGGGACACACGTACCGTGCATCGCCAACTGGCCGGGGCGCGTGCCGGCCGGTCGCGTCAACGACGACCTGATCGCGAGCGTGGATTTTCTTCCGACCCTCTGTGAGGCGGCCGGCGGTTCGATCCCGGAGTCGCTGGGCATCGACGGACAGAGCTTCCTGCCGCAGCTTCTCGGCTCGCCCGGCACACCGCGAACGTCGATCTATTACTGGTACATGCCCCGCGTGCAGCGCGGGTTGAAATGCGAGTTCGCGATGTCCAAGTCGTACAAGCTCTATACCGACGGGCGGTTTTACGATCTGGCGAAAGACCCGTTCGAAAAGCAGCCGCTGCCGGAAGGGGAACTGTCGGAGCGGGCAAGAGAAGCGCGGGTGATACTCGAGGGTGAACTCGCCCGCTATGCGGATGCCCGTCCTGCACAGCTGCGGGAACATGACAAAAAGGCTTTGGAGTCTTCCGAAAACGGCGGCTGACAGGATCGACCGCGCGTTGCGTTTCGATGTATTTGCCTACCCGACACAACTCCGCCGCTCCCTGAGGAATCAAGTTTCCAGGCAGGACCCCGTGCCCTGGAAACGGGAGCATCGGAAAAGCAGGTGAAGTCGAAAGGAACACGATCATGCGGACAGGAGCCTGGGGATTAGCAATAGCAATAATGGCGGTGGCGGCGTTCGGCGTACAGCCGGGTTTTGCCGCAGAGCGGTCCATGGACACGATGTGGGGTGAGGCGACCGGGGGCAGCGACGTCAAGGCGGAGCGCGTGGCGCTGTTCCGTGACGGCAACTACGGGATGTTCATCCATTGGGGGCTGTACTCCCACCTCGGCGGCCAATGGAAAGGTGAGACCTTCTACGGGATCGGCGAGTGGATCCTGCGCCAGATGAAGATTCCCATACCGGAATACATGGCACTGGCCGGCGAGTTCAATCCAACGTCCTTCGACGCGCGCGAGATCACCCGCATCGCCAAGGCAGCCGGCATGAAATGGATCATCATCACCGCCAAGCATCACGAAGGTTTCGCCATGTTCAAGTCGGCGCATCCGTTCAACATCGTCGATGCGACCCCCTTCGGGCGCGATCCGATGGGAGAGCTGGTCACCGCCTGCCGGGAAACCGGCCTGGGCTTCGGGTTCTACTACTCGCATTACCAGGACTGGACCGCGCCGGGCGGGGCGGGCGGACCAAAGCGGAACGCGGACGGATCGCCGGCTACCTTCGAACAGTATTTCCGCGAGAAATGCTATCCGCAGGTGAAGGAGATCTGCACGCAGTACGGCCCGCTCGATTTCATCTGGTTCGACACGCCGGGCGACATGCCGAAAGAGCTCGTCCTGGAGCTGGCAGAGCTTGTCCGAACCACGCAACCCAACGCGATGCTGTGCAGCCGGATCGGGCACGGCCTGGGGGACTACGTCACAAAAGGCGACATGGAGGTGCCGCCGCGCAATATCGAAGGGCTCTGGGAATCCTGTGACACCACGAACGATTCGTGGTCGTATGCCTGGTACGACCAGAACTGGAAAGACTCCAGTGAGATTCTCCGCCGACTGGTCGCGACCATCGGACGCGGCGGAAGCTACCTGCTCAACGTCGGCCCCGACGGCCAGGGACGCGTCGCCACACAGGCAGTGAAGTTTCTCGAACGGGTCGGCACATGGATTGACCGGCATCAACAGGTCATCTACGGGGCCGGCGCTTCTCCCTGGGGACACGCACTGCCCTGGGGCGACGTGACTACCCAGGGCAATACGCTGAACCTCGTCGTCTTCGACTGGCCGACCGACGGTCAGCTCTTTCTGCCGGGTCTGCAATCTGACATCTTGAAGGCATCCATTGTGGCCGGTGGAGCGCGCCTCGAAGTGCCATTCGAACAACGCGGGACCTGGACGAAGCTGCATGTACCGGTCGCAAAGCCCGTGCGCCCCTCCACGGTCATCGAGCTCGAATTAAAAAGTGCGACGGACGTGGACGGAACCCAGGGCGTGTATCCGAACATCACCACGACGCTGCTGGCTGAGTTTGCCGAAGTGACGGACGCCGAGAAGAAAAGCATCCACTGGATGGAGAAGTTCGGCGAATGGAAGCATGTCACCCAGGTGGGGCAGTGGAAGCCAGAGGGTAAAGCGACATGGACGGTAAACGTGGCCGAGGCCGGCGACTACCGACTGGAGCTTACCTACAAAGGCCAGGGCCGCTGCGTGTGGGCGATCGAAACCGACGAAGGAGAGAAACTTCAGAACCAGCAGGCGGCCGCATCGGTGTACCATACGTATCCGATCGGCCTGCTGACGTTCCGCACCCCGGGCAAACACACGATCACCGTCTCCCTGCTCGACGGAGAGCGCGATGAAGCGAGTCTGGAATCCGTCCGCATCAGCCCCGTGCGGTGAAATGTGGGCTGCAGACAGGGCCTTCGTGAAAGAAGGACAGAACGAACGCAGCTCCCCTGTACCTCACCCTTATCGACGCTCCTGAAATACGCATTCTAAGAGCACCCACGACTCCCGCTGCCAGTCCGCCAGCGCAAAAGCAAAATGCCGCTGCCTGACGTGGCAGCGGTGACGGACTGCCGTCCATCTCTTCGTCGTGCAGGCAGCAGGCAGATGATGACAGCAGGGTATTTACCCTTTTTTCAAAATGTGATGGAAAACAGGGTGGCCAACTGCGCTATGTTCTAAAGACAGGAAGTTGAAGTGATGCTGGTTTTGAGGGCATGTGTTCAAGCCGGCAGCCCGTTGCAGAAGTATCCCCATCCTGAAGGAGGCGCAAGAAATGGTTCACCTTTCACCCAACTCGAGTCTCATGCGATTCTTCCGTACAGGCGTGCCGCTGACGGCCGCTGCGGTTGTGTTGTCCTGTGCGCTGGTCTGGGCCGGCGTGTCGAGCTACATGCCCATTAAGATCACGGAAGAGTTCGAAGCCATAAGAGCCCGCATGGAGGCAGCCAAGCCCGAGGTGATGGCCCGCCAGATGGCACTGCTCGAAGAGCGTTATGACATGAGCGATCGGCCGGCGGAAGTCGTCACGATGACAGGCGGCAAAGCGGTCCAGGAAGGCATACGCGTCAGGCTGCCCGAGGGCGTGACCTGGGAAGAGCTGGCAGCCATGTCGCCGGAGGAGATCCGCCGCAAGGGCCTCTACCCCAAAGGATTTCTGCCCCTGCCACACCCCAACCACGCCGAGGGTGGCCAGGTTTTTCCGCAGCATCACATCGACGAAATCCTGGATCAGGAGGGACGGGATCTGACCCGTTTCGACCTGGACTACGACCTGCCCGAGCACCTTTTGCCCGAGTATCCGCCGCCTATCTTCCTGACGACGCGCCCGGACTTGGGCGACGTCTCCCAGGGCAAGGTCGTTACGATCATGAATTACTATGAACTGTTCAACGGCATTTTGAACCCAAAACAACTCGAAGGCCTCCGGCTGCTGGTGACGCCCTTTCCCCAGCAACAGTTCAACCAGACCGAGGATCGCCGCACGGTCCTGCCCAGCCGCGGCGTCACCTGCTTCGACTGCCACGTCAACGGCCACACGAACGCAGCCACGCACCTGGTGGGCGATATGCGGCCGCAGGAGTTCCGACACGGACTGGACACGCCTCCGCTGCGCGGCGTGAACATTCAACGGCTCTTCGGCTCGCAGCGGGCGCTCAAGTCCATCGAGGATTTCACGGAGTTCGAGCAGCGGGCAGCCTACTTCGACGGTGACCCGGTCATCGCGACCAAGAAAGGCGTCAACGTCCTCGAGCGCGGCAGCCAGGTCCACTTCATGGCCGAGTTCCAGGCGATACTCGACTTCCCGCCCGCCCCGAAACTCGACGTTTTCGGCAGGCTCGACCCGGCCAAAGCAACGGAGGCCGAACTGCGCGGCGAGGAAGTCTTCTTCGGCAGGAGCCGTTGCGCCGAATGTCATCCATCCCCCTACTACACCGACAACCTCATGCACAACCTGAAGACGGAACGGTTCTATGAGCCGCAGATGGTCAACGGCCGGATGGCTGCCGGTGACGGCCCGATCAAGACCTTCCCACTCCGCGGCATCAAGGATTCGCCCCCCTACCTGCACGATCGCCGGCTGCTGACGATCGAGGACACGGTCGAGTTCTTCAACCTCGTCACCGGCGTGCAGCTCACGGAGCAGGAGAAACAAGACCTCGTCGCGTTCCTGCGCTGCCTGTAACGAGCAAATGACATCAAGGAGAGGCGTCGCTTCGTAGCGACCGTCCCATCCGAACCGCCACCGTAGGAGGAAATCGTACGACGGACAGGCATGGGATCGGGGTGAACCATCCGATGCGATGGCGGGTCACGCCTGGAAATCAGCGTCAGGGATATTGGTGAACGAGATCCGCGTCGGCGCGCTGTCCTGAGCACCGTGCATGCCCGCAAAGTAGACGGTGTGCGGGCCGTAACGGAGATTCAGCCGATCCATCGCCCGCGACAACTGGATGCGGCGGCGCTCCCCCGTAAACAGCGGCAAAGTCGCCGATGTACCGGGCACGAGATCGTCCAGCGTGACGGCCAGCTTGAAGGGCGGCCCCGGCGGGCGGCAGGCCCACATCGAGTCGAAGACCTCGAGCATCGTCAGCGTGTCCTGGCAGAGCCCCAATCCCGCACGCTGCCGCCACGACGGCCGATGCAGGTAGTGCACGTCGATCCGCATGTGCCGGGCCCAGTAGTCCAGCCTCCGCAGCCGGAATGCCGCCTTGTGAATCATGCGCACCATGACTGCCCGCGCGCCCGCCTCATTTCTTCGCGCCGGCGGCAGGACGTGCGAATGGCCCACCGTTCGGCGGCAGGTCGCCGCGTCGGCCACGTCGTCGCCCCGCAGCCAATGCCACCAGACGCGCCCCACGATGCTCTCCCAGATGTCCTCGAGTTGTGTCTTGGATAACGCGCAGAGCTGGCGAACCGAGCGGATCTGGCGCCGGTGGAGGCGTTCGAGCATCCGCTTGCCGATGCCCGGCAGGTCATCGAGTTGCAGCGCATCCAAAGCGGACGGCAGATCCGCGCGCCGGATGATCGTCAGGCCGTCCGGCTTGTGCATCTCCGCAGCCACCTTGGCCAGGAACCGATTCGGAGCTACCCCGATCGAGCAACGGAGCTGCGCGCCGACGCAGCGGTAAATGGAGTCCTTGATCTGCCGGCCCAGCAGGGCTGCCCGGGCAGGCTCCCGTTCGGCCCCGAGGAGCCGACAGGAGACCTCGTCGATCGAATGGACCTCAGCCACGGGCAGGCACTGCGCGACGGCCTCGATGATCGCGTGGTGGTACCGCACGTAAACTACCGGCCGGGCGATCACGATCCGCAGGTCGGGGCACCTCTTCCTGGCCTCGCGAACACCCGTCCCCGTGCGAACCCCGAACGCCTTGGCCTCATAGCTGGCGGCAATGCAGCAAGTCGTGTCCGTATCGACAGCCACGATGCCCACGGGCCGGCCGCGGAGGGCGGGCTGCTCCTGCTGCTCGACCGAGGCGAAATAGGCGTTCATGTCGAGATAAAGCGTGGTCAGGCACATCGCACAACAACCCCGTTAATACCTAACATTAACCTAACACTTAGCGGAGGTCAAGCGGAAAGTGCCCGGCAAATCCCCGGACGCGTTGGAAGGAGCGATCGGTCGGGCGGTGGCCCAGGATGATCAAGGCTATTAATGTTCTGCTGTAATTCAGTTAAGAGTCACTGAAACAACCTGTGACTTGCAGGGCGCGGCACGGAGCCTTGCTGGAATCGCGAAAATGGCATAAGGCCTTTTATTTCCTGATGTTACGGGGTAACAGCAATACGGATCGGGCATTTGACCGACAGTTCATAGCGGCATCTTCCTCGTTTATTTTGTATTGTGACGATTGTTAATTGTGCGGGTAAAAAATTTGAGCGAGCCTGCGTAATGACCGTTCTATGGCACAGAGGCGGGATTGTGAGATTCTCCGTGCGGAGACAGCATGATGGCTGTACGGATGATCGATTCGAAGCAGTTGAGCAGCCTGCTCGACGAGCTGGATATCCGGGCCCGTCACGGTTCCGGCAACGAGGAGGAAAACTCCAGGGTCTGTCAGCGTCAGGACCCGCGTCACCGCTTCCGAGTCGAGTGCACCGTGCGTTTCCTGCCAGCGGGTTCTTCCACGGTCGATGAATTGCCCGGGCGAACGCGCAATCTCTCGCGTAACGGGCTGGCTCTCCTCGTCGGCCGGGTTTTCGCTCCGAAGGATCCGGTGGAAGTGGAGGTGAAGCTCCCCGATTACCCCATCCGCTACCTGGCGGGCCAAGTACGCTTCTGCCGTTACGTCGGCCGCGGTTTCCACGAGATCGGGATTCTGCTCAAGGCATCCTCGCCGAAACCCGTGTTCTCCCACGCCCCCGCACAGGCAAGAGGGGCACTCGATTGGCTGCCCTTTGTACCACGGCTCTGAGGATGCCGTGCATTTATCGGCCGGCACTTCGACGGCGCCCGAGTGAGGGGTCCACGCCTTTCCATGCTTCGGGCAATGCCTCGATAAGGTCCGTGGCTGTCAGGGCAACCTGGCCGATGCGTTTGGCAGCCGCGTCGCCGGCTCGCCCGTGAACGTACACGCCTAAGACGGCCGCCTCGAATACATCGATTTTCTGGCCGACCAGTGCCCCGAGAATCCCGGACAGCACGTCACCGGTGCCGCCGCTGGCCATCCCGGGGTTGCCCGTGCGGTTCGTGTAGAGGCGAGCTCCGTCGGTGACGAGTGTTCCGGAGCCTTTGAGCACGACGACGGGGCGAACGTCCGAGGCCGGCGTGTTGGCGGCCATCCGACGCGCGGTCCGCAGAGCGAATCCTTCCCGATCCCTTTGGACCTGCGGCACGGAGACGCCATGCAACCGGGCGAGTTCCCCGGGGTGAGGCGTAAAGATCGTGGCAGGATGCGGGCGTCGGTTCCAGATATGGGCCGCGTCGCGCGGTGCCCGGTCGGCCAGGTTGAGCGCATCGGCATCGACCACGCAGCCACGACAGCCGGCACTACGAAACCGGTCGATCAGCTCCCATACCCCCCGCGCGTGCGCGTCGCTCCCCCTACCCAGACCAGGCCCGATGACCAGCGCGTCGGGCAGGGCGCCCTCACCATCGAACCAGCCATGCTCTTCGAACCACCGCGCCGAACGGCACGGGTCGAGCCGCCCGTCACGTGTGGCCGGCAGCGCGATCGTCGTCGCGCAGGGGCACAGGCCGGCAACGGTCGGCTGGACCGGCGCGGGACACGCGATGATGACCAAACCCGCGCCGCTGCGCAGCGCCGCACGCCCGACAAGGGACGGCGCACCGGCCATCCCCACGCTGCCGGCGATGACCAGCACCCGCCCGAAAGTCCCCTTGTGCCCCCCCTCGGGGCGCGCGGGGATTCGAGGAATCGCACGAAAGCGCTGGAATGCCTGGGCTGAATTTCCGGGTCGTGCCATGGGCGATGAGCCGTCCGATCGATACTGCTTTTACTGGGCCGTCCGAACATCGGGATTCGGTTGTGAGGGTCGGGTCACCTCATCGCTCCCGGAAGGAGGGACGGCCTCAACACGTTGGGTACGGCAAATGAGGCAGGCGATGTACCCGGCGCCGAATCCGTTGTCGATATTCACGACCGATACGCCGGCCGCACAACTGTTGAGCATCGTCAGCAAGGGGGAGATCCCA
>Ga0272443_10001827_pt1 | contig 29091 bp, 20 predicted proteins | sample SSMAcet12_FD_193581 | JGI IMG/M metagenome (GOLD analysis project Ga0272443, IMG submission 193581) | Marine sediment archaeal communities from Little Sippewissett salt marsh, Falmouth, MA, United States - SSM-Acet-12 | ecosystem: Environmental > Aquatic > Marine > Wetlands > Sediment ... | reverse complement strand
TGCGGAAATCGGCAAGGCGCTCTACCACGCCTCGACTTGCCCGTCCGTCTGCTCGATCGCCGTCGGCAACCGGTTGTACTTCGCCGAGCAGCGAAACGCCGAGGCCGCCGGGTTCCAGGCGCACGACGGCTGTCTCTGAGCGAACGGTCTGGGCGTCATCGGGAACTGTGACCCGCATTACGCTCGGACATCGGTCCGATTCACTCTGAACCGAGGCGGCGTGCATACCGGCCAGACCGCGACGTCGAACCAAGGCCGCTTCTCTAGGCTGTTTGTCGGTGGCCGCGGAGGGAGAATCCGATGAAGATCGCCTGCTGCACCGTGGAGATGGTTGCCCTCATCTTCATGCTGTTCTGGAGCCTCAACGGCGCGTACTCCGTCGTGAACGCTCCGTCGACCGACCTCGTCAGCCGGCCGACGACCGAGCTCGTCTCCGTATGGGGCGAGCCCGACCGCGTCGCCGCCGCGACGGACTACGGCTTCGAAACGACGCAGCTCGAGAAAGTCCAGGTCTGGTCGTACGCCAACCCGGCCCGCTCCGTCGTCGTCCGCGACGACGTCGTCGTGTCGATCCGGGTGGGGTAGGGATCACCTTCTGCTGATGACGGCGTGAGGGGGCGAGAAGCGAGGCTTCACGCGCCGCTCATGTCGCGTCGTCGCCCTGCACACGTGACCTACGCTTCCCATACCACGACAGCGCCCCGGTCGGGCAGGCGCGGATGCACTCTCCGCAAAGCAGGCAGTCGCCCGCGCTGACCCGTCCTCCCTCCACGGCGCACGCGGAGCACGCGCTGTCGCACTTCCCGCAGGAGACACACTCCGGACCCACGCGAATGCGGAACGGGCTCGCGCCGGAGACGAGTGAAAGCCACGCCCCGAGCGGGCAGAAGAGCCGACAGAACGGGCGGTACAGGACAATCGAGAGCAGGACGAAGAGCCCGCTGATTCCATAGGTCAGCGGCGTTCCGCCGAGCGTGAAGAACGCCTTGAACGGCGTTGTCCCGCTCCAGGTAAGAAACCCGGTTGCCGCTACTCGCGCCACCAGGTAGGCAAGGATCGCGTACGGAACGAATCGAAGGATCCGCATCCATCGGCCCGGGATCGTTCGCTGCAGTCGCTTCACGTGAAGAAGCTCCTGTAAGGCGCCGAACGGGCAGACGTACCCACAGAAGAGTCGACCGACGAACAGCGCGGCAACTGTCGGTACCAGGAACAGCAGCAGGTAGCCGGTCGACGCCTTCAGGATAACGTTCTGGACGGACGAGATCGGGCAGAGCATCCCGCCGATCACGAACCCGAGAACCACCACCGAGGCGATGAGCAGCCATCGCCGGAGCCGGAAGCGCTGTGTCGCGATGATTGCCGCGCCAACCGCGCTGAAGCCGAGAACAAGGAGGAACTTCGTCAGCTGGTCGTGCAGGAAGTAGCCCGTTCGCGAGGTGACCGTGCTCTCGCCGCTCGGCGCCTCGAACGTGCGCTCCGAGTCCGGGGCGCCGAACGAGCCGTCCGGCTCGCCGAACCCTTGACCGAACGCCGCGGCCCCAAGCGCCGTTGCGGCAACGAGCACGAAGAGCGCAACGATCGTGAGTCGTCTGCCCATCATGAGTTCGGGGCGATCCTAGCCGAGCAGGTGGTCGAAGCGGAGGAAGAGGCCGTCGCCGACCACGAGGAGTGCGACCGATTCGCCCGCATCCTCCACGTAGAAGACGCGGACCGTCTCCGGGAGCACGTCGGGAAGAACCGCCCCCTGCGGGAACACTACCCTCTCGCTTCCGACCTCGAGGAATCCCTCTCCGGCGGATACATCGCCCACCGTAGATGCCACTGCGGCCGCCGCCTCGAACGGATAGGTTCCGCCCCAGGCTGAGGCCCAGACCGTTTCGTCATCCGAAGCGAGCGTCCGGATCGGCAGGAGCTTCTCCTCGTAGCCCTCCTTCGTGCAGGTCTTCGAAACCCTCAAGTACCCCTCACCCTCCTGTGCAAGCGAAACCTGGACCCACGTCTCGTACAGGCCGCCACCGAGATCCTCCCACGTCGTCACGCCGAGGATCTGGATCCCTTCGCCGTCGATCACGTAGTCGTCCATGCTCGACAGCGTACACTTCGCGTGGGTCTTCTGGACGCGGATGCCGACCTCGCCGACCGTCCCAAGCGGGGCCTCGACGTTCTCGTAGCTGAAGTAGAATGTGCATGCGCTCGCCGATAGCGCGAATGCAGCAAGTAGAGCCGCGGCGCCAACCGCCATCGTGATTCGCTTCATCCGGTTCTCCTCTCGTTCATCTGTCGATTCGGTGGAGTGGATGATCGTTGCCCCGTGTGAAGAGAATATGACAGACCGAGGCTGCCGGTGTGTGAAGCAGCGAACGCGGTCTGCCGGTGGAGCGCCGGGTGTCGTGTGACCAAGCCCTCGCTGTCGCTATGCTAGTCGTCACCCTCCAACCAGCGCCGGACGAACACGTTCAACAGCGGCACGAACTCGGCCGTTGCCTTCCGATTGCCTGCGTACGTCGGATGGCTGTCGCCATCTGCGTACGCCGACAGATCGCTGCCCACCGTTTGCACGTGCTGGATCGCCCCGTCCCGCCAGCGATGGTGGTTCCCGGCCTCCCGGCCCGCGTCGTTCGTGTGCGGATCGCCGCCGTTCGACGTCAGGACATGGTAGAAGTCGAACACCGCCACGTTCCGGTGCGGGTAGTCCGCCAGCCACTCGTCGACGAGCCAGTCGTTGCAGGCGCGGGCGTTCGCCGGATCCTCCCAGCTGTCCTCGCGCATCACCGGCGGCGCCGTGATCGCGACGAACAGCTTGTCCTGCCGTGTCGCGAAGTACTCCAGGAGGGCAAGATAGATCGCCTTCGCGCGGCCGACCGTCAGCCCCTCGTCGTCCGCCGCCGGCGGATCGTCCGGGTTCCCCCCGAGGTTCGAGTTCGGATAGCACGACTTGAACAGGATGATCTCGTTCTCGCGCGCCGGATCCGGATCCTCGGACCGGGAGTACCAAGACCACTGGTCGAACTCGTGATACAAGGCATCGAGCACGTCCGCACTACCGCCAAACCAGTTGTCCCAGTGGACAATGTCGGTGCAGTCCCCGATCGCCCCCCAGCAGTCCTCGCAATCCTCACACACCGGTCCCCAGCCGTAGTTCGTATCGCTGACGAAGTAACCGTTGTCCCGAAGCGCGATCCCCAGCCCGCCATCCTCGTCGCTCAGCCAGTTCTCCCCGCACGAGTGGTGGATGAAGATCAGCTTCAGAGGCTCCGCTGGAGAAGCCGGATCGTCCCCTGACTCCGCAAATGCCCCGAGAGCGACCGAGCAGAGAACCGTCAGGATCACTGCTACCGCCGTCAAGCTACGTCCGTCGTGTGATCTCATCGCAACCCGCCTTCCACTTGGATGCCTCCTGGTTCGCAGGATCCAGTCTACCTATGTACTCTCGCCTTGACGAATGCCGGCCGGCTGCAAGGTCGTCTCATGAGGAGCCTGGGGTTGGGACCTTCGATGATCTGTCAGACACCCGACAGATCGTGTAGAATGCCCTTGTCATGACGTTCACGAAGCTGTCCGACCCGACAAAGCCTCGCCATGTAGCTGATCAGGTGATCCTTGCCATCCAGGATGGAACGCTGGTTGCCGGGGAGCGGTTGCCTTCGGAGGCGAAGCTGGCGGAGCTGACGGGGGTGGGTCGGACGTCGGTCCGCGAGGCGCTGGCTGCCCTTCGGCTGATGGGGGTCATCGAGACGCGCGTCGGCGCGGGCAGTTACGTCCGCGAGACGGCCGACCGGGCGATCGTGTCGAACGGCATCGCGCAGGCCATCGAGCAGTCCGAGGAGGCGCTACAGCTGCAGGAAGCCCGCGCCGTCTTCGAGTCGGGGATGGCGAGGCTGGCTGCGGCGCGCTGGTCTCCGGAGAAGACAGAGGTCTTCCGCCAGCTGCTCTCCAAGATGGAGAGCAGCTCCGGTTCCGAAGGATACGCCGAGTACCTTCGCCTCCATCGCGACTTCCATCTCCTCCTCGCCGAGGCGACAGAGAACGCGGTTGTCGTGTCGACCGCTCGATCGTTCCTCGAGTTCATGGATCACGAGGGGTGGCAATCGATGGAGCGCCAGTTCTACCTTCCGAACCGCCGCGAGGTCCTCGGCGAATCGGTCGAGCTGCACCGGGGCATCGTCGAGGCGCTTGTCGCCGGCGATGGACCGCTTGCCTCCGAGCGGATGCACGATCACTTCGAGCACTACGAGCATGAGGGGCGGGGGGATAGGGAGTGCGGGGTAGGGGGTAGAGGGTAGGGAGTAGTGGGTCGTGGGAGCGGGAAGTGAAGAGCGGGAGGAAGGGAGTGATGAGTGCCTTGGATGCAGATCTGCTTAGGCTCTTCCCTCGCGCATTGCATCTCGGATCGAGGCTCGGAGTGCGAGCTTCGTTTGGGCGGGTGACTCATGAAGAGGGATGACTTCGTGGTCGTTGGGAAGCCATACCCACGAACCGATGGAGTCGCGAGGGTCACGGGCAGTGAGCGCTACACTTGCGATGTCTCGCTCCCTCGAATGCTGCACGGGCGGATCCTGTCGAGCCCCCATGCCCACGCGCGGATCGTCTCCATCGACACGTCCGAGGCGGAGACGCTGGGTGTAACGTGCATCACATTCGATGACATCCCGAAGGTGCGCTACAACGAGCGGATCATCACGATCCCGCCGGTGCTCCACAAGGACCACACCGTCCTCGCCGACAAGGTCCGGCGGATGGGCGAAGCGGTCGCCGCGGTCGCCGCGGAGACGGAGGAACTCGCGGAACGAGCCGTCCGCGCGATCCAGGTCGAGTATGAGGTCCTCCCGGCACTGACCGATCCGGAAGAGGCGATGAGGCCGGGCGCGCCGGCGATCTACGACACCGTCCTGTTCGGCGAGAACGAGATACCGATCGAGAGCAACGTCGCCTGCACCCGTGACGTGGACGAAGGCGACGTCGAGAAGGCGTTCGCCGAGGCGGACGTCGTCGTCGAAGGCACCTTCAAGCTCCCGAAGGTCTATCACGCGCAGATGGAGACGAAGTCGTGCGTCGCACGGCCGGAGCCGGACGGCGGCCTGACGGTGTGGCCGACGACGCAATCTATCCACAACGTCCGCATCCTGCTCGGGCAGATCTTCGACATCCCGCTGTCGAAGATCGACGTGCGCCGCGTGCCGATCGGCGGGACGTTCGGATCGAGCATTCAGATGAACGCGCCGATCCCGATCTGCGCCGCCCTTGCGCTGAAGGCCGGGCGGCCGGTGAAACTCGTCACGACGCGCGAGGAGGACGCGCACGACCACACCCGCTACGGCGCGACGATCGACCTGAAGCTGGCGGCGAAGAGCGACGGGACGCTGCTCGGCGCGGATATGAAGCTCGTCGCCGACATCGGTGCCCACAACATCCAAGCGTACTCCTTCCTCGGCGTGTCGATCGGCTGGTTGGTAAGCCTGTACAAGCTCCCGAATATCCGCTACCGCGGCACCGCCGTCTACACGAACAAGGCGCTGTCGTGTGCGATGCAGGGGTTCGGCAATCCGCAGGTGACGTTCGCCGCGGAGCAGCTGATGGACGTGCTCGCCGAGCGGCTCGGCATCGATCCGATCGAGCTTCGGTTGCAGAACTACGTCGGCCTCGGCGACACCTTCTGGGGGCAGGGCCCGCAGGTGAAGTCGATCGTGCATTCCGACGGGGTCCCCCAGCTGATGAGCCGCGGTGCGGATCTCATCAACTGGGGGGAGCGAAAGCCTCCTCACGAGAAGGGTGGTCGCTTTCGCCGTGGAATCGGAGTGGGACGGGGCTTCCACACGTCGAGCGCCGGTGCGCCGCAGCCGGGGGACGTGATCGACTTCTCCGGCGCGATGGTCAAGGTGAACATCGACGGCTCGGTCGACGTCGTCACCGCGCTGATGGACCACGGCGGCGGGACGCACGAGGCGATCGCGAAGCTGGTCGGCGAGGCGCTCTGCGTGCCGTTCGAGAAGGTCACCGTCGTACCGGTCGGCACGCAGACCACCGTTTACGACTGCGTCACCCACGCGACCCGCGGCGTCTACGCCGGGGGCGGTGCTGCCGTGAAGGCCGCCGGGACACTTCGCGCAGAGATCCTCGAAACCGCGGCGAAGTACCTCAACGTCTATCCCGACTCGCTCGATCTGAAGCTCGATGCCGAGGAGGGCCAAGGCGTCGTCTTCTCCCCCGCAATCGAATGCTGCCGGATGACGCTGAAGGAGCTGGCGACACGCTGCTGGATGGAGAGCTGGAAGACACTCGCCTCGGTCGAGAGCTATCGGCCGACGAACTGCCCGCCGGCCTATGTGTCGGTCTTCCTCGAGGTCGAGGTCGACACGTGGACCGGACAGGTCACGACGAAGCACGCCGTGATGGGCTCCGACTGCGGGACGGTCGTGAACCCGGCGATGGCGATCGGCCAACTCGAGGGCGGTCTGTCGAAAGGGGCCGGCTACGCGCTGGTCGAAGGATGCGCCTGGGATGCCGACGGGCAGCTGACATCGCGGGGCTACTGGCTCGACGCGAAGATCGCCGCGTTCGAGGAGTCGCCGCCGGTCGACAAGCTCACCTGCTTCTTCGCCGACACCTACGAGCCGACGGGACCGTTCGGCGCCAAGGGGATCGGCGAGGCGGCGATGAACCCGGTCGCCGCCGCGTACGCCAATGCGATCGCCAACGCGATCGGCGTTCGGTTCTACGAACTGCCGATCACGCCGGAGCGCATCTTGGAGGCACTCGATCGGAAGGAAGCGGCCCGATGATGCAAGGGACGAAGCCATACAACACGGGCAAGACACAACGGTCAATGGCGTCTCTCCTCCCCCTCGATGATGGGGGAGGCTGGGTGGGGGTGCCGGGCCTGCCCGCAGCCGTCGCTCCGCGCAGGGGAGAGAATGGGCAGAGCCCATCTTCTGACTCCAAACGCCGAGCAAGTCGCGGAGATCTCCCCCCTCACCCGCCTCTTCATGGACGGATCGAAAGGGAAGAGGCTCCCCTCTCCCACGGTGGGGAGAGGGAGGCAGGATGAGATGAGTCAACGAAGGCATGACATGACGAACAGCCACCTTCTCGTTCACCGCTTCGGGTACATCCGCCCTTCGTCCCTTCAAGAGGCGATCGCCGCACTGGAGAAGCATCCCGACGCGGCGATTCTCGCCGGCGGGACGAACCTGTTGGTGGACATGAAGCTCGAACGGGCGGCGCCTGCGTCTCCTGCGGAGCCGAGGGAGTTGCCGGGGCAACTCCGGTCTGGTCAGCCCGCGGTGGTCGTGGACATCTCGGGACTCCCGGACCTCTCGGGAATCGAATCGACGGAAAGCGGCGTGACGATCGGCACGTTGACGCCAATCCGGAACCTCGCCGTGTCCGAGGCGCTCTGGCGAGAGAGCTCCTGCCTCGCCGAGTCGGCCGCAGCGTTCGGCTCGACGCAGGTCGCGATGATGGGAACGCTCGGCGGCAACATCGCCAACGGATCGCCGGCATCGGATACCGTGCCGGCGCTCGTCGTGCTCGGCGCCGTGGCCGCAATCGCCGGCCCGTCGGGAGAGCGCACGGTACTCGTGGCCGACCTGCTGGAGGGGCCGGGGAAGGTCGCGCTGCAGACGGGGGAGATCCTCTCGAAGGTCTTCCTGCCCGCGGCAGAAGGCCGCATCGGCAGCTCCTTCCTGAAGCTCTCGCGCGTCAAGGCGGACCTCGCCAAGGTCTCGGTCGCCGCTCGGCTCGTGCGGGACGGCGAAACGATCGTCGGGGCGCGGATCGCGCTCGGTTCGGTCGGCCCGACGGTCGTTCGGGCGAAGAAAGCCTCGGCGATGCTGGCCGGAAGGCCGTTCTCCAAGGATCTCGTCTTGAACGCGGCGCGCCTTGCTGCATCGGAGATCCAGCCGATCGACGACGTGCGGTCGACCGCCGACTACCGGCGCAGGGCGGCTGTGGCCCTCGTGCATGATGCGATCGTCTTGGCTTGGCGCCGGGCCGCGGAGGGCGTCAAGCCGAGCCGCGGGAGAACCGTCGATCGGCAATCCACTTCTCCCGTGGGTGAGCCGTTGGAGGTTCCACCTGACCGGACCACGCGGATCGAGCTGACGGTGAATGGCGTGAGGCGCGAACTCGACGTCGCCCCGAATGAGCTCCTGCTGAACGTGCTGCGCGAACGGCTCGAGCTGACCGGATCGAAGTACGGTTGTGGCATCGGCGAGTGTGCCGCCTGCACGGTATGGATGAACGGCGTTCCGGTGCTCGCCTGTCTGGTCCTGGCCATCTCCGCCGACGGGGCGGAGATCCAAACCGTCGAGGGTCTCGCCGCGCCGGACGGAACGCTCGACCCGATCCAACAGGCGTTCGTGGAGGAGAACGCGTTCCAGTGCGGCTACTGCACGCCCGGGATGCTGATGATGACGAAGAAGCTGCTCGAGGAAATCGGCGATCCGACCGAGGACGAGATCCGCGACTACCTGAAAGGAAACCACTGCAGGTGTACGGGATACGCGAGCATCGTGAGAGCTGTCCAGCGAGCGACCGGCGGCAGTAGCACAGGAGGTCGGGAATGAATGCTCGTGAATGGGCTCGCGTGTCCGGGAGAAGCCGTGCCTTCAAGGGTTCTCTAACGGCTCCGAAGGAGACGAGGGGTATCGCGGCGATCGTCCGGGCAGTCCACGCCGCCGTTCAGAAGGGGGTCTCGTCGTGATAGCTTGTCCGGAGGATTGCCGCATATCCCGAGAGAAGGCTTGCCGCAAGCCTTCTCTCACGGCTCCGAAGGAGACGATGGGTACTGCAAGTGTCGTCCGCGCCGTACGGCGCGCGGCTGGGGGGAACGAGTGATGGTCCTCCCCGGCGATACTCGCATCCCTACGAGAAGGAAGCGCGTGCTCCGCACGCGGGGCGAGAAGAACGAGGGACTGCCCATCTCGCCGTCGAGTGACGTACCGGCATCTCAGCACAAGCGAAAGGAAGCCAAGAATGCCGCTGCCTGAGTTCGAGTTCCTGCGGCCGAAGACGTTGGACGAGGCGTTGGAGATGCTCTCCACGACGCCGGAGGCGATGCCCATCGCGGGCGGGACGAACCTGATCCCGGACATGCGAAAGGGGACCTACAGCCCGGAAACGGTGGTCGACGTCTCGAAGCTGCCGGAGCTGTGCTGTATCCGACGGGCGGAAGGTCGCCTGCTGATCGGAGGCGCGGTTCGGATCGCCGAGCTGCTCGAAGACCCGATGGTCGCCGAAGATGCACCGATCTTGCCCGAGATGGCCCGGTCGTTCGCGAACGTGCTGATCCGGAATCGAGCGACCGTAGGCGGCAATCTGGTCAACTCCGCCCCCTGCTGCGACTCGGCTCCTGCCTTCCTCGTGCTCGATGCGGAGGTTGAGCTGGCCAGCCTGGTCGGCACGCGTCGCCTCCCGCTCTCCGAGTTCCTGGTCGGTGCGTTCGAGACGGCGCGACAGCCTCACGAGCTTCTCACGGCGGTTCGAGTGCCGATCCTGTCGGATCGCTCGTCGAGCGCGTTCGAGAAGATGGGCCTCCGCAAGATCTCGTGCATGGCGAAGGTCGATGTCGCGGTTCTCGTGGAATCCAACGACGACGGCGCCTGCGAGGTCGCACGGATTGCGCTCGGCGCCGCCTCGCCGGTGGCGCTGCGTGCGAAGGAGGCGGAGGAAGCGCTGGTCGGGCGCCCGCTTGGACCCGAGGCGATCGACACCGCGTCGGAGCGGGCCGCGTCGGCCGTCGTGCCGCGCACCGGCTCGGAGTACAAGCGACAGGTCGTCCGCGCCCTAACGCGCCGCTTGTTAGCCGCAGCGGCGGAGAGAGGAGCACGACGATGACCGCCCAACACACGAAGCAACAGGTCCGACTCACCGTGAACGGGCGGGCGCACGACCTCCTCGTGGAACCGAACACCGTGCTCCTGCACACGCTGCGGGAGATCGGATACACCGACGTCAAGAACGGATGCGAGATCGGCGAGTGCGGTGCGTGCGCGGTGTTGCTGAACGGGGCGTCCGTCAACAGCTGCATGGTCCTGACCGTTCAGGCCAACGGGGCGGAGATCGTAACCAACGCCGGCCTCGGGACGATCGATCGCCCTCATCCGATCCAGGAGGCGTTCGCCGACGCTGGCGCGGTCCAGTGCGGCTTCTGCACCCCCGGCATGGTGATCTCGACGAAGGCGCTCCTCGATCGGAACCCCGACCCGACCGAAGCGGAGATTCGAGAGGCACTCTCCGGCAACTTGTGCCGTTGCACGGGATATGGGCAGATCGTCGGCGCCGTGCGGCTGGCCGCCGCTCGGCTTCGCGATCTGGCCTCAATCCCTTCCTCCTCGCTTGGCGAGGAGGGGCGAGAAGACGATCCGGAGGATCGTCTTCTCGCGCCCGATGAGCCATCGGAGGGGGGTGTGGCGAATGGATAACGTTCTACCGAAGCCTCTTCCAGAGGTGAACCTCCCTCCGCTGAAGCAAGTCGGAAGGCCGCTGCGGCGCGTGGATGCGTTGGGGAAAGCGGTCGGAGCGACGGTGTATGCGGCCGACTACTCGATGCCGAACATGCTCCACGCCAAGGTGCTCCGCAGCCCGGTACCGAGCGCCCGGATCGTGCAGCTCGACGTCTCGAAGGCGCGCGCCCTGCCGGGCGTCGCCTGCATCCTGACCGGAGAGGACGTGAAGGGCGCCAAGCTGAACACCGATCTTCCCGGCCAGACCGGGCGGGAAGCCCGGGCCGGCTCCGATGCGCCGGTCCTGGCCCTGGACGCCGTCCGCTACGTCGGCGAACCGATCGCCCTCGTGGCCGCCGAAACGCTCGCCCTCGCCGAGAAGGCGCTTCAGCTGATCGAGATCGAGTTCGAAGAGCTGCCCGGCGTCTTCTCGCCGGAGGAAGCGTTGAAGTCCGGCGCGCCGGTCCTGTTCGAGCCGGACAACGTTGTCGCCCGCTACAAGATCCGCAAGGGCGACCTCGAGGCCGGCATGGCCGAGGCGGACGCCATCGTCGAGAACACGTTCAAGATGCCGTTCGTCGAGCACGCGTATCTCGAACCGGACGGTGGCGTCGCTTGGGTCGACGAGCAGGGCGTCATCAACATCCGCGTCTGCACCCAGGTCATCGAGCACTTCCGCTCGATCGCCCGCGCGCTCGGCGTCCCGCAGAACCGAATCCGCATTCGCGGGACGATGGTCGGCGGCGGCTTCGGGAGCAAAGAGGACATCACCGTCGAGATCTTCCTCGCGTTTCTGGCTCGCGAAACGGGCCGTCCGGTGAAGCTCGTCTACACTCGCGAGGAGCAGTTCGCCGCCACCGCGAAGCGCCATCCGTTCACGATCACCCATCGCACCGGCGTCAAAGCGGACGGCCGGATCACGGCGGCGCAGATCACGATGGTCGCCGACTCCGGCGCCTACCCGTACTTGTCCCCGTACGTCCTCCTCTATGCAACGGGGATGGCCGCCGGCCCGTACAGGATCGACAACGTACACGTCGATTCGATCGCGGTAGCGACGAATCAGACCTTCACCAGCGCGTTCCGGGGTTTCGGCGGTCCGCAGGCCGCCGTCGCCTACGAGCAGCAGATGGACGGGATCGCGAAGGCGCTCGGCTTGGATCCCCTCGACGTCCGCCGGGCCAACTACATAACGACCGGAGATTCGACCGTCACCGGCCAAGTGGTGCGCAGCGCGATCTGGTCCGAGGAGTGCGCCACCCGCGCCTTGCACGCGCTCGGTGAGCGGACACCGGACACCGAGACGAAGAAGGTCGGCCGCGGCTTCTCCAATACGCTGCAGAGCTACGGTCGGATCACCTGGTTCCACGACACGTCGAGGGCGTGGGTCGGGATCGAGCAGGACGGCACGGTCGTCATCCGCTGCGGCGTCCCCGATATCGGGGCGGGGCAGTCGAACTCTCTCTGCCAGATCGCGGCGGAGATCCTCGGCGTGCCGCTCGAACAGGTGACGATCTACGCCACCGACTCGGCCGTCACGCCGCTCGCCGGAACGTCGACGGCGACGCGCCAGCTGTACATGTCCGGGAACGCTGTCTCCTTGGCCGCTACATCCATCAGGGAGCGCCTTGTCGGGCGCGCAGCCAAGGAGCTTGGGGTTGGCGAGGAGGAGGTGGATCTCGCGAACTCGCGGGCGGTGGTGACCGACGATGAGTCCCGATTCATCGAGTTGACGAGTTTGGCCAAGCTCTGTGCGTCGGAGGGGATCGAACTGTCCCACTTGTCGCAGTTCAACGCGCCGTTCACCGACGGACTCGATCCGGAGACCGGGCAAGGCGACATCTGGCCCGACTTCACGTTCGGCGCTCAGGCGGTCGAGATCGCCGTCGACACCGAGACGGGGCAGATCGAGTTACTCAAGAGCGCCGCGTGCCACGACGTCGGCCGCGCGATCAACCCCGCAGCCGTGCAGGGGCAGATCGCCGGCGGGAGCCATCAGGGTCTCGGGTACGCCCTCCTCGAGGAGTTCGAATTGGAGAACGGCTACATCAAGACCCCGTCGCTCGCCGAGTACCTCGTCCCGACGGTGCTCGACTTCCCGTCGACCGAGGTGATCGTCCTCGAGTCCGGCACCGGCGTCGGGCCGTTCGGCGCCAAGGGGATCGGCGAGCCGGCCCTGACGCCGGCCGCACCGGCGGTGGCCAACGCCGTCGCCGACGCGCTCGGCGTGCGGATTCCCGAGCTCCCCTTCACGCCGAAGCGAATCCTCGAAGCACTCGGAAAGACTAAGGCACAAGCATGAACCGCAGAGGTCGCAGAGGAACGCGGAGGAGAGATTGCCAATCCCGAAACGGGAGGGGCAACGCACGAGGGCTCTTCGAGGAGATGTCGGGTTCCCAGGCATTTGCGGCTCCCCCCTCTGCGTCCTCTGCGTCCTCTGCGGTAGATGAGATTTCCAACCAAGACAGACGAAGCCCCAAAGGCAACAGCATGGAACGCAGAGGTCGCAGAGAGCCACAGAGGAACAGCCACACCCCGCCATCGCAGGGCATCACCTTGCACAGTGCCCGGTGTTCCAGCTGGTGTGCCTCTTCCCCTACAAGCGGTTTCCCCTCTGCGTACTCCGCGTCCTCTGCGGTAGATGAGATTCCCAATGGGCTTGGGTCCTTCCCCTCCTCCTTCTCCGCGCCCTCTGCGTTGAGCGCTGTTCGGAAGCCGTTTGGTCTTTCCCTCCGCTCTCCCTCTGCGTACTCCGCGTCCTCTGCGGTAGATCAGGTTTCCAACCAAGACAGACGAAGCCCCAACGGCAACAGCATGAAACGCAAAGGTCGCAGAGAGCCACAGAGGGAACACCACCGATCTTGGGGAGAGGGATGAACACACAAGGTCCTTCAGATTCCGCATGGGGTCCCCTGGAATTCGGTGTCCCCTCCTCAGCGTTCTCCGCGTCCTCTGCGGCAAATGAGGTTTCCAGCCAAGACAGACGAAGCCCCAACGGCAACAGCATGAAACGCAGAGGTCGCAGAGAGCCACAGAGGAACAGCCAAACTCCGCCATCGCAAGGCATTACCTGGCGCAGTGCCCGGTGTTCTGGCTTGTGTGCCTTTTCCCCTGCAGACTGTTTCCCCTCCGCGTCCTCTGCGTTGAGCGCTATTCCGAAGCGGTCCGGACTCTTCCTCTCCTCCCCCTCCGTGTCCTCTGCGTTGAATGCTGTTCGGAAGCCGTTTGGTCTCTCCCTCTGCTCTCCCTCTGCGTCCTCTGCGTTGAGTGCTGTTCCCGAAAGCAGGCTGGCAGAATGAAACGCATCACAACGGGGAATGAGGCCGTAGCGCTCGGCACGCTGCGTGCCGGCGTCAAGGTGGTCACCGGCTACCCGGGCACGCCGTCGACCGGCTGCCTGGGACACCTGCTGACACTCGACCTGCCGGACCGCCACGTGGAGTGGTCGACGAACGAGAAGGTGGCATTCGAGATCGCAGCCGGGGCGGCGTGGGCCGGCCGGCGGGCGATGTGCACGATGAAGATGTCGGGCGTCAACGTCGCCTACGACGCGCTGATCTCGGTCGCCTACTCCGGGACGAACGGCGGCCTCGTGATCTACGTCGCCGACGATCCCGGCGTCAGTGCGGGCATGCCCGAGCAGGATACGCGGGGGTTCGCCCTGATGTCCGACCTTCCGATACTCGAACCCTCGTCGCCGGCCGAAGCGTACGACCTGGCTCAGCAGGCCTTCGAGCTGTCGGAAGCCGTCGGCAGTCCCGTCTTCCTCCGCCTCACGACGGCGATCGCGTTGTCGCATGCGGCAATCGAGGTCGAAGAGCCGGTTCCACCGGCGGATGCCGGCGTGCTCCTCGAGAAGGACATCGCGAAGTACACCAAGGCGGGGTCGAAGATCTGCCTCGACCAGCATCGCGATCTGATCGAGCGGCTTGACGAGGCAGCGGAGTGGATCCACAAACGAGGCCTGAATCGGCTCGACCTGTCCGACGAGCCGGGCGGACTCGGCATCGTGTGCTCGGGCGCGGTCAACGCGTATCTCGCCGAGGGGCTTCGTGCGACACGATCGGAGGGGCTCCCCCGCGACCCTATGTCGATCTTACGGGCGACGACGGTCGTCCCGTTCCCGGCGGTCGAGGCGCGACAGCTGCTCGACCGCTGCCGCTTGATCCTCGTCCTCGAGGAACTCGAACCGATCGCCGAGCGGCAGCTCGCCGCGCTGGCGCAACGCGTCGGCTGGACCGGCCGTATCGTCGGCAAGCTCGATGGGACCCTCGCGCGAACGGGTGAGTACGCAACCCGAGATGTGGTTCGAGCGTTGCACGAAGCACTCGCCGGTCTCTCGTCCTGCGGCGGTCCCGTTCGCGTAGGAGAACGACCGCAGGCCGTTCTCCTGCTGGATGACAGTGAGGACATCGCGGTACAGGCACTGCCGGATGGCTTGTCGCGTGCGCCGGAGGCGCAGAAGGCGATTCCCGCCAACGACGCCGAAGGGGTCGCGCCGGCTCCTCGGCCAATCACGGTTTGCGCCGGATGCCCGCATCGCGGCACCTACCTCGGCATCGAGGCGGCGATCCGCGAGGCCGGGCTCTCCGAGGATGAGGTGATGGTCACCGGCGACATCGGCTGCACGATCCTCGGGATGAACCCGCCGTTCGATCTGCTCTGGACCGAGGTGTCGATGGGGTCCAGCCTCGGCCTGGCGCAGGGGTACGTTCACGCCGGCATCGAAACACCGGTGATCGCGACCATCGGCGATTCGACGTTCTTCCACGGCGGGATCCCCGGGCTGGTCAACGCGATCCAGCACAGCACGCCGCTGACCCTCGTCATCCTCGACAACGGCTGGACGAGCATGACCGGGATGCAGGTCAACCCGGGAACCGATGCCGCCTTCCAACCGAAAGGCGGACGCCGCATCGATCTCGTTCGGGTCGTCGAAGGGCTCGGCCCGGACTCCGTAGCCGTCGTCGATCCCTATGACGTGGGCGCCGTAACGGAGGCCGTCGGCGCAGCGCTGTCCGCCCCGGGTATTCATGTCGTCATCGCGCAGCGGGAATGCGCGATTCAAGCACGCCGTCGCGGCCTCGTCGCCGCCGTGGTGACCGTCGATCCGGAGAAGTGCATCCTGTGCCTGAAGTGCCTGCGCGTGACTGGTTGCCCTGCCCTGTCGATTCGAGAGGGAGAATCGACAGGGCGCGGAGAACTGCCGAGTGGCAGTTCTCCTGGCAACGGGTCTATCGAGATCGATGAAGAGACTTGTACTGGGTGCGGGATCTGTGCGGCGGTGTGCCCAACCGGTGCGCTCGTCAGGACGCCGGCCGAGCCCCGCGCGCTGCCGGGGGAAAAGCGGCCTCCGGCCGGCTCTTCCCGGCCCGGGAAGGAGAGAACCGTATGACGACGTGCGACCTTCTGTTGATCGGTGTCGGCGGACAGGGCGTCCTGACGATCGGGGACCTCTTGCTCCGTGCGGCGTTCGCGGCCGACGTTCCCGCGTCGTTCTGCCCGACCAAAGGGATGGCCCAGCGCGGCGGCTTCGTCAAGGTCGAGCTGCGGATCGGTGCCGACGGCGTCGGACCGCGAATCGGCGAGGGCGGCGCGGACATCGTCGCCGCGATGGAGCGGTCGGAGGCGCTGAAGGGGATCGCCTTCGTCAAGCCGGACGGTAGCTTCCTCCTCTACGACCACGTCTGGGAGCCGACCGGCGTGCAGCTCGGAGCCGACACGTATCCGTCCCTGAAGGACGTCTCGGATGCCATCGAAGCGTCCGGCGCCCGACTGACGGTTCGACACCCAGCGGAGCGACCCGAGATCGACGGCCGCCCCGTCTCGGCGAACGTCTTCCTCCTCGGCGCGCTGATGGCGCTACCGAAGATGGCGGCGCTGTTTGCCGCAGCGGACGTCGAACGGATTATCGCAGCCCGCTGGCCGAAGTCGGCCGATGCAAACGTCTCTGCGTTTCGCGCCGGCCTCTCCGTGCGACTCGCTTCGGGCGAGTCACTTGGCCGTTCGCCCGACCGCGAACTGCCGTTGGGACGGGGCTAACATGTCTTGGGTCCAGGCGCTCTTCCGCCCTCGGCAGGTTGCGGTGTATGGATCGATGAGTGAAGGCAGGATCGGCCGCGTCCTCGTCGACCAGCTGCTGGCCGGCGGGTTCCGCGACATCGTCGCCGTCAACCCCAAGGCCGCGGGGGCGGAAGGGGTCCGCGGCGTGAGTTCCCTGGGAGAGCTGCCGGTCGACAGCCCACCCGTCGACCTCGCCGTCGTCGCCAGTCCGGCGGCGACCGTGCTCGACGTTCTGGAGGATGCCGGACGGGCCGGTGTGAAGGCGGCCGTCATTGTCACCGCCGGCTTCGCCGAGGCGGGGGATTCGGAGGCCGAGCGGAAGATCCTCCGCATCGCCTCGCAGTTCGACCTCCGTTTGGTCGGGCCGAACTGCGCCGGGATCGTCAACACGAAGCACAACCTCTTCCCGACGCTCGAGACGCGGCCGCCGTCCGGCGACGTTGCGTTCGTGTCGCAGAGCGGCGCGCTCGGCGGGGCGGTGCTGTCCTGGGCCGAGGAGCAAGGCGTCGGTTTCTCCAAGTTCGTCAGCTACGGGAACGGCGTCGATCTCACCGACGTCGACTTCCTCGACGCACTGCGCGACGACGAAGAGACGAGCGTCGTCGCCCTCTACATCGAGACCGTCTCCGACGGCCGCCGGTTCATGGACTCGGTCCGGCGGCTGGCAGCGGCGAAGCCGTTGATCGTGATCAAGTCCGGTCGCTCCGCGTCGGGAAGCCGCGCGACCGTCTCCCACACCGGATCGATGGCCGGCGCCGACGCGGTCTTCGACGCCGCATTGCGACAGTGCGGTGCCATCCGTGTCGACGGAATCGAGGCGATGTTCGATCTCTGTCGCGGCTTCACGTCGCTCCCGGCGGTGCGCGGTCCGCGGCTGGCGATCGTCACCAACTCCGGCGGACCGGGCGTCTTGGCGGCCGACGCCGCCGAGCGTTGCGGGCTCGAAGTTCACCCGCCGAGCGACGGCCTGCGGCGGCGGCTCGCAGACCGGCTCCCGCCGTTCTGTGCGTTCGACAACCCGTTCGATCTGACCGTCCAGGGGAGCGAGGACGACTACCGCGACGTGCTGATCGACGTGCTCAGCGAGTACGACGCAGCCTCGGCGATCAACGTCAACGTGCCCTACCTCGACTCCGCGCCGCTGGCGCGCGGGATCGTCGATGCCGCTCGCGCGACCGGCGCGCCGATCGCCGTGTCTTTCATGGCCGGCCGGCCCGCGGAGGCGGCGTTGCCGGTCCTCCGCGTCGGCGGGGTGCCGAACTTCGCGACGGGCGAACGCGCTGTGCAAGCGCTGGCAGCGCTTGCACAGCACTCAACGTGCGTGGCGCTTGCTTCGCAAGCGCTTACAGCGGAATCGCTATGCGATTCCGCCGTGGATGACCTCGCCCATTCGGGCGATCCCCGGCAACTGCCATGGGACGGGACGCCGCTGGAGCCGGAGGGGATGGATTGGCTCGAAGCCCTCGGCTTCCCGATCGTCGAGCGCCGGTGGGTTCACTCCGCTCGGGAGGCGGTCGAGGCGGCGCGATCGTTCGGCCGCCCGGTCGCGATGAAGGTCGTCAGCCCGTCGATCGTCCACAAGTCGGACGTCGGCGGCGTCGTCACCGAGGTGACCGGCGAGGAACAGGCGGCCGCGGTGTTCGACCGCCTGCACGTCATCGGCGCCGGCGACTTCGCGGGTGTGCTCGTCTCGCCGATGACCCGGGACGCCGTCGAGGTCCTCATCGGCCTGTCGGACGATCCCCAGTTCGGCCCCGTCGTCGCCTGCGGCCTCGGCGGCATCTACACCGAGGCACTGGACGATCTGGCCCTGCGTGTCGCGCCGATCGATGCCGACGAGGCACTCTCGATGATCGACGAGCTGCGCGGCGCGGCGATCCTACACGGCACGCGCGGCGTGACTCACGACGTGCACGCGCTCGCCGAGCTCATCGCCCGCGCCTCGGGGCTGCCGCGCCGCTTCCCCGAGATCGCGGAACTCGATCTGAATCCGGTGTTCCTGCACGAGAGCGGCTGCGCGATCGCCGACGTCCGCCTCGTGCGACACAACCCGACAACGAGAGAACAGGAGAGGACCTCGACATGACGCCATCGCCACGACCCCAGCGCGGGCTGGATACGCTCCGCCCGTACGTCCCCGGCAAGCCGATCGACGAAGTGAAGCGCGAGTACGGCCTCGACGACGTCATCAAGCTCGCATCGAACGAGAACCCGTTCGGGCCGTCGCAGGCCGTACTCGACGCGATGGCCGCCGCGCTCCCGGACCTCAACCTGTACCCCGACGGCCAGAGCTACGACCTGCGACGGGCGTTGGCCGCCCACTACGACCTCCCGTTCGAGCGGATCGCCGTCGGGAACGGCCTCGACGACATCATCCTGCAGCTGTCGATGGCGTACCTCGACGACGGCGACGAGGTCGTCGTCAGCCGCTCGTCGTTCGGGATGTACGATGTCTACGTCCACGCGATGCGCGCGGTGCTCGTCAAGACGCCGCTCGCGCCCGGGTATCGGATCGACCTCGACGCCGCGGCCGATGCGATCACCGACCGCACGAAGATCGTCTACGTCTGCAACCCGAACAACCCGACCGGCACGATGTCGACCGTCGCCGAGCTCGATCGGCTCCTCGATCGCCTTCCCGACCGCGTCCTCTGCGTGATCGACGAGGCGTACGCCGAGATGGTCGACGCCGACGACTATCCGGACGCGCTCGCCCTCGTACGCACCGGGCGACCGAACGTCGTCGTGCTGCGGACCTGCTCCAAGGTGTACGGCCTCGCCGGGATCCGCCTCGGCTATGCGTTCGCCCACGAGGACGTTATCTCGGCGCTCGCCAAGATCAAGCCGCCGTTCACCGTCAATACCGTCGCCCACGCCGCCGGGATCGCCGCGCTTCACGATGACGAGTTCGTGCGTCGATCGGTCGAGGCGAACCGCGCCGGTCGCCGACAGCTGTGCGACGCATTCGACCGCCTCGGCCTCGAGTACGCCAAGAGCCACACGAACTTCGTCCTCGTGAGGATCGGACCGGACGCGCCCGACGTGATGGAGGGGCTGCTGCATCGCGGGATCATCGTCCGGCCGATGACCGCCTACGAACTCCCCGAATTCCTCCGGATCTCGATCGGCACTCCGGAGCAGAGCAACCGGCTGATCCGGGGCCTCGAAGCGCTGCTGCAGCTCCGCGGCGCTTAGCCGCGGGAGTCGACCGATCCCCGGCCCTTCCAGAAACGCTTCGGCTGGCCGACAGCCCGGGGGCAGGGCGCCACGTGCATCCCCGACGCCCTGCCCAGGCGCTTAAGAGCAGCATCCGCGAGTCGCGTGCGCCTACGGCGCCGACTCCTCCAGGCAGAAGTAGTACTGCTTGTACGTCCTCCATCCGTACCCCGGCTCGCCCCACGCTCGCTTGTTGCTGCGGATCGTACGATCCCAGACCTCCAGGATAATCCGATAGCCACACGCCGGAAGGCCGGTCGTATCCCAGGCGAACGGAACGTTGACGTGGCCTGTGTCCGTCACACCGGTGTACTTCACGATCGGGAGGATGAGTCCCGAGGCAAGTCCGCTCTCGTACCGCAAGCGGTAGCTGTAGAAGTGTGGATCCGTGGCCGTGATCGTTCCGCTAACCACGTCTCCGACAACGAGGTCGCCGCATTGCGGGGCAGATAGGACCGTCAGCACGGCATCGGGTGCTTCGTTGTCGAGCATCACGACCACCGGTGCGCTAACGTGCTCGGTGCCGCCCGTGTCCAACACCGTCAATCGGAGACTGTATTTGCCGTTCCGACCCGAGCTGTTCCATGGGACGTACAGCCCTCCCATCGTCGTGCTGCAGAGAATGCTCAGCCAGCCGGAGCTGTCCGGCACCCGCGAGACAAGGACGTAGGTGCTTGGCCAGATGAACGCCCACTCCTTGAATGGATCGGTCATCGGAATCCACGATGCCGGCGGAACCGTGGCGGAGATCCACTCACCGTACTCGACCTTGAAGTGCGTGCACTCGGTGCATGAAGGCATCAGGCCGATAATCTCCAGCCATTGTCCGAAGGGGCTGTCGAAGGCGTCGAACATCGGGGTGGTTGCGCTGAGGCCGTTGGCCAGCCCATCGGCATTGATGCTGCCGGCCGCCATCCCGCCGACGCGGATGATCGCAGCCCCACACGGAGGTCGGACCACCTCGATCATCGCCAAGGCATCCAGACCGAGGAAGTCGACCGCAGGCTCGAAGCAGGAGATCAGATCCTTGTTGGTCAGCGACACGCCGTTCCCGTAGAGGAGAACGTCTCCGTCGGTGAATGCCAGATCCTCCTCGTAGAGGATCTCCGTGGAGAACTGGAGCATCTTGAGATCTTCGTTTCGCCCGGTGGTGACCGCATCCAGTCCGAAATCGACGCCTCGCGTCGGAATGCCCGCCGGGACGCCGGGCGGAAGCAGCTGTCCGTTGTCGGCGACGATCGTCCCATCGCGTGCGGAGAGCAGGTCCCCGTCGAGAAAGCCGGGGCGACCGGGATAGGAGCCCGTCCCTTCCGTCGAGAACCAGATGTCGACCTCGAACTGACGCAGCGACGCCTGGAGCGTTCCCGGCCGTCGCCAGTAGTCGGGCCCCATCTCCAGCACGTGGTCGATGAACAGCAGAACCTTGTCCGAGGCTCCCACGAACTGGACGGCGTCCAGTCCCATGTCGTAGGTCACGCCGAAGCTGGAGAGGAGGGCGGCATTGGGGAGGATCGCTCCGTTGGTGACCAAGAGGTCCCCGGCCGTGAACTGCCCGTGAGGGCTGTCCAGCTCGGTCGAGAAAGCCACCACGTATCGCTCGACGTCGATCACGTCCACCGCATCCAGTCCGAGATCCTCGTTCACGTCGAAGTTCTTCAGCAGGTCCTGATTCCGAGCGCAGACCACACAACCGCGCCCGAGCAGATCGCCGTCAGAGATGATCGGATTCCCGTCCGCCGGCTCGGGCCCGCGGGTCACGAAGTCCTCCTCGGTCGAGAAGACCAGCCCATCGCAGTTCTTCAATGCGTCCGGACCAACTTGGCCGCCCACCATGCTCGCGAACGCGAGCGTGGCGAGGATCGGTAGGACAAGCAGAAGAGCGATGCGATCGCTCCTATTCATGTTCACCCTCCTTTCGGGCACTCGATGTCTCATCGGCGCGGTCATGACGCCTTCACCGCGGTTCATCGCGGCTCCTCGATGAACAGCGCATCGAGTCCGAGAAACCGGGTCGCGGGTTCGAAGCACCGGATCAGATCATCGTTCGTGTAGATCACGCCGTTGAGGATCAGCAGCACATCACCGTCGCTGAAGCCCGGGATGCCCGAGTACAGCAACTCGGTCGAGAAGTGGATGGATTCACGGGAGGTCATCCGCTTCGCGGTGACCGCATCGAGTCCGAAGTCCACCCCGCGGCTCGGAATCCCGGCCGGCACGGAGCTTGGCAACAGCACCGAGTTGCGAGCCACGATGATCCCGTCCCGGGCCGATAGCAGGTCCCCGTCGAGGAAGGCCGGCCACATCGGATACGGGGCCGTCCCTTCGGTCGAGAACCAGATGTCGATGTCGTACTGCCGGAGCGTGGCTTGAAGCGCACCGTCTCGCGCCCAGTACTCGGCGCCCATCTTCAGCGTCTCATCGACGAATCCGACGATTCGATCGATGTTCCCGACGAAGTGAACCGCATCCAGCCCCAGGTCCTGCCGCTGCAGTCCGAAGGCGAACAGCAGCACCTCGTTCGGGATGATCGCGCCGTTGGTGAACAGGAGGTCTCCCGCCGAGAACTGCCCGAGATGAGGGCTGTCCAGCTCGGTCGAGAAGGCGATGAGGCTTCTCCCTGCATCGAGGATATCGACCGCATCGAGGCCGAGATCCACCGTGACATCGAATGGAGCCAACAGGTCTCTGTTGCGAGCGCAAACCGTGCAGCCGGCGCCGAGCAGATCTCCGTCGGAGATGATCGGATTGCCGTCCGGCGGTGTCGGCCCCCGCGTGACGAAGTCCTCCTCGATGGAGAATGCCATCTGAGCACAGGGCAGGAATCCCGTTTCGATGCCGGGTTTTCCGACCGTGGTCGGCGTGAGGATAGTGTGCGACGAGCCGGAGACCCTTGCGCCGGCCTCGTCGCTGACCTCCACGGCCACCAAGACGATGCCGCCCTCCGGGTAGACCAGCGGGAACTCTCTCGTCCCGACCAGGGGCTCCTCGGTTTCGACTGTCTGCACGCCGTCCGGACCCGTGACGGCAACAAGCACCTGATACGGGCCGGTCCCTCCGGTCACCGTCCATGAGACGACGAGGACATGGGTGTACGCCGTTTGACCGCTCGATGACGAGCTCGCGGAGATGCTGATCGCGAGGGGGTCATCATCGCTCTGCCCGAGGGTGGGCAGGCCTACCAGAAGTCCGACAGCGACGCCGAGCAACAGACGCGCAGCCCAGTTCTTCACGGATCGGGTTGCCCATCGGCGCGTCGGCGGAGCGCTTCCAGCCACCAAGTAGCTTCCACGCATTGTCTCACCTCCCTGGCAAGCTCTCTCCTTGAGGGGGGACGAACAGAACGACGGACGATGAGGGAGATGAGAACGGCGAACCCTCGCGGCAGTATACATCCGAAAGTGATTGCCACCCCTGTTTCATGAGTCCATCCATGCTTTGCAGGACTTGACAGGACTTGCTGTTGCACGGTGATTCCGCCGTTTCGGAGGTCGATATTGCCGCGCCCTTCGCAGGCGGGCATCATGCGGTGGCAGGTCCGCCCGGGAGGTCGTTCGATGTCCGATACCGATGAGAGGGACTCGATGTACCGGCTGGTCCGTCTGGCCGATCGACATGCCGCGGGCATGCTACGCGTTCTGAATCGGCACATCGCCGAGGGATTCGCCGCGTACCCGGAGGAGCCGGTCGGCGAGGAGACGATCGCGGCGCTGTTGCGCCAGGTCGCGGACTTCCCCGCCGTCGCGGTCGAGGCGCCGGACGGCGTTCTCCTCGGCTTCGGCTTCCTCCGCCCCTACTCCCCGTACCCCACGTTCGCCCACACCGCCCAGAGCACGATCTTCCTCGACCCGGAGCACACCCGCGCCGGGATCGGATCCGCGGTCCTGCAGCACCTGGAGGACGGCGCGCGGGAGCGGGGAATCACGATTCTCCTCGCGCACATCTCGTCCCGAAACCCCGCCAGCATCGCGTTTCACACCAAACACGGGTTCACGCACTGCGGCCGGTTCCCCGGCATCGGGCGCAAGTGGGGCGAACCATTCGACGTCGTCTGGATGGTCAAGACGCTGACCGAGGACAACGGCGCGTGAACCCGACTCGGAAGCAGTCCCGTACGACTGTGCCCTGACTGCGCATCGACCCTGCTGCCTAGTCCGACGCCGTCGCTCGCGACGAGTCGTACGTCCAACCCAGGCTCAGCTCCGCCGTGCCGTCGATCCGCAGGAACGCCTTCGGATTCAGCATCAGTCCCGGAAGCAGGGCAATCTCCGCCTCGAGCGCGACGGCCTCAATATCAAAGAGGCCGTCGTCACCCAGGAAGAACGCAACGCTCGCCTGTCCCTTTTCTTCGCAGCACCCCGCAACCGGCCAGATGAGGCCGAGGAGTCCGCAGTACGGATCGGCAACCAGGCTCACCTCGCCCGGGCTCAGTTCCACGATCCCACGCACGCGGACCGCGCCGATCTTGCAGCCCAGGTCGAGCGCCAGGACCATGGCGCCATCGAGACGAGCATCGGCCTGATCCCAGTCAAGCAACAGAAGCGGCGTTACGCAGAACCTGGTCCCGAGTGACAGCGACGGCTCCAGCTGTACGACCTTCTCTTCGACGGCGCAGGTCAAGTCGACCGAGAAGCGCAGACCCGGGAGAACCTCCGGCGTCGGGCCGAAGGAGACGGCGAGTTGGTCGAACCCATCCGCAGTCCACTCGGACGTCGCCCGGAGTGTCCCCCATTCACATGACAGAGGGAGCCGCAGTGCGACCCTCGCGAAGCTGAAGGGCAGACCACACGTTGCCGTTTGGATCTCCCCGGAGGCCGCATTCAGGTTCCATCCGATGGCCACCTCCTCCAGAGGAGTCCCGTCCTGAATGCGGAGTTCCAGCCCGAAGGCGACGGCGCCGGGTTCCGCAAGGAACGCGGCATTCACCACCACGGGACCGGTGGTCGCCGACGTGGCAATGCGCAGACGGGAGCATGTCCGAACGGCATCGAAGTCGATCTCGGCCGCGAATTCGATTCCTTCCCAAACTGCGTCCGCCGTGAATGTCACCCTCTCGAGTGCCCTCGCAGCCAACTCGGTCCTAGCCGCTACCCCACCGAGTGCACCGTCGCAGCTCACTGCGAAGCTCACTTCGCACGCGATGGCGCCTGACGGGAGATCGGCCCGCAACTCGCCCTCTGAGGTGATCACAGGAGCGGCCGTCCCAGCGATTGCAAGAATCGCGACCAGAGCAATCGGTGCTCGAATCCGTCTCATGGCTCGAGCGGCGGAGCCCTCGGGCCACCCTCGATCGTCACCTCGACCATCGCACTGGAAGTCCCGCCTCGACCGTCGCTGATCGTGTACCCAAACCCGACGATCGATCCGGGCGGTAGATTGCATCCTTGGGGTCCGTAGTAGACGGAGGATCCGGAGATCCACGTCTCGCCACAACTCGGCGAACTCACGGAGATGATGGCAAGGCTGTCTCCATCCGGATCGGAGTCGTTGCTGAGCACGTTAATCCTGATGCTTCCCTGACCGAACGACATTGCTGCCTCATCGTCATTCGCTACGGGAGGATGATTGCTCTCCCGAACCGACACGATGAACGTGCAGCCCGGTGTCTCGTTGCCGCTCTCGTCGCACGCGGTGCAGATCACCGGCGTCAGGCCGATCGGGAAGTGGCTTCCCGAACTCGGCGAGCAGGTGACAGTCGGAGTCGGATCACAGTTGTCCGTCGCCAACGCGGAGAAGGTGACCGCCACGCCGTCAGGATTCGCCGTCCGAATCGAGATGTTCGACGGGCACGCCAGCGAGGGGGGTGTCTCGTCCACCACGGTAACGTCAAACCCACAGGTGGCCACATTGCCGCTCGCATCGGTCGCTTGGTAGCTCACTCTCGTCGTTCCGAGGCTGAATACGTCGCCGGGCTCGTGCGAACGGACGAACGACTGAAGCCCGCAGTTATCGGTCGCCATCGGCTCCGTCCAATTCACGATCGTCGAGCACCCATCGCCGCATGCGACCATGAGATCCTCCGGGCAGCCATGGATGTCCGGGGGGCTCGTGTCCTCGACCGTTATGTCGAACGTGCACGTTGCCGTGTTGCCCGCGGAATCTCGAAACTCGTAGCTCACGGCCGTCGTTCCAAGACCGAACGTCGATCCGGGCGCGTGGCTTCGACTCGAATACGTCAGTGGACCGTCACAGGCATCGGTTGCCATCGGCTCGGCCCACGAGACCGGCCCACTGGAACCGCTGCCTGTGCAACAGACCGTTCGGTCCGTCGGGCACCCGACAATCACCGGTGGCGCCTCATCTTCAACCGTGATGATGAAGCTGCATATCGCAACGTTGCTCGCCGTGTCGGTGAACTCGTAGACGATGTGCGCCGTCCCCAACCCGAACGTTGATCCGGGGGGATGAGTTCGGCTCGAGAAGGTCAGCGAACCGTCGCAGGCGTCCGTTGCCGTCGGCTCCATCCACGAGACAACCGCGCTACACTCGCCGCTACTGCAGGACACAACCCGGTCAGACGGGCAATCGCTGATCGTCGGCGGCGCCGTGTCCTCTACGGTGACGTCGAAGGCGCAAGCTGCAACGTTGCCGGCTCTGTCAGTGAATTCGTAGACGACCTGTGTCGTTCCAACGCCGAATGTCGAGCCGGGTGCGTGGCTCCGACTCGAGAACGGCACCGGGCCGTCTTGCTCGTCCACGGCGCTCGGCTCGATCCAGCTCACGGCCGCCGCACAGCCGGGGCTCCCACACGACGCTACGCGATTCTCGGGACAGCCACTGATGATCGGTGCGGTTCGGTCGACCACCGTGACATCGAACACGCAAGTGGAAACGTTGCCCGCCGCATCGGCAAACTCGTAGACGACCTGTGTCACTCCCGTCCCGAACGTTGAGCCGGGAGCATGGCTGCGATGGACGTACGTGACTGTGCCATCACAGTCGTCCCACGCCGTCGGCTCGATCCAATCCACGGCCGCGGTGCAGGATGCGCCTCCACACGAGACCGATAGGTCACTCGGGCAATCGGAGATCGTCGGCGGAGCCATGTCCACGACGGTCACGCAGAACGCGCATTCCGCTGCATTGCCCGCTTGGTCGACGTACTCATAGACAACCGGCGTCTTCCCCAGCTCGAAGGATGAACCCGGCGCGTGGCTTCTGGTCGCGTACAAGACAGGCCCGTCACAGTTGTCGAAGGCCGTAGGCTCTTCCCAACCTACAGCCGCCGCGCAGCCATCGCCGCCGCAAGCCGCAGTCCGATCCTCGGGGCAACCGACGACCGTTGGCGGTGTGTCGTCGCAGACAGTCACGTCGAAGGAACACATCGCGGAATTCCCGTAGGTATCGATGAACCTGTAGACAACCGTCGTCTTCCCCAGCCCGAACCCCGAACCCGGATCATGGCTGCGATTCGTGTGCGCAATCAGGCCATCACAGTTGTCCCAAGCGAAGGGCTCCGACCAGCTCACACAGGCAGCGCAGCCAGCTTCACACGAGATGCTCCGGTTGTCGGGAATGCCCGCAATCTCCGGCGGAGTGGTGTCCACCACGATGACATCGAACTCGCAGAGCGCAGCGTTCCCTTGGACGTCGGTCGCGACGTACGTCACGGTCGTCGTTCCGATGGGGAATGCGTCTCCGGGAGCATGCGAAGAGACGAACGACTCGACACCGCAGTTGTCCATCGCGACGGGTTCGGTCCACTCCACTTCGACTGCACACCCGTCGGCGGAACACGGGAGTGTCCTGTCGCTTGGACAGCCACTGATCAGCGGCGGCGTCTCATCGTTGACGATGACGTCGAAGGAATGGGTCGTGACATTGCCATTCACGTCCGTCGCCGTGTAGGTGACCGTCGTCGTACCAACGGAGAAGGTGTCTCCGGGAACATGCGAAGAAACGAAGGATTCGATGCTGCAGTTGTCGTCAGCCGTCGGTGCTTGCCACGTCACCGCAGCGGAGCATCGACCGTCATCGCACGAAACGCTCCGACCCCACGTGCGGTTGCCGATGGTCGGCAACTGCTCATCGATGACTTGTACTTGCTGCGAGCACGTCGCCGCATTCCCACTCGCGTCCTCCGCCGTCCATACGATCGTCGTCGTCCCAACGGGATACGGATCCGCGATCGCTTGCCCATCGCTCCGTGCACCGCCGATCGTGACAGCGCTGCAATGGTCGCTCGCCATCGGAATCCCAACGCTCGGTGAGGCATCGCATCGCTCGGGAGACACGTAACGGGTGACATCCGGCGGGCAATCGATCGCCGGGGGTGCCACGTCGCGGACAATCACATCGAACGTCTCGGCAGCTTCATTCCCGTGAACGTCCGTCGCCCTGTAAGTCACCGTCGTCGCGCCAATGGAGAACCAGCTCCCCGGCGAGTGGGTCCCAATCAGCGACTTGACACCGCAGTTGTCCGACGCGACAGGTTCCTCCCACGAAGCTTGGGCTTGACACCGCCAGGCCGGCGCATCGAGAACGATGTCTCTGCATCCTTCGATCAACGGCGGCTGTTCATCAGCAACGATGACTTGCTGCGTGCAACAGGCGGCATTCCCACTCGAGTCTTCCGCCGTCCAGACAATCGATGTCGTCCCGATGGGATACTGATCCTCGAGGTCCTTCCCATCGCTCCTGGTCGCGGACACAGTCGTCGGCCCGTCTTCATCGGTCGCCACCGCGGTCCCGACGCTGGCTGATGCCTCACAACCCTCCGGATCGGTCGCCACGCTGACATCCGATGGGCAGACGATGGTCGGCGGTGTGATGTCCGTGTACAGGACCTCTACGAATACCGTCGCACTGTCGCGGCCGCCATGACCGTCCGACACCGAGTATGAGAACGAATCCGATCCCACGAAATCGGTGCCCGGCACATAGCGGATCACATCCCCTTCGAGTCGGACCACCCCATGGGAGGCAGTTCCCACAGATGCAATCGACAAGGTGTCATTGTCACCATCAACATCATTGCCGAGAACAGAGATCGACGTCGGGACGTTTCGATCCGTCAGTGCCTTGTCGTCCTGTGCAACAGGGAAGCGGTTCAGCACGTCAATCCGAACAGACACGCTTGCCTCGGCCCAGCCGCCGTATTCATCTCGGGCGAGCAGGGTGAACTCATCCTGGATGGGCACACCGCGATCGTGCGCCTCGAGAAGCGCCTCCTCGTCCGGCATGTACGTGGCGTGAACCTCGTACGCACCGCCGCCTCCTGCGGGGACCACGCCCGCTCGACCGTGGCGGGGCGATCGTTCGACGTGTATCGTCAGGTCGTCGCCGTCGACGTCCGCCACAGTGAAGCAGTGCATCTGCTCCCAATCCGGGTCCAGGATGTACACAGGGCGAGGACCATTGCCCGCCGGCA
>Ga0272443_10001826_pt1 | contig 29116 bp, 28 predicted proteins | sample SSMAcet12_FD_193581 | JGI IMG/M metagenome (GOLD analysis project Ga0272443, IMG submission 193581) | Marine sediment archaeal communities from Little Sippewissett salt marsh, Falmouth, MA, United States - SSM-Acet-12 | ecosystem: Environmental > Aquatic > Marine > Wetlands > Sediment ... | reverse complement strand
CGTGGTCAACTGAGCGGACGATGTAAGAGACCACAGGCTCGGGAGTGTAGTAGACCCCTCGTTTCTCCCGAAGCTTCGGATCGTAGGCCGCAAGGAACGTCTCGTAGAAGTGGACCACAGGATCTTCTTGCTTGGTCCTCTTCCCGAAGTCGGCCAGAACCGCGTCCATATCGGTGTTGGCCAGGATCTGGACGAGATCGTCTACATAATTGACGTAGGGCTCGTCATCGAGCGCGGTTCCTGTGATGCTCTCGAAAAGCTGGCGGAGGAACGGATTCGTCTTTGGAATCTCCTGGGCGGCGCCGAGTCTTCGGAAAGGTTCAGGTCCTTTGTGATTGCACCGGGCAGCAAAAAGGCCGTAGACTATCGTCTGGGCGTACATGTCCGCAAACTCGGCGGTCTTCTCTGGCTGGTCCATATCCGGGATCAAGACCTCGGCAAAGGCCTTCCGCAAGTTCTGGAGATGATTTGAAGCTACATCTTTCTCGAAGGCTTTCACTATCGCGTCCCTGATGATGTGCGCCAGCCGGGCCAGGCGCTGAGATAGCTCCCTCGAAGAGGTGATCTGCGCCGGAGTCTGGTCGAGGAAGCTTTCCAGAAGCTCGATGACCTCTTCTGAGCCTCTCTTTTTGAGAATTATCTTGCCATCTCTGGTGAGATTGGACAAACGGGCGGTCTCACGCAGCTCACCATTCAAATACCAGCGAAACTCCAGGTAATCGGTGAGCATCAGGTTGTCGAGGGACTTGAGGTAACGGTCGAGCTGCTCTGAGCGCTCGGCCTCGTCGAGGGATTTTCCGATGTCCTTGGCCTCGATGTAGCCTACCGAAAGGTCTCCTTGCTTGACCACGAAATCAGGCGCGCCACACTCCACCCGCTTCGGCTCGTTGATTGCCGTGAGATCTTTGCCAAGCTCCTTGCCCAGCGTCTCAACAAGCTCTTTCAGAGCGGTACGATGCGTGTGCTCAGTAGCCGCCCCTGTTCCGTACTCTTTCTTTATCCGCGCAAGATACGATTTCACGTCGCCCATAAGCTCATCCGCCACCAGATCAGTTAGATCAGTTCACCGTCTTGGTCACGAAAAACATAGGGTGTGATGGGATATAAGTGACCACCGACTCGTCTCGGCTGAGGGGATGACTGGAACAACGTTAGACATCCCACCGAATCTAGTTGGGGCGTGGATTGGCCATTGAAAGGTACGTGAAGTTATCCAGCTTGCCAAGAAGGCGCTAGTTCATCTGGCCCACCATCTGGTATGCTGAACGGGATTTACAATTCAGTGAAACGAAATCTTTTTCGTGGATGGTAGTATTGGCCAAAACCTGATGTAGGATTTGAAGGTCAGAGCTGTTAACGCTGCTCAGTTCTTGATTACATCCAAAGAAATATGTACCTGCATGGAGATGCAGCTTCAATCCGTCTTTGTAAAATAGAGGGAAATTGACCATGCCGACCCAACATTATTCCGTCACTCAGCCGCCCGTCGAGACGCTCATTACGTGGATAAAGACCGGTGAAGTCGCCATACCAGAAATCCAGAGACCCTTCGTCTGGAGTGCTGTCAAAGTGCGCAACTTGTTGGACTCTTTGTACCAAGGGTACCCTGTCGGCTACTTGATTGCCTGGCGCAATCCCAATGTGAAATTGAAAGACGGAACCTCCTCCTCAGGCAAACGCATCCTCATCGACGGCCAGCAGCGGGTTATAGCCCTCATGGCGGCATTGCTTGGTCGTGAAGTGGTAGATAAAAACTATAAGCTCATCCGAATCCGTATAGCATTTCACCCGATTAAACAGCAGTTCGAAGTATGGAACACAGCCATCGCCAGAGACGCTTCATGGATTCCCGATATTTCGGCTGTTTTCGATCCTCAAACCAGCTTGTTCAGTCTTGCAGAGACATACTGCGAGAGGAATCACAACGCAAATAGAGACGAAGTTTTCCGCAGCATCGAGCTTATGAAGGGCATCACCAGTAACCAGATTGGCCTGATCGAGCTAGATTCGGATCTGGACATAGAAACCGTTACTGAGATCTTCATTCGCGTCAATTCTGAGGGCGTGCCTCTGAGCCAGGCAGATTTCGCCATGTCGAAAATCGCCGTCAATGAGGCCTACGACGGCAATATGCTACGCAAGGCCATCGACTATTTCTGTCATCTCGCAGTTGCTCCCGAATTCTTCAGGTATATGAAAAACGATAAGAAGTTCGCAAGAAGCGAGTTCTTCCAGCAAATGTCTTGGCTTCAGAAAGAGAACGACGATATTTACGATCCTTCATACACCGACATGTTGCGTGTGGCTTTTACATCAGTGTTCCAACGTGGCCGCCTTGAAGACCTCGTTGCGTTGCTATCTGGTCGCAACTTCGAGACAAAACAATACGAGGAGCCCATCGTCGAGGATTCGTTTAACCGGCTGAAAAAAGGCATCATCCGGTTCATGAACGAGACCGACTTCAAGAACCTCATTATGATCATCCGTTCGGCGGGCTTCGTTGACTCCTCTATGATCCGATCGCAGAACACCCTAAACTTCGCCTACATCCTTTACTTGACGCTTCATGACGGGGGAATTCCCAGAGCCGAAATAGAGCGATACGTCAGGCGTTGGTTCGTCATGTCCGTCCTCACAGGCAGGTACTCGTCCTCACCAGAATCGGCCTTCGACACCGATATCCGACGAATTCATGAACAGGGTATCGAAGTATACTTGGAGGACATCATCAGAGGTGAACTGTCTGACGCCTTTTGGGAATCTTCACTGCCCCAGTCACTAAGTACCTCTGTGGCATCGAGCCCCTATTTCCGTCTTTATCAGGCCGCGCAAGTCAAGATGAACGATTTGGGGTTCCTATCCCGCGACATTACTGTACGAGAGCTGATCGATGTGAAATCCGATGTTCATCACATATTTCCTCGGGCCTATCTCAAAAAGAGCGGGCTAACTCGTGGACAGTACAACCAGATAGCCAACTACGTTGTGGCCCAGAGTGAGATCAATATAGCAATAGGCAACAAAGAACCGGGAATCTATTTTGGCCAGCTTCTGGAACAATGTCTGAACGGGCCAAAAAGCTACGGGAACATTACCAACATGGATGAAATGCAGGAAAACTTCCGCATGAATTGCATCCCTGACGGCATGGATCAGGTAACCGTCGACGACTACCCTGCTTTCCTCGCTGAACGGCGGAAGCTCATGGCCCAGAAGATAAGGACGTATTTCGAGGGGCTCTGAAACACAGATAGTTCCATGCTCGTTGGTTGATGTCACCACGCCCAGACAGGCAAAGAGCTGGACGCGCTCCTCCCCTCGGTGCTGGACAGGGCCTTTCGGGGTGAGCTTTGAGGCGGGTGGCGCCGCCCGGCCTTCCATTCCACATCTTCCCCCGGGCTTACGAATCGCTTTCCTCGATTCTCTTCAGCCGATCTTCCATATTCTTCCAGTGTGAGCCTTCCCAGTAGAGCTTGCCACATCTCTCGCAGCGCCAAAGCGGTGTGTTCTCGCCGATGTGAGGAACCTTTCTTCGCTCATCTTCGCTCGCCTCGATGAGCTTTCCGTTGCAGAGAGTGCAGCGCACAGGATCGATCCTCATCGGGATTCCAAGCTCCTTTGCCTCCTTCAGCTGTTCGTCCAGATCCGATGACCTGATGAGAACGCAATCTGCGCCCGCCTTCTTGCACCTCTGGGAAAGTGCCCTGTCCCTCGTAAGAAGCGTCCTCTTTTCCTCCAGGGCGATCTCGATCAGGACAGAATCGTCCACTCCAGGGGGCGGATTCGAAACGTCTTGGCCAAAGAGGCGGAGCCACCTTGCAAGTTTCATCAACATGTGGTCGGCAAGATACCGCGTCGTCTTCACCCAGAAGAAGAGATGTCCGCAACTATTTATCGATTGACCTGCCAACTTTTGAGCATGAAGAAGGCGATGAGCAACGTGGACGTGGCCGCCATAGCAAACGAGCTGCGAGAGATGCTGGTGGGCGGATTCGTCGGGAAAGCCTACCAGCTCTCGCCAGACAAGGTCGTAATCTCGCTTCAGATTCCGGCACAAGATCTCGCACAAGGCCGAGCAGAAGGTCCAGCAGAAGGTCCAGCAGAAGGAAAACCGCGAGGTGCTGGAAAGAGGGACCTCGTCCTCGAAGCCGGAAGGCGGGTCCACCTCACCGGAAAACCCCGAAAAGCCCCCAAGATGCCGCCCCAATTTCCCACGGTTCTGAGGAAACGAATCTCGGGCGGAAAGATCGTGGACGTTCGCCAGCACGATTTCGACAGGGTCCTGGAGATCGTGGTGGAGCGGTCAGGCGAACGCTACAAGCTCATCGCAGAGATGTTTCCAAAAGGGAACGTCTTGCTCCTGGAAGAATCGGGACGAATCGTCTTGCCGCTTCGGCCTCTCGCCTTCAGGAACAGAAGGCTCCTTGCAGGCGAAGAATACCTCTACCGCGAAGGCCAGGCAGATCCAAGAACCATCTCGAAAGAAGAGCTTTTCGAAGTTTTCTCCCAATCGGAGACCGACATCGTTCGGGCGCTTGTCCGCAACCTGAACATGGGCGGAATCTACGGAGAAGAGGTCTGTTCGAGAGCCGGCATCGATAAGAAACGGCCCGCCGCCTCTTTGGACGAGGGCGAGATCGGCCGGGTCCATGATGCTCTCTGCGAGATATTCGCGCCCGAAACGGGCGAACCTGAGATAGCCGAGATAGCTCAGATAGCTCAGATAGTCTACAAAGAGGGCGAGCCTTTGGACGTGGTCCCATCCGGGCTGAAGCTCTACGAAGATTACGAGAAAAAGGAGTTCGAAGACTTCAGCGAGGCCCTGGACGAGTTCTTCGTGGACGAAGAAAAGAAAGGACCAAAGCCCAAAACCGCTCTTGAAAGAAGAAAGGACATGCAAGAAGAGTCCATCCAGGGCTTTTCAGAAAAGGAGAAAGATTACGCCAAATGCGGCGAGATCGTCTACGAGCGGTACGGCGAGATCGAGGCGGTCTTGGGTGCGATCGCCAAAGCGATGGAAGACGGCTACACATACTCCGAAATCTGGGCCCGGATCAAGACTTCAGGCCTTCCGATCGCCGAAAAGCTCCTCTCATTGGACTACAAGGGCGAGGTAAAACTGCTCCTGGAAGAAAAGGGCCCTGAGCTTGAGCTGAACGTTCACCTGACAGTTCCCCAGAACGCTGAGCGCTACTACGACAAGTCCAAAGAGATGACCAAGAAAAAAGAGGGCGCAAAGAAGGCTCTGGAACAGACCCTGAAGTTGATCGAGAAGAAGACCGCACCAAAGCCGAAGACCCGCCGTGTTGCAAAGCGAAGGAAGGTCCGGTGGTACGAACGGTTCCGCTGGTTCAGATCATCCGATGGTTTCCTGATAATCGGCGGAAGGGATGCGAACACCAACGAAGAGATCTACGCCAAATACCTCGAAAAGCGGGACTTTGCGCTTCACACCGACGCCCCAGGCGCGCCCCTTTCCGTGATCAAGACCGAGGGAAAAGAGGTTCCCGAAACTACTCTCGAAGAGGCGGCCCAGTTTGCGGTGAGCTACTCCAACGTCTGGAAGTCGGGCCTTTTCGAAGGCGACTGTTACCTCGTAAAGGCAGAACAGGTCACAAAGACGCCAGAATCTGGCGAGTTTCTGAAGAAGGGCGCCTTCGTGATACGCGGCGAGCGGCGCTACTTTAGAGACGTTCCAGTGGGAATTGCGATAGGAATCGAAGGCGAGATGCTGATAGGCGGACCCACCTCTGCGATAAAAGGCAAGACAGACCCGGTAGTCGAGATCGAGCCTGGAGAGTACAACCCGGACGATCTTGCCAAGCGGATTTACAGGACCTTCGCCGAAAAGGAAAGGGATCGCAGATTTTTGAAATCGGTGGCCTCAACCGAGAGGATCGTAAGCTTTCTTCCGCCAGGTGGGTCGAGGACGAAATAGGGACTGGCTCAGGTTTGAGGAGGGGCGCCCCCTCCTTGATAGATCAAAATCGAACTCGCATCTGGGATCGCATCCGGAATCGAAACTGGAATCATATCTCCAGCGATATCCTCTCGCCGTTCATGCCCAGAACCTCTGTTTCTGAGGGCCTGAGAACCACAATCGCCACGGGCGTTTTCGATCCCACAAAAGATGCCGCACCTTTTTGCACAGCTGAGAATGTTGCAACTTCGAAGATGGGAATCAAGGTCACCTCGCCCAACTTCAATGACTCCTCGGCCTTCAGCTCGCCAGAGATCACGTTATCACCACTTATCTATAGTGGCACTTCCACTACAAAAATGGATGAGGTGATCAGATGGAAAAGGTGCTCAGCGGAATCGAACCCGAACTTCTCTGGAAATACTTCGACGAGCTGAGGAAGATTCCAAGGTGCTCCAAACACGAAGAAAAGGCCGCCGAATACGTGGCCTCTGCGGTTCGAAACCTCGGGTTTGAGTCGGAAAGTGACGATGCCGGAAACGTGATCGCAAAAAAGCCGGCAACAGAAGGATGCGAAAACGCGCCCATTGTCGTTCTCCAGGCCCACCTGGACATGGTCTGCGAGAAGAACAAGGACTCAGACCACGATTTTGCCAAAGATCCGATAGAGATCGAAATCGAGGGCGATTACCTTCATGCAAAGGGAACCACCCTCGGCGCAGACAACGGGATAGGGGTCTCCGCTGCTCTTGCCATACTAGAAGATGAGAACGCAGTTCATGGGCCGCTAGAACTCGTCTTCACCATAGACGAAGAAGAGGGAATGTCTGGAGCCTACGGAATTCAAGAAGGAGCCCTCAAAGGCCGGCGCATGATTAACCTTGACACAGACCAGATCCACGCCCTCTATGTCGGCTGCGCAGGCGGCGAGAACTCAGAGGTTCGCCTTCCGGTCCGGTGGGAAGAAACAGAAGGCTCTGCAGAAGGATCCTCAAATGGCGCAGCGGCCTTAATGGTATCCCTCAAAGGGCTGAAAGGCGGCCATTCCGGCGTTGAGATCCATCTCGAAAGGGGCAACGCGATAAAGCTCCTTGGAAGATCGCTTTGGGAGGCGAAAGAGAACGTTCCATTCCGACTGGCCTCAATAAAAGGCGGAGAGAAGCATAACGCCATTCCGAGGGAGGCTGAAGCCATTGTGATCTTGCAAGAGGTTGATGTGGACGCCTTCAGGACCAGGATTGAAAAAAGCGAAAAAGCACTCCAGAAAGAGTACGAGAGCGTGGATCCCAAGCTGGAGATTGAAGTCTCAGGGGTCCGGCTTCCAGATAAGGCCATCGGCACTGACAACTCAGAAAAAGTGCTGAACCTGATCGAGGCTCTGCCCTCTGGGGTCATGAGGTGGAGCCCAGATATAGAGGATCTCGTCGAAAGCTCGGTTAACCTATCCGTGCTCCGGATCGAAGGTGACGAGATATTCTTCCTGGTGTCGGCCCGTTCCTCTTCTGAGACCCAGCTCGCCTCACTGACCGATAGGATAAATGCGATCTTCCGCCTCGTTGGCGCGAAGGTGGTGCACGGTGACGCCTATCCTGCGTGGCATCCCAACCTGAACTCGAAGATGCTCCGAGTCTGCAAAGAGGCCCACGAGGAGCTTTTCGGCCGCAAACCCGAGGTGACGGCGATACATGCAGGCCTAGAGGCCGGAATAATCAAAAAGACCGTATCTGGAATGGACATTGTCGCCGTGGGTGCCTTGATAGAGAATGCCCATTCTCCAGACGAGAGGGTAAGCATCACCTCTGTTCAGGAACTCTACAAGCTGGTCTTGCGATCGCTGGAGAAGGTGGCAGAGATGAGGGCTGAATAGGCATGGATATTCGGCCCCAGGCCGCGAATGCCTCTTTGCGCTGCCCCTTTGTTCTCTCTTTCGACATCGTCGTTTGAGAGCTAGGATTCCCCGTCCATTGTCTCATTTTCCGCAAGGGTGCATGGTTGTTGCATCTCCTTTCACGTAAAAGCTGAAGATCAACAGAAATGCCACAAAAAGTCCTGCTAAAGCCTCTTCGATCATATATTCCACTTCCCCCCATTCGGCCGAAGTATCGCTTTTCCGATGATTTATATATTTTTACATGTAACTTATCTCTCTGGTGTGAGTATGCTGATTCCCATCGGAATTTTGAGCCAAATCCAAGCAGATCAAGTTGCGAAGCTTCTGGATATGCAACTGATGGTGGTATGACGATTTATCACATTATGGGGTTTTTGCGGAAAATCAGTCCACATGATGGCGAGAATAAAATAAATATGTCATATATTATATTAAATACTCTGGTTAAATTGCCGTTCAGGTATAGGATATATATTGTAGTTACATGGTGAGTGAATGGGTGACACAGCATGGCGGAGACGATTGAAGAGATCGCATCCCGCGTTCGTGAACTGCGGGAGCTGTCAGACGTTACGGTCCAGGAGATGGCAGAACACCTCAAGGTGCCTGAGGATACCTACACATTCTATGAGGATGGAAAGCTGGACATCCCCGTGAGCATCCTTATCGAGATAGCCCAGAAGCTCAACGTTGAGACTGGCTTGCTACTCACAGGAGAAGAAGCGAGGATGCACATATTTACGGTTACCAGAAAAGGCGAAGGTGTCGAGGTAGAACGCAGGAAACAGTACAAATACCAGAACCTCGCCGAGAAGTTCGCCCACAAAAAGGCTGAGCCCCTCCTGGTTACGGTCGATGTACAGGGGGGAAAACCCACAATATACAGCCACCCTGGCCAAGAGTTTGATTATGTTCTTGAGGGTTCCCTCAAGTTCTATATCCACGATAACGAGATCAAATTGAACGAAGGGGACTCCATATTCTTCGACTCATCTTATGGACATGCTATGGAGGCCCTGGACGGCAAACCCGCTAAGATGCTGGTTGTAGTGATGTAAGATAGAGCAAAGAGGAGTAGAAAATGTCGTCACTGCTGGATAGATTCCTTTCGAGGACTGAGTTCGAGTCATACGAAGATTTTAAAGAAAACTTCAAGATAATCGTCCCAGAAAACTTCAACTTCGGATACGACGTAGTGGACGTTTACGCAGAAGAAGACCCAGACAAGATCGCCCTAGTGTGGTGCAATGACCTTGGAGAAGAGAAGATATTCACCTTCAAGGACATGAAGCACCTAAGCGACAAAGCCGCAAACCTATTCCTAGGGCGCGGCATAAATAAGGGCGACACCGTAATGCTAACCCTAAAAAGCCGCTACGAATTCTGGATCTGCATGGTCGCCCTACACAAGATCGGCGCAATAGCGATTCCTGCAACTCACATGCTAAAGGCAAAGGACATATTATACCGCATAAGAAAGGCAAACCTAAAGGCGATAGCGACCATCGGTGAGGACGGCGTCCCGGACCAGGTTGATGCCGCCCAAAAAGAACTCGGCGGCGTTCCTCTAGTCAAATTTCTGGTGGGCAAAGCAGACGACGAAAGAGAAGGATGGGCAAACTTCAAAAAAGAGCTTGAAGACGCCTCTCCCGAGTTTGAAAGGCCCACAGGAGACGGGATGACAAAGATCGACGACGTACTTCTTGGCTACTTCACCTCAGGAACGACTGGCTATCCCAAGATGGTAAATCACGATCAGATATATCCTCTAGGTCACATAATTACTGCAAAGTATTGGCAGAACGTAGGAGACAACGGCCTTCACTACACGGTGGCAGACACCGGCTGGGCAAAGTGCGCCTGGGGAAAGATCTACGGCCAATGGATATCTGGCTCTGGGGTCTTCGTCTACGACTACGAAAGGTTCGATGCTGGAACAATGATGGAAAAGGCATCCAAGTACGGTGTTACAACCTTCTGCGCGCCCCCAACCATCTATAGGTTCATGATAAAAGGCGACATGTCAAAATACGACTTTTCAAGCCTCAAATACGCCGTCACCGCCGGAGAGCCCCTGAACCCGACGATTTACAACGAATTCCTCAAAAATACGGGGATAAAGTTGATGGAAGGCTTTGGTCAGACCGAAATGGTGGTCTCTATAGCCAATTTCCCCTGGATGGAACCAAAGCCTGCATCCATGGGCAAACCCTCTCCAGGATTCGACATCTCCGTCGTGGACGCAGAAGGCAAGCCCTGTGAGATCGGCGAAGAAGGCGAGATAGTGATCAAGACCGGTGATGTCAAACCTGTTGGGCTCTTCTTGGGATATCATCAGGATCCCGATACTTTGAAGGAAATATGGTATGACGGATATTACCATACCGGCGACACCTCCTGGGTTGACGAGGACGGATACTTCTGGTTCGTCGGGAGGACCGACGACATAATAAAAAGCTCAGGCTATCGGGTCGGACCTTTCGAGGTGGAAAGCGCCCTTCTGTCTCACCCTTCAGTGCTCGAATGCGCCATCACAGGAATTCCAGATCCACTGAGGGGACAGGTTGTGAAGGCAACGGTGGTCCTCACGGAGGCTTATACGCCTTCAGAAGAGCTTAAAAAGGAGCTTCAAGACTACGTGAAAAAGGTAACGGCTCCGTACAAGTATCCCCGGATAGTCGAGTTCGTGGACGAACTTCCAAAGACCATCAGCGGGAAGATAAAGCGAACTGAGATCAGGGACAAGGACAAACCCTACCCCGTGATCAATGCCGTAGAATGCAAGGCATGTGAAAGATGTCTCATCGCCTGCCCGGTGAACGTTCTGAAGATGGGCAATGAGTTCAACGATAGAGGTTACCGTTTCGTCGTTTATTCTGGTGAAGGATGCATCGGCTGTGGTGCTTGTTACTACACCTGTCCAGAGCCGCTCGCAATAGAGGTTCACATCCCAGTAAAGGAGAAAGTCGAGGAGGAATAAGAGATGCCTGCCCAATTAGTTGACGGAAACAGTGCAGTGATCGTCGGAGCCATGTATGCAGGATGCGACTGCTTCTTCGGCTACCCGATAACCCCTGCCAGCGAGATTCTTCATGAGGCGTCGAAGTATTTCCCGAAAGTAGGCAGGAAGTTCGTGCAGGCGGAATCTGAGGAGGCCGCAATAAACATGGTCTACGGTGCTGCAGCCGCAGGCCACCTAGTTCTGGCAGCCTCTTCGGGCCCGGGAATGAGCTTGAAACAGGAAGGAATATCCTACATAGCTGGGGCCGAACTTCCTTGCGTCATAGTGAACATCATGAGGGCAGGTCCTGGCCTTGGCAACATCGGCCCTGAACAGGCCGATTACAGCCAGGCGGTCAAAGGCGGTGGTCATGGGAACTACAAGAACATCGTCCTTGCACCCAATTCAGTCCAGGAAATGTGCGACTTCATGATGAAAGGCTTTGACCTCGCCCTCAAGTACAGAAACCCTGTCATCGTTTTGGCAGACGGAGTCCTAGGCCACATGATAGAGCCGCTCAATTTCCCCGAGAAAGCGGTCAAACACGAGATTGACACATCCTGGGCGGTATCCGGAAACGAAGAGACCATGAACAACCTGGTTACGTCCATCGCCTTGGACTTCAACGAACTGGAGCAGCATAACGCGAGGCTCCAGGTGAAATACGAACGGATAAGGGAGAACGAAGTGGAGTGTGACGAGTACATGATCGATGATGCCGAGATCGTTCTCGTATCTTACGGCATCAGCAGCAGGATCGCAAAGTCCGCGGTAGACGTTGCGAGAAAAGAGGGTATCAAAGCAGGGCTATTCAGACCGATAACGCTCTATCCCTTCCCCGAAAAGGAGATTGGAGCACTTTCGAAGAGAGGCTGCAAATTCATCTCGGTCGAGATGAGCAACGGACAGATGCTCGAAGACATAAAGCTAGCATCAGGATGTGCCGATGTTGCACTGGTAGCAAGGTACGGGGGAAACCTGATCGAACGTGACCAGATACTCGATAAGATCAGGGAGGTGGCCTGAAGATGGCGGCAAAAGAAAAGATCCTCGGAGGACATCCAGGACTGTATGCAGAGTTTCCAAGGAAAGGCGGCGCTGCGCCGACTGCAACCCATTACTGCCCAGGATGCGGTCATGGGATCTTGCATAAATTGATAGGCGAAGCGATGGCGGATCTTGGAATTCAAGATCGATGCGTCGTCATGAGCCCGGTGGGCTGTTCGGTCTTTGCCTATTACTACTTCGACTGCGGTCATGTCCAGGTGGCTCACGGAAGAGCCCCTGCTGTGGCAACTGGCATTTCCCGGGCCGAAGACGATGCCATCCTGATATCTTACCAGGGTGACGGTGATCTGGCCTCCATAGGCATGAACGAGACCGTTCAGGCCGCCAATCGTGGCGAGAAGATTGCGGTGTTTTTCATAAACAACACCGTTTACGGGATGACCGGCGGCCAGATGGCGCCAACCACTTTGATAGGCGAGGTGACGGCCACCACACCAGAAGGTCGAGACCCAAGGGATGCAGGCTACCCTATCCACATGTGCGAACTTCTCAACGCCTTGAAGGCACCTGTCTACATAGAGCGGGTTTCGCTCTCGGACATAAGCCACATAAGGAAGGCAAGACGGGCCGTGAGAAGGGCCCTGGAAATCCAGCGGGATAAGAAAGGGTACGCCTTCGTCGAGTTTCTCTCTCCTTGCCCAACCATACTCAGGATGAATGCGGAAGGCATAAGGGACTTCATCAACGAACAGATGGAAAAGGAGTTTCCGGTCAAGAGGTTCAGGGACCGGTTCGATGAGGTCGAACCCATCGAGAGGATTGAGAGCGACTTTTCAAAAGAGAGTTTGGACAAAGCGTTTGGAGTTGCCAATGGGGAATCGATCAAGGTCCAGCACGATCCCTCTTTTGAGATCAAAGGCGTGAAGATTGCGGGCTTTGGTGGACAGGGTGTCCTGAGCATGGGACTTGCCCTGGCTCAAGCCGCCTACAGGGCTGGGCGGTTCGTTTCCTGGTATCCTGATTACGGTCCTGAGCAGCGGGGCGGAACGTCAAACTGTTCTGTTGTGATCTCGGGAGAGATGATCGGGTCACCCGTAGTCGACGATCCCGACGTTCTCGTTGCTTTCAACCGGCCTTCTTTGGACAAGTTCGCCTTCGACGTGAAGAAGGGCGGAGTTATCCTGTACGATTCGATGATAGGTGAGTTTGCGCCTCCTGAAGACGTAACGGCGATCTCAGTTCCAGCAACAGAGTTGGCATCGGCAAGAAATGCTCACCGGGCCGCAAACACTGCCATGTTCGGAGCTTTGATGGGTGCTGGCAAGTTAGGACTTCCCGACGAAGCCTTCAGCAGGGCTCTGGAGCACACGTTCTCGGCAAAGCCAAAGCTCATACCGCTCAACCTGGAGATACTGAACGCGGGAGCAGAGAGCATAAGAGAGCAACTGGAGTAGATATTGTGCTGGCGTTGCGAAAGCTCTAGACGCACAAAAACAGGTGAGATGATCTCCGATCGATTCGCCGATTGGAATAGGCTGCTCGAAAGCGGGCGTTGAAAAAGGGCTCTTGCAGAAGGCCTTTTGAAAAGACCTTTTGCAAAGAGTCTCTTGCAAGGGATCCTTTGCTACCTGCCAGCTTGTTTGCACCTTGCAGCAAGCTGGCCTGAGACCTTTTTCATCTTCAGTGTATGCCCTTCTCGAAGGTTTCGCGCTCGGCGGAATCTCGGTCATCTTCGAGCAACGTTTCGAGGGCATTGCCATTCAAGCAGTCTGCCTCACATTCGTGACGCTCTTTTGCATGTTGCTCGTCTACAGGTCTGGCCTAATCCGGGCTACCGAGAACTTCACGCGAGCTGTGGCATCTGCTACAGGAGCAGTATTTATCCAGTACATCGCAAACTTCATTCTTCCACACTTTGGCATGGGCCTTTCCTTCATCCATGGATCCAACCTTTTTGGAATCGGCTTTAGGGTAGCTTGCAGTATCTCAGGCTCGGACCCAGCCCTGGGCCAAAAGCTCGATGATAAACTCGACGGCCAGGCGCATGACCTTGATTTTGGGCTTTCCCGCAAGAATCAGACATGGTTACAAAAATAGTTAAGCTTGGATCTCTTTGCCATGCCTCTTGGCGGCATTGAGGAAGGTCATTCCAACGACTTGGCCTTTTTCATACCTGATTATGACGTCGTCGTCGGTGAGTTCGGAGTCGTCGGCATGGCTCGGTTTCTTGAAGTTCACGTACAGAACGCCTGCTTCCTCGTCGTAATCGACCCAGACCTTCTTGTGTGGGATGCCCAGCAGATAGGGCACCAGTGCCGAGATCTTCTCTAATTCTGCTATGGCCATATCTTTGACCTTTTTTCAAGCTATTTTTCTTTCGTGTGAGAAATGCCGTGATCACAAAGCCGTCGCCTCTGTCCACTTCTTTGTAGATCACGACGAGGTATTTGCCGGGTTGCGCTTCTTTTGCTGCCAGAAGTTCGCCAGATTCGCCTTCGTAGACTGCATCTGGGTCTTCGATGGTTTCCAGGACGTCGGAGTAGAAACCTGCCAGTTCGGTGTGTGATTCAGTGATGTGAAGCCATCTTTCATCCGGTAGTCTCCAGCGAAAACGCCTCTGATCTTTGGGATACTCTGAGGTTCTGTTCCTAACTAAAGTTTCCGTTTTCCTGCAAAAAAACGGAAACCAACTCCGTCACTGGAGCAGTTCCCAAGCATCATCGAGGATCTGGAGGTAAAAGAAGACCTGGCGCGGGAGGTTTGCGCCGCTTGGTCAGATTTCGCCGAATAATTGGGGGCGCCGTTCCAACACGCCGATGCGGGTACAGGTAGTGCAAAGGAGATGTGTTGCTGATGACCTCAAGCGCGTTCATTATCCAGATCATGGAGCTCGGCTTCCAGAGGGAATAACTTGTAACGCTCCAGTGCCAGCAAAAACTCTACTCGGGGCATACCGGCAAGTTCTGCCGCCCGCCCCGAAGTGAGCCGGCCGAGTTCATAGAGCTTGACGGCGGCCAAGATGCGCATCTTGCGACCGAAAGCCTTCTCGTCGGTATTTTCGGATAAGTGTAGCTTTTCGAGCACATCGATCACGATTCTTCGGGGAGGCATATCTTCGCTTTGATCTGAGTGGTTTCAGGGCGTCGCTTTACTACTTCGAGCCGCACGCAACTTGATTTTTCAGTCGATGCTTCTTGGATCGAGTCAAGAGAAAGCCACAAGGGCGGTGCAGTCGCCCGAAGAGCGCGCAGGTTTTGCGCCACTTTGTGGAGGCGGGGGGTACTTTCTGATTGGCATCATCTGAAGTGTTCACTTGAGGTAACAACAGTGAAATGTCTACATCAGAAATTACTAATTTTCAAGTTCGCATCCCAGTGAATCGAAGTAATCGCTGTTTTGGGAGATAATATCCGGAACCAGTCCCGCAAGCCAAACATTGTGCAAGCTTAATTCCGTCTCACTCCGATCAAATTCTCCTGAGTGAACGCCCATTAATGCGTAACCATTTCTATGTTCCAACATACCCAAGTTCGTGTTATAATAAATTCCGGGGCCAAGAATAACTGGACTTCCACTTGTTCCATCGTGTAGTTGTGCATCAATTAAAACCCTAGGTTCGTTCTTAAATGGCACATTAGGTACAGAGGCAAAAGCTGCGCTGCGAATTATCGGGAGATTGTGCGATCCATCATAATGCCCTTTTGGATATCCGATTACAGTAAGATTATCCCAAATCGAAAGACGGGCAATGGTAATCTTTTGTGGCAGATCGTCAGTAGTAAACGGCTTTACATGGAACTCAGAGATGTTTTCTTTATCCACAGGCACTGCTACTACGTCAATTTTATCTTTGCCGCTCGGGTGTTCAAGCCAACAAGGTTTTGAGTTGTCGTAAAGGGGGAGTGGATAAACTCCGTTATCGTGAAGATTATCAAGATCTTTATGTAATTTTAGTCTAAGTTCATCCGGACAATGGCAATCTTCTTTGTCGACTACAACATGCCGATTGGTAATAAAATAAAGGTCATCGTCATGCACGTAAAAGAAGCCTGATGCGCCATCGTCATCTCTTGTCCCACCCTCTTTGTAGAAGAAACGAACACATGCCACAGCGAAAACAATTTCTCTATCATTTATCTTCATAGGTCCCTCGCCCAAAAGGTAGGTGATATCCTACCCCTTCACCATCATCTCGTCCATCAGCCGCCACCCTTCGACCGTCCCATATCCGCCGCGCGCGCCTTCTTTCTCGGTGAATACCTCCATCTCGTCCGGCTCGATCGATGTTCCCATCATCGCAAAGGGCACGGGCTCTGAGGTGTGGGTTCTGAGGTGAATCGGAGTTGGATGGTCGGGCAGGACCAGGACGCGCCAATCGTGACCGGACTTTTCCAGGCCTTCAAGAATCGGCCCGACGATCCTCGAATCGAAGCGCCGGATGGCCTCGATCTTGTTTTCCAAACTGCCATCGTGCCCCATCTCGTCTGGGGCCTCGACGTGAAGGTAGACGAAATCGAGCCTTTCGAGAGCTTCGAGAGCGGCCTCGACCTTTCCCTCGTAGTTGGTATCGAGAACACCGGTTGCGCCGGGGACATTGATGACCTCAAGGTCTGCGTATACTCCCATCCCCTTGAGAAGGTCCACAGCAGAGACCATCGCGCCCCTGATCCCGCGCATCTCCTCGAACTTGGGAAGCTTGGGCGCCTTTCCCTGGCCCCAGAGCCAGATCATGTTCGCAGGCCGTTTTCCCTCGGCAACTCGGCGCTTGTTGACGGGGTGATTTTTGAGTATGGGAACCGATGCTGCCATCATCTCACGAAGAACCTCGGAGCCCTCGCCCTTGGGAAGATTATCTTCGATCTGCTGGTCCATTATGTCATGAGGCGGTGTGCAATCAGCATCTTCGGCCTCGCCATTTAAAACGAGAAGGTTCCTGTAGCTCACGCCAGGGTAAAGCCTGCCACGGGCGCATATGCCTTGCAAAGAGGCGATTATCTCTTCGGTTTCCGGAGTTGAAATGTGGCCTGCGCTGTAGTCTATCATCAGGCCCTTTTCGAGATCTACGTTAACGAGATTACACCTGAAAGCAACATCATCAGGGCCCAGGTCCACTCCCATGGCTCCGGCTTCGAGAGGCGCCCGGCCCGAATAATACTTGCGCGGATCGTAGCCCATCACCGAGAGGTTGGCAACATCGCTCCCAGGGGGCATTCCCTCCGGAACATTCAGGACAAAGCCGCCTCTCCCCTCACAGGCTATCCGATCCATGTTAGGGGTCTTTGCGACCTCCAGCGGTGTCTTTCCTCCCAGCGATTCGATGGGATGGTCTGCCATCCCGTCTCCCAGCAGTATAACGAACTTCACGCCAGCCACGACTCCGATCATTGATTGTTGGCAAGTTTTGACAGGGGTTTGACAGGGGTCTGACAGGTCTTTGGCGAGATATCTTATCGAGCCATTATCGAGCCATGTCTCGGACCCTGCGCCGAATTTGGGTCACTTGAATATCCTCAAAGACTTTCAAAGACTACATGAAGAATGTATCCATCCCGCCACCGGTCTCGACCTTCCTCTTGGGCTTCTTCTTGCTTCCGGCCTTTGCCTCTGCCTCAGCCACCTTTTTCTCTTCTTCTTTCTCTTCCATCTCTGCGAGATGGTGGTTCAGCACTTTTGCGAGCGTGTTCAGCTTCTGCCGCTGGCAAGTGGCGCCTCTCGTCACACCGTAGACTATGTCAACCACGGTGCCCTTCGTCTCGATCTTGTTTCTCGGGGGCATAACGAGCCTCGTCTTCACGCCCACCTTGGCGAAGTCCTCGAAGTCCACTGGACTTTGGCAGACGACGACTGCGGGAACGTCCGCCAGTGCCAAAATATCCTTGGCCTTGTAGACCACGTGCGACCTTATGTTCCCAAGGTGTATCACCGCGATCTTGTGCCGCTCAATCTGCTCGACCTCTTTGGGCGTAAGCCCAAAGGTGGGTCCAAAGCCTCTTGACGCCTGAGGGAAGGACTCGGGAACGCCTGCACCCGACTCCAGGACCAGAACACTGGTCTGAACACCTTCTCGCCGAAGGCCGTAGGTTATCTCGCACACCGGCTTTGTTATGTGCCTTCGCCCCGGGGACATGGCGATGGCGATTACGTCAGGCCGCGATGCCTCTGATAAAGTACCCCTCTGGGCCAACCCACCGCCTTTGGCCAAGCCCATGCTCTCCCGGCAATCCACCACCTGAGTTGCCCTGCCGATCATGCTTTTCCCTTTTGGGTGTCAAAGCATATTAGCCTTTGCTAGATGATTTTATTGCGCTAGGCGTCCTTACAACTATTATATCTGTTTCACTAAAAATCTTCTAAAAATCTTAGTTGTATTTTCGCTGCCATGATCTCTACATGGCATATTATTCAGTAATATTATGTATATTAGTTATTTTTATTGAACTGCCTGCAGCTTGCTGCAGGATGCGCCACTGCAATTCGACTAAAAACACTTTTTAACTACACCCTCTAATAGCCTGGCATGCTCTTCTTTGTTGGCCTCGGCCTCTACGATGAGAAGGACGTATCGGTCAAGGGCCTGGAAGCAATCAAGGAAGCCGACCTGATCTATGTGGAATTCTACACCTCGCGACTGATGGGTGCATCAGTGGAACGGCTGGAAGAATTCTACGGAAAAAAGATCCAACTTCTGAGCCGGGAAGATGTCGAAGTCCGACCCAAAGAGTGGATGGCCCTTGCCAAAGAGAAGAAAGTGGTATTCCTGGTTGGCGGAGATCCTATGGTCTCCACTACCCACCTGGACCTGAGGCTCAGGGCTCTGAAGATGGGCGTGAAAACCCAAGTCATCCACTCCTCTTCGATCGTCTCTGCCATCTCTGGGCTCACTGGCCTTCAGAACTACAGGTTCGGAAGGTCTACTTCCATACCTTACCCTTACGAAGCCAGGGGCAAGAGAATCGTGGCCCAAAGCCCTCGTGACGTTGTGATCGAGAACTTGGAACGTGACCTTCACACCCTTCTCTTCTTGGACATCCAGAACGAAAAGTACATGACTGCTAGCGAAGGCGCTCAGCTCCTCTTGGAAATGGACGATATCGCCGGAGGGGTGAGTTTTTCCCAAACCCTAGGCGTTGGCGTTGCAAGGGCGGGTTCACCAGACTGTTTCGTTAAAGCAGACTGGTTGCCTCACTTGGAAAATCATGACTTTGGCGGACCCCTTCACATCCTGATCGTGCCTGCAAAGCTCCATTTCATGGAGGCCGAGGCTCTGGTTGCCTTGGCATCAGCACCGCTCGAAATTCTGAACGCGGCAGAGGAATGACCGAAAGCCTACCGAAAGCCTATTAACCTCAATATTCTTCTCGTAATACTGGAAGAACATATTCAGAGGGGAGAAATTGCCCAAGATATCTGTAGACATACCCCAACACATCATTGACGACATAAATGAGCACGTAGGCGGTGGCAAGAAGTTCGTCAACTTCTCCGACGCTGTAAGAACTGGTCTGAGGAAGATGCTGGACCAGTTGGATGAGGTTGACAGACGCCATGGCAGGCTCGGGGAAGGCAAGAAATGAAGATAGGAATGGAGGTTGTCTTCGATGCGGCCCATCACCTTCCAGAATACGACGGCAAATGCTCCCGCATCCACGGTCACACTTACACACTTGAAATAGTTGTGGAAGGCCCTGTCGATGAGAAGACCGGGTTTCTGATGGACTTTTACGACCTGAAGAAGATCATCAAGGCCGCCCTGAAAGACGTAGATCATAGCGATTTGAACGCGATTTTGCAGAATCCAACGGCCGAGAACATAGCAACATACGTAAAGGATGAACTGGAGCGGCGTCTCCAGAATGAGATTGCAGATCTCGTATCGGTGAAGCTCTGGGAAGGAAAGAACAAATGGGTCGTGCTGGACTGACCGAGACGTTACCTTCAGGACCCTTGTGGGACGACTGCAAAAATTCGATATGTGATAGCTGTTTGGGATTCCATGAACGAACTTCAGAAACCGGACATGTTTTTGAACTCGCCTTTTGAGGGCGAGCGCGGCATTCTGGCAGAGATATTCACCTCCTTCCAGGGTGAAGGGCCCTTTCTTGGAAGAAAACAGATTTTCGTCAGGACTGCGGGCTGCAACCTGAGTTGCTCTTACTGCGATACGTCTCAATTTCGCACATATCGCGTTCCTTGCTGCAGATCGGAGGCAAAGCCAGACTCGGGTCGTTTCGTGGAGGTCCTGAACCCAATTTCTCCTGAGGCGGCGATGAAACTCGTCTGTAGGTTGAGGTCGCCTGGCCTTCACAGCGTATCCATAACCGGAGGAGAGCCCCTTTGCCAGTCACTTTTCGTAAAAGGGCTGGCCATGGAATGTGCAGCAAAGGGTTTGCCGGTCTACCTAGAGACCAACGGATTCTCGTTCAACCGCTTCGTTCAGCTGATCGACTGGATCGACTTTGCCTCTGTGGACCTGAAGCTTCCAAGCCATAGACCCTGTCCGGCCCAGGATTGGAACGACCTTTTGAAAAACGAACAGACATGCCTGAAAGCAGCATCTGATGCAGGTGTAACCACAATTGCCAAGATCGTGATCCTGGACTCGACCACTTCAGAGGAGGTGGAAAAAGCGTGCACACCACTGGAAGGGCGGGACATAATCTTGGTCATCCAACCAGCAACAGGACCCGACCGTCCCAGCCCAGGGATGCTAGCTCATTTCCACCAGAAAGCGTCTGCACACATGAAAGATGTGGTAGTCATACCTCAGACGCACAAGATTATGGGTGTCCTGTAATAGCGACATACGACCCAAGGGGGGCAAGAGCCGAACCATAATGGCTAATTTAGGGCGATAAAGGATCGTCGATGCTATCTCTGGATCGATTTTTCCCCCTATTATCTTTTTGCTTCTCGTAAATCTCCTTGTAACGCTCGCTCCGTTCGTTCGTTTCCCATCTGGCTATCCTTTTGTCCAGCGCTTTGAACATATACTTCTCGGCCTCTTTGACCGTGTCCAGCTCGCCTCGAAGAACCAGTATCTCTCGGTCTTCGGTTTCGTCGTCTATGAGGCCCACCTTGGCTATTCGCCTCACAGGCTCCAGCTCGAAGTTATCCACAAGTTCGTGAATCACGCTGACCGGCATGCCGATGGGAATCGCCAGGTCGTACAGCCCTTCGAGGTCCTCTTTGTTCTCTGTTTTGGTATCGGTCATGCCAACATCTCCTCCCGTGGGTCGCCTCTAGAAGATTTAAGTCTGTCGAAAGGATAATATAGATTACATTCGTTTGAGTGTGGAACTGAGGATACTATGTCGAGCATGATTAGAACTACGTTACTGCTTTCGCTTCTAGCTGTGTTGTTTGTACTGGCGGGAAGTATACTAGGCGGTCAGACTGGCATGATCATCGCCTTGGGGTTTTCCCTCGTGATGATTTGGGGATCCTACTGGCACAGTGACAAGCTGGTTTTAAGGATGTACCACGCAAAGGAAGTTTCCCAAGCCCAAGCTCCTGAGATTTACTTCATAGTGAGGCGTCTGGCAGATCGTGCGAACTTGCCTATGCCTAAAGTCTACATAGTGGACACGCCCATGCCCAACGCTTTTGCCACAGGACGGGACCCTTCGCATGCGGCGGTGGCGGTTACCACCGGCATCACCCGAATTCTGGATGAGAATGAGCTTGAAGGCGTCCTGGCCCATGAGATGAGCCACGTCAAAAACAGGGATACACTGACTAGCGCAATAGCGGCCACAATCGCCGGAGCGATCACGGCTTTGGCCAGTTTCGCCCAGTGGTCTCTCATCTTCGGAGGTCTCAGTGGCGATGATGAAGACGGCGGCAACATCGCAGGCTTATTGTTGATGGTCATCTTAGCGCCGCTTGCCGCCACAATAGTCCAATTGGCCATATCACGAACCCGGGAGTTCGAAGCCGATGCGAAGGGCGCAGAACTCTGTGGCAACCCCACAGCCCTCGCTAGCGCGTTATCAAAATTGGACCGGGCAGCAAGCGCCTCGAAAATGGACGTAAATCCCTCAACAGCGCACATGTTCATAGTAAATCCGCTACGAGGGAAGGCTCTAGCGTCTCTTTTCTCCACGCACCCCCCCACCGAAGAGAGAATCAATCGGCTCACTGCGATGCGGTGAGCTTCCCTCTCCCGAGGGAAACAGTTATTAAGGGGTCGCTCCGTCAAAAGTGCTTGCAGGGCCCGTAGCTTAGCCAGGTTGGAGCGCACGGCTGATAACCGTGAGGTCACGCGTTCGAATCGCGTCGGGCCCACCAAAAATCATCTCTTTTGTCCGCGACATTTAACAAAGCATTGAAGTGTTAAATGCTGACTTCGTTCTTTCGATTCTGTTCCAAGTTCATTTTCCTGTGATGTCTCCTATGAGCGTTGTGTTCATCACGTAGTCGAAGTCCATGTTCTCGCACCATCCGGCCTGTTCCAATATGCCCATGAAGCAGACACCTATGAACTTCTTGTACTGGATTTTATCCAAAAGTTCTTTCATCTCTTCGATGCTGACCCCTATCTTGGGCATGGCCATTCCGCCCAAAACGACTACGACGTCGGCATCGGGGCTGGTTTTCTCGCCCAGTTCCATCCCGTAGCCTGTGGCCACCATCTCCCTTGCCTCATCAGCCTTCAGGTTGGGGACGAAGGCGAGTTTCTTGTCCCTGACAGGAAAGCCCAGAAACTGCGCAAATGGGGTGCAGAAACCCGGAGTTCCGATGAAAGTTATGCTCTCGTCTTCCTTCACCAAGTCTCTGAACCCGTTCAACATTCCGCCGAGCCCTTTTATCTCCTGAATCGTCTCCATAAAATCACTCCAACATGCAATATATATGCAAAGATTTTAACTTTTGTGGTACACAAATACCCAATCAGAGGATCTGGCGGGCACAATCGAGCATTCCGAAGATGTCGATGATACCAGTGGTATCAGTGGTATCAGTGGTATCAGTGTTATCTCTCAAGAGGCGCCTGACTCCTATTTCTCGCCTGCCGTTTTCGTCAGCAAGCCGGTGAAGCCATAGAGTGTGTCAATGGACCAATACACGAATTCTCTCACATTGAACAGGAATTCATTCCGTCATGTGCGTATATGATGCCTTCCAAAACGCAAATTAATCTTTTAGGTAATTATATTCCAACATCCTGAAAATTGGGCTGCGGCGGCTAGCGTCGAGCAGACCTGTCGGTTGTAGGGATATGTACCGCATATCCGTGCGAAAAGATTTTAGGATCGGCCAACACAGCACTGTGAGAGAGTGCCGCATTCATGAATGCTCCAAAAATAAACGAATTGAGCATCCTGGCCAGAGAACCGATGGATGTCTTGGGTTTTCAAAGGCCGGTCAATCGGTATTGCCTTTGGCAGAAGGTCATGGAGGGATGATTTGAGGAAAGAACGATGGTGTCTGGCGATTCTAGTTTTGCTCTTCTGCTTGGATTCGACCTTTGGGCAGTTTGAGTTCGGGTCTGGAGAATATTCAATGAGCCCCAGAAAGCCTTTGATCGTCGAAGATTTTACCTCTGTTCCTGGCCTCGATCAAGGATCCGTGAATATAGTGTACCTCGATATTGGGATCGCTCCTGGACTCTACGATGAGGGCGATGCCCTCTATCTTCACATCGGCCCAGGCCCCATTAGGATCGCAGACATAAGGCTCACTGATTCTTTGTTTGGTCTTGCGGGCTCAAAGGTAGGTCCTACAGACAGAGACTTCGACATGACGCCCAAATATTTTGCTCAGCCATATCCGAGGCTTGTTTATGCCGACCTTGGTGGAGTCATAAACCAGTACGACCCAAGCGATGCGGTTTACGTCAAAGTGGTCCCACCAATGTCGGGAGTTGCCGTCGGCGACGTGAGGCTCACCGAGATTGGCGAGTATTCACCAGGCACAATGGTTCGAAACTTCGATAAGGATCGGGGCTTAATGGTCGGGCTGCTCCACCCTGGCCCAGACTTTGCCTTGTGGCCCCCCTCTGCCCGCGGTAAGGTCCGGTTCTACAACGCAAATGGGAACGTATTCGACGATTCGCTGAGCATTCCCCTCTATGATGCCTCTGACAGGGTTTACTTCGACATATCTGTCCCGTCGGATTACCCGCGCCTCTTTGGGTATGTAACTTGCGAATCACCCGAACCCCTTCAGTGTTCTGGCTCGATAGGGGACTTCGTCTGGAATGACAGCAACGCAAATGGCGTTCAGGACGAGGGCGAAGAGGGAATCCCTGGAATGGCGGTTTGTCTTCTTGATTCCTGCGGCGAGGTGATCAGAAATTGTGTGACGGATAGTGGGGGCAGATACCTTTTCAAAAATCTATGTGCTGGCGATTATCGTGTATGTGTGAATTTTTCGATGGTCGTCTATGGTGATGGGGTTTGGATTCCCACAACGCCAAATGTGGGCGGTGATGATTCCAGGGATAGCGAGGGGATTCTGATTGAATAATTGGAGGGTCCATAATCAGGCAGTGCAATCTAAGGGCCCGCGGAGAAATAACCTTGTCATATGGGTGCTGCGTAATTATTGTACCGAATCTGCCTCATGTTGGTTTCGTATAATGGCTGTACACGTTTACGCGCAAGTTATCTCGCTACGAGCCCTAAGAGCCATATTGGTTCAGCCATGTCCGCCAAGCAGGGCGAGGTCGAAAAACAACGCAAAGATTATCAATCAGAAACTTTAGAGACATACGAAGATTAGATCTGGATGTTAACCTGTGAGGTGGGATTAGGATGAAGTACGTTTACCTCTTGATCGCCATTGTGTTGATGTGTTTCGGCGCAGAAACTGCGTTGGCGAAATTCGTAGTGGCTGATGTTAAGCTCGGTGACGGTGAAACTAACGATACAATCGATTTTGGGTTTCACCACATAGGTAAAGGCAAAATTGGCGATTTCGTTTGGAATGATCTCAACTGGAATGGTGTTCAGGACGAAAAAGAACCAGGAATTAATGATGTGATAGTCGATCTATTCGACGCCGATGGTAATAATATCCTCACAACTACAACTTATACAGACGACGACGGTACCAATGGTACTTACTGGTTCACAGGCCTACCTGCTGGCAATTACACAGTGAAGATAGACATGAGTAAGATGCCTGGTGGAGAGGGTATGTGGGACCCGAGTCTTGCATATCAAGGATCTGACCCCGCGAAAGACAGCAATGGAATATAACTGGAGGGCTAATCTGACGAGTTTGGTGGTGACAACAGGGCGTAGTTGAGAGAGGGATCGGTTGGGCACATGCCCGACATATCCCTCACTTTGGATCACACAAATGTCCAGTCATCGGTATGAAGTTTAGAAGGGTCGAATCATTCGTCGAGAAAGGGTCATTTCATGGTACATAGACGCATCTCAATATTGGTGGCATTTATCTGCCTTGTTGCTGTTCTGGCATTGCCCCAGCCTTCAAGTTCAAATGAAGGGGGGAAGGGCCCTTACGTCTCGGCGCTCGTAACCCTTGAAACTGATGAGACCAATGATACCGTCGATTTCGGATTTTTGCCTCTAAAAGGCACCATAGGTGACTTTGTGTGGAATGATACCTCAAATAGAGATGGGATTCAAGACAAAGGTGAGGGCGGACTTCATGGTGTGAACGTCTCGCTGTATAATGCCGAGACAAATTGCATCATAAATAGCACGAAATCTAATGAGACTGGGTATTATATGTTCGAGGCACCCTTCGGTAGTTACATCGTGAAAATTGAAGAGAACGTATACGGAGACGGTTATATAAAACTCCCTGAATATACTGGTTATGTTTGGTACCCCTCTCAAGTCAGGATGGATGACGAGAACGGCAGCAAAGATCACAACGGCACCCTCGTAATCCTCAACGAAGATAACCGGAAAAACATGACCATAGACTTTGGATATATCGGATGCAACTGAATATTGGATCGTAAATCGAGAGTTATGAGGTGATGTAGATGATGTCTAAGCGTTTTCTAATAGCCAGTATGTTGTGCCTATTCGCCGTTTCATCTGGTTCGTATGCAGTGACAAACGGCACCATAGGCGACTTTGTCTGGAGCGATCTCAATAGAGATGGGGCTCAAGACAGAAGTGAAAATGGGCTTTGTGGGGTAAGGTTTGCAGTCAGGTTATAAGGGGGTAAGAGTAAAATGATATCCAAGTATTTTCTGATTTTGAACATACTTTGCATTTTCACTCTTGCCTCTGGATCGCCCTCAGCGCCACCCCATATGGAAGTCACGTTGCACGAAGTTGCTCCAAGCCCGATCTGTACATTGGGCACAGGAATAACACCTGAAGATAGTATAAGCACGGTAACCCTGGTACTTGAAGGGGTCGGTGATCCTATACCATTAGACGTGATTTTCTCTATAGACTATTCATTGAGCATGAATAAGAGTGATCCTGAGAGGAAGCGGCTCAACGCGGCCAAAAAATTCCTTGGTCTTATGAACCCTGACAGGGATCGAGCTGGTTTGGTCATTTGGAATGAGGATGTAGACAAATCAGCATTGGTGAACTTAACAAACGAATTTGGGAAAATAAATGCTGTTCTTGATATGGATATTTCACCCGACGGGGCAACAAATTACAATTCCGCATTGAACAAATCAATTAATTTACTCAATGATAGTGGCGGAACTGGTGCAAAGAAATGTATAATATTCCTATCTGATGGATGCCCAGATGCTCCTGATCCTGATTCGGCATATACGCCGCCTGACGATTCCGAATCCTTGGTACTTCTAGCCAAGAAAAAAGGAATCGAGATCTGGACAGTGGGCTACTCTATAGGACCCAAAGGCGAGATGATACTCGAAGAGATCGCAGACACCACCGGCGGCAAATATTACCGTGCAAATAACATCACGGTCGAGGACGTCTTCATCCAAATTTACAGGAATATGACCATGCTCGCAGGAAAAGACATAACTGTGAGATACCTCGCCCCTGCGGATCTGTTTTACTCGATTGATCACGACGGCATTGAGGGGGCCGATAAGAGATTTATCTGGAAACCAACAATAATCGACTCCAACGGTCCAAGAAATCATTTTTACATAGGAGACAAGTGGTGCAAGAGGTTCAACGTCTGCTCTGAGGATCCTGGGTGGTTCATTCTCGGAAAAAGTCCTGGTTCTGTAGTGGACTACACAATGTACGACGAGAGACACGCAGAAATCTCGATCGAAGATCGCGCCTTGTTGGTGATACCATGCAATGGTAACCTCGATCGCAATAAAATAAAAATTCGGGACATATATGTTGGCAACGAGTATAACGTCAGCGGCACAAACATCAACATCGGTTCTGGATCGATCGATAACGACATTGACGGCAAAGATATCAACTTCGGGTCAGGATCTATTTACAATAATTGCAGCGCCTTCCCTGAAGCTGACGACAAAACTCGCGAAGGTGTCATCTACATAAACATACCTCAGACCGCCATTTTCGGATCGGTTCCGCGCTGGAATGAAACGAACGTGCCCTCTGGCGTAATAAACCTGACAGTCCAAAGGCCCGAGACGACGATCTATGCCATCTTTGCTTTCGACGTCTCCGGCAGCATGAGGAGCTATTACGAAAGTATGAACGAGGATGGCTGGGCCGTTTTAGCAGAATCCAACTTCAGCAACGTCTCGATCATAGGCTGGGATGAAGATGCGGAACGGCTGATGGCACCGCCACGGCCATTGAAAGAGAGCGAGAAGACTGTTCTCGACATTTTAGAGAACCTTTCTCTGAGGTGCGACGAAACCGACCTGACTATCTACGATGCGGGACTCGAAGGCGTGCTTGACGTCGACGACGATTTTGGCAGCCTTCTCGACGGAGATGAGAAGGTAGTGTTCTTCATAACTGGTCCTGACGAGTTTCGGCCTGGGGACAATCTGGATGAACATGTGGAAACGCTGAAGCGAAGGGGATACACAATATACGCCGTCGGCGTGGATATCGACCGGGCTGAGTCGCCTCTCAAATATGATGCGCTGAGCAGGATGACGAGCCTTACCGGTGGTGAGTTTTATCCCATTACCGAGCTTAGCTCTGACGAGCTGAAGGGAGTTTTCCGAAATATAACTGTTCACTGTTCTGAAAGGGCGGTTCCAAAAGACGTAGTTGTTACAGAGACGTTTCCTGCATTCCTGGAAGTAAAGGAGACCGTGCCTCCTGATGTTGATCTGGTTGAAAATCCGGATGGGACGACGCTCAAGTGGGTTGCAAAAAACATGAGCCCGGGTGAAGCCAGGACACTTGTCATATTCACCGCCGTTAAAAGCAACCTTCTGCAAGAGGGCTACAATACGACCTTTGCGGCTGGAAGCTTAGATATACACCCCAAAGGTGGTGATGCCGCTGGAGTCAATGTCATCAACTTGAGATCGGACGATGGCGATGTGAAATTGGGAGTGATATCATGAGGCCAAAATATCTGCAGTCAATATGCCTGCTGTCTATCGTGATTGCTCTGTTTTTTGCAATCCCGATAGTGCACGGCCAAGAAGACAGCTCAGCTAGTTCTAGTGGTCAAGCAGTCATTCTGATAATAGATAATTCTGAAAGCATGGCTTATTCAGATCCTGGGTGGATTCGTATCGAGATGGCTAAAAGTTTCATTGAGACGCTGGACAGCAGTAATAAGGACAAGGTAGGATTGATCAGCTTTAGCTGTTCTGATGATAATAAAACAAAATTCGATCAGTTTGGACGGCAGAAATTAACGTCAGAGTTTAAAAAAGTATATGAAACGTTAAATAAAACTAAGGATGGACGCCGAACTTGTGGAGATCTAGATCTTAAAGGTGATCTTAAATATGCTATTCGTCAATTATCAGGTAAGGACAATCCCTCAATAAGAATCTACTCAGACGGAGTTATCTATGTAGGGGGTATCAACAAGAGATGCAAATTTGTAAAAGATGATCCCAAAGATGATGAATCCAAACTAGATGACGAATCCGAACTAATTATTGAAGCGGGAGATAAGGGCATCAAGATCCATACAATATGTTTTGGCGATGATTCTGATGGTCAGGAACTACTCTGGAACATATCCTTGCGCACCAATGCGACATTCCAAAACATTCCCGACATCAATCCCTCTATATCAGCTGAGGTAACTTCCAACCCAGGTTCGGGTGCACCTTCGACTAACGTGAACTTCATGATCAACGTCACTAACGCCGGTAACGCAACTTTCGATTCTGTCACAGTGGAAGACACGTTGCCGGAAGGACTCGATTACGTCGACTCGACTCCAGCAGGTGTCAACATCAGCAACC
>Ga0272443_10001825_pt1 | contig 29153 bp, 27 predicted proteins | sample SSMAcet12_FD_193581 | JGI IMG/M metagenome (GOLD analysis project Ga0272443, IMG submission 193581) | Marine sediment archaeal communities from Little Sippewissett salt marsh, Falmouth, MA, United States - SSM-Acet-12 | ecosystem: Environmental > Aquatic > Marine > Wetlands > Sediment ... | reverse complement strand
CCCACCTCCGACAGGCGGGTCGGGCAGCCGATGGAACGGAGAAAGTCCTCGAAGCGATCGATGCCCTCGGCGGCGGCATCCGCGCCTTCGGGATGTTTCAGCGACAGGCCGAAGATGCGCTCCGCGAACTGCGCGAATCGTGCGGGACGGGTTCGGGCGGCGAAGCGCATCCATGCTGGATTGACGATCGCGAGACCCGCGCCGTGCGGAATATCGTGGTGGGCGGAAAGGGTATGCTCGATCATGTGCACCGGATAGGCGCCCATCGTGCCGGCCTGCACCCATCCGTTCAGGGCGACGATCGACGCCCACTGCACCTGCTCGCGCGCCTCGAGGTCGCTGCCGTCGGCGACGGCCTTCGGACCCCACTCCATGGCCGTGAGGATCACCCCTTCGGCGAAACGGTCCTGCAGCGGGGTGCCGTCGACGCCGTTGCAGTAGGACTCGGTCACGTGGGTGATCAGGTCGCAGATGCCGTAGGCCGTCTGGTCCGGCGGCACGCTCACCGTCAGTTCCGGATCGACGACGGCGGCTTTCGGGTAGAGACAGGGAGCGCTCACGAAGGACTTCACGGTCGTCTTCTCGTTCGTGACGACCGCGCCGCCGTTCATTTCCGAGCCGGTTGCCGCGAGGGTAGGCACGGTGACGACGGGCAGGGCGCGTTCGGGAAGCCTGCGCTTCGCCCGCCCCATGAGCATCATCTCCCAGAGGTCTCCCTCGTAAAAGACAGCCGCGGCCATGACCTTCGCCGCATCCATGACGCTGCCGCCGCCGAGGGCGACCACCACGTCGCATCCTTCGCTCTTCGCGATCCCGGCTCCCCGCAGGATGGTAGACAACCGGGGATTCGGCTCCACGCCGGAGCATTCCGTCACGGAAACGCCTGCGGCTCTCAGAAAAGAGACCGCCCGGTCGAGCGTGCCGTTGCGCCTGACGCTGCCGCCGCCCGTCACGAGCAGGGCTTTCTTTCCGCACGAGGCGACCGTTTCGCCGAGCTTCGAGAGCGATCCCGCTCCGAACACGATGCGGGTGGGATTCCGGAATTCGAATTGCATGGGTTTCTCCTGATCGATTGTATACTGGCAACAGCCTTTCCGAAGCCGCTTTCTCCGGTCCGCGGGGAACCGGACAGCGTCACATTGCGAGCGTCTGGCGGAGCGCCTGTTTCCATCCGAGAAGGCACTCCTCCCTCTGCTGCGCGTCCATCGCCGGCTCGTAGCTCCGTTCGACGCCACGTAGCGCCCGCAGCTCGTCCGTCGAAGACCAGACGCCGCTCTGCAGCCCGGCGAGGAAGGCCGCGCCGAGGGAGGTCGATTCGGTATTGACGGGCCTTTGCACCGGTACACCGAGGATGTCGGCCTGGAACTGCATGAGAAAATTGTTCTCCACCGCTCCGCCGTCGACGATCAGCGCCCGGGGTGAAACGCCGGAATCGGCGATCATCGAGCGAAACACGTCGTGGGACTGGTAGGCGATCGATTCGAGGGCCGCACGCACGATATGGTTCCGGTCGGCGCCCCGGGTGAGGCCGACGATGGTCCCCCGCGCGTCCATCTGCCAGTGCGGGGCACCGAGGCCCGTGAAGGCTGGAACGATGTAGACCCCGGCGTTCGACGCCGCGGTCACGGCCATCGCTTCCGACTGCGCCGCATGGTCGAGCAGTTTGAGTTCGTCGCGCAGCCACTGGATGACCGCTCCCCCGATGAAAACAGAACCTTCGAGCGCGTAGCAGGGCTGTCCCGACGCATCGACGGCGAGCGTCGAAAGCAGCCCGTTCTCCGAACGTATCAGCCGTTCGCCCGTATTCATGACCATGAAGCATCCCGTCCCGTAGGTGTTCTTGACCTCGCCGGCCTCGAAGCAGCACTGCCCGAACAGCGCCGCCTGCTGGTCGCCCGCGACCCCGGTGACGGGAACGCCCCGCAGTCCCTCGATCGTCTCGACGACGCCGTAATGGTCCATCGGCCGTTTCACTTCGGGCAGCATCGGGCGCGGTATCCCGAACAGGCGAAGGAGATCGTCGTCCCACTTTTTTTCGGTTATGTCGTACAGCAGGGTTCTCGACGCGTTCGTGAAATCGGTCGCATGCACCCTGCCGCCGGTAAGCTTCCAGAGCAGCCAGGTGTCGATCGTGCCGAAAAGCAGGTCGTCGATCCCGGCGACGGAGGTGTTATCGAGAATCCAGCGAATCTTGGTCGCGCTGAAGTAGGGATCGACGGGCAGGCCCGTTTTCGCGGCGATGGCCCCGGCTTCGGCCCGGTATCGCCGGCAGATGTCGGCCGTGCGGCGGCACTGCCAGACAATGGCGTTGTGAAGAGGCTCACCGGTTCTCCGATCCCAGACGACGGTTGTCTCCCGCTGGTTGGTGATGCCGACGGAAGTGATGTCGACAGCCGGGAATGACTCCCGTATCCCGCCCGCGGTCTCGGCGACCGTCCGCCATATTTCCTCCGGATCGTGCTCGACCCAGCCCTGGCGGGGATAGATCTGGCGGAATTCGCGATAGCGGTCGGCGATAACCTCGCCATTGGAATCGTAGAGCACACAACGGGTGCCTGTCGTGCCCTGGTCTATTGCAAGAACGGCCATAGCTTCGATCGGAAGACGGGTTGCGTGAAATACCGGAGCGCGCTCAGGAAAGCTCGCCGTTACCTGCTTTTTCGGCAAGCGCCTCGAGGCAGTTCCTGCACACGCAGGTGTCGTAGCGCCGGGCGAGATAGTCGCGAACCTCTTCGGGGATGGAGACGCTCGCGCACCAGCACTCCCTGGAAAGCGTGCATTCGAAGGAGGAACCGCATACGGGGCAGGTCGTCCTGCCGCCCTTGTGACGGGAAGGGTGCTGTTCGTTCATGATCTGGTCAACCTTGCTGGATTCGCTGTAGAAACAACATGCTGTAGTATACGTAATCCGGCGCAAATAAGGAGATGAACGCACGGCTCCGGAAACATGCGCATCAGCGCTTTTTTCCGTATATTCCGCGCACGGATACCGCGAAACGGCCTGCACCGCAGTCGGCGATCGTTGCAGGTTTTGCAGGAAAATGGTTTTATAGAGAAACCCTTGCTCTACGATGAAACATCCCTCGCTCATATTTCTCACGGGATTCAGCGGGTCCGGAAAATCGACCATCGGACCGTTGCTGGCCAACTCCCTCGGCTATGACTTCATGGACATGGACAGGGAAATAGAGCGCCGGGCGGGCATGACCATCAACGAGATTTTCTCGACCAGGGGCGAAAGGGATTTCAGGGAACTGGAACTGAAGGTACTCGAAACGATCGTCGACCGGGACCACCTGGTCGTATCGCTCGGGGGAGGAGCCCTGCAGAACGACCGCTGTTTTTCGCTCATCACCGCCTCGGGCACGCTGGTCTACCTGCATTCGAGCGCGACCATACTCGCCAGACGCCTGAGCCACAAGACCGACCGGCCGCTCATGAAAGGGAAAAACGGGGAACGGCTTTCCCGCGAGAGGATCGAACAGAAAATACTCGACCTGCTCAGGGAACGGGAACCGCGCTACAAGGCCGCCCGCCTGACGGTTGAAACCGGCACCAAGCGCCTCGGCGCGACGGTGGAGGAGCTGACGAGAAAAATCGAGCGCCACGTGCGCAAACACGAAAAACCATGACCGGCACGAGGCAGTGCCCGGAAACCGCCTGACAGCGATTGTTTCCGCAGCGCGCCGCCGGACAACAACAACAACCGGATCACACAGTGAGCACCATTATCGTCGATACCCCGGTCATAGCGGGTATGGAGAAACTCTTCAGGCAGCACGGCCTGTCAAAAAAAACGGTCGTTCTTTTTGACGAAAACACCCGCCGGCTTTTCGGGGAAGACATTCTCGGAACACTCCGGACCGCGGGGTTTTCGGTGGTCGAGCTGGTCATTGCCGCCAGGGAAACCTCCAAGAGTTTCCGCACGGCGTTGCGCCTCTACGGCGAGATGATCGAAGCGGATGTCGACAGGGGCTGGAACCTGCTCGCCGTGGGAGGCGGCGTCGTCGGCGACCTCGGCGGCTACATCGCCGCGAGCTACTACCGGGGAATTCCGGTCGTCCAGCTCCCCACCACACTGCTCGCGATGACCGACAGCTCGATCGGCGGCAAGGTCGCCATCAACCATCCGCTGGGCAAGAACCTGATCGGCTTCTTTCACATGCCCGAACTGGTGCTGATCGACCCGTCATACCTGAAAACCCTGCCCCGGCGCGAAATCTACGCCGGCATGGCCGAGGTGGTCAAATACGGCTTCATCGCCGACATGGATTTTCTCGACTACGTCGACCGGAATTTCGGAGAGATCGTCGAGGTGCATGAGCCGTATACCACCGAGGCCGTGCGCAGGAGCGCAGCCATCAAGGCCGACGTGGTAGCGAAGGATTTCCGCGAAAAAAGCGGCCTTCGGGCGACCCTGAACTTCGGCCACACCTTCGCACACGGCTTCGAGAAACTCGCCGACTACCGCCATATCCGTCACGGCGAAGCCGTCACGATCGGCATGATCTGCGCCCTGCATCTCTCACGGCTTTTCGGAAACATCGGCGATGAAGATCTCCGGAGAGGAACAGGCGTGCTGTCCAAGTTCCGCTTCCCCCGCAATCTGGTGAGAAAGCGCTTTCTCGAGCAGCCTTCGGCCGATATCCTCGAAAGCATGCATTCCGACAAGAAGAAAGTCGATAAAACGCTGCGCTTCGTGCTGCTCGAACAGCTCGGCAAGGCGTACCTGCACGACGAACCCATAGCCGACGACCTGGTCATCGAGTCGATAGAACGCGCGAAGGAAACGTTGAAGAAGAGTTGTTGAATCGTTGATTTGTTGAACTGTTGAACTGTGGGGGATTGCCGAGCCTGCCCTGCTGACTCGGGATGACGGTCAAACACGAGCGATCTTTTTCAGTCATTGCGAGAAACCCGGTGAAATCGGAAGACGATGCAATCTCCTGAAGAGTTGTTGAATCGTTGAGCTGGCGGCGGACGTTGCGCGGTTGAGGATTATTACCAACGCGCCCCTGCGCGCTTCCCAGGTGCGCCCTCTTTGAAGCAATCCCGATTCAACACATCAACGAATCAACAGTTCAACACTTCCCCATATTCATTTCCAGCAGAACCCGTGCTCCCTTGAGTACGGCGTCCTCGTCGATCTCGGGAGGGTTTTCCATGGCCGATGCGATCAGCCGGCTGCTGCCGCCGGTGGCGAGAACCCTGAACGACGAGCCCGCGTGCTCCTCTTCCAGGAGCTGCTTCACAGCACGGACCAGTCCTTCCGCCTGCCTGACGGCGCCCCAGAACACGCCGCTCCGGATACACTCCTCCGTCGACCGGCCCAGAAGCGGCGCGGGACCGGAAATGTCGACCTTCGGCAGCCTTGCAGTCCGGTCGTGAAGGGCCGATGTCATGAGATCGATCCCGGGCAGGATCATGCCGCCGAGATAGTCTCCCGAAGAGCTTACCACGTCACAGGTCATGGCCGTACCGATATCGAGCGCGATCACGGTCTCTTCCGGCCAGGAATGGCGGACCTGGGCGCAGAGAGCCAGCCGGTCGGCCCCCAACGCTTCGGGTGGACGGTAATCGAGTGTAAACGGCAGGGAAAGCGAACAGGAAATTTCAAGAACGGTTCCGGGAATCCGTTCGGCGAGACTGGTCAGGAAAAGGTCCGTCAGCGGCGGGACCACGCTGCACACCGCGGCGTGCGTTATGCCATGGCCGTCCGAAAACAGCCCGGAGAGCATCCGGTCCACCTGCTGCCCGTCCGACAAGCCGGATGTCGGAGCTTTCAGGGAGAGCGACTTCGAAGAACCCTCGAAAACGGCGAGTTCGGTTACCGAGTTGCCGACCTCGACGATAAGCGCCCGCGTCTTCATGGAATGGTTCAGCGTTCGAACGTGGTGCCGGAAAGCTCGGAGACTTTCTTGAGCATCTCCTCGTAACCGGGAAGGTTTTCAGTCACGAAAACGGAATCCTTCACCCCGCCGGTTTCGGCGACGATAAAATATTTTGGAGGAGGATTGAAAGTCACCGGCTCCTTGTATACCCTGGCGATATCCGCGATCCTGAACTCCTTCTGCCCGCCGTTGCGGAAATCGTAGGACAGCCTGTCGCCGTCGAGGACGATACGGTCGCCTTCCTGTCCGTGCTCGGCGATGAAACGGGTATTGTAATAGTTGGGCGCGCCGAGTGCGGCCGTGGTCATCAAGAGCAGCAGCGTGCTTTTCCAGATACAGCCGAGATCGATGCCGTAACTGAACTTCCCCCATCTGAAAAAGACGCCCCATCCGACCGCGAGCAGAAGCATACCGAGGGACCAGGTGACGATATAGTAGGAGTCGAGCCACCACTCGGGATAGGTTACCGGATATTCGAATGTCATGAGCCTGAAACGTTTGCAATTGACCGGGAAATGCCGCACGAGCGGACCGGAACGGCAAGCGAACGGCCCGGACGGTGTTCCGGTATTGTTAAATCGAAAAAATAAAGCTTTTTATACTTATCCATGCAAGAAAATGCCTTCACGCGCCGCAATTTTGCCCGATGCGGCCTACCGTAACCTGAAAACAGCTACCGCCATGAAATCTTTTCACAAGGAACTCTGGATGGATGTCCCGGAAAGAATGGGATTCGTCAACATCACCCGTAACGTGGAGGCCGCCCTGGCCGAAAGCGGCATACGCGAAGGGCTCTGCCTGGTCAACGCGATGCATATCACCGCCTCGGTATTCATCAATGACGACGAACCGGGCCTGCACAGCGATTACAAACGCTGGCTCGAGGAACTGGCCCCCCACGCTCCCCTCAGCCGCTACCGCCACAACCTTACCGGGGAGGATAACGGCGATGCGCACCATAAACGACAGATCATGGGCCGCGAGGTCGTCGTGGCAGTCACGGGAGGGCAACTGCATTTCGGAACGTGGGAACAGATTTTCTACGGGGAATTCGACGGCAGGAGAAGAAAACGGATACTTGTGAAAATCATCGGGGAATGAACACCGGCAAAAACGAAAAAAGGGGGCGTGGCCCCCTTTTTTTCGTTGTCCTTTTCCGGATCAGTGCTCGAAAAGCATTTCGGAATAGGTCGGCAGCGCCCATTTGCTGCGATCGACCATGAATTCGAGCTTGTCGGCAACCGCGCGAACCCTCTCCATGGTCGGGAGAACGACATCCGCACAGTAGTCCGCCGCGTCGATTCCCTCGCCGAGTTCTTCCAGCCTGGTGATGACCGCATCGAGTTCGGCCATCAGGTCGATAAGCGCGGAAAGGCTTTCGGCAAGCTCCTTGAGATGATCGCCCTGGCTCTTCAACGCTTTCGACCCAACCCCGATCCTGTCGGAAGCCTCGACAAGCGCATTGAAGGAACCGGCGATCTCACCCTGGTATTCCGAAACGTTCGGGATAACGAGGGTTTTCAACATGAGCTGCATGGTGCGCACCTCGATGTCGATGCCCTTGACATAGCGTTCCAGGCGGGTGTTGAGCCTTGCATCCAGCTCTTCCGGCGAAAGCACGCAGAAATTGTTGAACATGTCGCGGGTGCTCTGCTCGGTCAGCACTCTCATTGCCTGCGGCGTGTTCTTCAGGTTCGGCAGTCCGCGGTCGACGGCGGCCTGCTGCAGGTCCTCGCTGTAGTTGTCGCCCTGGTAACGCACTGCCCTGGTCGCCTTGATCTCCTCGCGGAGCACTTCCTGAATGGCCGCATCACGGTCGGCGCCCGCGTCGATCTTCGCCTGGATTTCACCGGCGAGCTCGCTCATGGCTTCGGCCATCAGGGTGTTGAGCGCCATGTTCGGGATCGCGATCGGCTGCGAGGAGCCCACGGCCCGGAACTCGAACTTGTTGCCGGTAAAGGCGAACGGCGAGGTGCGGTTGCGGTCGGTGTAGTCCTTGTTCAGAATCGGCAGATGAGCGAGACCGAGGTTCAGTACCTGTTTTTCGGTCGCGAAATCGACCTTGCCGCTTTCGATGGCGTCGAGTACCTTTTCGAGCAGTTCGCCGAGGAACACGGTAACGACGGCCGGAGGAGCCTCGTTGGCACCGAGCCGGTGGTCGTTGCCGATGCTGGCGATCGAGGCTCTCAGCACGTCGCCGCGCTTGTAGACGCCCTTCAGGACAGCCACGAGGAACACGAGGAACTGGATGTTCGATTCGGGAGTGTCGCCCGGCTCCAGAAGGTTCATGCCTCCGGCGGTGCCGATGGACCAGTTGTTGTGCTTGCCCGATCCGTTGATGCCGGCGAACGGCTTTTCGTGCATGAGCAGGGCGAAGCCTTTCTTCTCAGCGACACGGCGCATGACTTCCATCACCATGAGGTTGTGGTCGGCGGCGATGTTGGCGCGTTCGAAAATCGGAGCGATCTCGAACTGGTGCGGAGCGACCTCGTTGTGGCGGGTCTTGGCCGGAATCCCGAGAAGATAGAGCTCTTCCTCGACTTCCTGCATGAACTCGAGAACCCTGTTGGGAATCGAACCGAAGTAATGATCCTCGAGCTGCTGGCCTTTCGGTGGCATCGCACCGAGCAGCGTGCGGCCGCTCATGATGAGGTCGGGGCGCATCGAATAGAATTTCTTGTCGACAAGGAAATACTCCTGTTCGGCGCCGGCGTAGGTGTTGACGCGGCTGACGCCTTCGACACCGAGAATATTGAGAAGCTCGATGGCCGAGCGACTGACGGCGTCCATGGAGCGCAGCAGCGGCGTTTTTTCGTCGAGCGCTTCGCCGTGATAGGAAATGAATACCGTCGGGATGCAAAGGGTCAGCCCCTTGCCGCCTTTCATGAGAAACGCCGGGCTCGTGGGATCCCATGCGGTGTAGCCTCTCGCCTCGAAGGTGGTCCTCATGCCGCCGGAAGGAAAGCTTGAAGCATCGGGCTCACCCTGTATGAGCTGGCCGCCGGAAAAACGTTCGATGGGAGCGCCGTCCTTGTCCATTGACAGGAAAGCGTCGTGTTTCTCGGCCGTTGCACCGGTCATCGGCTGGAACCAGTGGGTATAATGCGTCGCCCCGTGCTCCATGGCCCATTCCTTCATGCCGTGCGCCACCGCTCCGGCGATCTCCTCGGACAGGCTGGTGCCTGCATCTATTGTTTTCTGCAACGCGAGGAAAACTTCCTTGGGAAGCTTTTTTCGCATCACCTTCTGGTCGAAAGTCATCGAACCGAAATAAGACGAAACTGCCTTTGCGTTTTCCAAATTATCCTCCTTGTGTTTTTACGGATTTGATGAAGCCGGGAGCTTTCAGAAGTATTCCCATTATTTTCTCGATTTCTTTTCGTCGAAGGTCGTCAGCACCTGCCGGTCGAGCAGGTTCCTGCGAACGATGTCCGAACTCATACGGGTGTTCCGCTTGATCTGCGAAAGCACGAAACTGGTATTCGTGCCGAGCACTCCGGGCCAGCTCTGGATCCTGGAGAGCAGTTGTTCGAGAGAAGCCGTATTGTGCGTCATGACCCGCAGCACGTGCGACCCCTCGCCTGTAACGGCATAGCATTCCATGATCTCTTCCTCGCGAAGCACATGCTCCATGAACGGCTTGTAATGCTTCGAGGAATCGATCCTGACCCAGACGAACGCCTGGATATCGAAACCGAGTTGCCGCTCGTCCACCAGCGTCGTGAACTGTTTGACGATCCCCTTCTTCTGGAGTTTGTCGAGGCGTTCGCTGACGGAAGGAATCGAAAGGCCGACGACCTCGGCGAGTTCGCTCAGCCGGATGCGGCCGTTCTCCCCCATCGCTTCGATGATTTTCAGATCGATCAGATCGAGATGTCCGGACATAAACCTACAATTTTGTATTTCTCAACGTCAAGATTACAAAAATAATAAGATTGAGGCAAGCACTTTCTAACAATTACCCCAACTAAAAAGGCCTCAAACCTAAAAAAATAAGGAGACGCTTATGCGGCATGACATTACAGCTCTCCTCCGATCCTAATAGTAACGGAATTCCTTCTGGATTTATCAAAAAATGTGTAACTATGGCCGTTATGGGACCATTATCCGTAAACTCCGAAACCTGAAGATCATAAGATCATGAAAGAGTTGCGCGATCGAGGGGAAACTCCGGCCGGGGAAAGGGAAAAGAGTAACACCGAGGAAACATCGCCTCTTTTTCCGAGACCTCCCGCGATGGAAGACCTGCGGTTCGTGGTCAAAGCCTCCATGGCCCTTGCCGGAAGGTTCATCCAGGATCTTGATCTGCTGCTTCGGCAACTCAATTCCAGGGAAAAGAAGTAAGCGTAAGGCATCCTCCGCCCCGGCTTCTCTATTGGAAAACAAATTCATTATATTCTGCCATAATTTATATATCACGCCCGTTGCACATACGGGCGCACAACCCACAATCTCCCGACACGGTGAAAGCAGCAATCTTCGGTGCAGGCGTCGCGGGTCTCAGCGCGGCCATTGAACTCGTCGACCGCGGTTACGACGTCGAACTCTATGAAAAAAGAAAAGTTCTGGGCGGCAAGGTCTCCGTCTGGAAAGACGATGACGGCGATTCGATCGAATCGGGCCTGCACATCGTCTTTGGCGGTTACCAGCAGTTGCAGAGTTACCTCAAAAGGGTCGGGGCCGAGAACAACTATCTCTGGAAGGAACACTCCCTGATATACGCCGAGCCCGACGGGAAGCAGTCGTATTTCAAAAAAGCCAATCTGCCGAGCCCTTGGGCGGAGGTTGTCGGCGGGCTGCAGGCGGACTTTCTGAGCATGGGCGACAAGCTTTCGCTCATCAGGGGCCTCTACCCTGCCCTTGCGGGCAACGAGGAGTATTTTCGCAGCCAGGATCATATGACCTATTCCGAATGGCACCGGCTGCGGGGCGCATCGGAACACTCACTGCAGAAACTCTGGCGGGCGATCGCGCTGGCGATGAATTTCATCGAACCGAACGTGATCAGCGCCCGGCCGATGATCACTATCTTCAAGTACTTCGGAACCGATTACGCCGCCACGAAATTCGCGTTTTTCAGGGAGAACCCCGGAGACTCCATGATCGAGCCCATGCGCCAGTACATACAGAGCAGGGGAGGAAGGATCTTCATCGACGCGAAGCTGTCGCGTTTCGAGCTGAACGATGACTCGACCGTCAAAAAAGCGTATCTCTCCGACGGACATGTCGTCGAGGCCGACGCCTATATTTCCGCGCTCCCCGTGCACAGCGTAAAGAAAATTCTGCCCAGGCAGTGGCTGCGCCACGACTACTTCTCGAACCTTTTCCAGTTCACCGGCAGCCCGGTCGCGAACTGCCAGTTGTGGTTCGACAGAAAAATCACCGATACCGACAATCTGATGTTCTCCCAGGGAACTGTTTTCGCGACATTCGCCGATGTATCGAACACCTGTCCGGGAGATTTCCAGCAGGGAACGGGTTCTTCCAATGGCGGCAGCGTCATGAGCCTGGTGCTTGCACCCGCCCACCAGCTCATGGATATGCCCAACGAAGTGATCACCGAGATGGTCATGAAAGACATACACGACCGGTTCCCGAAATCCCGACAGGCGAAGCTCCTGAAATCGACCATCGTCAAGATACCGCAGTCGGTCTACAAGGCCGTGCCCGACGTCGACAAGTTCAGGCCGGACCAGGTCAGCCCGATCAGCAACTTCTATCTCGCGGGCGACTACACCTATCAGCGCTATCTCGCCTCGATGGAAGGCGCGGCTCTCAGCGGCAGACAGGTAGCGGAAAAACTCCATGCAAGATCGGCCGGGTGATCCCTCCGGCCCTACCTGGCGCGCGATGGATACTCCGCTGCTTATCGTTTTCAGCCGGAATCCCGAAAAGGGCAAGGTAAAAACACGTCTGGCTTCGGCGACCGACGACGATTTCGCTCTGGGCGTGTACGAAAAACTCAGGGAAATAACGAAACGGGCCGTCAGGGAGTACGGCGGCGACATCGCCGTCTACTACGCCGACCACCTTCCCGAAAGGGACCTGTTCTCCGCTTCGGCAACCTCCGTTTTCGTGCAGAAAGGAGAAGATCTCGGCATACGCATGCTCAATGCTTTCCGGCAGGCGTTCTCGGACGGCTACAAGCGCGTTGCCCTTATCGGCACGGACTGTCCCGACCTGTCGGCCGCGATACTGGGCGACGCGTTTTCGCTGCTTGAAATGAACGAAGCGGTAATCGGTCCGGCCGAGGACGGCGGCTACTACCTCATAGGACTGCGCTCGCTCATCCCCGAGCTGTTTACCGGAAAAGCGTGGAGCACGCCCTTCGTCTGCGACGAAGCCATCAAAACGCTCGAGCGCCATGGCATGGGCTTCGCCCTGCTGCCGGAGCTTCGGGACATCGACACGCTTGACGACCTTCTGCAGAGCGGGCTCGGATGATCTTTCAGGCCGGAGTATTCACCGCTTTTCCACCAGAACAGCATGAAAACGAGCATCATCATTCCGACATTCGAAGAGGAGAGCACCATCTCCGGAACGCTTGCCGGTATCTGTAACGCCGTAAGGGATCGCAACGATACGGAGATCATCGTCAGCGACGCCGGAGAAGATCGTACCGCAGCCATAGCCTCCGGCTTCCCGGTTCGTGTCGTCCGGTCCCCGAAAGGGCGCGCGGTACAGATGAACCGTGGCGCGGAGGCTGCGACGGGAGACCTGCTTTACTTTATCCATGCCGATACGCGCCCTCCCGAACGCTTCGTCGACAAAATACTCTCCGCGCTGGCCGAAGGCTCCGAGGCAGGATGCTTCCAGCTGACTTTCGACGATCCGCACTGGCTGATGCAGACATACGGCTGGTTCACCCGTTTTCCCTTCGCGGTCTGTCGGGGCGGCGACCAGTCTCTCTTCATCACGAAATCCCTGTTCGGGCGGATCGGAGGTTTCGACGAGTCCCTGCGAGTCATGGAGGATATAGACATCATCGAAAGAATCGGCAGGGAAACTCCGTTCAGGATCCTGCCGCACAACGTGGTAACCTCGGCGAGAAAATACCGGATAAACGGCAGGGTGCGGCTGCAGCTGATTTTCGGCTTTATCCATCTGTTCCATGCGCTCGGCTTCGACCAGGACATCATTGCGAAATACTACTCGGACAACATAGAATGAAACGCTGGCGGGAACCTCCCCGGCCCTTTCGTTTCGGCATATTCTATTGGAAGAGTTAAGGATTTGATTATTATATTGTTAGCTGACAGGTTCCCGATATGGAGCCGGACAGGTAACCAGAAAGCCACAGCTAAATCATCATATCATGGCAGAAGAACTGAACAAGCCGGCAGGCACTCCCGAAGCCGCATCGCAAAAACAGGAGACCCCGCCAGCTCCCGGCCAGAAAAAGGTGGGCGACGTACCCTTCCTGTTTGAAAACATCGGGGTTCTGGTTGAATCCACGCTCGGATCGGTTTCCGGAATGCTTGCTTCCGCCACAACCGTCACCCGTCAGGTCGTGGAGAATATCGACGTCACGATCAATTCCGATACGGTACAGGGGCTTGTCAAAAATATCGGGACCGTCTCGGAAAACGTCATCGGGAGCGTCAATTCGACCCTGGGTTCGGAACAGCTCAAAAATACGATCGAGGGTCTTGGAAATCTTGCCAGCGGCCTTGTGAAAACCGCGGAATCAGTCGTAACATCCGACCAGGCAAAGGACCTTTTCCAGATCGTCAGCGACGGCCTGAACCAATTGGCTTCCGCGATCTTTACTCCTGTGCAGGCGTTGGGACATAAAGAGCATCAGAAAAAACCGGTCGAAATACCGTTCTGCCACAAAACACCTTGTGAACCCGAGCCGGCGTCAGAACCTGAAAAGAAAACCCCTGAGCCGAAGGAAACCTTCGAAGCAAAGGAAGCTGAAACTCCCGCTCCGGCCAAGAAGGAAGCAGTCGCAGGTGGACAGAAAGTAATTGAAAGCAGCGTTCCTGCGGACAAAAAAAAGGAACCCTCAAATACGAACGTCAACCCCCAGGGTAAAAACGAGGCGTCACAACGGGAAGAGAAAAAGAACGATCCTTCGAGAAAAGGAACATTTCCACGCAAGAATACGGACCGGCTTTGACGCACGGTCCGTATTTCCCTGACCTGTTGTTCCTTGGTTCCCCCTGACAAAGGAAAAATAGTGTTACCGTCATACGAGCAGAACAAACCCCAGCAGAAGCAGAAAAAACAATACAGGGTGCTGATTGCGGATGACGAAAAGTCAACCCGCATCCTCCTTACCCATTTCCTGAAGAAGATGGGTTACGAGCCTGTCGACGCGATCGACGGCGAAGAGTGCATCGAAATCCTCGAGAGGGAACAGATCGACCTTCTTCTGCTCGATATCACCATGCCGAAAAAAGACGGTTTCGCCGTGATGTCGTATCTCCAGAGCAAGGGACGTTCGCTTCCGGTTATCATGGTCACCGCCTCGCACGACATTCCGCAGACGGTCAAATGCATCAAGATGGGGGCATACGAATACCTCACCAAGCCGCTCGATGTCGACCGGCTGCAGATAGTGCTCAGAAACGCCATCACGGAATCCGAACTTCATGACAAGGTTTCCCAGCTCAAAAAGGAACTGAAAAGCAAGGAGATTTTCCGCAACATCGTCGGAGACAGCCCGGCCATCCGTCAGGCGATGGAGCAGGCTCTGCAAGTCATGGAAACCGAACTGAACGTGCTGATCCTCGGGGAAAGCGGAACGGGCAAGGAGCTTTTCGCCCAGGCGATCCACGAGGGCAGCAGAAGAAAAAACGGACCGTTCGTCACCATCAACTGCGCGGCCATAACGAACGAGCTCGCCGACAGCCTGCTGTTCGGCCATGTCAAAGGGTCTTTCACCGGAGCGAACACCGATCACACGGGGTTCTTCGAACAGGCGGACGGGGGCACCATCTTTCTCGACGAGATCGGGGACATGAGCCTCGACATCCAGGCAAAGGTCCTGCGCGTGCTGCAGGAGAAAAAAATCAGGCGGGTAGGAGAGAAAAAGGAACGGTGCGTCGATTTCAGGGTCATCTCGGCAACCCACCGGAATTTCAGCCAGGCGATCAACAACAAAGCCTTCCGCGACGACCTGTACTACCGTCTGGAGGAGTACCCCCTCTACATCCCTCCACTCAGAGACCGCAAGGAGGACATTCTGCTGATCGCGAAGCATTTTCTCGAAGAGTTCTGCAGCGCGAACGACCTCAAACAGCTGAACCTGTCGGCGGAAGCCGTGGCGGAAATGATCGAACACGACTGGCCGGGCAACGTGCGCGAGCTTAAAAACGCCATCCAGAGAACCGCCATACGCAGCAAGCAAAGCGGAGAGATCACCTCGATCAGACAGCCGGGAACCCGGCCTTTCAGCCAGACGGAACAAAAGGCACCGGTCGCGAACCCCGCCGCCCTGACGACGGCCGACCACCCGGGTACGAGATCGGGAAAAATCCAGAGCCTCGACGAAATCGAAAGGCTCGCCATCGAGGAAGCCTACGAGGCCTGCGACCGCAATCCAACCAAAACCGCCAAGGTTCTCGGCATCGGAAGAGCCACGCTCTACAGAAAGCTGAAAAAGTTCGGACTGAACTGACCGGGCTACCCGACGCCGTCACACACCCGTGTGCCCGAAACCTCCGCTGCCGCGACGGGTCCTGGAAAGCATGTCGACCTCATCGAGTTCGACATGCTCGTAACGGGCCACGACCATCTGCGCTATCCTGTCACCATGATGAACCACGAAGGGCTCCCTGCCGTAGTTGACGAGAATGACTTTCACCTCGCCCCGGTAATCGGCGTCAATCGTGGCGGGCGAGTTGGGAAGCGAGATCATGCTCCTGAGCGCCAGGCCGCTTCGCGGGCGGAGCTGCGCTTCGAACCCCTCGGGCAGCTCGATCGAAAGCCCTGTCGGTATCAGTTCCGTCGTGAAAGGCTCTATGGTCACGGGGGAATCGAGACATGCCGCGAGATCCATACCCGCGGCGTGGGCGGTAGCGTATACGGGAAGGACAGCTTTCTGATTTAGGCGCACAATTTTTACCTTTAGCATCTGACTGGGACTGGTTGTGTTCGGAAAAGAGCGCTGCCGGAATATATAACTTAAAACACGCAATGCCGTGGCGACACAACAGGAAACCGTATACGCCCTCGCGTTCGGAGCCCATCCCGATGACGTGGAACTTTCCTGCGGAGCGACCCTGCTGAAAATCATGGACGAAGGCCATAGCGTAGCCGTCTGCGACCTGACCCGCGGCGAAATGGGCACCCTCGGCACGCAGGAGACCCGCGAGGCCGAGGCATCGCAGGCGGCGAAAGTCATGGGATACAGCCGACGCCTGCAACTCGACCTGGGCGATTCGTATATCAGGAGCGACCGGGATTCACTTGAAAAGGTCATCGCGGTAATCCGCCGTCTCAGGCCGCATATCGTGTTCACGAACCCTCCCGACGAACGGCACCCGGACCACGCGAAAGCCTCGCGCATCGTCTCCGAAGCGGTGTTCTACGCCGGCCTGAAAAAGCTTTCCACGAAATGGGAAGGAACCGAACAGCAGCCGCACCGTCCGGTGCATCTGCTCCACTACATGCAGTACCGTCATTTCGATCCGTCCCTGATCGTCGATATCACGAAGACCTTCGAGCGTTCGAGAAAGGGCGTACTCGCCTTCGGCTCGCAGTTTTACCGGGAAGGGCGCACCTCCAGTCCGCAAACGCTCATCCAGCGCAGGGAATTTCTCACCGGACTGGAAGCGCGTGCGCGCTACCTCGGGGAACAGATCGGCGTTCTTTACGGAGAGGGCTTCTCCCTTCCCGGCCCCCTCGGCGTCCCCGACTTCACCGCCCTCTTCCCGGAGAAATGAGAGATTCGGGATTTTTGATTGCTGAACGCTGAATGCAGATTCCCGAGCGAATACTTCCCCATTCAGCAATCCGCATTCTGCATTCTCAATTATCCATTATCCATTATCCATCCCGCCTTCCCTCATTCTCTCAATGATAATCGCTTCTCGCCTTGTCGCGGCCCCTCAGGTACTTGTCCACATGCAGCGCCGCGCGGCACCCTTCCGATGCGACGATGACCGCCTGCTTCACCTCCTTGCACAACACGTCTCCGGCCGCGAACACGCCGGGCACCGAGGTGACGAAACCGGGTCCGGCCTCGAGACAGCCGGACGGAGTGATATCGAGCTGACCGCCCGTGTAGTCTATCACCGGGGATGATCCCGTGAGATAGAGGAACACGCCGTCGACAGGAAGCGGCTCGTCTTTTCCGGAAAGGCTCAGGGACTCCACGCTTCCGGAACCGTTTATCGACGCAATGCGGCTGTCGAGCATCACCTCGATGTTGTGCTGGAACGTCAACCGCTCCACATCCTCCTGCGGAGCGGAAAACGACGACGAAGGACAAAGGAGATATACCTTGCCCGCGAAACGGGAAAGCACCATCGCTTCCTCCACGGCCTCTCCCGTGCGGCCTGCGACGGCGACAACCCTGCCCTTGTAGAACGCCGCGTCACAGGTCGCGCAGTAGCTCACCCCGGCGCCGACAAGTTCCCGCTCGCCCCTGATTTCGGCGCTCTTGCCCATGGAGCCTGTCGCGAGCAGGAGCGTTCTTCCGGAAAAGACTTTGCCCGACGCCGTGAACACTTTTTTTGCATGTTCCTGCAGATCGAGACCGATCGCTTTTTCCCTGGCGAATTCCGCGCCGAAGGCTTCCGCCTGGCTCCTCATGGTCCGGAGCAGTTCCATACCCGAAATATCGGAACGCACCCCCGGATAGTTCGCGATGACATGAGCCATGCCGAGAGCTCCGGCATGGGGATCCTTGTCGAGAACGACCGTACGCAGGTCCGCCCTTGCGGTGTAGATCGCCGCCGACGATCCGGCGGGGCCGCCGCCCACGATGACGACGTCGTAGAGAGTCTCGCTCATATGACATTCGGCTTTTCCCGGCCGGGGTTCCGCCAACCGTCGGCGCAGACCGCCGAAACATGCGACGGCGGCGGCCCGGCTCACTCCCCGGACGGGTTTTGTTTAATGGTATCTTTCTCTAAATTTGTCTTTCAGACATCCCGAACGGCTCCATCGTGTCCGCTAAACAGAGACGTCATGCAGAAAATAGTATTTTCACTGGCAATTCTTTTTTCGCTCTCCCTTTTTTCATCCTGCGGCGGCAATAACGGCGGCACGCGAACCGACCATATAGCCGTCGGCGTAGCAGCCGATTTCGATTACCTCAACCCTCTGCTGATACAGCTCTCCCTTTCCAGGGAAGTCTGCACGCTTATCTTTCCGACCCTTGTAAAACCTTCGTACGATACCGAAAAAGGATCTATCGAATTCCTGCCGGCGGCGGCCGAAACATGGGAATTCAGCGAAGACGGCAAAAGAGCCGTCTTTCATCTCCGCAGGGACATGGTCTGGCAGGACGGCGAACCGGTGACCGCCGGAGATTTCAAGTTTTCCTACCGCCTTTACGCCGACCCCGGAATCGCCAGCACGAGGCAGCACTACCTCGACGATCTCCTTCAGGGTCCTGAAGGAAACATCGATTTCGACAACGGCGTGGAGACCCCGGACGACTTCACGCTCGTGCTCAATTTCCGCAAACCGCTCGCACCGGCGATCGTTCTCGACCACTTCAACGACCTGATGCCGGTCGCACGGCATGTATTCGAAGCGATTCCCGTCGACGAAATCCGCATGAAAGCCGCAGAAACGCCTGTCATTGGCGCGGGTCCGTTCCGGGTGAAGCAATGGGCGCGCCAGCAGAAACTCGTGCTCGAATCCAGCCCGACGTCGGTACTGCCGCATCCGGCCGTAATTCCGATGCTGAGTTTCGTCATCGTCCCCGAATACACCACGCGCCTGGCGATGCTGAAGTCCGGCCAGCTCGACGCCCTTGTTTCAGCGGGAGGAATAAACCCCAAGGATGTCGCGGACCTGAAGAAAACGAGCCCGGACATCGTCATTACGCCCGTGAAAAACCGCTATTTCGACAGCATTGTCTGGCTCACGATCGACGGCGCACGCTACCGCGAATCGAAGGATATCCGTCCCAACGTCTTTTTCGGTGACAAACGGGTACGTCAGGCGATGACCCATGCCATCGACCGCCAGGCGATCATCGACGGCTTCATGGGCCCCGATCACGCGACTATCGTCAACACATCCCTTTCACCCGCATATGCATCCATAACGGACAGTTCGCTGAAACCCTACGGGTACGATCCGCAGACAGCCCTCTCCCTGCTCGAGGAAGCGGGATGGAAGCCCGGCCCCGACGGGATTCTCAGCAAAAACGGCACTCGGTTCTCCATCGCCCTCGCCGCGCCCGCGGGCAACCCCCGCAGGAATTACGCGGCGACCATCATTCAGCAGAACCTTCGCGAAATCGGCATCGACTGCGAAATCAGGGTCGACGAAAACCTTGTCTTTCTCAAAAGCCAGAACGAGTTCCGATACGACGCCGCGCTTTCGGGCCTTGCCGCCGAGACCCTGCCGTTCCAGCTTATCATCTGGGGTTCCGATTTCGAAAACCGCCCGTTCAACTCGTCTGCATTCCAGAACAGCCGGCTCGACAGCGTCATCGCCATGCTCGGCACACCGCTCGACGAAGCCGCAAGCGCCGCCCTGTGGAAGAAATACCAGCGAATCCTGCACGACGAACAGCCAAGGACCTTCCTTTACTATTACGATGAGCTGGAAGGCTTCAGCGACCGCGTGAAAAACGTGGAAGTCAGCCTGCTCTCGACGCTCTACAACGCCTACGACTGGACACTCGACTGAAGGCACCTCCACAGAACGACGCATTGGGAGCCACCCCCATTTTTGCTATATTCCTGCCGTAAGAATTGCGGCGATGCGTAATTCTTACGGCAGGCCTTGTGTTGCCATAACGTTTTTTCACGAATCAGAAACATCCTGAAGTTTTTCATTCCACGGTCATATGCCTCGCTATACACCAGAACAGCTCGAACGCAGAAACGCGTCGGTATGGACGAAAGTCCAGGGAATTCTCGCTCCGATCCAGTTTCTTTTCTTCATTGCCGGCCTTACGGTCACGCTCCTCTACAAAACCGGAGCAGGCATAGACGACTTCGCCTGGGTAACCTTCTTCGTCGTCCTGAAAACGTTTATCTTCGTGCTGATATTCGTCACGGGAGCTTTCTTTGAAAAAGAGGTGTTCGACGAATACGTCTTCGCTCCCGAGTTCTTCTGGGAAGATGTCGGCAGCGCTATCGCCATGGTCGTCCATATCTCCTACTTCATACTGTTCTTCATGGGACTCGATGAAAATGTTCTCGTCTGGACGGCTCTTCTCGCCTATCTCAGCTACCTGATCAACGCCGCCCAGTTCCTGATCCGCCTGCTCGTGGAAAAAATGCACGCAAAAAAAGCGGAAACACAACAGGCGTCATAAAACGAAAGCATGAATCCGGTCATGAAATCAAAAGCGATAGTCTTTACCGGCGTAAGGCAGATCGAGGTGCAGAACGTCACCCTGAAACCGGTTTCGTCCACGGACGTACTCGTGGAAACCTGCTGGTCATCGATCAGCACCGGAACCGAGAAAATGGCCTTTAACGGCCTGATTCCCTCCCCCCCCTTCATATTCCCTTTCATTCCCGGCTACGAAACGGTCGGCCGGATAACCGAGGTCGGCGACCATGTAAACGAAAACCTGATAGGGAAATACGCCTACATCGCGGGGTCCTTCGGCTACGCCGACGTCAACGCGGCTTTCGGAGGCGCTTCGCAGTTCATTGTCTGTCCCGTGGAAAGCATCACGGTACTCGACGGCATCAGCAATCCCAAATGCGGCATAGCGCTGCCGCTCGGGGCGACGGCCCTGCACTTCATGGATCTCGGAGAGGTAAAGGGGAAAAAAGTGCTCGTACTCGGCCAGGGCGCTGTCGGCATACTGGCGGTTCAGCTCGCCCGACACATGGGGGCAACCCTCGTCGCGGCCACCGAACCTGTCCAGCACCGCCTCGATTATTCCACGGCGGACCTCAGGGTCAATCCTTCGACGCAGGACGTCTCCGCCGCTCTCGCCGGCCACGAGTTCGATGTCATGATCGACAGCACAGGCGTCATGAACGCCATCGAAACCGGTCTGCGATTCCTGAAATTCCACGGGAAGGTTATTTTCGGCGGGTATTACCAGCGAATGAACATCGATTACTCGCAGGCCTTCGACAAGGAACTCTCCTTCGTCGCGGCGAAACAGTGGGCGAAAGGCGACCTCCTGCGCGTCAGGGAGCTTATCCGCGAAGGGAATCTCCACGCGGAAAAAATATTCACGCACAGCCATGCCGTCAACGCCGATCTGTCCGAAGCCTACCACCAGGCCTTCAACGATCCCGACTGCCTGAAAATGATCCTGAACTGGAAAGACGCCGAATGATCGGGTGCGGCCAGGCCGGCGAAACAGAAAATCCACAGACTTCTGGAGAGACATCCGTGACACCAAGAACCATTGCCATTTACGGAAAAGGCGGAATCGGCAAAAGCTTCACCACGACCAATCTCAGCGCGACATTCGCCATGATGGGCAAAAAAGTGCTGCAACTCGGCTGTGACCCGAAGCACGACTCGACGACCTCCCTCTTCGGAGGCCTTTCGCTGCCGACGGTGACGGAAGTCTTCGCGGAAAAAAACGCGAGAAACGAAACGGTTGCAATAAGCGACATCGTCTTCCGCCGGGATATCCCCACAATCCCGCTGCCGGTTTACGGCATCGAACTCGGCGGCCCCCAGGTCGGAAGGGGCTGCGGCGGACGGGGCATTATTTCCGGGTTCGACGTCCTCGAAAAGCTCGGCATCTTCGACTGGAATATCGATATCATCCTCATGGATTTTCTCGGCGACGTCGTCTGCGGCGGCTTTGCCACGCCGCTGGCCCGATCGCTCAGCGAAGAGGTCATCCTGCTCTCGACCAACGACCGCCAGTCGATCTTCACCGCGAACAACATCTGCAGGGCGAACAACTATTTCAGGACCGTCGGCGGACAGTCGAAGCTGCTCGGCATGATCATCAACCGCGACGACGGAAGCGGCATCGCCGAAAAGTACGCCCGCGCCGCGGGGATAAACGTCCTGATGAAAATGCCTTACAATCCCGAGGCAAGAAACCGCGACGACAGCTTCGATTTCGCGGTCCGCATACCGGAAATCGGAGAACAGTTCAGGCGTCTGGCGACCGATATTCTCGAACGCAACATTCCGCCTTCGGAAGCGCGGGGGCTTGATTTCGGGGAGTTCGTCGGACTCTTCGGCGAGGTCAGCGACGCAAGCCCCGTACCCGCGAAACCAGAGGAACTGCTCACGCCGGGCGGCGCCCCCGAACATTCCGGGAACGACGGCGCGGCGTCAGGGAACGAAAAACTTTTCGCCTGCATATCGAAACTTCCCGAAAACGAGCAGCGGATCTACCGGATGATGGAGCTGGAAAAAATGAGCGCCGCGGAGGTCGCAACGCTCGAGGAGACGAACCAGACCGAGGTTCTCGAAACCCTCGCCCGCGCAAGAACCGCCCTGAAAAAACTCTTCTTCAGCAGCTGATCTCCCCTCTCCTCACGAGTCAACGAGTCGAGAGGCTCAACACATCGACAGTTCAACAGCGCAGGGGCGAATCCCGACTCGTCGGGATTCGCCCCTGCAATCTGTTCATCCGTGAAAATCAGCACAATCCGCGGGCGCACAATGGCGGCGACGGCGGAACTACCCCTTCGCTTTCTTGGCGGCTTTCGCCCTCTGGTTGGAATCGAGGATCTTTTTGCGGATCCTGATGCTTTCCGGGGTGACCTCCACCAGTTCGTCGTCGTTGATGAACTCGAGGGCCTGTTCGAGCGTAAGAACTTTCGGAGGAGTCAGGCGAACCGCTTCGTCGGCTCCGGAAGAACGCATGTTGGTCAGCTTCTTGGTCTTGCAGACGTTGAGCGTGATATCGAACTCCCTCGTCGACTCGCCGACGACCATCCCTTCGTACACCCTGACGTTCGTGCCGATGAAGAAAACGCCCCGATCCTCGAGACTCGCGATCGCGTAAGCCACCGACTGGCCGTTTTCACCCGAAACCAGCGCGCCGGTTTCCCTCGCGGGAAGCTTGCCCCGGAAAGGCTGGTAGTCGTGGAAGACATGCGAAAGGATGCCCTCCCCCTTGGTATCGGTGGTGAACTCCTGACTGTAACCGATGAGGCCCCTCGTGGGAATTTCGAACTCGAGGCGGACCATGCCGCCCTTGAGGGTTTCCATATGCTTCATCTCGGCCTTCCTGCGTCCCATTTTTTCGATCACCACACCGTTGTATTCTTCCGGAACATCGATCGTCACATGCTCGACCGGTTCCAGAACGGTGCCGTCGGGAGCTTCCCTGGTGATGACCTGGGGGCGGGAAATGGACAGTTCGAACCCTTCCCTGCGCATCGTCTCGATCAGCACGGACAGGTGCAGCTCGCCCCGTCCCGAGACCCGGAACGTATCGGCGCTGTCGGTCTCCTCGACGTTCAGGGCGACATTGGTCATGACCTCCTTCATCAGGCGCTCGCGTATCTTGCGGCTGGTCACCTCCTTGCCCTCCTGCCCGGCGAACGGTGAATCGTTGACCGAGAAGAGCATCGAAAGCGTGGGCTTGCTTATCTCGAACGATTCGAGCGCTTCCGGCTTGTCGGCGGCCGCGAGCGTCTGGCCCACATTGGCGCCGGCTATCCCGGAAATCGCGATAATGTCGCCCGCCCCGGCTTCCTTCACCTCGATGCGCTGCGTCTTGTCGAAGGTGAACACCTTCGCCACGCTGCCCTTCGACTGCACGCCCTCTTCGGTAACCACGGCGAGAGAGTCTCCCGGACGGACACGACCCCGGTGCACGCGGCCGATAGAGATCTTCCCGAGATAGTCGCTGTAGTCAAGCGTCGTCACCAGCATCTGGAACCCGTGCTCGTCGCTGCTCTCCGGAGCCGGAATCTCACTGACAATCATGTCGAGCAGGAGGCTCATGTCATGGTCGGCATCTTCCATCGAGGCCTTGGCGATCCCCATCTTGGCGGAGGTGAAGAGGTAGGGGAAGTCGAGCTGGTCCTCGTCCGCGCCGAGAGCGATGAAAAGGTCGAGCACCTGGTCGTGGACCTTGACCGGATCGGCCTGAGGACGGTCGATCTTGTTGATCACCACGATCGGCTTCAGATTCAGTTCCAGAGCCTTGCGCAGCACGAACTTGGTCTGGGGCATCGGGCCCTCGAACGCATCGACGAGCAGCAGCACGCCGTCGACCATTTTCAGGATCCGTTCCACCTCGCCCCCGAAATCGGCATGGCCCGGCGTATCGACAATATTGACCTTGCACCCTTTATAGAGGGTCGCGGCATTCTTGGAAAAAATGGTGATGCCCCGCTCCCTCTCCTGGGGGTTGGAATCGAGCACGCGGGCGTCCACCTGCTGGTTATCCCTGAAGACCCCCGTATAGCTGAAAATCGCATCGACAAGCGTCGTCTTTCCATGATCCACGTGCGCTATGATCGCGATGTTGCGAATATTCTGTTTCGTACTCATCTTTTATCGGCAAATATTTATATTCAGATTCGACTCGGCCGAATATACACTTTTTTTCCAGACTCCTGACCATATCTTCGAGAATGCCGTCGACGGGCATCCCGGAACGGCCGCATTCCCGACTCCCTGAACAACCATGGACAATATACTGCTCAACAACGCACCGCTGTTCCTGCTGACCCAGCTCATTCCGCTGCTCTACCTGCTTTCGACGGGACTCTACGGTGCGGATTTCTTCAAAAGCTGGCCTCCCGCGAAGACCTACAAGCAGCCGGCGCTCATTATCAGCATCGTCACCCACATCGCTTTCATCGGCTTTCTGACCGCACCCGAAGGCTACCGGCTGAACTATTCGATTCCCATGCTCATGAACATGGTGGCCCTGACGCTCGCCGTGGTCTACATGTTCATAGAATTCTCGACGAAGACCGATAAAACAGGCTTTTTCGTGCTTTCCTTCGCTGCGGGAGCACAGCTGCTCGCATCGATCATCCTTTCGACCTCCCAGGGGGGAGGGCCGGCTTTCAGCGGCCTGGGGATCGGCATTCATCTGCTCGCGGCAATCTTCAGCTTCAGCGCGATCGCGATAGCCGGCCTCTACAGCTTTCTCTACCTGCTGCTCTTCCGTCAGATCAAGAACAACCGGTTCGGGTTCCTGTTTGAAAACCTGCCCAGCCTGGAAGTACTCGAGCAACTCATCAAACATGCGGTGGCCTTCGGGTTTCTTTTCCTGACGATCACCCTGCTGGCGGGAATCATCGGCACGGCCCAAAGCTCCGAAGTCATCAACATTTTCGACCCCAAGCTCATCGCGCTGGTGATCATCTGGATGCTTTACGGCGCGAGTCTTTTCATCAGGAGACTGTTCGGCTGGGATACCATCCACATGGCCTATCTGCTTATCGTGCTTTTCGTGTTCATAACCGGCCTGATCGTCCTGATGAGCATCTTTTCGCCGACATTCCACGGCCTCAGCTTTTAAACAGTTGAAATTTGATAATTTTCGGGCGTTACGGTATATTTGAATCCATTGGCTCTAAACGGGGACGGGTATTTTCCGGAGCTTTCACGCAAGCCACTAAAAAACTCTCATTATGAACATAATTTCAGTTGGTGTCAATCATAAAACCGCACCCATTGAAATCCGCGAAAGGGTCTCTCTTTCGGAAGTTCAGGCCAAGGAATTCCTCTCGAACCTCATCGATGACGGCATTGCACAGGAAGCGATGGTCCTTTCGACCTGCAACAGGACGGAACTCTACGTCGTCCCGGGCATGGCCGAAGTCAACGGGCATTATCTGAAGGAATATCTCATCGCCTACAAAAATGCCCGCAAGGAGGTCCGCCCGGAACATTTCTTCAACCGCTTCTACTGCAATACCGCCCGTCATCTCTTCGAAGTTTCCTGCGCCATAGATTCCCTGATACTCGGCGAGGGACAGATTCTCGGTCAGGTCAAGGATGCATACAGGATAGCTGTTGAAACACAGTCGGCGGGCATTCTCCTTACCCGTCTCTGTCATACGGCATTCAGCGTCGCCAAGAAAGTCAAGACCAAAACCCGCCTCATGGAAGGCGCCGTATCCGTCAGCTACGCGGCGGTCGAGCTTGCCCAGAAAATCTTCTCGAACCTGTCCATGAAGAAGATCCTTCTCGTGGGCGCCGGGGAAACAGGCGAGCTTGCGGCAAAACACATGTTCCAGAAAAACGCCAGGAACATCGTCATCACCAACAGGACCCTTTCAAAAGCCGAGGCGCTTGCCGAGGAACTGGGAACGAACCAGGTGCTGCCCTTCGAAAGCTACAAGGAACACCTGCACGAATTCGACATCATCATCACCGCCGTCAGCACAAAGGATTACGTCCTGAAGGAAGAGGAACTGCAGCAGAGCATGCAGAAAAGAAGACTCAAACCGGTGATCATTCTCGATCTCGGCCTTCCGCGCAATGTCGATCCCGAAATCGGCAAGCTCAAGAACATGTTCCTCAAGGACATCGACGACCTGAAGCACATCATCGACAAAAACCTGGAAATGAGACGGGCCGAACTCCCGAAAGTCCAGAGGATCATCGACGAGGAACTGGTAGGTTTCGGCCAGTGGATCAACACGCTGAAGGTCCGGCCGACCATCGTGGACCTGCAGTCCAAGTTCCTCGAAATCAAGGAGAAGGAACTCGAGCGTTTCCGCCACAAGGTCAGCGAGGAAGAACTGAGACGAATGGAACGGCTGAGCGACCGGATACTCAAGAAGATCCTGCATCACCCTATAAAGATGCTCAAGTCCCCGGTGGACACGGCCGACAACATTCCGAGCAAGGTCAACCTTGTCAGAAACATCTTCGACCTCGAGGAACAGAATCAGTTAAAACCATAACAGGCGCCCGAAGGAGAAACGCCGCCTCCTGTCCGGCATTCCATCCAGGAAAAACCGGACAAGGCGTTCGCGACCTTTTTCCGGCACGTCTGAATCAGTAAACGCATAATCCGTAAAGGCATTGAAAAAAAAGCTCATCATCGGTACCAGATCCAGCCCCCTCGCCCTTTGGCAGGCCGAATTCACCAAATCTGAACTTTCCAAACATTTCCCGGAACTCGACATTGAGCTGAAACTGGTTAAGACGACCGGTGATGTTCTGCTTGACTCCCCCCTTTCGAAAATCGGGGACATGGGACTGTTCACCAAGGACATTGAAAAACACCTGATCGCGAAGGAAATCGATCTTGCGGTACACAGTCTGAAAGACGTTCCGACCGAAACTCCCGAAGGGCTCATTCTTTCGGCATTCACCGAGCGGGAGGACACACGGGATGTCATCATCTCCAAGAACGGAGACAGCCTGAAAGAACTGAAACCGAACGCAAAGGTGGCAACGAGCAGCCTTCGCAGAACGTCGCAGCTTCTCAGCATGAGGCCCGATTTCCAGATCAGCGATATCAGGGGAAACCTCAACACCCGCTTCAAGAAGTTCGACGAGACCGATTTCGACGCAATGATGCTCGCATACGCGGGGGTTTTCCGGCTCAACTTCAGCGACCGTATTTCTGAAATCCTCCCTCACGACATCATGCTGCCGGCGGTCGGACAGGGCGCGCTCGGCATCGAAACCCGTGTAGACGACGAACAGACGAGAGAAATCGTCAAGGTCATGAACAACCAGAACACGGAGTTCTGCACCAAAGCCGAAAGAGCACTGCTCCGGCACCTCCAGGGCGGTTGCCAGATTCCGATCGGCGCGTACGCAAGCCTCAAGAACGGCACGCTGCACCTGCTCGCCTACGTGGGCTCCGTCGACGGCAAACGAGCCATCCGCAACGAGATCACGAAGGAAAACTGCACCCGGCCCGAACAGGCGGAACAGGCCGGCGTCGAACTGGCCGAGGAACTTCTGAAACTCGGCGCCAACGACATTCTCGCCGAAATCAGGAAAACCTGCTGATGAAGTGCGTCCTCGTCACCCGGCCGAAGGATCAGGCCGGAGCTTTCGTTGAGGAACTGAAAAAAAACGGCCTGGACTCCTTTGTCTTCCCGACAATCGAGATCAGGCCGTCTTCAGGCTGGGCAATTCCCGATGTTTCCTCCTATTACGGCGCTTTTTTCACGAGCCCGAACAGTGTCCGCTACTTTCTCGAAAGACTTTCCAGGGAAGCTCCCGCGGAGCTTGAAAAACTGCGCGAAATAAAAGTTTTCGCCGTCGGCAGGACAACTGCCGCCGACCTCGCGGCCTACGGAATCGAAACCGAACCGCTTCCCAAGGTAGCCGACGCGGTGAATCTCATGCAAACCATCGCACCGGAGGAGATCAGCGACAAAGCATTTCTCTTTCTCAGGGGGAGCCTCTCTCTCGGGACGATTCCGAAAGTTATCGCGGAACGCGGAGGCCGTTGCGACGCCGTAACGGTGTACGAAAACCATCCGCCGGACCTTGAAGCGACCGGGGAAGTCAGAAGAATGGTTCAGGAAGGGCGCATCGCATGCCTCTCCTTTACCAGTCCGTCTACCGCGGAGAACTACTTCAGGGCCGTCGGTTCGACGACCCTCCCCGAAGGCGTGCTCGTCGCCGCTATCGGGCGAACGACCTCCGCCGCACTTGAAAAAATCGGCGTGAAGGTAGATATCATTCCCGAATATTACGACGGCCCCCACTTCGCCAAAGCCATCGCCGACGCCCTGGCCGATTGAATGAACCAAGTGACGAGTAACGATTGACAAGTAACGAGCAGGAATAGCCTGGTCGCTTCACCACTCCTCGCACTATCCGCGATAGCACAATCATCGCAAGCCTGCAACGCTGGTGTTGCGGCGGTCACGACGATCACCATTACATTGAAACAACGCAGGGGCGAAAAATTTTTCGCCCCTGCAGGTTTTCATCCATGAAAATCCGTGCAATCCGTGGGCTCAACAGCAGTAATCGCGGTATCGCTCTCACCTCTTCTTCTCTCTCCACCAGCCCCGCAACACAGTCGCAGCGATCCCCACAAATCAACAATTCAACAAATCAACAGTTCAACAATTCACCCCCCCAATGCTTCATCCGTGAAAATCAGTGCAATCCGTGGGCTCAACAGCAGTAATCGCGGTATCGCTCTCACCTCTTCTTCTCTCTCCACCAGCCCCGCAACACAGTCGCGGCGATCCCCACAAATCAACAGCTCAACAATTCCCCCCCCAATGC